>Ga0079224_100002670_pt1 | contig 21898 bp, 14 predicted proteins | sample Stecom2015_FD_80414 | JGI IMG/M metagenome (GOLD analysis project Ga0079224, IMG submission 80414) | Agricultural soil microbial communities from Utah to study Nitrogen management - Steer compost 2015 | ecosystem: Environmental > Terrestrial > Soil > Agricultural land | place: USA: Utah...
CGGCATCCGCGATGTACCGGTGGCCATCATCGACGGTGCCTGCGATGGCCACGAACAGCGCGCCCGGCACGACCGTGCGGCTGTCTTCAGTGACGTCGGTGATGAGCGTCGCGCCCTCACCGATCACAGTGAAGCCCTCAGCAAGGGACGCGAGCGTCATGCGGTCAGCCTTCATCGAAACCTCGGGCCGACTCTGCACCGATCATGCCGGGGACTACTGAACGGCTTCGCGTTGTCCTTTTTCGACGTCCACGCGCCAGAGCAGCAGCATGCCGGCCACGAAGAACGGGATGAGGGTCAGGATAGCCGTCCGCGATGTGCCGAGACCGGCCATGACGGCGAAGATCGCCGGACCGAGCACGCCCGCGTAGCGTTCGAACACACCGAAGAACGCGAAGAACTCCGACGACTTGTGGCGCGGAATCATGCTCACGAACATGGATCGGCTCAGCGCCTGCGTGCCACCCTGCACCACGCCCACGGCGCCGGCCAGTGCATAGAACTCCCACGCCTGCGTCATGTGATACGTGAACAACAGGATGCCGACGTAGGCGAGCAGTCCGAGCATCACCGAGTGCTTCGGGCCGATGTAGCCGGCGAGCGCGCCGAACGCAAACGAGCACGGCACGCCGACGAACTGCACGAGCAGCAGTGCGCCGATCAAGGCCGACTGATCGATGCCGACTTCCGCGCCGTAGATGGCGGCCATGCGGATGATGGTCTGGATGCCGTCGTTGTAGAGGAAGAACGCGAGCAGCAGCAGCAACGCCTGGCGATACTTCCGCAGCTCGCGAAACGTCACGCCGAGCTGGCGGAAGCTGATCGCGATCATCCATGTCAGCCCGCCTCGACCCGAGGCCTCAGCGGTCTCGCCCGCATGTCCATTTCCTGGCAGGTGCGCGACCACCGCCGGTTCGGGGACGCGGCGGAACAGCGGATACGAGAAGAGCACCCACCAGATGCCGACGGTCACGAACGAGACGCGCGTGGCGACGCCGGCATCGGCCAGGCCGAACCATGCCGGCTGCTGAATCATCGCGAGGTTGAGGGCGAGCAGAATGCCGCCGCCGAGATACCCGATGGCGTAGCCGGCCGTCGACACGCGGTCCATTTCTTTGCCATGCGCGATGTGTGGCAGCAGTGATTCGTAGAACACGATGCTGCCGGCGACGCCGACGTTGCCGATGATGAACAGCGTGAGCGCGAGCTTCCAGTCGCCCTCGCCGATGCCGTACATCGCAAGCGTCGCGCCCGCGCCGATGGCCAGAAACACGCCGAGCAGCGGCTTCTTCAGCCGTCGCGTGTCGGCAAGTGCACCGAGAACAGGCGCCGCCACGGCGACGATGCAGATTGCGATCGTCGTCGCCCAGGCGAAGCGACTGGTGGCTTCGCTGGCGGGCATGCCCGCCGCGGCCACCCGCTGGAAGTAGATCGGAAAGACCGCCGCGATGATCGTCGTCTGGAACGTCGAGTTCGCGAAGTCGTAGAGGGCCCAGGCGCGCAGTTCAGGGCGATGCAGGCCCAGTCGTGTCAGCAATCCAGTCACTCGAAGCTCCGTACCGTCATCGGCATGGGAGCGGGCAGCCGCGGACCGATGGGAATCAGATAGACCGCCCGCGCGTGCCACGCCGTGACGGCGGTCGGCATCCAGGGCTGAAGTTGTGGACCCGGACCGCCGGCATCGATCGCTCCAGGCGTGCGTGCGCTGTCGACGGTGATGTTCGCTTCACCCAGACGTGATTCGGCATCCGCCGGCACGACGACATGCCACACCAGGCCTTCGGGTGGCGGCGCCGCGTAGATCGACCGCCAGCGTCCCGACGCATTCGTGATACCGGGCAGATTCGACTGCACGGGTTCGATGCCGGCCGGCATGGTCAGCGTCACGCGCGCGGAAGGATCGTTCGTGCGGACGCTCACCGTCAGTTCGACGAGCTCGGTGAGCCGCGAGATGCTGGCTGTGACCTGCGCCGGCGTTTCAATGGGAACCGCTTCGCTGACGAAGCGGAACGGGAACGGCAGCGGAGCGAGGGGCATCGGACGCGCGGGAGCGTCAGCGCCTCGCAGCCATTGCAGTTCGCCCGTCTGATGCACGTCGAGCCCCGGCTCGTTGCCGGCGATCTCCCACATCGCGGTCTTCGTCCCGTCATCCTGCACGAAGCGCGCGTAGCGGCGCAGGGGATGTCGGTCGGAATAGGCGTCGCCGAAGTACGCGCCAAGACCGGTCACCATCAGCGCGAGTACGCAGAAGCCGGTGAAGATCGAGGGACGCGCGAGGCCCGGCGAGCCGGCCGCGACGGTGGCGATGACCGGCGGCACGAGGAAGAGGCCGGCGAGGAAGAGCAGCGCCGGCATCACCCACACCGGCGCGATCATCGGGAAACGTCCGAACACGGCGTTGGAAAAGTGCAGCAGGTCGATTGTGTTCTGCAGCCAGAGCCCGCCGGTGACGAGCAGGACGACGGCAGAGGCCAGCCGGACGGCTGTGCCAGAAGAGGGCGGCAGCGCCACCAGCAGCACGCCCGCCATGAGAAGCGGGATCGTCGCGAGATACGACGCCGCCGGTGCGGCCCACATCGACGCGGCGGTCAGCACAAGCCAGACGGGCAGCGCGACGACCCACGCAAGCGCGGGATGCCGTGCCGATTCGCCGTGCCCGGGAAGCAGCGCGCCGGCTCGCGTCGCCAGCCATCCGGCGGCAATGCCAGCGGCAACCGAGAACGCCGCCGCACGACCGACCTGCGCGTACCAGGGATGAAACACTTCGCGCGTCGCGCGCAGCAGCCACACCGCCGTGATCATCGCGGTGCAGACGATCACCGCACCGATGAGTGCCCAGACGGCGGTGAGCGCCAGTCGGCTGCCGCCAACGGTGCGCCGCACGGCCGCGGCGAGCCGAAGCCACGCGGCGAAGCCGAGCACAAGAGCGACGATGCCCAGAACGAGCGTCGTCAACGGGCCATAGCTGAGCGCCCAGCGGCCGGCGATGTCGAAGTAGGTGGGCTGTTCGGACGTGCGCTGCCGCAGGTCCTGCGCGTCGAGACCCGCGGCAATCGCGACGAGGTTCTCGCCGGCCGTCGTCAGCGAGTCATCGTCGAGTCGTGCGGCCGAGTCGCGATCGGTGTGGTACGCCGTACTGTCGCCGACGATCGCGAAGTTGAGCCCCGTGAGATCCGCACCCTTGAGTACCGTGAAGTCGGTGTCGTTCGGCAGGCGCTTGTAGATCTCGATTGCGAACGAGCCGCCGCGCGGAAACCGGGCATGGCCGGCCCAGGTCTTCGTCAGCCAGCCGTTGCCGGGGCCGCTCTCGAAGAGCAGGGCCGGACCGCTTGCGCCAGAGGCCTCGACATTAAGGTACGCGGCGATGCGGTCACGAATCGTCGGGTCGGTCATCGCGGCCGCGGCACCGAGCAGACCGTTTTCCTCGCTGTCGGTGATGAGCACCATGAGCGAGTGCCGCATGGGCACCGAACCCAGCACGCGCGCCGCTTCGACGACCACCGCTGCGCCGAACGCATCGTCACCGGCGCCAGGGCCATCGGGCACCGAATCGTAGTGGGCGACGAGCGCGATCGCGTCGTGCGTCGTCCCCTGCCGTACGGCGACGATGTTCGAGACGCGGCCGGCGAGGCCCAGCTCTGGCCGCCGGGCTTCGGCATCCTGTACGCGCACGTCCATGCCGGCGATGCGAAGCTGATCGATCAGGTACTCGCGCGCGCGCCGATGGGCGTCGGATCCGGTCGGGCGCGAGCCGATGGTCTCGGCAAGCATGTTGACGTGCGCCCGGGCGTTCGACGTGACGAACCGATCGGCCGACGGGCCGCACCCGGCGGCGATGCCGGCAGCAATGACGAGTGCAATGACAAGCACGGGAAGACGGCCAGCTGAGCGTCGGATCATGGGCGCGAACAGACTACACCTATCGCGGCCGACGTGAGCTCACAGATGGGCCGCCAGCGCGTCGAGACAGCGTTGCGTGTGTTCGACGAGGCCGGCGGTGATGCGGATGCAGCCGGCACATCCCGGCTGCGTGGAACGGTCGCGGATGAGGATGCCATCTGCGGCGAGTGCCTCGACCAGCGCCGGCGCACGATCGCCGATGCGTACGAGCACGAAGTTCGCGGCGCTCTCGACGTAGGAAATGCGCCGCGCTTCGCAGAAGGCATAGATGAGGCGCCGCGACTCGGCGGCCTGGCTGACATAGCGGGCGTGCCAGGCCCTGTCGCGGAGCGCCGCGCGCAGGCCGACGGCGGCGGCGACATTGAGCGTGAACGGCGACAGCACCTCACGCACGGGCGCGAGCGTGTCAGGGTGCGCGATGAGGCAACCCGCGCGCAGGGCCGCGAGACCAAACGCCTTCGCAAATGTTCGGCCGATGATGAGGTTGCGGTGCGTCTCCAGAAACGGCAGCACCGTCTCGCCGCCGAAATCGATGTATGCCTCGTCGACCAGCACGGTGACGTGCGGCAGGTCGGCGGCAAGCGCGGCAATGACGGCCGCCGGCACCGTGACGCCCGTGGGGTTGTCGGGGTTGGTGAGATAGACGAGGCGGACGCGTGCAGACGCGTCGCTGGCGTGCGCGCGAATCTCGTCGCCGGGAAAGGCGAACGCCGGACGTGGCGGAATGCGGATCGCCTCGGCACCGGCGGCTGCCGTGCACGCGGCGTACATTTCGAACGCCGGTTCTGGAATCAGGCTGCGCATCGGACCGCCGGCATCGGGCCTGAGCGCGATCGTCGACACGGCGTGCAGGCCCTCGTCGAGACCGTTGGTGAGCGCCATCCAGCTCACGTCGACGCCAAGGTACGCAGCCGTTTCGCGTTCAACCTCGACGTACGAGGGGTAGAAGGCGAGGTCGGTTGCCGTCAGCGCGCGAACCGCGTCGAGTACGGCGGGCGAGCAGCCTCCGGTGTTCTCGTTGAGATGCAGCCGCAGTTTCATGAAGTCAGGCTGACGACCACTGCGATCAGCAGCGCGCCGTAGAACAGCGCGGTGACGACAAGCGACGCTTCGCGCCACGGCGCCGGGCGCAGCTGAGGCGGCAGCACCTTGCGGTTCACGATCAGCGTGTGCACGCTGATCAGGATCATGATGAAGCCAGCGACATTGGCGCTGATGAGGATCAAGGTCAGCGGCTGGGCGAGATTCAGCGCGATGGCGCCCCAGATTGCGAAACAGGCCAGCACGCCGTAGTAGACGACGCGCACATCACTGCCGCGCAGGCCGCGCACCCGCGCGCTGGCGCTCCACAGGATGTCGGTGATCGCGCGTGGCAGGCCGTCGACCACCGCGAGCTGCGTCGAGAAGAGCACCCAGAAGCCGCAGAACACCGTGAGGTACCAGAACAGCGGACCGTGTGTGGCAGCAATGCCCTGCGCCAGCATGTTGGCGGCGTTCCAGCCGCCCACTGCCGAACCCGACTCGACGAACTGCAGCGCGAGCAGCGCCGTGAGGCCCATTGCCGCCAGCGAGCCGAATCCAAAAACGAGCCACTGATCGACGTGGACGTGCTTCCACCAGCCGTGCCAGTCGCGAAGAGACGCCGGTGTGACCTCGAACACGTTGCCGTGCGCGCTCAGGCCGACTTTCGTGCCGGCCGCGGCGGGGATGTAGCCAACCGTCCCGGCCATCGCGTAGCCCTTGTCGCGCATCCAGTTCGTGATGAACGCGTTGCCCATGCCGCCTGATCCCGAGTATGCGGCGAACGCGGCGATGAGCGTCCAGTTGACGCCTGGTGGCACCGAGCCCACCGAGACGAATCCGGTGACGGTGCGTCCGAAGGTACTGCCGTCGACACTCGCGACGCAGACGCCGAACAGATACAGCAGGATGCCGCCGACCATGCCCCAGATTGCGAGCTCCAGCGTGCGCTCGATCTTGCGTCCCATTGCAACGATGAGCAGGCACAGAGCGAACGTCGCGTAGCCGAGCATGACCACCAGGCTGGCATCGTCGGCGTTCGGAATGCGGCCCAGCACCAGGGCTGCCGTGGCCGTGGCGCTGGCCAACGCCCAGCCGGGCCATCCGTACTGGAAGAACGTCAGCAGCGCGTAGGCGCTGCCCCAGAACGTGGGGCCGGGCCAGGTGCGCATGAATCCCGTCACGATTGGCTCGCCCGTGTAGAGCGTGTAGCGTGCCATCTCGAGATTGAGCAGCACCTGCAGCAGGACCGAAACGGTCGTCAGCCAGAGCAGCTGCGGCCCGTACGTGGCGACGATGGCCGGGCCCAGCAGCCATTCGCCGCTGCCGATCGCCACGCCGAGACCGATGACGCCAGGCCCGATGGTTCCCAGCACATGACGGGGCGTGAACGGCGGCGGCGCCGGCAGCGCCGCGGTGCCGAGTGGTTGCAGGCCCGACGCGGATGCTGATGCGCCTTCCGCCAGGCGCGTCACGTCGTCGGCCTGCCGGTGTGTGCGCCCGCGATGAGCGACCGATCGATACGCGCGACCGAGGGGCACCCCGCGAGGGCCATCGCGAGCACGAACTCACGGCGGAGGATGTCGAGCACGCCCCGCACGCCTTCTTCACCGGCAGCGGCCAGACCCCAGAGATACGGCCGGCCGATGCAGACGGCGCGCGCGCCGAGGGCGATGGCCTTGAGCACGTCGGCGCCGCGGCGGATGCCGCCATCGAGAAAGAGTTCGATCTCGCCGCCCACGGCGTCGGCGATGGCGGGCAGCGCGTCGATGGTCGCGATTGAATCATCGAGCTGGCGCCCGCCGTGGTTCGACACGACGATGCCGCTCGCGCCGTGCGACACGGCGAGCCGGGCATCGTCGGACGACAGGATGCCCTTGAGCAGAATCGGCAGCTTGGTGACGGAGCGCAGCCACGCGAGTGTGTCCCACGTCAGCGAGGCATCGAAGAGCGCGTGGACGTAGGCGAAGAAGCTGGAGCCGGCATCCCAGTTCCGCGAGCGTTCGAGGCCCGCGAAGTTCGCGATGCCGAGGCCCTCCGGCAGTCTGAAGCCGTTGCGCGCGTCGCGCTCGCGGTAGCCGAGCATCGGCGTGTCGACCGTCAGCACGATGGCGCGGTAGCCCGCGGCTTCGGCGCGTGCGACGAGATCGATCGTGACCTGGCGGTCCTTGTAGATATAGAGCTGAAACCAGCGCGGGCCGTCAGCGGCCGCGGCGATGTCCTCGAGCGTGGATGTTGCGATGGTGCTCGCGATCATCAGCGTGCCCGCGCCGGCGGCCGCTCGCGACGCCGCGAGCTCTCCCTCGGCGTGCGCGAGCCGGTTGAACGCCGTGGGCGCCAGCATGATGGGCATCGACAGCGGCGTGCCGAGCGCCGTGACGGCGGGGTCGATGGTGCTGACGTCGACCAGCACACGCGGCACCAGCTTGATGCGTCCGTACGCCGCGGCGTTGTCGGCGAGCGTGCGCTCGTCGCCGGCGGCGCCGGCGTAGTAGTCCCACGCCGACGGCTCCATCTTCGCCCGTGCGAGCGTTTCGTAGTCGGTGAGCGAGAGGGGAGCCGCCGTCGTGATCATTCGCGTCCTTCCGGAACAGAGGCCTTCGAGTCGGCGCTGCGCGTGTCGTTGATGCCGTAGGCAATGCGTGTCTTCGGATCGATCCAGATCGAGTGCGCGTCGCCCTGCTGTCCGCCCTGCTGCACGTCGTGCCCCAGCGCTTCCAGGGCGGCCGTTTCGGCAATCGTCAGCGCGCCGGACTCGAACGACGCGCGGTCGGGCATCCATTGATGGTGCGTCCGCGGCGCGTCCACCGCTTCGCGACCGGTCATCCCGTAGCCGGCCACGTTGAGGACGATGCCCATGACGGTGCTGATGATCGTGCGGCCGCCCGGTGTGCCGGTGATGAGGAGCACGCGTCCGTTGCGCGTGACGATAGCGGGCGTCATCGAGCTGAGCATGCGCTTGCCGGGAACGATCAGGTTGGCGGGCGTGCCGATGTCGCCGTTCGTGTTCGTCTCGCCGGGCTTCCGGTTGAAGTCGCCCATTTCGTTGTTGAGCAGGAAGCCGAGTCCCGCGGCGACCACGCGCGAGCCGTAGCCGCCCTCGAGGGTGTAGGTCTGCGACACGGCCATGCCGTCGCGATCCAGCACAGAGACGTGCGTTGTCTCGTCGGGCTCGTTGCCAGGCATGGTGAGGATGTCCTTGCCGAGCGCGGCGCTGTCCGAGGCGCGCTCGCGGTCGATCGAGCGGGCGAGTGTGCGCGCATGCGCCTTCGACGTGAGGCGCGCGACGGGCACGTCGACGAAGTCCGGATCGCCGAGGAAGCGCGCGCGGTCGAGGAACGCGCGCCGCATGGCTTCGATCTGCAGGTGCCACGACAGGGTCGAGCCTGCCGGCGCTTTTCTGATGTCGACGGCCTCGAGCAGGTTGAGCATCTCGATCAGCGCGACGCCGCCGGAACTGGGAGGCGGCATCGAGATGATCTCGTGGCCGTAGAACGTGCCGGTCACGGGCGTGCGTTCCTTCGCCTGGTAGGCCGCGAGGTCCTCCTTCGTGATCAGGCCGCCGTTGGCGGCCATGTCGCGCGCCAGCGCGTCGGCGATCCAACCCGTATAGAAGGCGTCGGGCCCATCGTCCGCAATCGACTGCAAGGTCTTCGCGAGGTCAGCGAGCACGAGACGGTCCCCGGCCTCCCACGTGCCGCCGTCGGGTTTGCCATAGGCGGCGACCGACGTCGGATAGCGGCCCATTGCCCCGGCCAGCTGGGCGTTGAGACTGCGCGCGAGCGATGCCGACACGGGGAAGCCGTCGCGGGCGAGACGCGCGGCCGGCTCGACGAGGCGTTTCCACGGCAGGCGGCCGAAGCGCTGGTGAGCGAGCGCGAGCCCGCGGACCGTCCCCGGCACGCCCGGCGCGAGGTAGCCGTGCGCGGTGAGCACGCGATTGATGTTGCCGTCGGCGTCGAGGTACATCCCCTCGGTGGCTTTGCCGGGGGCGACTTCGCGATAGTCGAACGCCGTCGCGCGGCCGTCGGGCGTGCGGACGATCATGAAGCCGCCGCCGCCGATGTTGCCGGCCGAGGGGTACGTGACGGCGAGCGCGAACGCCGTGGCCACCGTGGCGTCGACCGCGTTGCCGCCATCGGCCAGCACCGCCGCGCCGATGTCCGAGGCGATATCCGAGGTCGAGACGACGAGGCCCGTCGTGGAGGGCACGCCGCGCGGATGATCGGCTGACTGGACACGGTCGGCCCCTGGTGGCACGAAAGTAGCGTGTGCAACCAGCGCAAGGACAACGACGGAACGCATGAGCATGGCGGTGATTGTACTCGCCGGGTGTGGCGACGCGCCGTCTCAGGAGAGATAGAGTAGGAGCACCGCCGGTCGAAGCCGGGCGGCACCATATCGATGCGAATCTGGCCCGGTCAGCCCTATCCGCTTGGCGCCACTTGGGACGGGGCCGGCACCAACTTTTCGTTGTTCTCGGAAGTCGCCACGCGCGTCGAGCTCTGCCTGTTCGACGGTGATGGCCCCGGCGCGCGCGAGGTACGTGTCGATCTGCCGGAGAGTACTGCGCTGTGCTGGCACGGCTATCTGCCGAAGGTCGGGCCCGGGCAGCGGTACGGCTTCCGCGTGCACGGTCCGTGGGCGCCCGAGGCGGGGCACCGGTGTCATCCCTCGAAGCTGCTGATCGATCCGTACGCGAAAGCCATCGCCGGCGACGTCGAGTGGAATGAGGCCGTGTTCGACTATCGCTTCGGCGATCCCGACGGGCCGGTCAACGATGCCGACAGCGCGCCCTTCGTGCCCAAGGCCGTCGTCACCAACCCGTTCTTCGACTGGGGGAACGATCGGCCGCCGCACATTCCCTGGCACAAAACGATTGTCTACGAGGCGCACGTGCGCGGGTTCACGATGCGCCACCCGGAGATCCCCGACCACCTGCGCGGCACGTATGCGGGGCTTGCGCACCCCGTGACCATCGAGTACCTGCGGCGTCTCGGCATCACGGCGATCGAGCTGATGCCCGTGCACCACTTCGTGCACGACGCGACGCTTGTCGAGAAGGGCCTGCGCAACTACTGGGGCTACAACTCGATTGGATTCCTCGCGCCGTACTCCGGCTACTCCGCGTCGGGCACGGACGGCCAGCAGGTGCTGGAATTCAAGCAGATGGTGAAGAGCCTGCACGCGGCCGGCATCGAGGTCATTCTCGACGTGGTCTACAACCACACGGCCGAAGGCAATCATCTGGGACCGATGCTGTCGATGAAGGGCATCGACAACCGCGCCTACTACCGATTGATTGCGGGCGAGCCGCGGTTCTACATGGACTACACGGGCACCGGCAACTCGATGAACATGCGGCACCCGCACGTGCTGCAGCTCATCATGGACAGCCTGCGCTACTGGGCGACCGAGATGCGCGTCGACGGCTTCCGCTTCGACCTCGCGGCGACGCTGGCGCGCGAGCTGCACGAAGTCGATCGGCTGTCGGCGTTCTTCGACATCATTCAGCAGGACCCCGTCGTCTCACAGGTGAAGCTGATTGCCGAGCCGTGGGATGTCGGCGAGGGCGGGTATCAGGTGGGCAACTTCCCGCCGTTGTGGACCGAGTGGAACGGCAAGTATCGCGACACCGTGCGCGACTACTGGCGCGGTGGCGACGAGACGCTTGCCGAGTTCGCCTATCGCTTTACGGGCAGTTCGGATTTGTACGCGAACACCGCGCGGCGGCCGTATGCCAGCATCAACTTCGTCACGGCACACGACGGCTTCACGTTGCGTGATCTCGTGTCGTACAACGACAAGCACAACGAGGCGAATGGCGAAGACAACCGCGACGGCGAGAGCCACAACCGCTCGTGGAACATGGGCGTCGAGGGCGAGACCGATGATCCGGTGATTCGCCGCGCACGCGCGCGGCAGCAGCGCAACTTTCTGGCGACGCTTCTGCTGTCGCAGGGCGTGCCGATGGTTGTCGCCGGCGATGAGATCGGCCGCACGCAGCGCGGCAACAACAACGCCTATTGTCAGGACAACGAGGTCTCGTGGCTCGCGTGGCAGGCCGTCGATGGAGACGAGGGCCCGGATGAGTCGCTGCTCGAGTTCACGCGGGCGCTGATCGCCTTCCGCCACGAGCACGCCGTGTTCCGGCGGCGTCGGTGGTTTCAGGGACGCCCGCTCCACGGCACCGACGTGGTCGACATCGGCTGGTTCACGCCTGGCGGCGAGCCGATGTCCGAGGAAGACTGGCGGGTAGGGTTTGCGAAGTCCCTGGCGGTGTTCCTCAACGGCCAGGCGATCCCGACGCCCGACTCGCGCGGTGAGCGCGTCGTCGACGACACGTTCCTCGTGCTCTTCAACGCCCACCACGAGCTGCTCGCGTTCACGATTCCCGCCGGCGTGTACGGCCAGTCGTGGCGCAGGATCCTCGACACCAACACACTCGAGCCGCTGAAGGAAAACGTCGGCGACATCTTCCCTGCCGGTGCGTCTGTCGACGTCGCCGAACGATCGCTCGTACTACTGAAGCGCCTGGCGTAGTAGCACGGCGCGGCTGCGGAAGGCCCCTGCTGACGGCGGAGGACGCAGATTCAGGCGCTGACGTTCACCTTGCCGATTGGCGCGAGTTGCTCTCCAACGCTTTGTAACTGAGCGAGGGCTGATGCCGGCGCGTGCCCTGTGTGTCAAAGTCTCAGTTTCCGCAATAGATGTGTAGCAGCAACTGCTCGTGGCCTGTGCAAGTCCTGTTGAAACTTGGTTCGGACCGAGTTTCAACAGGTTATCCACAAGTGTGACGTTCGTACTGCAGTTCCTTCCATCTCGATTTCGCGCAAGGACGATGCTATAGACGATGGATGAGTGATCCAGTGACCGTCTACTCGTCCTTGTCGGACGAAGAGCTACTCAGGCGAGTCGAGACACTCGCCGCTTCTGAACGTGACGTCACGACGCAGTTGATTGCGTCGCTGACGGAGTTTGACCGCCGTCGCCTGTATCTCGCCGAGGGATACAGCTCACTCTATGAGTACTGCACGCGACGACTCGGACTGTCCGAGTACGCCGCGTACAGCCGTATTCAGGCCGCACGTCTCTCGCATCGGTTTCCAGCGGTACTTCGCGCATTTACACGAGGAGAGATTACGCTCACGACAATCGGCTTGCTCGGGAAGTATCTGAATGAGCAGAACTACCTGCAGTTGCTACACGAGGCTCGACATGCGTCGAGACGTGAAGTCGAGATGATCGTCGCACGGTTGAACCCGATGGGAGCCTCTTCGGCATCGGTGCGTCGCCTGCCAGTCCTGCGTCCAGTGGTGATTGCGCCGGGCAGCGTCGATCATGCGACGCCTTCCGATTCTTCGCGAGCAGGCCTCTGGGAGGCGGGCGGCGATTCGGCGACGGGCCAGCCGAAGGTCGATCCAACAGTTGCCCAACGTAGTGAGGACGGATCGCTACAGGGGGTTCTTCAACGTGACTCGTCCGCGTCTCCTGCTTCAGTGGCGGTGTTCCCAGGAGCCACTGTTTCCGGACCGGATTCGCCAAGGCATGACGTCGAGACGGCGAATGCGGAAGCGGTGCCGCGTGGGCAGTCCGCGATTGTGGGTGGGCACGGCAATGCCGCGGATAGCGTGCCTTCCATTGTGGCGGGCGAATGCTATCGCCTGCACGTCACACTCTCGCGAGAGGGGCACGATCGGCTTCGGCGACTTCGCGATCTCCTGCGCCACGCCGTGCCCGATGGCAATCTCGATGTCATCGTCGATCGCGCGATCACGCATCTCCTGGTGCAGACAGAGAAGCGGCGCCTGGCACGTGCATCTCGCCCACGACAGACGAAACGCCAGGTCCGCGCTGGCTCGCGCCGCATTCCGGCGCATGTCCAGCGCGCAGTGTGGGAACGCGACGGTGCGCGCTGCGCATTCGTCGGTCGTCATGGTCGATGCACTGCGCGCGCTTTTCTCGAGATGCACCACGTCGTGCCGTTCGCAGCGGGTGGAAAGGCGACGGTCGACAACATTCAACTGCGTTGCCGTGCACACAACTCGTATGAGGCTGAGAAGTACTTCGGAAAGAAGCACGCCAAAGCCGCGTCGCGACGTTAGCGGTATGGCAGCTGGGCGACGGTGAGGCCAGTGAGCAGATTCCAGTGCCGGGCTGCGGCACTGCGGTGTTCCTGAAAGAACTGCTCTTCGGTCGGCGTCAAGACGCGCGCGAGCGTGCCGACGTTGGCCAGGCGACTGCTCTCGAGATCGGCGCGCAGCGCCTCGAGTGCGGCGATGACGTCGTCGTGATCGTTCGAATCGCCACTGTCGGTACCGGACGTGCGAGATGCGTCAGACGATGCGTGCTCGGTCGACTTCGCTGCTGGCCCGGCTGGCGGCGCTGCCGCGCTGTGGGTTTCTGCGCTGGTCTTCGTCTGCCGTTCGGTCGTCTCTCGAGAGGGCCGGCCTCCGGCATCGCGGCGACCGGCGGCGAGTTCGAGCGCGAGATCCGTCAGGAAGCCGAGGCGATTCTGCAGATTGCGCACGCGCACCTGCTCGACGAGCCAGGCCCGGTCGAGCGTCGGATACGTGAGCAGTAACCATGGCACTGCGGCCATGACGCCGGGCGATACCTGGCGACGCGCGATGATGCTGAGGATGACTTCCGCCGGGTTCCGCACGCCGCGGTCGGTGCGGCGGTCGAACCCGGGATAGCCGAGGGCCGCGAGGTCGGCTCCGAGCAGGGCGTCGGCTCTGGTATCGGTGCCGCGCGCAGGTCGTGGCGGGAGGACGACGGGGGGCAGGTCTGGCAGCGCAGCCAGGCGCTCGGCGAGGCGACGGGAAATGGGCCGTCGGGTGGCTTCGAGCTGCGAGATATAGGCCTGAGTCACGCCAAGGAGCCGCGCGAGCTTGACCTGTGTGAGGCCGCGAGTACGCCGGTATTGCCGCAGGGATGCGCGCACGCGGCGATTATAACAAGGCTAGTTATTAGTGTTTCGGTGGCGGCGCGGCGGCTTCGTGGCGGCCAAACATAACAAATGTTGTTATTGTAGGGGCCGTTCCGATCGATTCCGCCAAGTCGAACGCCCGTGACGCCGCGCGAGCGCCTCCGCCCTCCCGCTCATGCCTCCGCCTCGCTCCAGGCTCCCCAAGAAATGCTCACCCGTTCTCAAACGGGGACGAACCGCCCAACAAACCGGCAACGTCGGGCGTATCACTCACCGGCCGTCCGAATAGCGCGATCCTGCGTGCTACGATGCGCGCTCCGTCCCCCTGATGCAGGAGAGAACCATCGTGATGACCCGCCGTCTTCTTTCAGCGTTCGTCCTGGCCCTGCTTGCCGCCACGGCATCTGTCACCGCCCGCGAAGCGCGTCTCGATCAGCCAGCGTTCGCCGCGCCACAATCGCCGGCATGGGCGGTCGAGACTTCGGCGCACCAGCCGTTGGCGCCCGAGGCTCAGGCCGCTCAGGCTCCCGTAGCCGGAACTCCCGCGCCGAGCGACGCTTCGGCGCCAGCAGCGCAGCAGGCCGACACCCAGGCCGCACCATCCCCACGACCGATTGCGCTGCACGACATCGAGCCGTGGAAAGGACTGGCGGCCTACGCGCTCTCGCGAAACGGCGAGTGGATCGCCTACCGCGTCGCACCGCTCCGCGGCGACAGCGAAGTCGTCATCCGTCACACGTCGCGCGACACGGAGTACCGCGTCCCGGTCGGCGACGGCAACAGCCCGGCGCCGGTCTTCTCGCACGATTCGAAGTGGGTGGCCGTGACCGTGCTTCCCACAAAGAAAGAGGCCGCCGTCGCGCGCAAATCAGGGACACCCGCGCAGAACGGCGTGACCATCGTACGCCTCGATGACGGCACGAAGACCGACCTCGCGAAGATTCGCCGCTTCGCGTTCTCCAACGACACACCCGGTTGGATTGCGCTGCACCGCGCGCCCGCCGCACGCGCAGGCGGTGCCGGCCGCACGGGTGGGCCCGGCGGTCCCGGCGGTCCCGGAGGGCCGGGCGGATCGGGCAGCGGCAGCCGCGACTCGGCACCGCGCGGCACGGACCTCATCCTTCGAGATCTGACGACGTCGACGGACCTCAGCATCGGCAACGTCGCCGACTTCGCCTTCGACGAGACGGGCCGGTGGCTCGCGTACACCATCGACGCCGCTGACCAGACGGGCAACGGCCTCCAGCTTCGCGACATGACGACCGGTGTCACGCGCGCGCTCGACAGCGCGAAGGCGTCGTACGAAGAGCCGACGTGGACCGAGAAGGGCGACGGCCTGGCCGTGCTCAAGGGCGTCGACGACAAGGCCTACCGCGACAAGCGCTACAGCGTCGTCGCCTTCAAGAACCTGGCGGCCGACCGCATGCCCGCGAAGACGGTCTACGACCCGGCCGACGACACGAGCTTTCCCGAAGGCATGACGATCAGTTCGAATCGTGCGCCGCGCTGGACGAAAGATTTCTCGGGCCTCGTGTTCGGCATTCACGAACTCCGCAAGTCGGATACGCCCGAGACGAAGGACGAGGCAGACGGCGCCGCCAAAGACGCCGCTCCCGCAGCGCCGCCGCGCGCCGGCAACGGCGACAACGAGGAAGAGAAGCCCGACCTCGTCATCTGGCACTGGAAGGACCCGCGCCTGCAGTCGCATCAGCAGATGCAGGAGAGCAACGACCGTCAGTTCAACTATCTGTCGGTGTACTACGCGGACACGAAGACGTTCGTCCGCCTCGCGGATGACGAAGTACGCACCGTCACGCTCGCGCCCAACGACAAGTGGGCCATCGGCTACGACGTGCGTGCCTACGAGCGTATGAGTCATCTCGATGGCCGCACGTTCCGTGACGTCTATGCGATCGACGCGAGGACCGGCGCGCGCAAGAAGGCGCTCGAGCGCAATCGCTGGATCTTCGATCCGTCACCCGACGGCACGAAGTTCCTCTACTACACCGACAAGCACTTCCACGTCTACGACATGGCCGCCGGCCAGTCGCGCAACCTCACGTCCGGCATCAACACGAGCTTCGTCAACATCGACGATGACCACAACATCGTCGATCCGCCGCGGTTCCCGTGGGGCTGGTCGTCCGACAGCCGGTACGTGCTGCTGAGCGACGGCTGGGACATCTGGCGCGTGCCGGCCGCAGGCGGCAATGCCGTGAACGTGACGGTCAACGGTGCGTCGGATGCGATCCGCTACCAGGGACGCTTCAATATCTATCCCGACGATGAGGGCATCGATCTCTCGAAGCCGCAGTACGTCGACATGTTCGGCGAATGGACGAAACAGAATGGCGTCGGCCGCATCGATCCCGGCAAGACCAGTGTGACGCGCGTGCTCTGGGGCGATGCCGCGTTCGGACGGCTCACGAAAGCCGACGCCGCCGACGTCATCGTCTATTCGCGCGAATCGCGTGCCGACGCGCCGAACTTCCACGTCACGACGTCGGCCTTCGGCGAGGGCCGCCGCATCAGTGACGTCTATCCCGAACAGAAGGACTTCCTCTGGTCGTCCGACGCGATGCTCCTCGAGTACACGAGCGAAAAGGGGCGCCGCCTCACCGGTTCGCTCTTCCTGCCCGCGAACTACGAGAAGGGCAAGAAGTACCCGATGGTCGTCTACATCTACGAGCGCCTGACGCAGGGCCACAATACCTATGCGCGGCCGTTCGCCAACGGCTTCAACCGCAGCGTGTACACGAGCAACGGCTACGCGGTGCTGATGCCCGACATCACGTACCACGTGAACGATCCCGGCATGTCTGCTGTCTGGAGCGTCGTCCCCGCGGTGAAGGCCGCCATCGCCACCGGTGTCGTCGACGAGGCGCGCATCGGGCTGCAGGGCCACTCGTGGGGCGGCTATCAGACGTCGTTTCTGGTGACCCAGACCGACCTGTTCCGCGCGGCGGTGGCGGGCGCCCCGCTGACGAACATGATCAGCATGTATTCGTTGATCTACAAGAACGTCGGCATCACCAACGGGCAGATCTTCGAGAGCAGTCAGGGCCGCTTCACGAGCGGCTACAACGACAACTGGGAAGCGTACGCGCGCAACTCACCCGTCTACCATGCGCACAAGGTCAATACGCCGCTGATGATCCTGCACAACGACAAGGACGGCGCGGTCGACTTCACGCAGGGTATCGAGTACTTCAACACGCTGCGCCGTATGGACAAGCCGGTGATTCTGCTGGAGTATCCCGGCGAGAATCACGGGCTCGCGAAGCCGGCCAATCAGCTCGACTACACCGAGCGCATGCGCGAGTGGTTCGATCACTATCTGAAGGACGCGCCGGCTCCTGCCTGGATGCTCGAGGGCGTGCCGCACCTGAAGATGGACGAACACCTCGAGCAGCGCCTCGAAGAGCGCAGGAAGGCCGACCCCGCCAAGCCGGCGAAGCCGGCCGAGCAGACCGACGGGAAGGGCGGGCTCTAGCCCGCCCTCGCTCGCGCCTCGCCTAGCGGTCGAACCGCAACAGGAACATCCCGCCGCCCCAGTCATCGATACGTGCCGCCGGCGTCAGGCCGGCGGCCGTAAAGGCCTCCTCGACGCGTGCAGGTTCGGCGCCATGGTCGTGGCCCAGATGCCACCACAGCGCCCCCGGCCCGAAGTCTATGACGACAACCCGTCCGCCCTCGCGCAGCGCTCGGGCCACTTCGCGCGCGTACGTATCCCAGTCGCGCACGTGGTGCAGGACGTTGCGCATGTACACGACATCGCAGCACCCGTCAGGCAGCGACGTGCCCGCTGATGTGGCGCCGACGACGGTGACGTTCTGCGCGCGGTCGAACTTGTCGCGCAGCGCCGACAGGCGCGTGGGATCGATCTCGGTGACGTAGAGGTGCCCGCCTGGCCCTGTCAACGCGTGAACGGCCGATGCAAGTGAGCTCGATCCGGCACCGATCTCCGCTACGGTGAGACCCGCACGCAGACCGGCGACCTCGGCGAGCCGGCGATGCTCGCCCGTCAGCGACAGTGGAAGGACGTGCATACCTGCCATCCACACGAGTGCGGCGGGTACGATGATGAGGATTCCGGTGACTATCCAAAGGCGTGTGCTCATGCAACGACCTGACGCAGTAGCGGCGCGCTGGTTCGCAATCTGGCGCTGAGGAATGCTGAGGACGCGCTGAGGGACGCTGAGGGAACCGTCGCCGGCGCCGGACGAACGACACTCGGCGTTGAGGGAACGTCGGAGACCGTGTCGTGGCTTAGAACAACCAGGCGTGAATCGCGCTCACGATCGTGACGGCCAGCTCGTGGTGGCGATTCGGCGTGGTCTCGGCAATTACGACTGCCGCGATCAGGGCAGCCGTCGCACCAAGCGCGAACGGCCAGGTCGCCGCACCCGCACGGGCCGGCGCTGTCGGGTGAACCGTGGCCACGAAGCGGTATCCGCGGCGCCCGTCGGTTGCGATGAACCTGGGTGCCGATGCCGAGTCGCCGAGGGCGCGGCGGAGATGGCGGACCGCATAGTGCATGGCAGGGCCCGTCGCGACATGCACATCGGGCCAGAGCGCCGCCGCGATCTCGTCACGCGTGAGGGTGTGCCCCGCGTTGCCGAGCAACAGCGCCAGCAGGCGGGCGGGCTGCGGTTCGAGAGCTACCGCCGCGCCGCCCGATGTCAGGTCGCCAGTCTCAGTGTCGAACGTGAACCTGTCGAATGCTACGCGCGCCATGCGTCCAGAGACGGTGCGGTCCCCGGCGAAGTTCGCACCCGTCAGTCGGCGCGCAGCACCACCGCCGGGTCGACCGACGTCGCCCGGCGGACCGGTACCAGCGTCGCGACGACCGTCGCGAGCGCGATTGAGACGACGGCAATCGCGTACGTCAGCGTGTCGGTCGTGGCTGTATTGAAGATCAGACTTTCGAGGTAACGCGACAGCCACCACGCGCCGAGCGCGCCCGCCGCCAGCGCTGCCGTAATCATCAGCGTGGTCTGTCTGAACACCAGCGCAGCAACGGATCCGCGAGAGGCGCCAAGCGCCATGCGGATTCCCACTTCGCGTTGCCGCTGGCCGACGTACAGCGATGTCACGCCATAGACGCCAACGACGGCCAGGGCCAGGCCGCAGACGGCAAACGCACTGAGCAGCAACAGGTTGAATCGTGCCTGGCCGGCAGCGCGCGATACGACCTGTTCCGCGGTCACAATTTCGCCGAAGGGCATGTCCTTGTCGACGCGCCAGATGGCAGCTTTCACGCTGGGGATCAGCGCGCGCGGGTCGACGTCGGTCTTGATGATGAAGGTGCCGCCATTGATGTGGTCGGGTGCCAGCGGTCGGTAGATCTGCGGCTCCGCCTGGCTCGACGCGATGCTCATGTACTTGAGGTCGTCCACGACGCCGATCACGCTGAGCCACGGTCCTTCATCGATCCTGAGCTTCCGTCCGATGGGGCTGCCATCGGGCCACGACGCGCGTGCGTAGCTGCGACCGAGGACGACGACATCGCTCCCATGGTCGTTCGCCGTGAATGTCCGCCCCTCGATGACCTTGATGGACAGCGCCGAGAAGTAATCATCGGTGACGTTCCCGCCCACAAAGATGCCGGCTCGCCTCGCCTCAGGCCGGCCTTCTACTTCGATCGTGCCGAAAGAGATTGCGGGCTCGAGTGGAATGCTGAGGCCCACGGCCACCGAGCGAACGCCCGGCACGGTTGCGATCGACGCCAGGGCCTGCTCGAAGAAGGCCCGCCGTGCTGCAGGTTCCTTCGTGGGGTACCGAACTTCGTTGAGCGACGGCCAGACTGCAAGCACGCCAGCGGGCTCGAAACCGAGGTCGACAGCCATGAGGCGTCCATATGACCGGACGAGCAGACCCGCGCCGACGAGCAGGATCAGCGCCAGCGCGACCTGCGCGACCGTGAGAATCCGCCGTACGCCGTAGCCGTGCGCGGTTGCCGTGCGTCCTCCACTCTTCAGCAGGTCGTGGAGTCGCGCGCGCGAACGGGCCAGGGCCGGTACGACGCCGAACAGCAGCGCGGCGACAATGCTGACAGCGGCGGCGAACACGAGGGCTTGCGGATCGAGCGTGAGTCGATCGAGCGCGTCGAGCCGTCGAGGCCGCATCGCCGCGATCGCCGCAATCGCGCCTTTCGCCACGGCGAGGCCGGCGACGCCACCCAGCATCGCAACCAGCGCGCTCTCGATTACGAGGAACCTCATGAGGCGCACGCGAGACGCGCCGAGCGCGTGGCGAAGCGCGATCTCGCGTTCGCGTGTCCCGTGACGGGTCAGCATGAGGTTGGCGACGTTCACGCACGCAATCAGCAGAAGAAGACCCACCGCGCCGCTGAGCACGGAGATCGCTGTTTTCATGCCCTGAGCGGTCAGGTCGCTGACGGGCATCAGTCGGCCCTTCCAGCCTTCCGCCTCGTTCTCTTCCGCGGCAGGCATCGCACCGAAGACGCTCTGAGCCTCCTCGAGCGACACCGCAGCCTTCAGACGCGCGAGAGCCACGACGCTATACGTGGGCTTGTCGACACCTCGGCGTGCCGCGCCCCAGACCGTATCCTCACTGAGGGGCATGGTGAAGCGCGCCGGCATCACACCGACGATCGTGTAGAGGCTCTCGTTGAGCGTAAGGCGTGCGCCAAGAACGGACGCCTCTCCACCGAAACGCGACTGCCAGAGACCGTGGCTGATGAGCACGACGGGCTCGGCCGACGGCGCGAAGTCCTCGTCCACGAAGCCGCGGCCAATCGCGGGCGTCACCCCAAGGGTATCGAGCAGCGGTGACGTCAGCATGGTGAGTCGGATCGATTCGGGCTCGCCGAGGCCGCTCATGATCCTGTCGTCGTTCCAGTAGATTTCGACGGCGTCGAAGATCTCTGGCGCGTTGCGCCAGCGCTCCGCGACTTCGAACGCGGGTGTGACCATCAAACCGCCAATTTCGGGATTGTGGCGCCACAGCAGCACGAAGCGGCTGCTGTCCTTGAACGGCAGGGGATTCAGGATCAGGGACGACAGTGCGCTGTAGATGGCGGTGTTGGCGCCTATCGCAAGCGCGAGCGTCAGCACAGCCACGAACGTGAAGCCGGGTGTGCGCGCGAGGCCCTTCGCCGCCTGACGGAGATCGGTGCGGCTGTCCATGTGTCGCCTCTGACGGCGCGCGCCCCTGAGAGCGCGTGCACTCGCTGAGATCGATTCGAGAGAGAAGCGCATGCCGATGCCGGACAGAGCCACGAGCATGCGGACGCGGGACGTCTGTCCACCGGCGGCCAGATCTTCGCGGAGATCGCCGACTACGGTGTCGGACCAGTCGTCGGGCGCGACGCGCGTGAGCCACTGAAGGACCAGGCGCTCGAGCCAGCGCATCGTCAGCCGCCGATCGTGCGCTCGAGTCCGGCGCTGAGTTTGCGCAGGGCCGCGCGCGAGGCACGAAGTTGTTGGCGTCCTTCTGCCGTGACGGCGAAGCAGCGTTTGGCTTTGCCGCCGCGTTCGGGCGTCGGGTCGCCGAGTTCCGAGGCGACGAGGCCGCGCTGTTCGAGGCGATGCAGCGTGACGTAAATGGTGCCGCGCGACAGCTCGACACCCGTCCGTGCCGCAATTTCGTTGCGCACACTGACCGGATAGGCGTCATCCAGACGCAGTACAGCCAGTAGCACCATCTGTTCGAGTTCGCCCAGTATGCTGATGCGTCCCATGCGGCTGTCATATTAGACGACAATGTCGCCATTTGGTTGACGAAATTCTTCCCGGTTGAATTTTCCCGGTTGCAGTCAGTATCGACACGGCCCAGCAGGTCCGACCGGCGTTCAACCGGGAAAACTCTACCGGGAAGAATTTCGGGGCGGCCAGACCAGCTTGATGACCTGGCCAATCACCGCGGGCGCGGCTGAGCAGCCGATCACGACCATCCACGCGGTGCGGTCGAGCGGCACGAGGTCGAGAATCTCGCGCAGCGGCGCCAGGCCGATCGCCAGCAGCTGCAGGGCGATGGCAACAGCCGCCCCCGCCAGCGCCCACTTGTTCGCGATAGCGCCAG
>Ga0079224_100002671_pt1 | contig 21895 bp, 23 predicted proteins | sample Stecom2015_FD_80414 | JGI IMG/M metagenome (GOLD analysis project Ga0079224, IMG submission 80414) | Agricultural soil microbial communities from Utah to study Nitrogen management - Steer compost 2015 | ecosystem: Environmental > Terrestrial > Soil > Agricultural land | place: USA: Utah...
CTGGCCCCCCTTGAGAACCGCCAGAAGAGTGTGGATGCCCGCATCACGGCTTATGGTCAGCTCAAAAGCGAACTGAATAATGTCAGCAACGCCGCCAAAGCGTTGTTGCAGGACGCCTTTGACAGCATGCAGGTCACTGTCACGGGTTCGGACTTCACCGCCAGCGCCAAGACCGGCTCCATGACCGGCAACTACACTGTGAAGGTCAACTCCCTGGCCAAGGCTCAATCGCTTGTGACCGCTGGCCAGGCCAGCCGCACGGCTGATATCGGTACCGGGGGCGTGATTTCCTTTACCATCAATGGCCAGACCAAACAGGTCGATCTGAGCACTACTGGCACATCCCTGGAGGACGTCGCCGCGGCGATCAACAGCACCGAAGGCCTGGGCGTTCAGGCGACGATCCTCAATAACGGATCTGGCACCCCCCATCAGCTGGTTCTCTCCAGCAAGACAACGGGTACCGAGGCGGCGGTCACCAACATCACGGTCACCGGCAACGATGACCTGGCCACCGTGCTCAATTTCGGCTCGGCCGGCTCCACGGTGACCGAAAGCCCCGCTGCCAACGCCTCGCTGGAAGTCAATGGCGTGGCTGTCTCGTCGCAATCGAACACTGTCTCTGGGGTGCTCGACGGGGTGACGCTCACCCTGACTGGCAGCTCTGGTTCAAGCAACTCGATGTCGATCTCGGGCGACTCCAAGGCCGTCAAGGACGCCATCCAGACCTTCGTTGACCGCTACAACGACGTCCTGAAGAAGATCAAGCAGGTCACTGCCTTCGACGTCGAAAACCAGACCAGCAGCGCCCTGACGGGCGACTCGATCGCCCGTAGCATCCAGAGCCGCTTGGCCACTGTCCTGAACACCACCCAATCGGATGGCGCGTTCCAGATGCTCTCGGAGATCGGCATCCGCACGGACCCGATCACCGGCCAACTGAAGGTCGATAACGCGGTGCTCGACAAAGCCCTGCTTGAAAAGCCCGCCGATGTGCAGGCGCTGTTCCGTGGGGAAAACGGCGTGGCAAACCGCGCAATCGACGTCGCCAAGATCTTCACGGACAACACCGATGGCGTTCTGGCGACTGCCACCGAGGGTGCCAATCGCACACGCAAGGATCTGGAGCGCCAACTGGCTGCGCAGGAAGCTCGCATCGAGGCTCAGATGGAAGCGTATCGCAAGCAGTTCAGTGCGCTTGACGCCATGATCGCCCAGATGAACTCGACCAGCTCCTATCTCGCTCAACAACTGTCTCAACTAGGGACTAAAAATTCATGATGACATATTCGCCACGTGGCCCTCGCAGCCGTCAGATGGCCCAGTCGTATGCCACGGTTGGACTGGAAACGACTGTGCGTAGTGCCTCTCCGGTTCAACTGATCAGCATGCTGTATCGGGAGGCCCGCTCCTGGGTGACCAAAGCCAAATACCACATGGAAAACGGCAAACTGAGTGAGCGCCACGAGGCGATTCGCAAGGCCCAGGACATCATTACGCTGGGGCTGCGCGCAAGCGTCGACGAATCCCAGGGTGAAGTAGCTAAGAGCCTGACCCAAAGCTACGACCTCATGACGCATCACCTGGTGCTGGCCAATTCCCGCTCGCAAGTTGAGCACCTGGACATCGTCCTGACGATGCTGCAAGACATTCACACCGCCTGGGACATCGCCACGGGGCTCGCGCCCGCTGATAATGACCGACCCAACGCCTAATTAGATACTTTATAGATAAGAAGAAATCAATTGGCGTTAGCTATCAATCAACAAAATATTGCTAACGCTTTGCCCACCACATCATTTATGCACACGTCTCCCGTACAAATCATGAGCTCTCCAGTCATCGCGATCTATCAGAAGATCGCCACTATCACGGGAAAGATGCGTGCTGCCGCGCAGGGCAAGCACTGGGATGACCTGGTCAAACTGGGCCATCAGTACAATGAGACCGTCGAGACACTGCGCTACGTGCCTGCGGTTCAGCCGGTCAGCGCGAAAGAGCGCGAAGACCGCGTGCAGCTTCTGTCGGAAATCCTGAATAACGACGCCGCCGTGCGCGACTTGGCCATGCCAGAGCTGGCTCGCGTCAATGAGCTGCTCAATGTCATGAAAAAGCAGAAATCCATGCTGCACGCCTATGGTCCGACCGCAGGAAGTGCATTTCAATGAGGCCGTCTGGCCTCAACACGCTAATCGTTCAGCGCGTTGAGTCTGCTCTTGGCGTCCCCTTGGCGACGCACACACAGTTGGCTACCGGCGCCCGCGCGCGCCAGGTGGGCCCGACTGTTGCCGCCGTCAACGTACAAGGTACTGAATCGAGTACTGCAAAGGTAGACTCTTTTGCCCAGACACTAGCTACCCGGCAGGCCGGACAGCCGATGGCGCCCACGAGAGACTTGTCTGCAGCCCTGCGCCCCCAGGAGCCGGGGGCGCAGTCTCAAGCTGTCGCCCGGAGTGAAACCGCCGCAGCACCCAACCCACCATCGGCAAAGATGAATTTGAGCCCCATCGGGCGCACCCTCTTGCCGCTGTTGGAAGGTTTCCCGAAAGGGGCGGGGCCGTTGACTCACGCGCAGCCGCTTTTCATATCTGCAGTGCTCACCCTGCGAGCGCAGATAGCCTCCACTGCCTTTGCCAACGCTCTCCCAAGTGACCCTGGGGCAAAAATTCCCCAGGCGACACCTCCGCCGGCGGGCGCAAGTTTGTTCGCTGCTCCTACCCAGAATGCCTCGCAGGTTGCACTCAATCCGCTCTCCTCTCCCCTGACCCAGGCGCTCATGGTGGTCCTGAAGGGTCAGATCGTGCAGTCGGGGCTCTTTTATGAGTCACACCTGTACAAGCAGCTGCAGCGCGACCTGAGCAAGCTTGAGACGCTGAAAGAAGAGCCCCAGGCTCGCCATCCGCTTTCCAAAACCAGTGACGTCGACGTGCCAGAGGATCTACGCCCTCTGGTTCGCCAGCAGCTCGACCTGCTTGCTGGCCAGCCCATTCAATGGCAGGGACAAATCTGGCCCGGGGCGACCCTGCGATGGGAGATCGTCGTACCGGCGCCTGATGAGCAGTCAGCGCGCGCCGGCACGGAAGGTGAAGAAGCCACCGAGTCTGCTTGCACCACTCGACTGGAACTCGAGTTGCCCCATCTTGGCCCGGTAACCGCCCGACTCAGGGTGAGCGGCTCCGAGGTGGATGTTCATCTCGAAGTCGGTGACGATGGGGCGATCCTGCAAGAGCGGATTTCGACGCTGCGCGACACGCTTGCCGCGGCCGGGATGACGCCGAAATCTATCACCATTGCCCGCGCGGGAGGCGTCGATGCCTGATCGCAAGAAAGCTGTCGCCCTGCAGTACGAGGCGGGACAGGGCGCCCCCAAGGCGATCGCCAAAGGCAATGGCGCGGTGGCCGAGAGCATCGTACGCGTGGCGCGCGACAATGGCATCTTCGTTCACCAGTCTCCAGAATTGGTGAGCCTGCTCATGCAGGTTGACCTGGATGAGCGCATTCCTGAGGCACTCTACGCAGCTGTGGCCGAGCTGCTGGCTTGGGTCTACGCCATTGATGCGAGCCAGGTTAAGCCCCAAGACGCGCTAGAGTAGCGGCCTTTCAGCCAGGAGATGGCAACGCGCCCCATGCAAAAAAACCGCCACACGAATGTGGCGGAAAGTACCTTTGCTACGACACTACAGCGACAACGCTGGTGCATGCGCATCCTAGCACCCGCACAAGCAAAAATTAACGCGGAAATCGAGAAACCGTCTCCCGAAACTTGGGGTAATGAAGACCGAGCCGGCCACCACGCTCAGAGTGGCATGCTGGCAATTGTTTGGTAAGCCGACACCAGCTTGTTTCGAACTTGCACAATGGACTGAAAGCCAAGGCTGGCCTTCTGCATGTCGATCATCACATCGTTGAGCGTCACGCCCGGTGTGCCCAGTTCGAAGTGTCGAGCCTGAGTGTTGGCGTGGTTCTGTGCGGCAGACACCCGGTTCACGGCTGCCTTGAATTCGGCCGCAAAACCGCCGGCGGGCTGGACATCGCCCAGCGTCTGGGACACGGGCGCGGCTACCGGGCGCGCCGAAGCAGCGCCCGCCACCTGATTCATTTGGGCAAGTACGGACTGAATGGAAGCGATCGGTGCAGTCATCTCGAAATATTCGGGTTTGAGCAAGGCTGAACTGTAGCGCCGCCCCCTGCAAATCATTGCTCACAATAACCCGCGAAAGTCGCCTCTTTTCCCTCCTTTACGCCGTACATACAGGGCCAAACTGGCGTCCTGGCGTCAGTCGGAGAAAGAAGGGAAAAGGCACTGAAAAGGCGCTTTACTCTGGGCTTGGGAAATCAGGTCGCGACTGCATAATGAATCGCTTACTGACAACCTCTGTCCAGAAAATTTGAATGTCTGACCAGATCAAGAGTTTGACCGCGGCCATTGGCGCCCGCTGTATCGGGAGTGCTCGATGAGCCGTCTACAGGAACTGGCTGAACGCTTTCCCGTCCTCAAACGTGTAACCGAGATGTCGCGGCCCGTGCAGCTGGCTGCCGCCTCGGGTGTCATCGCGTTGGCGGTGGGGGCAGCCATTGCGTTGAGCGGACCGAAATACAAAGTGCTCTTCTCCAATCTGGGTGACAAGGATGGCGGCGCCATCGTTTCTGCCCTGGACAAGATGCAGGTGCCCCATCGCTTTTCGGACAACGGGGGCGCGATCCTCGTTCCCTCCGACAAGGTGCACGAAGCCCGCATGAAGCTCGCCGAGCAAGGCCTGCCCCAGGGCGGCAACGTCGGCTTCGAGCTCATGGAGAACCCCAAGTTCGGCGCGAGCCAATTCGCAGAGCAGGTCACCTATCAGCGTGCGGTCGAGGGAGAACTGGCTCGTTCGATCGAGGCCATGTACTCGGTGACAACGGCGCGCGTGCATCTGGCCATCCCAAAGCAGACGCTCTTTGTCCGAGAGCGCAAACAGCCCACGGCAAGCGTGCTCTTGACGTTGGCCCCTGGGCGCGTGCTCGGTGACGGCCAGATCGCTGCCATTGCCTGGCTGGTTGCCTCCAGCGTGCCGGATCTGACCGCCGAGAACGTCTCCATCGTCGATCAGGCAGGTCGCCTGCTCTCTTCGAAATCTTCCACCGGTGGCCTGGGCGCCAACGAAACCCACCTGAAGTACACGAGCGAACTCGAGCAGCGCACCGCAGCCCGAGTGCTGTCCATTCTGACCCCAATTCTTGGCGCGGGGAACGTTCACACCGAAGTCAGTGCGGTGGTGGACTTTAATCTGCGCGAGCAGACGTCCGAGACGTACCGCCCAAATCAGAAACCCGAACTTGCCGCTGTTCGTAGCGAGCAGACCAACAATTCGGCCCAGCGCGGCGTCATGCCGGCCATGGGTGTGCCTGGGGCGCTAGCCAATGAGCCACCTCCCGCGCCTAACGCTGCGATCGTCAATGCCCCGAACCAGAACGATGGCAACACCACGACCACTGAAGTCGATCGTGGCCCGAGCAGCACCAACGTCAGCTCAACTGTCAACTATGAGGTCGACCGCACGATCAGTCATGTAAAGGAAGCGATTGGCCAGCTCAAGCGCCTGTCAGTGGCCGTAGTCGTGAATTATCGCAACGACAACGAGGGCAAACCTCAGCCCTTGAGCGACACCGAGATTGAACAAATTCAGCACCTCGTGCGCGAGGCCATCGGGTACTCAGAAGAACGGGGCGACTCGCTGAAGGTCGCAAACGTGCCGTTTAACAACGTCGAGCCGGTCGTTCCGCTCTGGAAAGATCCCGAGATCATCGAACTGGCCAAGGCTGCCGGCCAATACCTGGCCTTTGCACTGCTGCTCGCCTTTGTCTGGTTCAAGGTCTTCAAGCCGCTGCTGCGTGCCCGCGAGGCCGAGATGGTTGAGGTTGCCCCGGTCATCCCGATGCCCACACCCGAAGAGGCCAAGCAACAGGCTGACTCTTACGACGACAACGTAAACGCTATTCGTGAAATGGCCAAGCAAGACCCGCGCGCGGTGAGCATGGCGCTGCGTAACTGGATCAAAAACGATGATGAGTAAGGCTAGCTCGAAAACCGATTCGCTCAGGAAAGCCGCCATCCTCATGATGGCCCTGGGCGAGGAATGCGCCGCTGATGTGGTCAAGCACTTCAACAATGAAGAGGTGCAGCTGCTTGGCATGGCCATGGCTTCTCTAAGCCAGGTCACCCGAGCGGAAATGAACCAGGTCATGGTTGAGTTCCGCGAAGAGGCAGAACAATACCTGTCGGTTTCGGTGGGTTCGGACACCTACATCCGCGAAATCCTCACCCGCGCGCTTGGCGCTGACCGTGCCGCGGGCCTGCTTGAGGACATCCTGGAAAATGGCACCACGGCCCACGGCATCGATGCCCTGAACAACTTGGAGCCCTCGGCCATTGCCGAACTGATCAGCGAGGAACACCCGCAGATCATTGCCACCATCCTGGTGCACCTGGAGCGCGACCGCTCGGCCACCGTACTCACCCTGCTGCCCGAGCGCACTCGCAATGACGTCATTACCCGTATTGCCACATTCGGGGGCGTGCAACCTTCGGCGCTTTACGAGCTGACCGACGTGCTCAACAGTGTCATGTCTGGACAGAGTGCCAAACGCAGCAAACTGGGCGGGGTTCGCACTGCTGCCGAGATCCTCAACGCCATGAATGGCTCCGAGGAAACCAAGATCATCTCCGTGCTGCGCGACCAAGACCCCGATCTGGCTCAGCGCATCGAGGACGAGATGTTCGTGTTCGACAACCTGGCCGATCTGGAAGACATGGCTATCCAGATGATTCTGCGCGAAGTCGACAGCTCTGTCTGGCCGATCGCGCTGAAAAAGGCAAACGAGGACCTGGTCAATCGCATCCTGAGCAACATGTCCCAGCGCCAGGCTCAGCTCATCCGCGAGGATCTGGAAGAACAGGGGCCGGTGCGCATGTCGGTGGTCGAGGCCGAGCAGAAGAAGGTGCTCGCGGTAGCCCGCCGCCTGGCTGACGAGGGCAAGATCATGCTCCACGCCTCGGGCGACGACGCTTATGTATAGCCGCCCAAAGCCCCTGTTCAAGCCCGTGCAACCCCCGCCTGCCGTGCTCGATGAGCGCTCGGTCAGGTGGGCGCGGTGGGACATGGGGCCCATCGCCAAGCCCAAAGAGGCTGAACCAGCCCCGATCGACGAGGAGGCTCTTCGAGAGGAAGCGCAATCCCGCCGCCATCGCGAGCTCGAAGCCGAGCTTGCCATACTGCGCGAAGACGCTCGCCAGGAGGGTTACTCACAAGGGCTCGAGCAGGGTTTGACTGAAGGCCGGGCTCAAGGTCATACGCAAGGCCACAAAGACGGCTATACCGCCGGCATGGCGCGCGCCACAAGCGAGCAGGAGCGAATTGCCCGCGAACTCGCCACCCTATTGGCCAGCGCCCAGCGGGAAATCATCGATCTGCGCGAGGAGATCGGACAGGCACTCGTTTCCACAGGGGTGCGCATTGCCAGCCACGTGCTGGGAATGCAGCTGGCTGATCCCGCCCCCAGCGTTCTGGCCACGGTCAAACAGATTCTGAGCCAGAACGAAGACGCAGAAGGACCTGTCACGTTCTACCTGCATGAGCTGGATTTACAAGCGATCGCACCGCTACTGCCTGCGGAGCAACCCGGCCAGCCGATCCGGCTGGTGGCAGATCCTGAGCTGACGCGCGGTGACGTCAAGGCACGTACCGCTTATGGCGATATCGACGCGACCCTCAAGACCCGATGGGATGCCGCCTTGGCCTCCATCGGACTGCAAGAGCCCCTCCCCAAACCGGCAACCGCCCCGCGCCGGCGCACCGTCAAGGGCAAGAGCGAATGATGTCCGGCGAACAAATCTCCACCCTTGCGCGCTGGAAGGCTCAGTTGAGCCTGGCAGCCGATCGGGTCGAGAAAACCCCCCTTGCGCGCGCCACAGGCCGCATCACCAAGGCGACCGGCCTGGTGCTGGAGGCCACAGGCCTGGAGCTTGCCGTGGGGTCGACTTGCAAGGTCGAAATGGGACCGGATGAGTGGATTCTGGCCGAAGTGGTCGGTTTTCACGACGAGACGCTATATCTGATGCCCCAGGGCAATATTGCGGGGCTCCCCAAAAAGAGCCGGGTCATGCTGGCCGATTCGGTGCTCTCGCCGCGGGTGCCCTTGCCTGCGAACGACACGCCCCCGCCGGCGGCTTCGCCTGACCGTGGCCAGGCCCTGCCCGTGGGATGGTCAATGCTTGGCCGCGTGGTCGATGCCAACGGCAAGGCGCTCGACGGGCTGGGGCTCTTCGAAGGGGCCCAGCCCGCCAGCCTGAGCACGGAAACCATCAATCCTCTGGATCGAGCCCCGATCTCCAAGGTGCTTGATGTTGGGGTGCGGGCTATCAACGGCCTGCTCACCGTAGGCCTGGGCCAGCGGATGGGCCTATTTGCGGGTTCCGGCGTCGGTAAATCGGTGCTGCTGGGCATGATGGCCCGCTACACCAAAGCCGATGTGGTGGTCGTGGGCCTGATTGGCGAGCGCGGCCGCGAGGTCAAGGAGTTCATCGAGCAGAACCTGGGCAAGGACGGCCTGGCTCGCTCTGTGGTGGTCGCCGCCCCCGCTGACGTCTCCCCTCTTCTGCGCATGCAGGGGGCGGTCTACGCCACTCGCCTTGCCGAGTTCTTCCGTGATGAGGGCAAAAACGTCCTGCTCATCATGGACTCCCTCACCCGGTATGCCATGGCTCAGCGTGAAATCGCGCTGGCTATTGGCGAGCCCCCTGCCACCAAGGGCTACCCGCCCTCAGTCTTTGCCAAGCTGCCGGCGCTGGTTGAGCGTACGGGCATGGGCGCCGGCGTCAATGGCAAGCCTGCAGGCTCCATCACCGCCTTCTACACCGTCCTCACAGAAGGCGATGACCAGCAAGACCCGATTGCCGATTCGGCACGAGCGATCCTGGACGGGCACATTGTGCTCTCGCGCAGCCTGGCCGAATCAGGCCACTACCCCGCCATCGACATCGAAGCGTCGATTTCCCGTGTCATGTTTGCCATCGTCCAGAAAGAGCAATTCACGTACGTGCACAGGTTCAAGCAGCTTTTTTCAGCCTATCAGCGCAACCGCGACCTGGTGGCCGTGGGCGCCTATGTGCCGGGCAACGATCCCCAGATCGATATGGCCATCGAGAAATACCCGATGCTCGAATCGTATCTGCGCCAGGACATTGACGAGCAAGTCTCGGCTGAGGAAGCCGTCCAAGGGCTGGCCAACCTCTTTGAAGGAGCCTTACAGTGAGGGCCATTTCCTTTCAAATTCTGTATGACCTGGCCGTCAAAGACGTGGACGAGGCTTTCAAGGCCATTGTCGCGGCTGACGCGCGCCGCAAAAAGGCCGAGGAACAGCTCATCCGGCTGCAGCAATACCAGTATGACTACAAGCGCCGGCTGCAGCAGTCCATGAGTGAGGGCGTGCTCTCCTCGCAGGCTCAGAACGACCAGAAATTCATCTCCACCATGGACGATGCGATTCAGCAGCAGTCCAACGTCCTGGGGCAGACTCAAAAGCAGGTCGCAACTGAGCGCGAGCGCTGGATGGTCGCGCGCCGCAAGGTGGCTTCCATGGAAGCACTCTTGAAGCGGGATCAAAAACGCCAGACCCTGGTTGCCGCAAAGCAAGAACAGAAAGCCAACGACGAATACGCCGCCCGCGCCTACCGTCGCCTTCACGCCGCATAACACTCACGAGCCATGATGACCGTGTCCACCTCAAACTCCATCACTCCTAATGCCCAAGCGGCCTCCGCTCCCCATGGCAAGGGCAAGCACGCTGAAGCCGCCGACGGCTTTGCCGCGCTCTTGGATAACCTGCGTGCTCAGCCTGAAGGCGATGAATTGGCGGTCGATGGCAACACGAAGATCATCGCCAAGGGCGATAAGGCTGATCAGGACACGGCGATAGTGGACAAACCCGAGACCGAATCTTCAGCCGAGAAGCCTGCGGGCAAAGACGCAGACCCCGCCGACCCCGCCTCACTCGCCGTGACTGCCGGCGCTCAAGTAGAAAACCGCCCTGTCTCTCCCGAGCACGAAGCACAACCTGCTCGCAGCGCTCAGCTCGAGGTCAGAACCGTCGGACAGGACAAGAATCTGCCTCGTCTCGATAAAGCCTCCCCTGACGATGCGCCCGCCGATGCTGACTCGACAGCCGCGGCGCTGCGCCAGGCGTCAGCCATCAAGGCGGCTGCGGCTAGTCAGGCGGATCTGAAGGCTGCGACGAGCATCCCGCCTTCGGCCCTCCCGGCGCTTGAGGCCTCTGCTGTGGCTCAACCGGTTGTCCATCAAACCAAGCAACTGCGCAGCCTCATTCCAGAATTCAGAGTGGGGAAGTCAGTAAATGGGGACGCAAAGGAGGCGTCGGCTGAACGCCAGACAGCCAAGGGTGCGCGCGCTGAAGATGGACCAAAACTCGACGCCAAGACCCAGAACTTTGTGAGCACGCTGGAGGCGTCAATGGCGATCACACGCCGCTTGGACCAGGCCAACGGCGATCAGCAGGCCACCCCTGCGGCCCGCCCGGCAGATGGGGCTTCGCCGCTACCGGGCCAACCTCAAGCCGGCGTATCTCTGACCGGGATGTCCACGGCCGTGCCCACGGCCCAACTCGGGGTGAATACCCCCCTTACCCACCCTGCCTGGGCTCAGGCCATGAGCCAACAGGTGCTTTCTTTTGTAAAGACCGACCAACTTGGCACACAAATGGCACAGCTACGCCTGGACCCGCCTGAACTTGGTCCGCTGAAAGTGTCGATTTCGATCAAGGACGGCGTGGCAAGCGCTAGCTTCGTCTCCGCCAACGCCGCGGTACGCACCGCCGTCGAGCAGGCCCTACCCCAACTGGCCTCGCAATTGGCTGAATCGGGCCTGTCGCTAGGCCAATCCAGTGTTGGCGAGCATGAGGCACAGGAGTACGCGCAGGGTAACGATGCCCAGGGTGGCTCACAGGGTGAAGGCGGTGCAGACGTGGCAGGCGGTGGCCAGGGGCATGCCGTGACCGCCAACGCGCCAATCGCCCGCCCTTCACAAGGGCTGCTTAACACCTACGCCTGAGTTTCCGACTTTAGAAGTGATCTAGGCAGCCAAGTGGGTGCTCCCACTTGGCTGCCTTGGCACGCCCGTCAAACGACAAAGAAAGGGAGTATTTCCGCCGTTTTTCCCCCACATGAAATTGCAGGGGATGGCCCACAATGATCAAGTCGATAAAACCACCCAACCTATCACCGGGTTTAGCCGTATGAGCAAAGAAAAGAAATCATCAGGATTTGGCAAGACGCTAGTTGTCGCTGTGCTCTGTCTTGGCCTTGGCGGGGGTGGCGCCTGGTACTACAACAACAGCATTGCCAAGTCTGTCGAAAGTGCTGATGCCGTTGCGCTGCTGGCTCCCACGGAACTGAAGCGGGCCACCCCTCAGGTGCAGTACGAACCCATTTTCCTGGACATCGAGCCCTTCACTGTCACCCTGCGCAACGACTTTGATTCGCGCGTGCTCTATACGGGCATGACGCTGCGCGTGGATGACGAAGACAGCCGAAAGCGCCTGGTGCGGTATCTGCCGGTCATTCGCAGCCGAATCCTGTCTGAACTGAATTCAATGAACCCCACGCGGCTGAATGACGAAGAAGAGCTCGCTCGCGCCCGTGAACGGATCAAGAAGGTGGTTTCGGCTCCCATTTCACCTGAACCCTACCCCCAATACGTCAGCGACGTCCTCTTCACTTCGTTCGTGGTGCAGTAATCAATGGCTTACGAGAGCTTTCTGTCGCAGGACGAAGTTGACGCGCTGCTAGCCAGCGTCACCGGCGAAGAATCAAAGGAAGCGCAACACGAGGAGGTAGACCAGAACGGCGTACGCTCATACGACCTGGGTTCGACCGACAAGGTCGTGCGTCGCCGCATGCAAACGCTCGAACTCATCAACGAGCGTTTCGCGCGTCGCATGCGCAACGTGCTGCTGAACTTCATGCGTCGCAACGCCGATATTTCGGTTGGGGCGATTCAGGTGCTCAAATATTCGGAATTCGAGCGCAATCTGCCCGTTCCGAGCAACCTGAACATCGTCAAGCTCAATCCGCTGCGTGGTGCTGCGCTCTTTGCCTTTGATCCGACGCTTGTGTTCCTCATCATCGAGAGCATGTTTGGCGGGCAAGGCAATACCAACACGCGCGTCGAAGGGCGGGATTTCACCGCCACTGAATTGCGGATTATCCGCCGGCTGCTCGACCAGACGATGGAATGCTACACCCAGGCCTGGGAAGGCATTCACCCGGTCCAGTATCAGTACGTGCGTTCGGAGATGCACACCAAATTTGCCAGCGTCACCAGCTCGCACGAAGTCGTGGTGGTCACCCCGATCAGAATCGAGTTTGGCTCCATGGGCGGATCGCTGAACATCTGCCTTCCCTACTCGATGATCGAGCCGATTCGGGATCTGCTTACCAATCCCTACCAGGAAAGCTCCGAAAGCCCCGCGGATATGCGCTGGTCCAAGCAAATGTCGTCGGAGATCCGCCAGGCCCGCGTGGAACTGGTGGCACAGTTTGCCGAGCTGGATCTGTCTATTGGTGACCTACTCAAGCTTGAAAAAGGTTCCATCATCCCTTGCAAGCTTAACGAGTCCATCACCGCTTTTGTCAATGGCGTTCCTGCACTGAAATGCGGCTACGGCACTTCCAACAAGCACTACGCGCTTGAGGTCAAAGAGCACCTGCAGTCGCGCAACTTCGATTACCTCTCCGAGAAAAAAGATGTCTGATCCCCAAGATTCCCAAAACGTCACCACGGCTGAAGGTGCGAACAACCAGGAAGCCATGAAAGAATGGGCCCAGGCGCTGGCCGAACAGGCAGACGCCACCACTGCTGAGCCCGCGCCGGAAGCAACCGAGCCTGCCGCTCAGATTTTCAAGCCGCTGGGCGAGCAGGCAGCCGCCCGAAGTTCCGAAGGTTTTGACCTCGAGATGCTGCGCGACATCCCGGTGCAGCTGAGCGTGGAACTGGGGCGCAAGCGAATCACGATCCGCGAACTGCTGCAGTTGAACCAGGGCTCTGTGGTCGAACTGGAAAATCTCGCCGGCGAGCCGATGGATATCTTCATCAATGGCTACCTGATTGCACAAGGCGAAGTCGTTGTCGTGGGCGACAGCTACGGCGTGCGACTGACCGACATTGTGACCCCTTCCGAGCGGCTGTCGCGCCTGTCAGCCGTCAAGCGATAAACAAATGGACGCCTTCGCCCTGGCTCGCATCTTTCTCGCGCTCGTCTTTGTTGTCGTGCTGATCTTGGCGTGCGGCTGGATCGCACGACGCAATCTGGCCTCCGTAAAAGGGGCTGTGCGCACGAACATGGCTGTTACTAGCCGGATCGCTGTGGGCCCACGAGGCATGCAGGTCATGGTCGTTGAAGTCGAAAATGAGCGCCTGGTGCTGGGCGTGACGCCCGGTTCCATCAACCTGCTGCACACCCTCTCCCCGCGAGAGTCCGGCTCCCAGCCTGTAGAAACCGCTCCTGGCACCCCGTCCTTTGCGAGCGTCTTCAACAACATGATGGGGCGCAAAGCATAATGAACGCTGCTGTGAAACACGGCGCGGCCGCGGCGCTTGGCCTGCTACTGCTCGGGGCGATTGCACTTCCCTCAGATGCCCTGGCTCAAGCTGCGATTCCCGCGCTGACCACCTCTCCTAACGCCGATGGGGGCGAGACGTACAGCCTGAGCATGCAAACGCTCATTCTGCTGACCTCCCTGACCTTCTTGCCGGCTGCTTTGCTGATGATGACTGGATTTACCCGGATCGTCATCGTCCTGGGGCTCTTGCGTAACGCCATTGGCACACCCACGGCGCCCCCCAATAGCGTGCTCATCGGTCTGGCGCTCTTTCTGACGTTCTTTGTCATGTCGCCCGTCATGGATCAGATCCACGCGACAGCGTATAAGCCCTTGAACGAGGGCGCCATCACCTTTGAGCAGGCCATCGAGGCCGGTGGCAAGCCTCTACACAAGTTCATGATTGAGCAGACCCGAGAAACGGACCTGCTGCTTTTTGCCGACATGGCCGGCATTACAGAGGTGTCCACGCCCGAAGCCGTGCCGATGCGTGTGCTGATCCCTGCATTTGTAACAAGCGAACTGAAAACTGCCTTTCAGATCGGCTTTTCGATCTTCATCCCGTTCCTGATCATCGACCTGGTGGTGGCCAGCGTGCTCATGGCACTGGGCATGATGATGGTACCTCCCGTGACGATCTCGCTGCCTTTCAAGCTCATGCTCTTTGTGCTAGCCGATGGCTGGCACCTGCTGTTGGGCTCGCTGGCCCGTAGCTTCTACCAATAACAGGTGCGCGCATGAATTCCGCAACCGTCATGACCATGACGTACGAAGCGATGGTATTGGCCTTTTTGATGGCCGTCCCGCTTTTGGCCACGACGCTCATCGTTGGTTTGACCGTCAGTATTTTTCAGGCGGCAACCCAGATCAACGAAATGACGCTGGCCTTCATCCCGAAGCTTCTGGCGGTGGGCATCGTTCTCATCTTGTTGGGGCCCTGGCTCATCGGGCAAATGGTCGACTACATCCAGGGGCTGTTCACCTCGATCCCCACGATGGTGAGCTAGACCTCTCATGATCGAATTCACCCTCGATCAGCTCTATGGCTGGATTGGCGCATTCATTTGGCCGTTCTTTCGCGTTGCGGCCTTTGTGGGCACGGCGCCAGTCTTGGGTGACTCCTCTATTCCCCTGTACGTAAAAATCGCCCTCTCGGCCGTCCTGGCGCTGGCGCTCGCCCCACTGGCAGGCGAACTTCCCTCTATCCCGCTGGGCTCCTATGCTGCGATGGGCGTCATGGTCGAACAGATCCTTATCGGCATGGCGCTGGGGCTGGTGATGCGCTTTATCTTTGGCGCGGTGGCCGTGGCCGGCGAACTCATCGGTCTGCAGATGGGCCTATCCTTTGCCTCTTTCTTTGACCCAGCAAGCGGGGGCAATACGAGCGTCATGGCTCGCATCCTGAATGCGATCACCATTTTGGCCTTCATCGCCGTCAATGGCCATCTGGTCATGCTCTCTGGCCTGGGTCGTACCTTTGAGATGCTTCCTATCGGAGGCCCTACCCTGGATCTCAACGGCATCGGAGTGCTAGTGGAATTCAGCGTCACCCTCTTTACCGTTGGTGTGGCGCTCGCCTTGCCCATGGTCATTGCGCTGCTGGCAATCAATCTGGCAATGGGGATTCTAAACCGCACCGCTCAGCAACTTTCAGTATTTGCCGTGGGCTTTCCGATCACGCTGACCGTGAGCATGCTGCTGCTCACAATATTCCTGCCTCAAATCAACAGCTTCCTTGATCGGCTTTTCATGGACGGGTACACCGCCATGAGCGAAGTAGCCAGAGGATTGGCACGCTGAGCTCTTAAGAAAGGTTGATGATCAGATGCTGTGGTAGCTCTTGGACAACAATTCCTGCCCCACCTTTTCGACAACTTGCTGGCAGGTATTTGGATCAAGACCGCGAACACGATCCAACAACAGCTGATACTGAGATCCCTTGTCCTTCATCCTGTAGTGAAGGGCCAGTCTCCAAGTGTTTTCAAAAAGTAGAGGATTCAAGTCAAACGCAGTCTCGCGAGCATGCACGGTCATTCGGGCAAGCTCATGCCGGCGACGAAAACTGAACTCGCTTAGAAACCTATTCTCCTGCCAGTACATTTCAGCCAACGTCGCCCAAGCCTCTACAGAGCTTGGAACTAACTTTACTGACCGTTCAAGAAGTTGCTGCGCGAAAGCCACGGCTTTATCACGATTGGGGGACGAGTAAAGCAGAAGCTGAGCCGCGGAAACTGCAGCAGCCGCCACAACGAACTGAGCGTCTTCACTGCTATTGACCCTAAGGACTGCCATCTCATGAGACTTCAAGAGCACAGACGTCGCTCGCTCATCCTTTAACCTAATCAGCACCTGCCCAAGCCAATAAAGAGGCAAGAAGGCCTCATCATCCGAAACTGACTCTATCCATTTTTGGATAAAGGAACATTCGTCTTCAGCGGTACCTTTAGCTCGAATGACAAACAACATCTCGACAGCTTTCTTGCCGTTGCTGAAATCGAAGTTATCCATAATGAAGTTTTGGTGGGTTGGCGGCAGGTCCGTGGCAGTATGATAACTGACCCACTCCGTATCGGCAGCAATCTACGCCGGTGTGATGCATACAGCGGGGCAAGCCAAACTCTCCGCGTTGGGATAATAAAAAACCGGCTCGAAGGCCGGTCTTTTACGTGAGCAGCTGAGCTCAGAACGATTCCCAATCATCCTCATCGGATTTGTTGCCAACCACCGGGCTGATGATGGTTTCGTTCGAAGGCTTGCCTGCTGGCTTATCCAAAGGCATGGTGCTCAGCGCCTGCGCCGCCACCTTCGGCTTTCTGGAGGGCTTCATTATTGCGACGGGTTTGGCCACCTGCACCTTCGGCTCCACGCGTGCCGGCGACTTCTCCGCAGTACGCTCTTGAGCCTCTCCGTGCGTCAGACTCAATGCCTTGGTTCGCAGGGACTGAGCAGTGACGCTCGATTTCTGCACGAGCCCAGCATTGCGCTGCATCACATCGTCCATCTGCGAGACAGCCTGATTGATCTGGTCAATCCCGCTGGCCTGCTCGTTAGAGGCAGAAGCGATTTCACCCATGATCGTGGTCACTTTGTTGATAGACTCCACAATGTCGCCCATGGTGTGACCGGCCTCTTCGACGAGTGTATGGCCCCTTTGCACTTTGTCAGTTGCCTGGTCAATCAGCGCCTTCACTTCTTTGGCTGCCTGAGCGCTGCGAGAAGCCAGATTTCGCACCTCGGAAGCGACCACCGAGAAGCCCTTGCCCTGTTCACCCGCTCGGGCAGCCTCTACAGCGGCATTCAGCGCCAGGATGTTGGTCTGAAAGGCAATGCTGTCAATGACGGCCACGATCTCGGACACCTTCTGCGAGTTGGTGCTGATCTCGTCCATGGTCTTGACCACGTCCTGCATCACTTCCCCGCCCTTTTTGGCGACCTCGGATGAAGTGCGGGCAAGCGTATCTGCCTCGCGCGCGTTATCCGCGTTTTGCGTCACGGTGCTCGAGAGTTGCTGCATGCTTGCCGCAGTCTGTTGCAGCGCAGAGGCCTGCTCTTCGGTGCGAGAGGCCAGATCTGCTGTGTGCTGCACAATCGATTCGGACTCACCTGCAATGTCGCGCACCGCTTGCAATATCGAGTTGTATTGCTTCGTGCGATGCTCTAAGGCGTCCTTGAGTACTCCAGCAGCTGCATCGAGGTGTTTGACTTCTGCCTTGTCCACTCCCAGCGATTTTGCCAAGGCCAAAACACGCCGGACAGGTGCGACGGTCGAGCGATTGAGATAGATGCCCATGCTCAGCGCCACCACGATCATGATGGCCGCATATACAGCCAGCACATATGCTACCGGTAAGTCCTGGGGCAGGTTCAAGGGCACGGCCACCAGGACCGCAGCTCCTAAAAACCAGTGCGACAACAACACAGCTACTGTCTTAGACATGCTTTGCCTTAGCGATTGATGAGGAACATGCTCAGGCTTTGGATCTTCTTGAAAGCGAGCGAGGCGGCTTCAAGGCCTGAGCGACGCTGTTCCAGGAGCATCGTCGACGTGTAGAGATCCAGATCCTGCAGGCGTGAGAGCTCAGATGTGAAGCCGATGTCACGCTGTTGACCGCCGGCGTCGAGCATGTCGATTTCGCCCAGGCGCGCGCCAAGAGACGAGCGCACCGTCAGCATGGCGTTGTAATTGGCGTCCAGGCGCATACCCGATTCCGTGATCACGTTGCGTAGGTTACTTGCTGCGCTCGGGTTGCCGGAGATGGGCTCGGACAGTGCCGCAGCCAGACGATCCAGCGTATCGAAAATGTTCAGATCTTCGCCTTGTGCGGTCTTCACTTCGAAACGATCTCCGTTGACCGGCTCACCGGAGAGAATGACTTCCATGCCACCAGGCAGGGTGAGCTTCTTGGCCCCTGGATCAAAGGGCGTCGGGCCGAAGGGTCCATCCACGACCGCGCCGCTCTTGTCCACGACCGTGATAGTGTGCTCGGCGGGGTCGCCCGAGAACTCGATCACGAAATCCATGCCCACATTGGCGCCATTGGGGTCGGTCACAACCGGGTCGGAGATCACTCCCGTCCCCGTGTTCGCGCCGGAGCCAGAGGTGATGTAGGTGCGATCGCCTGGGGCTGCAGTCATGAAGATGGACTTACCATCATCAGACGTGCTCACTTGGCGAGTCTGGTCTATCTGCACCAACCGTTTCCCTTGGTCGCCCTGCCATTCCACATTGCCCGCTGCCGTCACATTGAACGGAGCTCGCGTGCCCTGGTACCCCGAAAAGAGGTACTGGCCGTTTCCGTCCGTGGCGTTGGCCAGGGCCAGCATGTTCTCCTTCAGGTTCTGGATCACAGACGAAAGCGTCTGACGGTCGGCGTCAGAGAGCGTGCCGTTGGCTGCTTCATTCAGGCGCGTCTTGATCTCCACCATCAAGCCGGTTGCCGAATTCAGGGTGTTTTCTTCCATCCCCAAGTTCTGACGCGCTACGGTGCGGTTTTCTGCCAGTCTGGCATTGAGCGACTTGGACTGCGAGAGGTTGATCGCCTGGGCGGCGCCCAGTGGGTCATCCGCGGGCGTGACCATACGGCGCCCTGAGCTGATCTGTTGGTAGATGTGCAGCAACTGGGACTGCTGTTTGCCCAGGGCGTTGGTGCCTGCTTGGTAGAACTGGTTGGTGCTGATACGCATGGTTGGTGCCTATCTCGATAATCTTGTCGGAGCGCTTAGGCGCGGATGCCCATCAGAGTGTCAAAGAGCGTCGCGCTCACCTCGATGAGCTTGGAGGCGGCAACGTATTGCTCCTGAAAACGGTCCAGGTTCACGTATTCCTCGTCCAGGTTCACTCCGCTGACGGCTTGATGTGCCGAATAGGTCTGCTCGATGAGCGCGGCCTGAGCCTTGGCTTCAGCGCCGTTCTGCTGGGTATGCACGGCTACCTTGTTAACCATCTGCGAATAGGCTTCGTTAAAACTCATGTTGCCCCCGCCAAGCGTCTTGGAGGTCTGAAGCGCTGCGATGGCAAGCATGTTCTCGCCGTTGGCCGAACCGCCCGCGGGAGATGCTGCTGCGAACTTGTCGGGGCTGGATATCAACATTTCGAGCTGACCTGCCGTGTCACGCGACGGCATCAGCTTCCATGAGTCGCCCGCCGAGGGCGTGCCACCCAACGTGACCGTCATACCATCGATCTGGGCGTTGTTCAGCGTAGTGCCGAAGAACACCTGCTCGCCGTCTGGCTGGCGGGTCACTTGGTAATTCGTGCCGTCAAAGCGAATGTCATAGTCCGACGCACGCAGTTGCGAGGCGCCATCCAGGTTGATTGAGGCCGTGAGCGTGCCCGATCCGGCGTTGCGGGCATTGGCAACCACATCGGGCTGTCCGATCTTGAAGATGGGCGTGCCGGGCTGGCCGTTCAGATCCACACCTTGTGCCTGCACCTCATTGATAGCCAGGGCCATGCCAGTGGCCAATTGACCTAGCTGGCGCTGTACTTCATCGAGACTATTCTTGCGAAAGGCGATCAAGCCCCCCAGGGAGCCTCCCTTGATGGACGTTTCATCCAGTTCCACCTTCGCAAAACCTTTGCCGGCCGGCACGTTGACGTAGACCGCCATGTTGCGGGGATCGGAATCCGAGGGGCCGGAAGTCAGTGGGAAAGTATCTGAGCCCGAAACCAGCAGCTGGCCATTGCCGATCGTCAAGGTGTACTGGCCGTTCTGCTCCAGGACATTGACCTTGGCCAGCATATTCAGATCGGCAACTTCCTGGTCGCGCTGATCCAGGAGATCGTTAGGCACCTGGCCGGTCGAACCCTTGGCGATCTCGATCTGTTTGTTAAGTTCGGCCACGCGCTGCACATGCGAATTGATCTGGGTAACGATCGTCTGGACCTGGCCATTGACGTCATTGCGCTGGTTGTTCAGGAACGTGTTCATCTCGTTGAACTGTCCCACCAGCGCCTGGGTGCGGCCCAGAAGCTCCTGACGCGCGGCTGGGTCGCCCGGGGTGCTGGCCACGGCCTGCACGCCATCGAAGAATTTCTGGATCGCCGGCGAGATCCCGACCGTGTTGTCAGCGATCAGGTTGTTGACCTGGCTCACCTGGTTGCCAAAGGAGGCGAGCATCGCACCCTTGCTCTGCGCACTCACGAACTGATTGGCCAGGAAATTGTTGTACGCACGACGAACCGTGTCGACCTGCACTCCCCGGCCGAAAAACCCCTGTCCTGTGGCCGTCGCCCCCGCCGTGGACACGATCACCGACTGGCGGCTGTAGCCCGGGGTGCTGGCGTTGTTGATGTTGTGTCCCGCCGTGATCAGGCGAGCACGTGCGGCGTTCATGGTGGATAGGCCAAGTTGGGACAGGTTCATAATCTTCTCGTCTATAGGGTGGCCCTGGCGGGCGGGCTATCTCTTGTTATCGACACATTTCCGGAAAAATTTAGGTCTCTCAGCCCGCCGGCTTGAAGTAAGCCATGATTCCGATCAGTTTTTCTGCGTATTTGGGATCTGTGGCGTAGCCCGCCTTCTGCACTTCGACCGCCGCTTGCTCGGCATTGCCGGCCTTGAGCACCTTCTCGTAGCGGGGGTTCTCCGTCAGAAGCCTCGCATAGTCCTGCAGCGATTCCTCATAGGATTCGTACGCCCTGAACGGCTGCACCACCTTGCGCGGCACCCCGTCGATGTACTCGGTCGTGGTGACGTGGACTACCCGCCCCTTCCAGTTGCCAGTGGCCTTGATGCCAAAGATGTTGTGGCTAGTCTGGCCGCTCTCATCCCGGATCTCCCGGCGGCCCCAGCCAGACTCAAGCGCGGCCTGGCTCATGATCAGCTCAGTCGGAATGCCGCTTTTCTGGGCAACGGCCACCGCTGCGTCCCCGATTTTTTCAACAAAGCTTGCAACCTTGTCTGCGGCGTGCTTGACCGGCTCAATGGCTGAAACCATGACCTTGGCCGCTTCGACGGCGTTCTTAGCCCCCGTTCCCAGCAAGTCCAGCAGCTCGGAGATGGAGCCAGCGACGTTCGGGCCTTCCAGTGGCATACGTGACTTGTGCTGCGGCAACCGGGTCGTGCCCACCATGGGGTCCGCCCGCTCTTGAGACGCGTCTTGCGACTTGGGTTTGTTCGAGTTCATGAGTTCGACCAGCGCCGTCGCCAGCCCCATGCCTTTACCCGAGGCAAGTTCGAGCGCCATTTGCTCATCGCCCATGCTTTGGGCCATCTTCGTCTGGTCGCTACTCCAAAGCCCGCTATCCAGGCTGGTCTTTCGACCCTGTTTGAGCATCTCCTGGATGAATAATGCCTCGAACTGGCGGGCAACCGCCAATTCGCTGTCCTTACTGTTGCCAGCTGGGTCATCGGACAAGCCCCTTTTGATCCTGTCCAAGGTGTTCATGTCAAAGACAAAGGACGCACCGCGCCCCGAAGATCCGGGCCTGGGGGTGTAGGGCGTAAAGGACATGCCAGGAGCTCCTGTTCAGATGATTTCGAGATCGGCTCTCAGTGAGCCTGCGCTCTTGAGCGACTGAAGGATGGAAAGCAGGTCCTGGGGCGAGGCGCCCAGCGAATTCAGCGCCTTGACCACATCCGTGAGCTTCACACTTGTGTTCAGGTGCTGAAGTTGGCCGGGTTGGGACTCAACTTCGATGCGCGTCGTCGGTGCAACCACAGTCTGGCCACCGCCAAAGGGGGTGTCCGGCTGCGATACTGCCACCCCACGGTCGATCACTACCGACAGGTTGCCGTAGGC
>Ga0079224_100002673_pt1 | contig 21890 bp, 19 predicted proteins | sample Stecom2015_FD_80414 | JGI IMG/M metagenome (GOLD analysis project Ga0079224, IMG submission 80414) | Agricultural soil microbial communities from Utah to study Nitrogen management - Steer compost 2015 | ecosystem: Environmental > Terrestrial > Soil > Agricultural land | place: USA: Utah...
CGGCGAGGCCGAGTTTGACGATCCGTTGTTCAATCCGGCCGGGCGCGGTCTGACGCTGATCTACGACGGCGTGGTGACCGTGGACGACCGCAAGCTGTCCCGCGTGCGGGTCGCCGGTCCGTCGGGCGAGAGCGCGCTGTATTTGGACGACACCTACATGATCGTGCGTCGCGATGCCCGGCGGGTGATGCGGGGAAAAGAGGTGGTGGAGGAGACGCATTACTCCGATTTCAAGGAGGTGGGCGGCGTGCGGTTGCCTCATCGGATACAGGTTCGGGTTGGCAACAATATCCTGCACGAGACGGAGTTGCTGCATGTCGATGCGAACCCGTTCCTGTTGTCGGGATTCTTCGGGAGGCCCTGAGGTCGCCGCTTGCCTCGCCGCGGCCGCGCGGTTGGATTTCCCGGATCATGGCCGTCTTTGGTTCACTCTCCACCGTGCGCGCGCAACTCGCCGCGACTCCCGCCCTCGCCGCGGCCTTCGCCTATGTCCAACGCTGCCTCAACCCCGACTCGGAGGAGCACCGCCGCCTGCTGCTCCTGCCGGTCGATGCCACGGAGCGCGTCGAGCTCGACCACGGCGTCTTCGCCCTTGAGCAAGCCTACTACGGCAAGGTCCGCGAGCACGGTCGCTGGGAAGCCCACCGCGACTACGTGGACATCCAGGTCATCGTCGCCGGTCGCGAGCTCATGGAGCTCACCGATGTCGGCAACCTGGCCGTGGAGGAAGACTTCACGCCGGGGCGCGATCTGATTTTTTTCAAGCCCTTCGCCGACGGCTCGGTGCTCGTCGCCGACACCGGCGCGATCGCGGTCTTCTTCCCGGTCGATGCGCACAAGCCTTCCCTGGCCGTCGCCGGCTCGCCCGACCTCGTGCGCAAGACCGTGGTCAAGGTCCCCGTGTCCGCCGCCACGCCCTCCGCCGCCGTCGCGTGAACTACCGCCACCACTACCACGCGGGCAACTTCGCCGACGTCTTCAAACACGCCGCGCTCGTGCAACTCGTCCGCGCGCTCCAGCGCAAGGACAAGGGCTTCCTTTACCTCGACACCCACTCCGGCCGCGGCGACTACGACCTCGCCGCCGCCTCCAGCGGGCTCACCCTGGCCCGCGCGCCCGAGTGGCCCGAGGGCATCGGCCGCCTGCTCTCCGCCGATCCCGCCGGACTCTCGCCGGTGCTGCGCGATTATCTCGAAATCATCCGCGCCCACGACGCCTCCCGCCGCACGGCGGCCGATCCGGACAACGCGTCCGCGCCGCTCCGCCATTACCCCGGCTCCCCGCGCATCGCGCAGGCGCTGGCCCGGCCGCAGGACCGTCTCGCGCTTTGCGAATTGCAGCCCGATGAATTCGTCCTGCTCGACGACGAATTCCTTGGCGTCCGCCGCACTCGGGTCGAGCGCATCGACGGCTACATCGCCATCAAGGCCCAGCTCCCTCCGCCCGAACGCCGCGCGCTCGTCCTCATCGACCCGCCCTTCGAGTCCGCCGACGAATTCACCCGCGTCGCGCAAGCCGTCGCCGACGGCCTGCGCCGCCTGCCCGCCGCCACCATCGCCATCTGGTATCCGTTGACCGAACGCGCCCGCAGCGACGCTTTTCTTGAGCAACTCGTCGCGTTGCCAACGCCCTCCTGCTGCGCCGTCGAAGTGGCCGTCGCCGGACCCGACGCCCCGCAGAAACTCAAGGGCTGCGGACTCGCGATCATCAACCCCCCGTGGCAACTCGCCCCGGTGCTCGCCGACCTCGCCGCCGACCTCGCGCAACGCCTGGCGCAGGCTCCCGGCGGCGGCGCAACGCTGAGCTGGATCGTGCCCGAGGCCTGAGCCCGCCCGCCGTCCGCACCGCTCGCCCTGTCCGCCGCTCACCCTCGCGCGTGGTCGCGCGGCGGTGGCGACTGCGTGTCCACATCGAGCTCCACCCCGGCGCGCGCCAACGTCCGCAGCAACGGCCGGGCAAACCGATCCTCCAACTCCTCCAGCTCGAAACACACGTCCGCGTGATCCTGGTCGCACGCAAACGCCAACGCCTGCGCCAGATCAAACACCTCCTCCTCCGTGAAATGCTCGGCCAGCACCGACGGCCGCAACACCTCCGACGACAACTGCGCCCACGGCGCGCCCTCGTCCGGCGACGCCTGCGTCACCCGCACCGGGCCGCGCAAACCATGCGCCGAGATTCGGGTGGCGAAAAAATGCAGCGTGGACCACGCCTCGGCGGTATGGGCCAGCACCGCCTGACGGGCCAGCTTTGAACGGGAAGCAATCAAGGCAGAGAGTTTCATGATGAATGATGAAGTTTTGCGATTGAAGTGAGGTGCCCGTGCACCGGTTGGACTGAACGAAGAACACCCGGCGATTCCCCGCGAAACTCCCCGTCCCAACCCGCGGCCACGAACACTCGCGACCTCGATCAGCACGGAAAAATCCCGACGAACAAACACCGGACCAGTAACCGAACGCTGACTCCGGTCTCCTCCACCCAAACCCTCGGACCACGTCCTGACCGGGAGGAAACCACTGCTGCGGGAGAATACTGGTCCTCTCGCCCGATTGCGCAAGCCCCCCAAGGGAAAATAAATCCATCAGTCATTTTAAACCCTACCTGATTGGTGTGGAAAAGAGCTTGATTGTTTAATCTATATCGGTCCTATGGGGATTAAAACCGTCCCATGAAGCTCTCCAAAAAAGGTGAATACGCTTTGCGCTCGTTGATCGACCTCGGCATCGCCGCCGACGTCGGTCGCGATCTCGTGCAGGTCACCGAGTTGGCCGACAAGGAGCTCATCCCCGCCAAGTTTTTGGAGCAGATCATGCAGGAGCTCAAAGCCGCCGGTTTCATCACCAGCCAGCGCGGCAAATACGGCGGCTACCGGCTTTCGCGTCCGGCCGACGACATCTCCATCGGCGACATCGTTCGTCTGATCGACGGCCCGCTCGCGCCCATCGGCTGCGTCAGCCAGACCTCCTACGAAAAGTGCAGCTGTCCCGACGAGGTCCACTGCGGCCTGCGCATGCTCATGCTCGACGTGCGCAACGCCATCGCCGGCATCCTCGACCGCTATTCCCTGGCCGACGTCGTTGACGTCACCACCCGCAAGATGAAACGCGACGGCATCCCGCTGCCGTTTTCCGGCGAACGTGTCCGCGGCTCGCGTCGCGGTGCCAAATCCCGTCCGTCCGCCGCCGCCGACAAGCGCCAGCAAATCCCCGCCGATCGTCGCCTCAAGCCTGTCGAGGGAATCCTCTCCGAACTCTTCCCCGACTACACCATCTGACCGCTTCCCCGCCATGACCCCGCAATCTCCCGCCACCCGCACCGCGCCCGTTCTCCCGGACTGGCTGGCCATCGTGCGTGAAAAGGTCGAAGGCCTGCGCTTCGGCGTCGTTCAGATCGTCGTCCACGACGGCAAGGTCACCCAGATCGAACGCACCGAAAAAACCCGCCTCAACTCCTCCGTCCGCGACGACTGACCCTTCCCTTTCCCCGTAGCGGAACGACGGAGTCGTTTCGTCACCCATCCCTTTGCCTACCGGCCCAACCGGAGGCGTATCCAAAGCCAGACTACAACCCGACTGACCCGACCACGGGAAGTTCCCATGCAAACGAAGAAAACCATACCTTCCCATGAGGAACCCAGTTCACACCACCCGCGCCGCCGGCCTCGCCGCGCTCGCGCTCCTGACCGCACTGCCGTCTTCCCTGACGGCCCAAACCAACGCCGCGCCTGACGAGATCGCCGCCCTGCGCGAGCAGATCCGTCTGCTCGACCAAAAACTCAAGGCGCTTGAGCGCAACATCGAGCTCAAGGACGAGGCCGCCGCGGCCGAAGCCAAGAAGCAGCCCAAGCTCACCGTCTCCGACGGCCGCATCGAGGTCGCCTCCGCCGACGGCAAAAACTTGCTCCGCCTGCGCGGACTCGTGCAGGCCGACAGCCGCTGGTATCTCGACGATACCAACGCGACCAACGACACCTTTGTCCTGCGCCGCGCCCGCCTGATCTTCCAGGGCAAGTTCAGCGACATCTTCGACTACGTCGTGCAGCCCGAGTTCGCCGGCTCGGCCGTGTCGATCCTCGACGCGAACATCAACGCCCGCATCGCCCCGGCGTTCAACGTCCGCGTCGGTCGCTTCAAGACCCCCATCGGCCTCGAACAACTCCAGTCCGACGCCAACGCTTTCTTCAACGAACGCTCCATCGTCACCAACCTCACGCCCAACCGCGACGTCGGCGTGCAGTTCCACGGCACCTTCCTCGACGAGGCGCTGAGTTATCAGCTCGCCGTGCTCAACGGTGTGCCCGATGCCGCCAATTCCGCCGCCGGCGCCGCCGACTTCGACAGCGACAAGAGCGTCGCCCTCCGTCTCTTCGCCACCCCGTGGGCCAAGGACAAGGACTCCGCGCTCCAAGGCCTCGGCTTCGGCGTCGCCATCGGCACCGGCAACTACGACACCGTCTCCGGTCGCGCCAGCCGCTACCGCACCGACGGCCAGCAGACGTTCTTCAGTTACGCCGGCACCACCGTCGCCGACGGCCGCGGTCTGACGATCTCGCCCCAGGCCTACTACTATAACGGTCCCCTCGGCATCCTTGCCGAATACGTTGCCTCCTCCATCGAGCTGACCAACGGCGCCAACCGCCGCGAGATCACCAACACCGGCTTCAACCTCTCAGCCGGCTACGTGCTCACCGGCGAGGACGCCGGCTACGGCGGCGTGAAACCCAAGACCTCCTTCAGCCCCGCCAACGGCACCTGGGGCGCCTTCGAACTCGTCGCCCGCGTCGCCCAGGTGGACATCGACGACGACGTCTTCCTCGGCCCGTCCGCCCTGGCCGGCCTTAACAACGCCACCAAGACCACCAGCTACGGCCTCGGCCTCAACTGGTATCTCTCCCGCACCGTGCGGGCCAACCTCAACCTCTTCCACAATACCTTCGATCTCCCCGCCGGTGCCGCGCCCGCCGCCGGCAGCGTCCTCTCCGACGACGAGACCGCCCTCATCACCCGCGTTCAGGTCTCGTTCTAATCCACGGTCACAAAATCACCATGAAATCCATCACGCTACTCACCACGCTCCTCGCCACCGCCGCGCTCGCCACCACGGTCGTCGCCAAGAACCACCAGCTCCTCAACGTCTCCTACGACCCGACGCGCGAGCTCTACTCCGAGTTCAACAAAGCCTTCGCCGCCGATTACAAGGCCCGGACCGGCGACACCGTCACCATCCGCCAGTCTCACGGCGGAGCCGGCAAGCAGGCCCGCGCCGTCATCGACGGACTCGACGCCGACGTCGTCACCCTCGCGCTCGCCTACGACATCGACGCCATCGCCGAGCGCACCGGCAAGTTTCCCGCCGACTGGCAATCCCGCCTGCCCAACGGCAGCTCGCCCTACACCAGCACCATCGTCTTCCTCGTGCGCAAGGGGAACCCCCACGGCATCAAGGACTGGGACGACCTCGTGAAACCCGGCGTCGGCGTCATCACGCCCAACCCCAAGACCTCCGGCGGCGCCCGCTGGAACTACCTCGCCGCCTGGGCGTATGCGAAAAACAAATACGGCTCCGACGACGCCGCGCGCGACTTCGTCGCCCGGCTCTTCAAAAACGTGCCCGTGCTCGACTCCGGCGCGCGCGGATCCACCACCACCTTCGTGCAGCGCGGCATCGGCGACGTCTTCCTTTCCTGGGAAAACGAGGCTTTCCTCGCGCTCAACGAACTCGGCAAGGGCGGGTTTGAGATCGTTGTTCCGTCGCTCAGCATCCTCGCCCAGCCGCCCGTCGCCGTGGTGGACGCCAACGCGAAAAAGAAGGGCAACCTCGCCGTCGCCCGGGCCTACCTTGAGTATCTCTATTCGCCCGTGGGCCAGCGCATCGCGGCCCGGCACTACTACCGTCCGCTCCACCCCGAGCACGCCGATCCCGCCGACGTCGCCCGCTTCCCCGAGGTCAGGCTCGTCACCATCGATGACGCGTTTGGCGGCTGGAGCAAGGCTCAGCAAACCCACTTCGCCGACGGCGGCGTCTTCGACCAAATCTATTCCTCGCGCCGCTAATCGCTCGATTCTGTAGCGAAACGGCGGAGCCGTTTCATCCGTTCGAGCGGACTTCACCGTCCACCTTTTTGCCATGTTCTCCCGCCACCGCTCCGTCATACCCGGCTTCGGATTGTCGCTAGGCTTCACGCTCACCTACCTGAGCCTGATCGTGCTCGTGCCGCTCGCGGCCGCCTTCCTCAAGGCCTCCGGCCTCACCTGGCCCGAGTTCGTCGAGGCGGTGGCTTCGCCGCGGGTGATCGCGTCCTACAAGCTCACCTTCGGCGCGTCGTTCGCCGCCGGCGTGGTCAACGCCGTCTTCGGGCTCGCGGTCGCGTGGGTGCTGGTGCGCTACCCGTTCCCCGGCCGCCGCATCGTCGATGCGCTCGTCGATCTGCCGTTCGCTTTGCCCACCGCCGTGGCCGGCATCGCGCTCACTGCCATCTACGCGCCGAATGGCTGGGTCGGCCAATGGCTGGAGCCGCACGGCATCAAGATCGCCTACACGCCGACGGGCGTGTTCATCGCGCTCACCTTTGTCGGTCTGCCCTTCGTGGTGCGCACGCTCCAGCCCGTCATCGAGGAGATCGAGCCCGAATTGGAGGAAGCCGCCGCCACCCTCGGGGCGAGCCGCCTGCAAACCATCCTGCGCGTCGTCTTCCCGCCGCTGTTGCCCGCGCTGCTCACCGGCTTCGCGATGGCCTTCGCTCGCGCGCTCGGCGAATACGGCTCTGTCGTCTTCATCTCGGGCAACATGCCCATGCGCACCGAGATCACCCCGCTGCTCATCGTCACCAAGCTCGAACAATACGACACCGCCGGAGCGACCGCCATCGCCACGGTCATGCTCGCCGTCTCCTTCACCCTGCTCCTCGGCATCAACCTCCTGCAAAAATGGAGCCGACGACACCAGACCGCCTGAACCCCGCCTTCCCACAAGACCTCCGCGACCTCCGCGTCTTTGCGCCTCTGCGTTAAAACTCCGAACCCTTCGCCTCATGGCCTCCGCCGTTTCCAAACTCCACCGCACCGTCACCGACCCCGTCGTGCGTCCGCGCGCCCTGCGCGATCCGCTCTGGCTGCGCGTCACGCTGATGACCGTCGCGTTCCTGTTCCTCGCGGGCTTTCTGTTGCTGCCGCTCGTCTCGGTCTTCGCCGAGGCATTCCGTCGCGGCATCGGTGCCTACTTCGCGTCGTTCAACGACGCCGACGGCTGGCACGCGCTGCGGCTCACGTTGCTCACCGCCGCCATCGCCGTGCCGGCCAACCTCGTCTTCGGCGTGGCCGCCGCGTGGTGCGTGGCCAAGTTCGAGTTCCCCGGCAAGAGCCTGCTCATCACGCTCATCGACCTGCCGTTCGCGGTGTCGCCGGTCATCTCCGGCCTCATCTACGTGCTCGTCTTCGGCGCGCACGGCTGGTTCGGTCCGTGGCTCGACGCGCACGACATCAAGATCATCTTCGCGGTGCCCGGCATCGTGCTGGCGACGATCTTCGTCACGTTTCCCTTCATCGCCCGCGAGCTCATCCCGCTGATGCAGGCGCAGGGCAAGGACGAGGAATACGCCGCCATTACCCTCGGCGCGTCCGGCTGGCAGACGTTTCGCCGCGTGACGCTGCCCAACATCAAGTGGGGGCTCTTCTACGGCGTCATTCTTTGCAACGCCCGCGCCATGGGCGAATTCGGCGCCGTATCCGTGGTTTCAGGACACATCCGCGGCGTCACCAACACCCTGCCGCTGCACGTCGAGATCCTCTACAACGAATACCAGTTCGTCGGCGCCTTTGCCGCCGCCTCGCTGCTGGCGCTCCTCGCCCTCGCCACCCTCGTCCTCAAGTCCGTCGTCGAGTGGGCCCACGCCCGCCACCACGGCTGAAACAACGCCTTTTTCGCCACAGAGAGCACGGAGCTCGGACACAGAGTTCACGGAGACAATCCCCAGCCAGCTGAATCCGAGATTTCCGTCCTCTGTGCCCTCTGTGTCCGAGCTCCGTGTCCACTGTGACCCAACTTTAATATTCATCGAATCATGAGCATCACCGCCACCGCCATCACCAAGACCTTCGGCAAATTCAAGGCGCTCGACGCCGTCGATCTGCACGTGCCCACCGGTAAACTCGTCGCCCTGCTCGGCCCCTCCGGCTCGGGCAAGACCACGCTGCTGCGCATCCTCGCCGGACTCGAATTCGCCGACACCGGCTCCGGCCGCATCGACTTTCACGGCGCGGACGTCACCGACACGCCCGCCGGCAAGCGCGGCGTCGGCTTCGTCTTTCAGCACTACGCGCTCTTCCGCCACCTCACCATCGCCGAGAACATCGCCTTCGGCCTCACCGTGCTCCCGCGCCGGGAGCGGCCGGCCAAGTCGGTCATCGCCGACCGCGTCGCCACACTGCTCAAGCTCATCCAGCTGCCCGACCTCGGCGGCCGCTACCCCGCGCAGCTCTCCGGCGGCCAGCGTCAACGCGTGGCCCTTGCCCGTGCGCTCGCCGTGCAACCCAAGGTCCTGCTGCTCGACGAACCCTTCGGCGCGCTCGACGCGCAGGTGCGCAAGGAACTGCGCGGCTGGCTGCGCCGCTTCCACGACGAGATCGGCCTGACCACCGTCTTCGTGACCCACGACCAGGAGGAGGCGCTCGAACTCGCCGACGAGGTCGTCGTCATGAACCACGCCCGCGTGCAACAGGTCGGCGCGCCGCAGGAGGTTTACGACCAGCCCGCCTCGCCGTTCGTGATCGAGTTTTTGGGCAACGTGAACCGGTTTGCACCGCTGCGAAACCCGTTGCCGGGCACGGAAGGCAACGCGCTCTACGTGCGCCCGCACGATGTCGATATCCGCCGCGAACGCGCGGGCGAACACTCGATCCACGCCCGCGTCGTCCATATCTTCTCGGCCGGCAGCAGCGGCCGGGTGACCCTGGTGCGGATGGACAACCACGACTCCATCGACGCCGAGATCTCGCGTGTGCGTCTGGCCGAGCTCGACCTGAAGGTCGGCGACGAGGCCTGGATCGTCTTCCGCCACATCCGCCTCTTCCCGGCCGGCGCCTACACCGAGCGCGACGTCGCACCGAACGGAGCCTGAGCGGCGGTGCTGCCGCGTGCATCACCCCGGCGCATGAGGGTTGCTTCGGGCCGGCCGGCTTCAGTCCCGCTCGTGGCGGGCGCGGAATTTCCGCGGGGACTCCTTGAGGTTTTTGGTGAACCAAAACGAGAACTGGCTGAGGTGGCCGAAGCCGGTTTCGTAGGCGACCTCCTTGATGGTGTGCCCGTCGCCTTGCAGCAGCGCGCAGGCGGTTTGCACGCGACGTCGGTTCCAGAATTGCGCGGGCGTCATGTCCAGTTCCTGTCGCCAGAGTCGGTCGAGCTGCGCGGCGCTGAGGTTGCAGCCGCTCGCCAGCGACTCGCGCGAGAAGGGTGTGCGCAGGTTGGCGGAGGCCAGGTGCTGGCGCGTCTCGCGCACGCGGGCGTCGCGAATCAGCGGGGCGTCGTAGCGCATGCCGGCCATCTCCAGCAGTTCCAGCAAGCGCACGAAAAACGCGGCGGTGGCCTCCTGCAGCGCCATCATTTCCGCGAACGTCGCCGGTTCGGACTGCGGGGTGAGCGCGCCGCTCGCGCGCACGCGGCGCAGGATGGCGGCCTCTCGCAGGCGTCGGGCGCGTCGTTCCAGCGCGGGATCGGGTTCTAACGTGACCAGGGGCGCGCCGGTCCAGGCGGTGGCGTTGGCCGGACTTTCAATGAGTAGGTGAATCGAGAGAATACGCGCAGAATCGCTAAAATCCTGAAACCGCTCACCGGGTTGGCAGGCGATCCATTGCCCCGTGCGCGCCTCGGTCGACGTGCCGTCCTTTTTCATCTTCACCGAGCCCGCCAACAAATGGAAAACCGTGAAGACCACACCGTGAAAAAGGCCGTGTCGTCCGATGGGCGGGCCTTCCAGGCAGCGGATCAACGTGACCCGCAGTCCGTCCCAGTAGCAGGGGGTGGCTTGGCTTGGAAACGTGCTCATGCACAGATCTATAAACTTTTTGACCAGTGGTATGAAGTCTTGATTGCTGCCCGGGGGTGCGCGGAAGGGCAGGGTGGAGGAAACCCCATCCCTGGTATGAACGATATTCCCTCCGAGAGTCTGATCGAGGATCAGGACATCCCCGCCTTGGTCGGTCGGCTGTTGTTGCCGGTCGATTTGCCCGAGCTGCCCGTCATCGGCGAACTCGCCACGCCGCGCTCCACCGCGCAGATCGCGTCTTCGCGCATCGGCATCGGCTTCGAGACGCTCGACCGCTTCATGTTTGATCCCGAGCGCACTTATCCGCACCTCGCCGTGTTGGGCGCGAAGTGGGCGCGTGTGCAGACCGGGTGGAGCCGCTGCGAGACCGTCAAGGGCGTCTATGATTTCGCCTGGCTCGATGTCATCGTGGACAAGCTTCGTGCCATCGACGTGCAGCCGTTTTTCTCCATCACCTTTGGCAACCAGCTCTACATGCCCGACGCGCCGCACGAGTCGGCCGTCGGCTACGCGCCGCTCTACTACGGTGACGAGGTGCGCGAGGCCTGGCTGGCCTATGTGCGCGCGCTCGCCGCGCACTTTCGCGGACGGGTTGACCACTGGGAGGTTTGGAACGAGCCGAACATCCCGCAGTTCTGGCATCCGCGAAAACCCTGCGGTCGCGAATACGCCGAGCTAGTGCGCATCACCGCCGACGCGGTCCGGTCGGCGATTTCTGACGCGATCATCGTCGGCGGCGCGATGTCGAAACTCGATCCGCACTTTCTGGAGGAATCGCTCAAGGCCGGCATGGCGGGCGACATCGATGTGTTTTCGTTTCACCCCTATCAACTCGTTCCCGAGCACAACCTGCAGAACATGTATGACCTCGTGCGGCGCTTGCTCGACCGCTACGGCAAGGGGCGTCGTATCGCCATCTGGCAGGGTGAAAACGGCTGCCCGTCGCAGACCGCCGGTCACAACGACGACTGGCTCGGCGTCTATGACATGGACCAGGTCACGCAGGCGAAGTGGATCGCCCGCCGTATCCTGATCGACCTCAAAATCGGCTTTGATCTCGCGCTCTATTTCCACGCCGTAGATCTGATGGACCGGCCCTACCGGCAGGCGGGCAACAAGATCAACAAGCCCGTGATGATGGGCCTGCTGCACGGCAAGCGTTACGAGCCGAAATACTCCTTCGAGGTGCTGCGCCGCCTCTGCTCGCTGTTCGACGACGAGTCCGAGCGCCGCGAGCTCTACACGCGCTTTGCCGAAGTCGATAACCGGCATCCGCGTTTGTCCGGCCTCTTGGCTTCCGTGCAGTGCGCGAGCTTTGCCCGGCGAGGTGCGCCGCTCTTCGCCTACTGGTTGTCGGAGGATCCACAGCAGAAGATGCAACCGGTCGAGATCGATCTCACCGTGTGGTGGGACTCCGACCTGCGCATGGACCGGCCCGTGTTGATCGACCTGCTCACCGGCCGCGTGCACGACGCCGCCGCGCGCGGCGAGGACTTCGTGCTCGATGGCGCGGTGGTCGGCCGCCGCTTCCGCCTGCCGCTCACCGACTACCCGCTCGTGCTCACCGACGCCTCAATCCTGCCCCTCCAATGAAACTCACCGCTCTCAAAACCTTCATCTGCGACGCCTACCGCACCAACTGGTGCTTCGTTAAAATCGAGACCGATTCCGGCCATTATGGTTGGGGCGAGGCCACCCTCGAATACCGCGAGCATACGGTTATTCAAGCCGTGCAGGAACTCGAACGCGGTCTGCGCGGACGCGACCTCGAAAACATCGAGGCCTGGTGGCAGGACGCCTACCGCGACGTCTATTGGCGCGGTGGCCCCGTGCTCATGAGCGCGCTTTCGGCCGTCGAGATGGCGCTCTGGGACATCAAGGGGAAATCCCTCGGCGTGCCCGTCTATCAACTCCTCGGCGGCAAGGTCCGCGATTCCGTGCCCTGCTACGCCAACGGCTGGTTTGCCAACGCCAAGACGCCCGCCGAGTTCGCCGCCTGCGCCACCAAAGCCGTCGCCCTCGGCTACAAAGCGCTCAAGTGGGATCCGTTTGGCGCGGTGTTCCGCACCATCTCCGCCCAAGGCCTGCGCGACGCGCTCGCGGTGGTCGAGGCGGTCAAGTCCGCCGTCGGCACGAGTGCCGAATTGCTGATCGAGGGCCATGGCCGCTTCGAGTTGCCTGCCGCGCGTCGCATCGCCCGCGCGCTGGAGGACTACGACGTGCAGTGGTTCGAGGAGCCGCTCATCCCGGGCAATCTGGAAAACTACGCGCGGTTGCGTCACGAGACGCGCACGCCGATTTCGATGGGCGAACGTCTCTACACGCGTTGGGATTTCCGCGAAGTGTTTGAGCGCGGTTGCGCCGACTTCATTCAGCCCGACGTGTCGCACGCCGGCGGCATCTGGGAACTGCGCAAAATCGCCGTAATGGCCGAAGTCGCGCAGGTCGCGTTTTGTCCGCACAACCCGTCCGGCCCCATCGCCAACGCGGCCACGCTGCAACTCGCCGCCTGCACGCCCAACTTTCTCTACCTCGAAACCATGGCGACCGACGTGCCCTGGCGCTCCGAGGTCGCGCGCGAACAGTGCAAACTCGTGAACGGCGAGATGACCATCCCCGACGCCCCCGGCCTCGGCATCGAGATCAACGAAGAGGCCCTCGCCGCGCATCCGTATCAAGTCCACGAACTGCGCCACTACACCGGCGCGCTCACCGCGATTCGTCCGCCCGACGCCACCACCACCTTCTGACCCGCCCCGTCATGAACACCATTCCGTCGCCGCTCCCCGACTTTACCGGTCACACCGTGCTGGTGACCGGCTCGACCCAAAACCTGGGCCACACCATCGCGTTGCTCTTTGCCCGCGCGGGGGCCCGCACCATCGTGCACGGCCGCGCCTTGGCCGACGCCGAGGCCGCCGCGTGTCGTGTAAAAACGGATACGCCGTCGGCCGAGGTGCACGCCGTTCATTTTTCGCTCGGCGACCTCGCCTCGATCGAAGCCGCCTTTGCGGATCTCGCCGGGCGCGGTCTCATGCCCGATATTTTGGTCAACAACGCCGCGCACCTCGGGCTCGGCGACGACACGTCGTTCCTCGGTCAGACGCCGGAGTTTTTCGGCGAAGTCGTCGGGGCTAATCTCATGGGCACGTCGCGCTGCTGTCAGCTGGCCGCGACGCACTTGCGCGACGCCGGCAAGGGTGGGTCGATCATCAACATCACCTCGCTGGCCGGCGAGCGGCCCATCTGGGGGCGCAGCGCCTACTGCGCGAGCAAGGCCGCGTTGGAGGGCCTGACCCGCGCGATGTCGCTGGAGCTCGCGCAGCACGATATCCAGGTGAACTGCATCTCGGCGGGCTACATCTGGACGCCGCGTTGGAACGATCTCACCCCGGACCAAACCGCCCGTCGCAAGGCCAACACCCCTGGTCGCGAACCGACGCAGCAGGACGAGATCGCACGGCTTACGCTGTTCCTCGCGTCGCGTCAGGCACCGACGTTGATCGGCAGCCGCATCGTCATCGATGGCGGCCTCAACGCGCAACAGGTGCCGTCGGACGTGGTGGTGTGAGCGGCACGCATGGATGGGGGGCGATGCCCGCATCGAAGTTGGCTTCGGTTTTGGCAGAGCCGCATCCATGCAGTGGAATCGTCTGAACTCAGGTATGCTGGTTCGAGGATCGGAAAGGTAGGAGCGAGCTTGCTCGCGACTTGAGATGGACGCTGTCGTTCATCGCTCATCGCCTGCAAGCAGGCTCCTACATTTCAATGCACTTGGCGGTCTTTACACGGCGATCCGCTTACTCGGGCATGTAGGCGCGGACGGCGTGGATATACATGGAGTAGGGCACGGCCGCGGTGGGCGGGTTTTTCCAGGGGCCGTGGGTTTGGGCGCCGAGGATCGGGTAGAAGTTCTGCAACTCGGCGACCGGGGAGATGCAGCCGGGCGTGACGGTGTTGTCGGCGACGTAGAACTTTTTTCCATCGAGCCACCAGGTCACGCGTTGGTGAACCGGATCCCAGCTGGCGCCGAAGACATGTCGTTGGGTGCGGTCCAGCGCGGGGCCGCCGGCGACCCAGGAGTTGGAGACCACGGCGCTGTAGTTGGGATATTGTCCCTGCCACGAGATGACACTGCCGAGCATGCCGGGACGAAAGCCGCCTTCATCGACATCGAGCTCCATCCAGCGCTGATAGTTGGCCGGATCGTTGGGGTAGATGGTCGGATAGACGGCCTGCCGCGGTTGTCCGTTGCCGCCGTTGTGCTCCGCCGGCATCAGCCAGACCGCTGGCCAGTGGTCGGTGTTGTTGGACGAGAGGCTGACATCGAACTCGACATAAAAGCCCTCCGAGCCTTCCAGCCGGGGGAACACGCCGCCCGCGAAATCGTGCGGCGCGCCGACCAGGGAGTTGGTGGTGCCGTCGGCTTTTTGCAGGATGGTGAGCACGCCGTTGGTCTCGGTGAAGTTGCTCAGCGGCGGCTGGGTGGGGGTCCACACCGCGCCGCGAAACCATTTGTAGTTGCCGGTCTTGCCGGGGGCGATGTCGGCGAGCTTCGGGCGCTCGTCGATGACGGTCCGGGTGTAGCCGAGCGCGGCGGCTCCGGGCGGGAGGTTCACGTTGGTGAAGACGACGACGTTGTCCAACGAGGCGGTTCCGGAGAAGTCGCCGCCCCAGAGGTTGATGCCGATTTCGTCGAAGCTCGTGGTGAGCACGTCGGCGCCGGTGACGGTGCGGGTCTGCGAGGAGCCGTTGAAGGTCGAGGTGATGAGCAGGTCGTCGCCGTTGGCCGCCAGCTCGATCCTGAGCGCGAGGGAGTGGACGGTGTTCAACGCGATGCCGGTGCCGGTGCTCACGGTGTTGAGGCTGGGGTTGAGGGAGCCGAAGCGCAGCGGGGCGAAGCCGAGGTGGTGTTTGAAGAGGATCAGATCGTTGGCGGTCTGGAAGCTCTTGTAGGCCTTGTAGCCGCGGTCGTCGGTCAGCGAGGTCGGGAGGGTGCCGTCGGCCGCGCCGGTGTGATCGGCGGTGAGCTCGGTGCCTTGCGAATCGTAGAGCGCGAGGGTGGGGCCGGTGGTGTTGGTGGATTGTTTCGCGGTGTAGCGCACGTCGTAGCCGGCCTCGATGTAGTCGCCGGGCCACTTGAGCGTAACGGTCTTGAAGTAGCCGACGGTGGCGGCCTTGACGTAGTTGAATTCCATGACGTTGCCGCTGAGCGGGGCGGTGCTGTCGGTGCCGATGGCGGGCTTGATCGCGCTGCCGATGCGTTTCCACTGGGTGAAGCCGTCGTCGAAGTTGTCGTGGAAGGCCGACGTGGTGTTGGCCGGAATGTCGGGTCGGTTGGTGGTTACGACGACGTTGTCCATCACGGCGGAGGCGGGGAAGTCGCCGCCCCAGAGGTTGACGCCGATTTCGTCGAAGGTCCGGGTCAGCACGTCGGTGCCCGCGACGGTGTGGGTCTGGCTGGAGCCGCCGAACGTCGAGGTGATGACCAGGTCGTAGCCGTTGGCGGCCAGCTCGATTCGCAGCGACATGGCATAGGCCGTGTTGAGCGTGATGGTGGTGCCGGTGCCGATGCTGTGGAGGGTCGGGTTGAGGGCGTTGAAGCGCAGCGGGGCGAAGCCAAGGTGATTCTCGAAGAGGATCAGGTCGTTGGCGGTCTGGAAGCTCTTGTAGGCCTTGTAGCCGCGGTCGTCGGTGAGCGAGGCCGGGAGGGTGCCGTCGGCCGGGCCGGTGTGGTCGGCGGTGAGCTGGGTGCCCTTGGAATCGTAGAGGGCCAGGGAAGGCCCGGTGGTGCTGGTGGATTGTTTCGACGCGTAGCGCAGATCGCAGCGCGCGAGGATGTAGTCGCCGGGGTTTTGCAGCGTGATCGACGGGAAGTAGGCGACGGTCGCGACCTTGCCGAACGAGGACAGCATGACGTTGCCGCTGAGCGGGGTGGTGTTGTCGGTGGTGATGGTGGGCTTGGTGGCGCTGCCGACGCGTTTCCATTGCGTCAGGCCGCCAGTGAAGTCGTCGTCGAATAAAACGCGCTCCGCTTGGGCAGAGGTCGCGGGCAAGGTGGAGAAGACGCCAAGGGAGGCGGTCGCCAGGAGTGTTTTGAAGCGATGCGGGAGGCCGCGAACGCAGGCGCGAGGCCCGCGGTGTTCTGACTGTGGGGTGGTTGTCGTCGTCATGGGGTTATGGGGTTGGGGGTGGGGCATGGGGGAGGCGCTGCGAAAGCATGGCCACCCCGATGCGGGGTGGCGGACGAGTGGCGGGTGCAGCCGACCGGAGCGGTCTATGGCTTGTCCGAAGCGGACGCGGGCGTGGCGACCTTTCGGTAGGCGTCGTAGATCGCCTGCGCGACGATCTTGTAGCCGGCGGTGTTCAGGTGGAGTTTGTCCGAACGCAGCGAGGCGGGCACGATGTCGTTTTCGTGATCGATCACGTCCTGTGGCTGCGTCTTGTCATAGGCCGCGACCAGCAACGGGCGCACATCGACGAAGCGAATGCCGTAGGTCTCCTTCAGGTCGGCATTGAGCGTATCCATGATCTTGAGACCGTCGCTGCCCTTGGGCTCGGTGGTCCGGTTGGTGATGCCGACGACCAGGTAGTTTTCGTGGCCGAGGACGGCGACCATTTCGGCGATGTGTTTTTGCACCCATTCGGCACCGCGGTAGTTGTTCCGGCCGGCCCAGATGACGGTGAACTCCTTGTGCAGGTCGGGTTCGGCGAGCATGCGGTCCCTGATCTGCTTGGAGGATTCTCCGCCGACGCCTTTTTTGATGACGTTGATGCCGCTGAATTCGGTGAACCACTTGGGCCAGGTTTTCTGTCCCTTGTGCGGATGATCCGCGCCGGTGCCGTAGGTCATCGAATCGCCCCAAGCGACAATGTCGGCCTGGCTGGACACGACGAGGGAAACGAAGAGCAAGGCGTGGACGAGGGATTTCAACAGTGTGCTTTTGTTCATGCGAAACAGGAGGGGAATTGTCGCGAAGTCCGGATGATTTGGAGTGGGGGGGAGGCGCCGGTCGCGTTTACGGCGAGCGTGGGCGGGGGCTGCGCGTGGGGGTGACGTGGACTTTGTTGAGTCGCGACGTGCGCACAATAGTTCGGGTTTGACTCACGAATCATACCGGATGGTGGTGGGGCGGCAGTCTCGAAGAGATTTCCCTTTTCGGCTGGCCTGAACCGCCTGCGCGCATCGACCGAGAGAAACCCCGCGTCACCACCGCCCCACCCATGCCCAACCAACGTGAAATCGCCCGAGCGCTCGGCATCGCCCAGATAACGGTCTCGCGGGCGTTGAGCAACAGTCCGCTGGTCACGGACGAGACGCGACGGCAGGTGCTCGCCGTCGCGAAAAAGATGGGCTACCGTGCGAATCCGTATGTGACCGCCCTGATGGCCAACATCCGCTCCGGCCGGCGGCCGACAGACCAAGGCTGTCTCGCCTTGGTGTCGGATACCCCTTCGAGAGAAAGAATGTTTTCCCACACCGTTTTTCGCACTTGGTGGGAGCACTTGGAGAAGCGCGCGAATCTCCGGGGCTACCGGGTCGAGATCTTCCTCACGGGCGCGCCTGGGATGAGCGGGAAAAAGGTCAACCGCATCCTCATCGAGCGCGGTATTCGCGGCGTGATCATCGGCAATTGCTCGAACAAGTTTTTCGAGGATAACCGCGACGTCTTCGATTGGGACCGCTACGCCTGCGCCACGCCGATGGAGGACTACAACACCTACGGCATCGACTGCGTTTGCACCGATTGTTACCACAACACGGTCCTGGCGTTTCAGCACACGTTGGCGGCGGGCTATCGACGCATCGGCTTGGTGCTGCCCAAGACGGTCGTCTCCAGATCGTATGTGAAGGAGTGGCTCGGCGGTTACCTGGCCTGTCAGCAATGGGTGCCGGAGAAGCAGCGGTTGGCGCCGTTTCTAGGCTCCCCCAACGAAGCTTCGCCGGGCGAGTTTGCGGCTTGGTATCAACGGTGGAAACCGGACGTGCTGCTTTGTCTTTGGGGTGAGGAAATGCAATGGATCGAGACGATGGGCCTTTCGTTCGATGAGCTCGCCATCGTTTGCATCAATCGTCCCGCAGACTCAGTGTTTTCCGGAGTGGAAGAGAACAACGAAAGGGTGGGGGAGATGCTTTGCGACTCGGTCGTCAATCAACTGACGCATAACGAGTATGGATTTCCCGCTTACAGCCGCACTCTTCATATCAAGGGCGTGTGGAAGGAGGGGCGGACGATGCCGCTCAAAAAGACCGCTCGCGGATCACGCTGAGCGTTCGGAGCGTCATGAGATGAGAGGTGGGCATGATCGCGGAATGATTCGTGAATCATGCCGGGAGCGTTGTGAGGGGGCGGGGGTGGGATAGACCTGAACGAGTCTTCCCCTTGCCCCATGAGAAAAACACCCCTGCAGCGCCGCCAAGACCTGAACGCCTCCGCTCCCGAAACGTCCCGTCGTTGGCAGTGTCGGTCAGCCGTGGCGATCCTCGGCCTGTGTATGCTCCCTTTGGTTTCGCAGAGTATCCATGCCCAGAACACCGTGTTTTCCGACGACTTTTCCACCAGCGCCTCGGACGCTTTGGATAACTTTTATCGGGTGGGCGCGAGTGCGCTGACCGTCTTCACCAACGACACGGGTTCGCTCAGTGGCAATGCCCTCCGCTGGGGGCCCGGAGCCAAAGTGGCGGTGCTTGCCAATTTCAATTCGGTGACCCTGGAAAATCCCGGCGATTACATCATGGCCAGCTACGACATCCTTTTCACGTCGGCGTCGGGCATGTTGAACACGGGGCCTTCCCTCGCGCTCTACGACTCGCAAGGCACTTTGCTCACGGCCGACCATGCCGGGGGCGCTGATGGTGCGATGCCGGCGACCTTGGCCGATGATCTGGGCTACAAGGTCTATAAGAGCTTCAACACCGCCGGCGATTTCACCCTCTTCAAGAATTCCGCCGGATTTGCCCCGATGCGGTTTACCAGCGGTTCGCGAAACGCCGTCCTCGAGACGACGGACACCGGCAGCGGCATCACCTGGGACACGGTCTATTCCGTTTCCCTCAGGATCGAGCTGGCGGCGAACAGCACCGATTTGGACGTCACTTATTCTTTCGGCGGCCTCACCAAAACCTACACGATCACGGGCACGGATGTTTTGACCAAAACCTTCAACGAGCTCGGCATAAATCCCGCGGCCGGCGACCACGGCGGGATTGCGTTCATCGACAACGTGGCGGTCACGACGAACGTGTCCACCATCCCCGAGCCCTCCGCCTTCGCGATGCTTTGGGGAGATATTCGGTATTCCTCCCCGGCTGCACCCGACGGCGAGTCCGCTCCCTGTCTTTGAACAAATAGCCCGCGCTCCACCCGATCCTTATCCTCTCCCCCGCTTGCTCGCGGCCGTTTGAAAACGAGGCGGTTTGAGCGAGACGCATGACGAAGCGTTGCGCCCCCGCCCTGCGTGCGGTCCCGCCTGCTCCCGGACAACGCTTTTCCCCAACCGCAATCCCCCCGTCACCCAACATCAACATGAAGACCCTTCCCTCAACCGGCCAAAGGCTGGTGTTCACAGGTAAAAACGAGGTCGAACTCCAATCGTTCGAACTCCCTGCTCCGGCCGCGGGCGAGGTTCTGGTGGAGAACCAGCGTTCCTTGTTGAGCACGGGCACGGAGACCATCGTCTTCGCGCGCAAGTTCGATCCCGGCACGCATTGGGACGCCTGGGTGCGTTACCCGTTTCGTCCCGGTTACGCGACGGTCGGCCGCGTGCTCGCGGTGGGCGAGGGCGTCGAGGGCATCGCGCCCGGTCAACGGGTCGCGACCCGAACCGGCCACGGATCGCACGTCATCATCAAAGCCGAGAACGCCTACCCGATTCCCGACGAGGTCGCGGCGGAGGACGCGATCTGGTTCGCGTTGGCCAAGATCGCCGGCCACGGCGTGCGCGCCGCGCGGATATCGTTGGGCCAATCGGTGGTCGTCATCGGCGCGGGCCCCATCGGTCAGATGGCCGCGCGCTGGGCGCTCGTCTCCGGCGCGGCTCGCGTCCTGATCGCCGACCTTTCCCCGGAACGCCTGAAACTCGCGGCGCGCGCCGGCGCGATTCCCGTGCAGGGCTCGGCGGCGGAGACGACCGCGGAGGTTCGCCGCATTCTGGGCGGCGCGCGGCCCGACGTGGTGATCGACTCCACGGGCAACTCCGAGGTCCTCAAGTCGGCCTTCGGCATGGTCGAGACCGAAGGCACCGTCGTCCTCCTAGGCGACACCGGCAGCCCCACCGAGCAGCGTCTGACCGGCGACGTGATCTCGCGCGGACTCAAGCTCGTGGGTGCCCACGACGGTCGCAATTCACCCGAGTGGAACAACCCGGTGGCGGCAGATCGGTTCTTCGAGTTTGTGCGCACCAAGCGCTTCCCGCTCGACGGCCTGATCACCCACCACTTCCAACCCTCGCAGTGCGTCGAGGCCTACACGCTCGCGAGCACCGACCGGCTGCGCACCCTCGGCGTGCTCTTCGATTGGAGCCGGGCCGAAAGCAACCCAACCGCCGCCCCGTCGGCGAAAGCGACCGCCTTGATCGCCGCCGCTGTGTGAACCCCTTTGTTATCCCGATGAGATTCCCCCAGAGACTGTTCATGACCCTCGCCGCCGGACTGCTCCTGCTGGCATGTGGGTTGGCGTCCGCCTCACTCCATGGCCAGGAACTGCGTTCTTCGCTCGAATTGCCGCGCGCCTGGAAGGTTCAGCCCGCGACCAATCCCGAGACGCCGCCCGACGCTTCCGACTGGGGCAGGACGACCTCGGGATCATGGAAGGCCGGCGCGAGCCGGCAGGGCACGCGTTGGCAATCGGCCAACCTGCGGTCGATTCACTCGGTGTGGTTCGAGCAGGAACTTGCCATCCCCGCCGCGTGGCAGGGCAAAAACGTGACGGCTGATTTCCGCCGGATCGAGGGCGACGCCATCGTGTTTCTCAACGGCCGTCGCGTGGCAGAGCTGCTCCGTCCGGGCGGCGAGGTGGATCTTACGGACTTCGCCAATTTCGGCGGACCCAACACACTGCGCGTGTATTTGACCCGCGACTACACCGGCATCTCGCGAAGCCAGGAACAGGACGTGTTGCGCCGCTACGTCCGCGCGCGCCAACGACTCTCCATCGAGCAGGCGGGCCTGGGCGTCACCGCCCCGGTCACGATCAACGCGCGTCCGGCCGCCGCGGCCGTCACCGACGTGTTCGTGATCTCCTCGTGGCGCAAAAAACAACTGAGCCTCGAGCTCGAGGTCGCCGCCGCCCGCCCGGTCCAGGGCGCGCGCCTGGTGGCGACCGTTTTCGACGCGCTCCAAAACCCCGTGCTGACGCTGACCGGCGATCCCGTGTCGCTCCCCGCCGGCCGCAGCGTGCATACGCTTTCCGCGCCATGGGCCGATCCCATCCCCTGGGAGCTTGACCAGCCCTACCTCTACACCACGAAAGTCCGGCTCGAACTCGCCGGGAAAACCGTCGATGCCACCGCGCCCGTGACGTTCGGCTTCCGCGAAATCTGGACGGAGGGGAACAAGCTCATCATGAACGGCCACTCCTCCCGCTGGCGCCTGACCGAGATCTACGGCGCGAACAAGCACGGCCTCTCGCTGTATCGACTCCTCGGTTACAACGTCGGCCAGATCCAGCCGCACGGCGACCTGTGGTGGTGCTCGACCTGGGCGCCCGAGTCGCCTGTATTCGACGACGAACTGCTCGCGGAAATGGACCGCCTCGGCATGGGCGTCACCTTGCCCGCGCCGTCCGTCGCCTACCTGCGCGAAAATTTTCATAAGGAAGGCGTCGCCGAAGCCTACGCCCGCGAGGTC
>Ga0079224_100002675_pt1 | contig 21882 bp, 21 predicted proteins | sample Stecom2015_FD_80414 | JGI IMG/M metagenome (GOLD analysis project Ga0079224, IMG submission 80414) | Agricultural soil microbial communities from Utah to study Nitrogen management - Steer compost 2015 | ecosystem: Environmental > Terrestrial > Soil > Agricultural land | place: USA: Utah...
GTGCTCGAGCCAGGCGCCAGTAGCCTACCCAGCTCCTCTAGCGTCCGTCAGTTCGCCGAACCGCCGACCTCCCGTCCTCCCTGACCCGCTTTTGTGCGCCCGCCGTCTGGCCGAGTATACGCTATCCGACAAGTGACCGATATCGCGGGCGGCGATTGCGCGCTGGATCGGGCGAGCATGAACGACGTTACGGGGCCTACGCGAACGCATGGTCAGTCGAATGTCACAGTCACCGAATTGGTGGCGGGTACCGACTGGCATGCCAGCCGATCACCTTCCTCGATATCATCATCATCGAGTACCTCGTTTACTCTCATCTCTATATCGCCGTCGATAACCTTGCACACACATGCACCGCATCCGCCTTCCCGGCAGGAATACGGAGGCGAGTACCCCTCGTTCAACAAGACCTCGACGAGGGTCAAATCTTTCGGCCATTCCAGCTCGGCGCGATCACCATCGAGATATACTACTAGACGGGCTTGTTCGTTCGTCATTGATTCCTTGACGTAGTTCTCCACGTCGAAGGGATCGGAGTGCAGAGATTGGAATACTTCTCGGTGTAGGTTCCGGTGCTGCACGCCGGCTTCGCGCGCCGCGTCTACCACCAAATCCATGAACGCCGCCGGCCCACACAAGAAATACATCCGATTTCGGTACTCACGGCAGATTTCAAGGATTGCGCTTCGGTCCGGTAGCCCACGCTCGCTCTCCAGCCACTCGATGAGAGTCAGTCGCTCGGGAAACTGCTTGGCGAGGTAACGGAGGTCTTCACCGAAGATGACGCTCTCGGCATGCTGGTTGGCATAGAAGAGAACGAGATGGCCGCCACCTTCGAGCAGAGCCGACTTGACGATGGATAACACCGGGGTGATTCCGCTACCAGCTGCGAACAGAACCATGTCCGCATCCAGGTCTTTCGGTGTGAAGTGCCCGGTGGGCGGCAGAACGGTTACCTCAGCTCCAACCTTGATGTTGTCGCACAGCCAGTTAGATCCGTACCCGCCCTCCGTGCGTTTCACTGTGACAGCTAGCGAGTCGTCTGCATGCGGGGAACTCGAGAGCGAATAGCATCTGGCCACATATTCCCCGTCACCGGCTCCGGGAATACGCAACGTAAGAAACTGCCCGGGGTCGTAGGCAAATACGCCCAATTGCTGCTCGGGCACCTCGAACCAAATGGACACCGCATCCGCTGTTTCCTGCACTACACGGGAGACCGTGAGTTCACATGGCATGCTCATCTTCCAGGATATTCCTTCTCTATTATTCCGGCCCGTGGCCCAGATTCAACTGTCGCGCTTGACAAGGCCGTAACGACGGCCGATCGCATAGCCGACACGGGCCAGCGGAGCGTTCAGGTCCTGATACCTCGGCCCCACCGCGCGGGCGACGAAATCGAAACCCAGGGCATCGGGTCCGATAAGGACTCGAGGTTTGTTCCGTCGCACGCCCTTCAGGATCGTTTCGGCGGCGCTTTCCGGAGTGGTGAGCGCTATACGATCGAAACCGGCGACAATCTTCTCCTGATCACCCATCGCGCCGACACCTCGAGCTCCGCGCACAATATTTGTGCGAACACCACCCGGATGCACGCATGTTACACCCACCGGTAGCCGGTTAATTCGCATCTCCTGGCGCAACGCCTCGGTAAAGCCTCGGACGGCGAATTTGGAAGCATTATATGCGCTCTGACTGGGAATGGCCATCAGTCCGAAGACACTCGACACGTTGACAACATGGCCGTCGCCCGAGTCGATCAGATCCGGAAGAAATAGTTTCGTGCCGTTCACGACTCCCCAGAAATTGATCGACATCAACCATTCGAAGTCGATCCATTGCATATCCAGTATGTCGGCGCCGAGTGCGACCCCGGCATTGTTGATTACCATACTGACCGAACCGAAGTCGCTGAGGACCTGACGACGATATTCCGTGAATGCGCTACGATCGGCCACATCGAGCTGATAGTGCTGGCATTCGACACCCAGCGCGGTACACATGGAGGCGGTTTCGCGGGCCCGTTCGCCGTCGATGTCGGCAATGGCCAGCCGCGCGCCCTCGCCGGCGAGTCGAATTGCAACTGCACGGCCGATTCCTGAACCTGCCCCGGTTACCGAGACGACTCGGTCGCTGAACTCTCTCATCGCGGCAAGCTACCCTTCTTGATCGAATTCGGAAGGAGGTCGCCGCTTCGATCACCTGTCGACTCGCCGACCAACGCGAAATCAGAGTCCGCGACATTGCGGGTACGCCGCCAATACTGCCAGGTGAAACCTGGCCAGACCGTCCGATTGACACCCTGTGCATCGAGGTACCAACTGGTGCACCCCCCGCTGCTCCAGACCCCGTTCACCAATTTCCGCTGGATGTCCGAGTTGAATTCCCGCTGAACGGGTTCACGCACCTCGAGCGCAGCTGCGCCGCGTTGCTTCGCGAGCCGAATCGCGCCGATGATGTACCTGATCTGGCATTCGATCATGAATACCACCGAGTTGTGACCAAGCCCGGTGTTGGGGCCGAGCAGGAAGAACAAGTTCGGGAAACCTGCGGTGGTGATGCCGAGATGGGTTTGAATCCCTTCGTCCGACCATACGGAGGAGAGTTCACGACCGGACGCACCCTTGAGCCGGAGGTGGTCGAACCCGTCGGTTACGTGGAAACCGGTGGCATAGATGATCACGTCGACCGGACGCTTGTCACCGGACTGGGATATGATGGCGTCCTCGGTGATCTCGGCGATCCCGTCGGTGATGACGGATGTAGTGGGCCGATTCAGCGCTGGGTAGTAGTCACTGGAACCGAGGATTCTTTTGCACCCGATGCGATACGTGGGGGTGAGCTTCTTGCGCAGCGCGGGATCATCAATTCCCCGCGCTATGTTCCACTTTGCGACACTCTCGAGCGGACGCATGAAATTGATATGTCCGTTCAGTCCTATCGACAGTGACTCCGCTGACCAGTAGATGGCAGTCCGGAGGGCTTTGGCGAGGATCGGCGCCCTCGTGAGCAGGGCTTGGATCACCTTCGGGACCTTGACGTTCCTACGGGGCAGTACCCACGCCGGCGTCCGCTGGTATAGATGCAGTTCATCGGCTACCTTGGCAATTTCCGGAACGAATTGGATTGCGCTCGCACCGGTCCCGATAACAGCGACCTTCTTGCCATCCAATGTGCAGTCATGATCCCACTGCGCCGAGTGAAATGCTGCACCAGCGAACTTCTTCTGCCCCTTGATCTGGGGGATATTCGGTATATGGAGTGCGCCTACGCCTGAAACCAGGAATCGGGCGACGTACTCGTTGCCGTCGGAGGTCGCAACATGCCACGCGGAATCACTAGGATCCCAGTATCCGGATTGCAAGGCCCGCCCGAAATGCGTGCGGCTATAGAGATCGTACTCGCGTGCGAGACTCAGGAGATACTGCTGAATTTCATCCTGTCCTGCCCACAAGTGACTCCAATCCGGCTTGGGCTCGAAAGAGTACGAGTACATGTGAGAAGGGACATCGCAGGCACAGCCCGGATATGTATTGTCGCGCCAGGTTCCGCCGATTTCGGAATCCTTCTCGATTATCAAGAAGTCATTCATTCCCGATTTCAGCAGTTGAATCGCCATTCCCATGCCGGAGAATCCGCTCCCGACTATGAGGACCTCTGTTGTGTGCACCCTCTCGCTCGCTGCACGACCTCCCGAACCATTGGTCTTTCCCGTGTATTTGGCAGAACGGTTATTACTCATCGATTTCCTCTGAACGTTGGCTCACGTGCGGTACAGGTGGCCACAATTTTCGATAGCTACTCAGCTACTGCGGATATGTCGGACCGGGGGCGGGACCGAGGAGTTCGCGGGATTCGACGAGTGCCCGCCGCAACATATCACGGCGCGACTTGCGCTTAGCAATATGCGTGGTGCTGTTCACGCCGGTCCGAGTCTGTTCACCGCCGGGCGATATCGTCGGGCAGGCTCCTCGTCAGGCGCCAAAGGAACATGGTGAAGCGACCTTCCATCATTCCTGCCTCATCGAAGAATCGGATCATCGGCTCGGACATGAACTGCAGGTTCTCCCGGTAGTGCGGGCCGAATTGGCAAGCGAGGAACCCCCGCAGAGGATGCACGCCGACAGCACGGTACAGCTTGGGATTGATCAAGATCGGGTAGGACAGGTTCGCGACAACTGCGAGGACGCCGCGGTGCCATGCCCGCGAGATCCGGCCTCGCGACCGCATACCCTCGACAAGCTCGGAGCGCGCGAACGTGATGTGGCGGGCCTCCTCGAGCACGTGAATTTTCATCAACTGCCGGACCTGCGGTTGTAGGCGTTCGTCGTTCATCGCTTCACGCTGTGCCCGATCGAGAATCTCCTCGATCAGCAAGGTCGCGCCCTGGATCGAGGGCCCGAGCGGGACGAAATGCAGGATCTTCGCCAGCGACAGAAACCCCGGCGGAAGCTTGTAGGGCGGGATCCCCGTTTTGGCGATCAGACGCGCGAACATTGTGGAATGGCGGCTCTCGTCGCCAACCTCGGCAAGTGCGTATAGGGCCTTGTTGTCGACGAGATCACCCGTCGTGTTCAGCCGTAGCAACGCCATACTCAGCAAATTCTCGGCGTAGATCCCGAAGCTGAGGATGCTCACCAACTCATGTTTGCCCAGGTCGATCTTCTGTTCCTCGGAAAGCCGGTTCCACAGACCGGTGCCGTAGAGGGACAGGCGATGCTCGGGGAACCACGCCTTATCCGGCAACCACGGACTATCCCAGTCGATGTCGACTTCGGCGTCGTAGAACTTCTCTACGGAAGTCTTGAGCAGTCGTCCGGCCGATCGTTGCAGGTCAATGGGTCGCCGACCGCTCACGCGCGCCATACCGTCGGTGGTTACGGCAATCTGCCCGTTGGTCTCGGCCCTGACGTCACTGGTCGTCATCTGTCGCTCCTTTGAGACTCGATCGATGACTCTGCATCGATACATCCAGTCCGGATCAACGTCCGGTGGCAGTAACCCGGTATCCGCTCAAGAGTGCAATACGGGCAGTAGCGGATACTTTGGGTATGAGGTAACTTTGACCCCGGCGGCGCGGCTTGTCAAGGGCCGGCCCCGATCCCGACGCCGGGCTACTTGGCCCCAGTGCCGGGCGATCCGATCGCTGGCGTCGACTATCGACCAAACGGAGGAGTTCACAGTGAAGTCTCAGAGTCCGCACGATGCCTCTGACTACATCGGGCCGGCCACAGTGGTGATCGCAACCGACGACGTCGAGGTGCAAGTCGAACTGCGCGGCTATTTCCAACCCATCGACGGCCGCTTCAGCTGGTACGGGCGCATCCGCCAGAACGACGAACTCGACAATCTGTTAGGGGGACGCCGACGTTCCGTGCTGATCCGGACCAGTACGGGCGAGGCACCGGCGACCATCGGCGATCGTGACTTCTGGGGCCGCTATCGAGTTCAGGGCAGAGGACGACCGCCCTATCACGTGCCGACGACGCTGGAGGAAGTAGAAGCTACGCAAAGCTGAGCCGTAGGACCTACGCGAATGCCGACGACGCCCCGAAGGGACCAGGATACCGACATGATCAGCTTTGGAGACCGGCTTCGCGACCGCAACTCCGCGGCTTGGACGCTGGCCATAACCTGTGCCGCAGTAGCATTGGTTGTTGCGGCCATGGCAGCGCTGTACACCGCTCTGCCTGCCCTTGCGCTCGACATCGGCGCAGATCAAAATGCTCTCACTTGGATCGTCGACGGATACACGCTGGTCCTCGCCTGCTTGGTTTTGCCCGCTGGCGCGATCGGCGATCGGTATGGGCGCCGACGCGTTCTAATCGTCGGCCTGGCGGTCTTCGCGGCCGCTTCAGTTGTGCCTGTATTTCTCGATACTCCTGCGGCACTCATTGCCTCCCGGGCCTTGGCGGGCGCAGGAGCAGCTTTCGTCATGCCGGCGACCCTCTCGCTTCTGACAAGCAACCTCCCAGTGGAGAAGCGGTCGTACGCGGTCGGAGTCTGGGCCGGGATCGCCGGCTCGGGTGGCGTGATCGGCATGGTGGGATCCGGTCTGCTTCTTACCCAGTGGTCGTGGCATTCGATCTTCGTCGGTCTGACCGTCGTCGCACTACTACTGCTGGTTCTGGCCTTCACCGTGCCCGATTCACAGGACGCCGAACTCCCGCCGTTCGATCTTCTCGGCATGTTCTGGGTCGTGCTCGCCATCGGCACGTCGGTGTTCGCGGTCATCGAGGGTCCGTCGCGCGGCTGGACGGATGTCCGGGTTCTTGTCGCAGGTGCGGCGGGAGTAATCGGCACCGTGGCATTTATCCTCACCGAGGTGCGTGCCGAGCACCCGCTACTGGACGTGAGCCTGTTCCGCCGCCGGGGCTTCTCAAGCGGCGCGCTATCGATAACCATCCAGTTTCTCGTGACTTTCGGTGTGATGTACCTACTGGTACAGCACTTCCAGCTCATCCTCGGGTTCGATGCCCTCGGCTCGGCGCTGGCGCTGGCGCCGATGGTCGTTCCGCTTATCGTGATGTCACTCGTGTCGCCGGCAATCGCTGCATGGGCGGGATTGCGGGTGACGACAGCGACCGGTCTTCTGACCATCGCCGTCGGCTTACTCGCCATCCTTCGCCTCGACACCGGTTCGTCGTACTTCGACGTTCTCTGGCCCCTGTTGATCATGAGCGCCGGGCTGGGCTTGTCGGCCGCCCCCGCGACCAACGCGATCATGCTCGACACACCGTTGGAGAAGCACGGGGTATCCGCTGCGGTCAACGACGCGACTCGCGAAGTCGGCGCGGCCATCGGCATTGCCGTCTCCGGTAGCATTTTGTCCGCGAGCTATACTTCGAGGATCAACGAGGTGCTGGACCGCCTTCCCGAGCCCGCGCGCGCTCCGGTCCGCAGTTCCCTGGCCGGTGCCCTCGAAGTCGCTGAGCGTGCCGGTAATGTAGGAAGGCCTCTCGCCGACTATGCGAAGGATGCCTTTTGGAGTGGGGTGGAACATTCGGCGCTCGCGCTGGCAGCGATCACCATAGCCGGGGTTCTGATCCTCGTCCCACTTTCCCCTCCACGAAAAGCCGCCGAAAGCGGTATCCGACGGCGCCGCCGACGTCACCTCCCCTGGCCTACACACGCCGCTCGAACCAGTCGATCGGATGCCCACGCCAATGACCGATCGATGGCATCAGTGCGGCGAACACTCGATCCATAGTCAGTTGCGTTGTCCCCCATGCATCGCATAGCGGCCCGTAGGTCGAATGGGCAGTGTCTGATCATCGAGGATAGGTAGGTTCAAGTGGTGCGCGCTTTGCGAATTCGTCTGACCTGACCCGATGACATTTGGTCCGGCGGCTGTGAGAGCATTGCCGCCCACGTAGTGGGCAGGAACGCTCGATGACTATGGCGACACGAAAAGGGCACACACCTCCACAGGCCGTGCGCAAGCTGAGCAAGGCCGTCCACCTGCTGGGCGAGAATAAGGAAGTCGCCGTCACTGCAGATCACCATGGCCACCTACTAACGGTGGCGCAACCAGTTCGGCGGGCTGAAGGCCGGCGACGGCAAACGGTTGAAGGGCCCCGAACGCGAACACTCCACTCTGAAAAGTCTTCTCGGCGAGGCGAAGCTAGAGAAAGCTGCATTGAACGAGATCGCCAAGGGAACCTTCTAGACCCGGAACGCCGGCGGGCGGCCGTGGCGCACCTGGTGCGGGTGCTCGGGGTCCGCGAAAGGTTCGCCTGCCGGTTACCGGCGAACATCGAAGTATACAACGGCGCGTTCGAACCACCGACACCAATGCACATCCCGATGCGGCTTTGCGTGAATGGCTGCGTGCCTGGACGAAACCCATCCACGGCAAGGATTCCGCCGCGCCTACCACGGCGCCCGCAGCGAGTGCTGGACAGTCAATCACAAGAAAATCCAACGCCTCTGGCGCGACGAGGGATTACGAGGGCCGCTGCGGCGCCGAAACGCCTGGAAACCACCACCACGACGGAGGCAAAGGGCACCCAACCGTGTATGGGCAGTGGACTTCCGATTCGATGCCAGCGACGACGCACGCCCAGTCCAGATCGTCTCCATCGTCGATGAAACACACCCGCGAATGCTTGGGCCGGCTGGTGGAACGATCGATCACCGCCGACGGACTCATCAACGAATCGCTGTCGATCGCAACTACCCCGCCGCCCTGCGCTGCGGCAACAGACCAATTTCGCGTGCCAGGCGACTGGGCGGCGGAACGGGTCTGCTCAGCGTTCGTCACACTAGCCGACCCTGCCGCAACGGCTACATTGAATGGTTCAGCCGCCGCCGACGCGACGAATGCCCCAACATCAACAGCTTCTGGTCGTTGGCCCAAGCCCGCGTCGTGATCAGCGACTGGAAGGAAGAATACAATCACCGCCGAAGAGATTCCGGCCTGGGCTGCAACGCCCCAGCCGGATACGCTACAACCCTGCATCCCCTACAACTGGTTCTCACACGCGGCGGACCGACTACCGGGTCCCGTCACCGCTCAGGATACTCCGACCCGGTCGGCGCAGAACTGGTTGCAGGGCAACCGAAATCATCTCCCGACCGTTGTCCAACCTAGAACCGGGGCGGCGGACCGATGATGGTGACCAGCATGTTCTGTAGCTCGGTACCTGCCGCCGGGCACAACCTTGAACAACAGCTTCGCCGAGACGTTCGACAACAAGGTTGCGAACCCGCGCGCCGGGCCGCAACCGCTGAAACAGCCAGCTGGAACCCGCATTGAAATCGGTGGCTTCAAAGCCGACCATAACTAGCGGCACCGGCAGCCGGCGCTGGACTATACGACATCGGCCCCAGCGCGCTGCGGCTGCACCCACTACCCTGACAGTCATCATCCGGCTGTTGAGAAAGGGCGTTCCGCGGTTCCCGGACCGATATCAAGCTCTGATAGCGAACTATTCGCCTATCGTTACCCTCAGCGTATGACGAATGTTAATGCCGCTATGCGACGGTTGCTTCGCGTATGCGCGCTTCCCGAGTCAATCCGAGGAGATGGACGGCCACCTCACCGCTGCGTTCGTAGGGCAGGTAGTGCCCAGCCTTTTCGAAGATGACCAAATGACTCCCTGGAATACGATGCCGAAGCGCACGCGAGTGATGAACGGGGGTCAGGCGGTCACGAGACCCGACCAGCACGACGACGGGACAGCTGAATCTGCCCAGCACGCCGTAACGTTTGTGAGAGAGTATCGAACGGGTCAGCTCCGCGACATTGCGAGAATTGCTCTTCGCGAGCTGCAGCACAGCACGGTTCATATCGTGCCGACGAGGACGCGCTCCGAATAGGATGCCTCGTGTCGACTGCCGCATCAGGAAAAGCGGCCGGGAAGGAATCCTGATATAGGGTAGCGCCTCCAGACCCAGCATTATCAGCCTTCGCCAGAATTTGCTGCGCAGCATATTTCCCAGAATATCGCCCGCCCCTGTCGACACCAACGCGACGCCGAGGATTCTCGGTCCGAGCACCTCACTGTGACGTTCAGCCAAGGCCATGAGAGTCATCCCTCCCATCGAATGACCACCCAATACGACCGGACCCGTAGGCACAGTTTCCGAAAGAATAGTCGCAAGATCATCCGCAAGAATCTCGAGGCTGGCCGGAGCCGACTCCGAATCCCCGTGTCCCCGATGGTCGTAGGTGACGACGCGAATAGTCGGGTCCGCAGCGATCACAAGCTGAGCAACGTCCTCCCAACTCTCGTGCGACAACGCGAGTCCATGGGTCAAGACCATAGTCACTCGCGGGGTCTGCGAGCCCCATTCGGTGATCTGCAATGTCGGACCGTCGTCCCGTGTGAGAGCGAGTCGGCGGCAGGGAACACCCGCGCTGGAAATCGAAGTCATTATTCCAAGCTCCTCAACGTCGAAAAACCCCGGTGACTATTTGGCCGGGAGTGCCGAGTCGACACCACCGACATCTGTTACCTTCCAATCCAGATTCTTGTCAACTGTTACGGTATAGGTAACAGTCGTTTGCGCACCCTCCGGTATCTGCGCACTCTTCGATGTCACATTCAGGAACACATTGACGACATAGACACCCGATCGTTCGGAGCGCACTGTCGCCGCGATGGGAACTCCACTAGAACTCCACTTCAGTGGCAGCACAATTTCTTTCAGCTGCGGAGCAGTGGCATCGAACTTGTTTGCAAGAACGGGCGAGACGTTGGACTTCAAACCACGAACCCACTGGTCGAAATTCTGATAGTCGATATTCGAGGCTCCGACTGCATACTCAGACGCTACTTCTTCGGCGCGCTTCTCCGCGGCTACGACAGCGTCCCGATCTTTCAACTCGCTCCTAGCCGAGAGCCACAACGGAATCGAAACGGCCACCGCGACAACAAGGAGGGCTACTGCGGTTCCCAAGGCCAGAGAACGCAGGCTTATCGAGAACGACCTCTCCGACCCGCGTGCGCTCGAGCCACCCTTGACCGACGTCCGAGGCACACCCGCGTCAACCGGCTTTTCTTCCGCAGCTTCGCGGTCAGTATCATGAGAATCTTCTGTGGGCATAATCAGCTCCGGTGTCTCTCGTTCTTTCACATCTATTTGACGGCGATCCGCATTCGCAAAGCACCGTCCCCCGTGACACTGAGTGCACGATCTATCAGGTCGCTTATGTTGATTTGCGCCATGGAGTTCGACGCGCTTTCCGCCAGTGGCTGTACCGCCGGGACCAGATCACGAAGATCGGGGCCGATCTCATTGATGTAAGACGTCACTTTATCAAGGAAGGGAATAAGTCCGTTTCCTTCGATATAGTCCCCGGGCATATTGCCGATTCGAGACAGTCGCGCCAGAGAGTCCGCGATGAGTGCGCCCCACGCTCCGGCTTCCTCCCACAGAGGGCCGGCGGCGGTCATCGACTCCTCGGCCCACTCCATATCAGCACCCATTGTTTGCAAATTCGTCAAGATAGTACGGATTTCGGGTGACCTACTCAGAATCGTTTCCGAAAGCAGCGTTGTCGATGCCGCCAGACGCGGCATCACGGCTTCCGTTCCCGACAACGTCTGATCCAAGGTCTTGACGATATTGCTGATCGCCTGTGGGTTCAGTTGCTCGACCAGATGGGTGACAGTATGCGCCACATCAGGTATCGAGCGGGGTAGAACCACTTCAACCGCGTCGATACGCTGACCGTCGGCCAGGTAGGGCCCGGCATCAGTATCCGGTACGAACTCGATATAGGGCTCCCCCAACCCCGAAAGGTCCTCAACAGTAGCGCTGCCGGTCGCAGGAACCCTGTACTTGGGATCGAGACCCAGCACCAATTCGACACCACGCTCGGCCTTGTCGATAGAGTCGATCTCTCCTACCTTCACTCCTCTCAACAGGACCGGGGAACCGGGTAGCAAACTCCCGGTCCTCGGCAGAGCCATGGTCACAACAGTCCTGCCAGAAAACCAATCAACTCGAAGCACACCGAATGCTAGGTATGCGGTGCCCAAGACCAGCACGATTCCGATCGACACCAGGGATAGCACGGAACTCGACTTCATCGAACCACTCCGATCATCCGCAGCGACGCAAGAATACTGTCTATCCGATCGTCGTCCGATATGGGGCCGACGCCTTCAATGCCTACAATATTAACCTTCGGACCGCGCTCAACAAACGGAATAACCTTTTCGCGCAAAATGGCCACGGCTTTGTTCAAATTCGAGGGGGCGTTCAGATCAAGCGGGCGGCGAGTGAACAATAGCGGCACGAAGGCACGTGCGGCCTCATTGCCCGATTGCGCCAGGGGGCCGACCCACCGGAGAGATTCTGTGAGCAATTTGAATCCGTCGTACAACGTGATCAACCCGATCATGGAAGTCATCGAAGCAGCGGCCTGACTCACCCCCGACTCCGTCAGCAAATACTCCAATTCAGGGGTTCGACGCTGCACCACGTCCGTGTTCGCGCGCAGACCGTTCAGCATTGCGTCGACGGCATCCAGGTGGTTGGCCAGGTCAATGATATCCGCACCGACTACCTCGGATATCGAAGCAGTCTGCCGAGTGTCCATCGGCAGCACCCCGTTCACGCGGTTCATTATCTCCTGAGCCTGTTGAATCCCTCCTCCTTGGACGAAGGTCGCGAGTACGTTCATGGTGTCCTCAACCTGCAGCAGCGGCTTCGTCTTGTCCAATCCGATGGTGGCGCCCGGGGGAAGGGCATCCTGCGTGCCGGTCGGCGGAGTCATCAGCGCGATGGAGACATCGCCAAGTATCGTCGGCTGGCGGAGTTCAGCGGTGGTGCCGACCGGCAATCGAACCGACGCCATCAGGTCGACATCGACGGCAACATACCCGTCGTGGTCCTTGCCCGCGTCGACCAGTGACACATCGCGCACGACCCCTGCTCGCAGACCATCGACTGTAACCTTCGCTCGCGCTGGCAGATTCAAGGCGTCAGCGAACAGAATCCGGATACCGTACCGGTCTCCAGAAATTCCGGTCCCCGGAACGGGAACCTCCGCGGGATCGAATCCACATCCGGGAACTATGCACACCATTGCCACCGCGGCCGCAGCGATGAACCGACCACCACGCTCACGAGCAGATCGCGCCCATACGACTCGTCGCAGAACCATCACCGCGCACCTGCCGTCCCGAATATCAACGGAAGAACCGAAACCTTCTCCAACTCGTTCTCAGCGGACTTGCAGCTACCTGGCACGACACGCTCGATGGCCGCGCATACCCGCTCTGCGTCCGCCGGCGGCAGCTGAGCCACCGGCGCCGCGTAAGTCAGGATCGGTGAACCACCCTCCTGCGCCGTCGCCCTCTGAAAAGCCTGCACCAGCGGTGGCGTCAGGTCGATTATTTCTTGTACCGAGCCGATATTCGCACGGGCGAGACGCGCTAATGGGACTGTCGCGTTCAACGCTTCGAGAATTTGGTCACCAAACATTGAAGTAATCTCGTTCAACCATGGCACAATGATCCGCAACGAATCGATAATCGACACGGTGCGCTCAAAGATGCCATGATCGATCACTTCGAGACCTGGAGCCAGACGCGTGATCATGGCCTTGATATCGCCCCATCCGCCGGCCATGCTGTCCGATAATGATCGCAGTGAGTCGATGAGCGCACCGATATGCCCGATAGCAGCATTGGGGGAATTGAGAGCACGACCCAACTTGAGGATCGTATCATTCATTTCAGGTCCTGTTCCGGATAATGCGGCATCTAAGGCCGCGAGCTCATCCGCAAGCCTTTCACGCTGTGTCGAATCATTTCCATCGGTGATCTCTGCAGCGAGGTTGCCCAGCGCATTCATAGTCTGCGACATGCTCTTTGGCGTCAGTGTACGGGTAATGCACTGTCCAGAATCCCATTCATGCTCGGCTTCGCTGTCATCGAGTAATGCAAGCGATCGGTCCGCGACGATTGTGTCGGATACGGTGGTAGCTGACACCTGACCGCGGGGCGAATGGCTTACCTCTACCTCGAATTCGACACGGACCATGTCACCATGAGGTTCGATACGCGTCACCGAGCCGACTCTGACCCCTCGCATGGTGACATGGTTCCCGGCGTACAAGCCGATTGCATCCGGCATATTCGCGCAATAGCTACGCATCCTCTTGGGAGGCTCGATGATCACGAAGTATCCGACGATCAGAATTGCACATACGACCGCGACACCGAGAACGGACATGAGACCCCGGGACGCCAAGAGCTTATTCATCGTCAGCACTCCTTTCCGGGGACCGGAATACACACCGACGGTACCTGGACAACTGTCGCGGATTGGTCGACCACGAGCCCATCCTTCGACGACGCGATCGGCTGGAGCCGCGCCAGTAGGTCGCGCGTATTCGTGACAACCTGTCCCATTTCTTCACCCAGACGTTCCAGCTCAGGGATGACGTCGGCCAGGGCTCGCGCAACGGATTGCAACCTGGATCGATACGCCGGCTCGAGGCCCGCGATACGCGCGAGAAGCTCGTCCATCAGCCGGACGGCTTCGTAGATCTCGGCCTTTTTGTCGAGGCCCACTGTCTCCATCAGATTGACGCTGTCGATCATTCCGCCGAGTGTCGCCTTCGACTCGTTGATCGCGCCGAGATACTCGTCCGCCATCGCGAGCGTGTCCGAAATGTCACGGTTCTGGCGGTCGAGGATGTCGACCAGAGATCCGAATGCCTCTGTTGCTCGGCGAATGCCGGACGGTCCACTGGCAATCGCAGCGTTCATGTTCGTCAAATTCTGCCGCAACGTATCGCCATCGATATCATCGATCGGCCGAATCGCGTCCTCAAAAGTCCGACCCAAGCTGTACGGAAGATGGACCCTCTCGGCGGGAATGGACGAGTGTAACGCAGAATTCCCCGCCGGCGTCACCGCGAGGTAGCGGCCGCCGATCAGTGTCAGCATACGGATATCGAGACTCGTCTGGTCACCGATGAAGATGTCGCTGTCGACGGTGAAGCTCATTCGAACGTTCCTTCGGCTCAGCTCGATGGACTTCACCGCACCAACCGGCACACCCGCGATTCGGACGTCATCGCCAACCTTGACCGAGCCCACTTCCGGCATTTCCGCCCAGTATGTGGACTCGTCGAAAGGTACTACGTAGACTACTACGCTCGCCGTCAAGACCGCTCCCATCACTGCGGCCCCGACGGCAGCCCAGCGCAATTCTCGGTCCATGCTTCGAAGGGGAGCACTCACCGTCTGCAACGCGGTACCCCCGCGAACACGGAATAGCTTACTGATCACCGCTCGCATATCGAGATCCTTTGCCCACTGATCAACACATGTAACGGCGCCGGAACTTCGGCGTTGCCGTTCGAGCAGTTACGATTGATGACCGGTCCATCGGCGGGAACCCACGCATTCAGTGTCTCGAGAACGGCCGGCAGCTTCCGCAGCACCTCGACCGCCTGTTCCGGGTCCGGAAATACTGCCCCCAACAGGGCATCGGCATCGGCGTTAGGTCCGGCCGTCAAGCCGAAGGCCTCGAGAAGGCCGTTCAATGGCGCGATCACGTCTGGTGCCATGAGGGCGAATTCGACAATTCCATCCACCTTGCTACGCAACGTGGACACAACCGAGGCCAGCTCCGAGACAAGTCGGACGAGATGCGAGGATCGGCCACCGATATGGTCGGATATCTCTTTGAGATTTCCGACCAGAACGGTGACTACCGCTTGCCTGTCCAGCGCATAGTTGGACAAGGCTTCGATAGAGTCGAGGACGGAACCCACGCCCGCTCCGTCTCCCTCGATGACAGCGATCATGTTCTCTGCGAACTTGTTCACCGCTTCGGGCGACAGCTCTGCGAGTACCGGTTGTAAGCCGTTGAATAGATTCGTAATGTCGAACGACGGGATCGTGTTGGCAATATCGATCTTATGTCCGGCCGTCAACTCCGCTGTGGTCGGCGATGATTGTTGAACATCGAGATATCGCTGTCCTACGAGGTTCTGATAGCGAATCGCCAGCACAGTGTTCTCGTAGATCGGGTGATTGCGCTGGACCGCAAATCCAACCACCGCTCGACCACTGGCATCCAAGGTAATCGATCGTACCTCGCCAACTCGAAGACCATCCATACGGACATCGTCGCCGGCCTTGAGGCCGTTCGCGTCGACGAATTCAGCCGAGAATTCTACCACGTCTCCAGATACGGGGCGTTGCACCGTCTGAACGATGATCGCGAGCAGCACAGTGATCACGACGGCAGACACGATAAGTTTTGCGCTGGTCGCCAGAAAACTTCGCTGTCTTGTCATCGGCCACCTCCGATGTTGGATGTCGGCGGAAGACCCGGCAAGAACGCGGTGAACGCTGGAACCATATCGAGAACCAACTCGATGTTCAGAATCGGACCGTCTGGAGTCGACGTGAATGATCGGTCTAGACGTGATAGGAGTTCAGTGAGCTGCATGCTCGAGGCGCCGGGGGTAGGTACCATTTTAGTGGCCGTTGACAGAACCGGAGCGAGCATAGCCGCATAGTCCGACAGATGACCCTGAGCCGCGAATAGAGTTTCCGCCAGCCCAGGAAAGAACTCCCGACCTACAGTATTGACTGTCGAATCGAACAGCTCACGATCTGTATTCAAGATCTCGATCGTGGTGAGCCGATTTATGAGGCCGACCGTACCGTCGATCATCGATGCAGTCCCGACTAGCATGGAACCGTATTGGTCCAGCAGCTGCGATATCGGCATCGTCTGGGTTTCAGCAATGTTCCGGCTGGATACAACGATTGCCTCCATGAGAGGTGTGAATTGCCGGGCTATTGTCGCGCCCCGTGTCAGGATCTCGGTCAATTCCGGGACGAGAATGTCTCCAGTTGCTTGAGCCACGCTGCGGATGAGAACACCCATCGTTGCGTCTCGTTGCCGGTCTGCTCGCGGCCCCGTCAAATCGACGATACTGCCATCCCGTAATGGAGCCCCACCATCACCTGGTTTCAGCGCAATTTCACTGATGCCGAACAAGTTCGATGGCGAGTAGTCGACGAACAGCCCGTCCGTGAGACCTGCCGATTCGGCGCTTTCCAGTCTGAGAATCAATTGTTTCGCCCCATCGTCCGATTCGATCGCCGAAACATCACCTATCTCGATACCGTCGAATCGAACGGGTGTTCCGACGGTGATCCCGTCGCCGATGGACTCGGTACGCAGCAGTACCACTATTCGATTATCATCCTGTAGGGCCATCACAACAGTCCAGGTCAAGGCTACTACGATCACTGTGATCACGGCGAGAACACCCAGCATGACCGATGACCGCTTCGATGTCGACACACCCGGCGTTTCATAGCGAGACATCGTTTCTCACCCCGTAAATTCGATGGAGGAGTTGACGCCCCACAGGAGGAGGGTCAACACCATATCCAAACCGATGATTGCCACGAAGCTTGCTCGGACAGCACGTCCAGATGCGATTCCGACGCCTTCTGGCCCACCAACGGCGAAGAACCCATGATAGCTGTGGATAAGAATCACAGCCGTCCCGAATACGAGAACCTTTATCACCGAGGCCGTCACATCCCAGCCGCTGATGAATTGATAAAAATAGTGATCGTAGACACCGGCGGCTTGGCCATGAAGTTGCACGATCACCGCGCGACAAGCGGCATAACTCAGGATCAAGGCGATCAAGAATGTCGGAATGATTGCCACGGCCCCGGCGATGACCCGGGTGGTCACAACGAACGGTATCGATCGCAGTCCAAGCGACTCGAGTGCATCGATCTCCTCGGAGATCCGCATAGCGCCGATTTGGGCCGTAATACGGCATCCGGCTTGTGCGGCGAACCCGACGCCCGCAGCAATCGGTGCAAGTTCCCGTGTATTGGCAAAGGCCGAAACGATGCCGGTCACCGGCCCCATGCTGATCAGGTTGAGAGTGGTGAAGGACTCTACACCGACCGAGCCTCCGATCACCAGACCGAGTACCACCAGCATCGGTACAGTTCCACCGCCGACGATAATGGACCCTTGGCCCCATGTCATATCCGTGATCACGCGCATAGTCTCGGCTCGATATCGCCTGATCGTGAACGGGATCGCGGACAGCGCCTCCCAAACGAACGCGAGTACGAAACCGATCGACTCCAGGGGCGCGATGCGCGCTCCGAACGGCGCTATTCTTCTCCTGAGCCTCGCCAGCCGGGGTGGAGTAACCTTTACCTCCGACATCTAGGCCAGCCTCGTCGGAAGGAATATCGACACCAGCTGAGTAATTATGAGGTTCGTGATGGCGATGGAAACTACGGAGAGAACTACAGCCGCGTTCACGCCATCCGCCACTCCGCGCGGACCGCCTTTTGCCTCGAGCCCCCGCTGGCACGCGATCACGACCACGATGAATCCGAACAGCACGGACTTGGCTATCGAGACACCGATGTCCGCGACGACGGTGAAAGAGCCGAACGTTCCCCAGTAGCTGCCGGGGGTCACTCCCTGGGGGCCGATTGCGACCGCATATCCAGCTATCACGCCCGTGAAGATGATCAAGATATTGAGCATCGGCGCGACGAAAACCATCGCCACCATCCGAGGAATAACGAGTCGGTGCAAGGGGCTGATGCCCATCGTTCGCATGGCATCGATTTCTTCGCGAATGTTACGTGCACCCAGATCCGCCGCGATTGCGGCCGCTCCGGCCGCACCCAGCAGCAGCCCTGTTGCCATGGGGGCGCCCTGTTTGATCACACCCAATCCACCAGCGGCACCGAGCAGGGAGTCCGCCCCGATTTGATGAATCAAGTTTCCGACCTGGACGGAAACGATGACACCGAAAGGCACGGCCATCAGGATGGCCGGAATCGCAGTAACGGTGATCAGATACCAAGCTTGATTCAGTGCCTCTCGCCACTGGAATCTCAAACGAACGATATCGCTTACTGCTCCCGCAGCCGACTCAGAAGCCATCTGCGTCGACCGGCCAAAAGTTCTGAGCGCCGACACTACGGTTTCGGAAAAGTTTTCCCTGAGCAACCTCGTCGACGTCGATAGCGCGCTACGTTCAGGCATTACCACAGATTCCGTCCCAACCAAGAGTATCGCTCCGCAATGCAACTGGCGCGCCCGCTATGAAAGTGTCGACGATCCGGCATAGCTCGTTCTCCGAATGATCGGAATGGCTTCGCCGGTATGACGTACCTCGTCGGGTCATTATCGAGCGCACCCTGCTCACGGCACCTCCTTGTGCACTACTGCAAGTACCAGATACTCTGGGTATGAGTATGTGGTGCTGCTCACGCAGTGTCAATAGAGGATTTCGATCGATCCCGGGACGCGCGAGCGACCCTCTGGCAACCGAGCGATATCGCCCCGGCGAAAGTCGGCCGATAGCAACCGCGACGTGCGACGACACCATCCACATGAGCAGTCTCGCCCATCTACGGCCGAGGAAAGTGCGGTTGTGGTGCAGGGGCGGTTGGCAGGCATCGGCCACCGAAGATACTCCCTCGGTCACTACTCCGGCTGCACTTTGCTCCGCTTCCGTCGCTGGGTGGCGCCGTTTCGCACTGCCTGCTTCGGCATTGCCAGTCCACCCATAAGCCCTGATCGACGGGAATGATCGCGACCAGGCAGCTCCGGCAGATGAACCGCCCGGGTGTGGTGCCCACGCATTTCGGCGGAATGAAAGCGGTCTCTGCGAGGCTCGGAGCGACCCGTAAGCCCTGCGCAATTGGGTGCGCCGCGCCGCGGTCGACACCGGCGGCGCCGAAGGCGTGTCGACGGAGGCAGCGAGGGAGATTTGCCAGCTGCACCGCACGAATAGGGAATCCGAGGAACGATCGGAATCCGCGAAGCGGCAACATCTTTCTTCGTGCGACTAGCGGCCGCGATAGCAGTGGCTGATCGTGCGCGGCAAGAAGGTCGGCATGACCAAACCGAACCAGGCCGCGTCGAGAGCGACCGACCTGGCGGACCGGCAGTTTCGGGTTCTGGCGCAGAACATGCGGCTCATGGCCGATTCACCTACATCCGCCTGATCACCGATGTTCGTCTACCGCGTTCGTCGTCGATGCCTACGCCGGCTGCGTCCTCGGCTCGGAATGCTCGACCAGCGAAGACGCCACGTTTGCGGAGAAGGCGATCCGGCCCGCGGTCGCTCTGCGGGCTCGCGAAGGTCTTCCGGTCGGTGGAGCGATACATCATTCCGATGTGAGGTCTCGATACACCGCAGTAAAACTCGTGGAAGCACTGGCGGTCTCGGATCTCCGACGGTCGATCGGGTCGGTCGGGTCGGTCGGTGACGCCTACGCCAACGCGTAGGCAGCAACCACGATGCGGCTCCACACAACCGACGCGATCCCCAGCGATTCCTGTTTCGGCGCCGATCCGCTCACCCGGCTCGACGACGTCGAGCTCCTCAGCGAGGACTGAGTCGGCTGGTTAAGTCCCGAATCGTGCACTGCTGGGGCTGCAACCATCGGCCGAACACGAGACGGGCTGCTATGCACTGAACGTCGCGCAATCGGCTGGGGTTGGGCAAAACCGGTGCATCGAAGCAAGAGCGGGTCAGCCACCGCTGAGCCGGCCTACGCCCCACGCACTGCCGCGTAGCCATCACCCAACAGACCGTGGCCTCAGGCCGAGCCGGCGAGCAACAGTTCGTCCCGGTTGATGTGGAGTTGCTGCGTGATTGCCCGCTTACTGAATACGAAGTCGCGGGGGCGGTTGATACAGTCGGCGGCAACGAGCTCGCCGGCGCGGAGGTAAAAGCAGGTGAAGTCGCGGTCCCCGGATGGGTCCCCGCTGAGGACGACTTCGTCGTATCCGGTGTTGAGGCCGGCGATCTGGAGCTTGAGATCGTATTGATCCGACCAGAACCACGGAAGCGCCGCTATCTTCCTGGACTTCCCGTTGATGGTCGCGGCTGCGACCTTGGCCTGCTCGCTGGCGCTCGGCACCGACTCCAGGCGTATACGGCGGCCGTAACGGGCCATCCGGTGACTGGCGCAGTCCCCAGCCGCGACGATATCGGGGTCACTGGTCTGAGCCTGGTCGTCGATTACGACTCCGTTGTCGACGACCAGATCTGCGGCGGCCGCGAGCTCGGTGTTCGGCTCCACGCCGATGCCGACGATGACGAGGTCGGCGGGAATCGCTTCACCACAAGACAGGACTACCTCTCGGACCCGGCTGTCGCCAGACACAGCCTCGACCAGCGCGTGCGTGCGGATGTTCACGCCCTCGTTCCGATGGATTCGGTCGAAGAACGCCGAGACCTGCGGGGCAGTGACCCGTTCGAGGACGCGCTCGGTCGCCTCGAGCACGGTGACTTCAAGACCCAACGCTCGCAGGGAGGCGGCCGTCTCCAGTCCGATGTAGCCGCCGCCGACGATCACGGCCCGCCGCCCGGGGCGGGCAGCGGCTCGGATCATCTCGACATCGGCGGCGGTGCGTAGGTAGTAGACCCCTGCCAGATCGGCGCCCGAGGTGGCGAGCCGACGAGGGCGGGCACCAGTGCACAGCGCGAGCTTGTCATAGGGCAATGCGTCGCCAGTGCTCAGTGCGAGGCGACCAGCCGATCGATCGATCGCCTCTACTGTCGCATCCACGAGTTTGATTCCCTGCTTGCGATAGAATTCCGCGCTGCGGATCGCGAGCTCGTCAATTGTGCTCTTCCCGGCCAGATAGGCTTTCGACAGCGGAGGGCGTTGATAGGGTAGAGTCGGCTCCTCACCGATGAGGACGACCTCGCCCGTCCACCCATCCTGGCGCAGACTGGCCGCGAGTTGGACTCCACCATGGCCGGCCCCGACGATGAGAGCTCGCTGTACACTCATACGTCTGCCTTCGGAGTGAGGCGGACCATCATCTTGCTGATGCCCCGCACGAAGTTGGACTGCACGTACTCGGGCTCCCCCACGACCTCGATATTCTCGAAGCGAGGAAGCAGCTCCTCCCAGAGGATCCGAAGCTGCAGCTCGGCCAGCCGGTTGCCCATGCAGCGGTGGACGCCGAAGCCGAAAGCGATATGGTTGCGGGCGTTGGACCGGTCGATTATGAACTCGTCCGGTCGTTCGAACACGCGCTCGTCGCGATTGCCCGAGGCATACCACATCACCACTTTGTCGCCCTTGCGGATGAACTGGCCGTTCAGAATTGTGTCTGCCTTGGCGATCCGGCGCATGTAGGCCAGCGGAGTTTGCCACCGGATGATCTCCGAGACCATATTGGGGATCAAGCCCGGGTTCGCCTTCACCTTATCGAACTGGTCAGGGAAGCGGTTGAGTGCAAGCACACCGCCGCTCATCGAGTTCCGGGTCGTGTCGTTGCCACCGACGATCAGCAACAAGAGGTTGCCCAAGAACTCCATCGGGCGGTCGATCAGATTTTTGGTGTTCTCGTTACCCTGCAACATGGTGATCA
>Ga0079224_100002676_pt1 | contig 21882 bp, 18 predicted proteins | sample Stecom2015_FD_80414 | JGI IMG/M metagenome (GOLD analysis project Ga0079224, IMG submission 80414) | Agricultural soil microbial communities from Utah to study Nitrogen management - Steer compost 2015 | ecosystem: Environmental > Terrestrial > Soil > Agricultural land | place: USA: Utah...
CCCCTCGGTGGACTTCTTCGAACGGCGCGGCATCCCGTTCGTGGTGGCGGTGAACTGCTTCGACGGAGCCGCGGTGTACCAGCCGGAGGAGGTGCGCGACGCCCTCGGCCTCGGCGGGGACGTCCCGGTCCTGCTGTGCGACGCGCGGGTCCGCGAGTCGTGCAAGGAGGTGCTGGTCGCGTTGATCCAGTACATCCAGGGCAGGGTCGCCAGCGGGGTGTGAGGGCCGCGGCGGCCGCCCGGGCAGCGACCGTCGACCGTGATCATCTTTGCAAGGTTTTTCGCCCCTCCCCCCGAGCTCGAAAACTTCCTAGGGTACGAATGGGATTCGGCTTCGCCCAGGACACCCCGGGCGGAGCCGGACACGGCACGCAACCGGCTGGAGAAATCCCCCGTGAAACGCTTCGACTGGTACGACGAGATCCATCGACTCGACGCTGAGGCCGACTGTCGCCGGATCACGGAGATCCTCACCACGCACGAGTTCCCCTGGGACATCGAGCAGGCGCTGAGCCTGGCCCTGTACCGCACCTACGCGGTGCCGAGCATCGGGCGACTGCTCGCCGAGACCCGCGAGTTCACCGAGCGCACGCAGCGCCGCTCCGACGACACCGTCATCATCCTCACCGAGATCATGCGGCACGGCTTCGAACCGGGCCGCGGGCGGGACGCGCTGCGTCGGATGAACCAGATGCACCGCTCCTACGACATCTCCAACGACGACTACCTCTACGTGCTCAGCACCTTCGTCGTCATGCCGGTGCGCTGGATCAACGACCTGGGCTACGGCTGGCGCAGGCTCACCGAGCACGAGATCACCGCCAGCACCAACTACTACCGGATGCTCGGCAAGCACATGGGGATCAAGGGGATCCCCGAGACCTACGCCGAGTTCTACGAACTGTTCGACTCCTACGAGATCGAGCACTTCGGCTACAGCGAGGGCGGCCGGGCCGTCTCCGACGCCACCCTGGACCTGATGGTCGGCTACAACCCCCGGTGGCAGCAGCCGGTCTTCCGGAAGTTCACCATGGCCCTGCTGGACGACCGGCTGATCACGGCGTTCCGCTACGACCGGCCGTCGCGGTTCTGGCGGACCGCGGCCCACCTGGCGATGCGGCTGCGGGCCCGGATCGTACGCTTCATGCCGCCGCGGGTGGAGCCCTACCGCGCGGAGAAGAACCCGAAGGTCAAGAGCTACCCCAACGGCTACGACCCCGCGCGGATCGGCACCTTCCCCAAGGGCTGCCCGGTGCCGCACGACATGGTGACCGTCGAGATCCCCGAGACCGGCTCCCGCCTGCCCGCCCCGGGTCAGGAACTGGCGCCGCAGGAGCGGACCGCCCGTTCCTGACCGGCGATGGCCGGAACCGGTCTGGAGTCGGGCGGTGGTTCTGTGCGACTCTGGACCAAGCGTCCGAAGCCTGGAGAGAAACGCATGGTGACCACCTCCGCCACAACCGTCCGGTGCCCGGTCCGCAGGGACCGGGCACCGGACGGCGGACCGGCCACACCCGCCGAGTCCGGTTGCCCACCCCGCCCTTGATAGCGTGACCGCTCCTGTGCCGCCTAAGCTGAACCGCGTGAGTGAACAGGTCGTTCCCCCTGACTCTCCCGGCCCCGCCGAGCCCGACCCCCCCGAGGTGGGGGTGGGCCCCTGGGAGGGGCCCTGGCCCGCAGGCGACCACTACGATCCCGAACTGCTCGCGAACGGCGACCGCCGCAACGTCGTGGACCGCTACCGCTACTGGCGGCGGGAGGCGATCGTCGCCGACCTGGACCGCCACCGCCACCCCTTCCACGTGGCCGTGGAGAACTGGAAGCACGACTTCAACATCGGCTCGGTGGTGCGCACCGCCAACGCCTTCGGCGCCCGTGCCGTGCACATCGTGGGACGCCGCCGCTGGAACCGGCGCGGTGCGATGGTGACCGACCGCTACCAGCACGTCCACCACCACCCCGACGCCGCCGCCCTGGTGGACTGGGCGGAGGCCCGCGGCCTGCCCCTGATCGGGATCGACAATCTTCCCGGCGCGGTGTCCCTGGAGACCTATCCCCTGCCCCGCTCCTGCGTCCTGGTGTTCGGCCAGGAGGGGCCCGGCCTGTCCGAGGAGGTCCGCAAGGTCTGCGTCTCGGTGCTGTCCATCGCCCAGTTCGGTTCCACCCGCTCCATCAACGCGGGCGCGGCCGCCGCGGTGGCGATGCACGCCTGGGTCCGCGCCCATGTGTTCCACCAGTCCGTTTGACGTCCTGTCCCCGCGTGGCGGACGACGGCCCCGCGCCGCCGTCCACCGCGCCTCCCGGCAGAGGAGAGGAGGCCGCGTTTCCTCCCCGGCTTGACGGCCTGGGTCGCCGCACCGCGCACACCATGATGAACAGAGTCGAATCGGCCCGCTGGCCAGGTGAACTGCGGTCCTATCAGCGTCGGGCGCTGGAGGCGCTGGAGGCCCGCTGGGCGTCGGGGGACCGGCGCGCCTGGGTGGTGCTTCCCCCCGGGGCCGGCAAGACCCTGGTCGGGTTGGAGGCCGCGCGCCGGATCGGCCGCCGCACCGTCGTGTTCGTCCCCAACACCGCGCTCCAGAACCAGTGGGTCGCCCAGTGGCGGGAGTTCGAACGCCCCGAGGGCTGCACCGCGGGCACCCAGCGCTCCCTGGAGCACGACGTCACCGTCCTCACCTACCAGTCGCTGGCGGTGTTCGACCCGGACGCGGAGACCGACGAGGAGGGCAACGAGCTGTCCCTGCTGGGCCGGCTGCACGGCAACGGCAGCGCCCTGGTGGAGGCGCTGCGCGAGGCGGGCCCGATCACCGTCATCCTGGACGAGTGCCACCACCTGCTCCAGATGTGGGGGCGGCTGCTCGCGGAGGTGCTGCGGGAACTGCCGGACGCCCACGTCCTCGGGTTGACCGGCACCCCGGCCGAGACGCTGACGGCCGGCGAGGCCGCGCTCGTCGACACCCTGTTCGGCGTCCCGGTGCGCGGCGTGTCCATCCCGGCCCTGGTGCGCGACGGCTACCTGGCCCCCTTCGCGGAACTCGTCTGGATCACCGAGCCCACCCCCGACGAAAAGGACTACATCGCCGAGCAGGGACTGCGGTTCACCGAGCTCTGCACCGACCTGCTCACCCCCGGCTTCGCCCGGACCGACTTCCTGACCTGGCTGCGCCGCCGGTTCGACGAGCGCGTCACCGACAGCGGGGAACGACTCGGCTGGGCGCAGCTGGCCGCCCAGGAACCCGAACTCACCGACGCGGCGCTGCGGCTGCACCACGCCGGACTGTTCGCGCTGCCGTCGGACGCGCGCGTCCTGGAGCGGCACCGCAGCGCCCCGACCGCCGACGACTGGATGGCGCTGCTCGGCGACTACGTGTTCAACTGCCTGTCCCCCGGGAAACGGGAGGGCGTCCCGGTCGGCCCGAACGGTGTCGCCGACGACCCCGATGCCAAGGCGTTGGAGCGTATCCGCACCGCGCTTCCCGCGATCGGCTACACGCTCACCCGCTACGGCATCCGCGGCGGCCGCTCCCCGGTGGACCGGGTGCTGGCCCGCAGCGCCGCGAAGTCGCAGAGCACCGTGGAGATCGTCGCCGCCGAGTCCGCCTTCCTGGGACCGCGGCTGCGCGCGCTGGTGCTGTGCGACCACGAGCGGGCCAGTGTGCGTCCCTCGGCCCGGCTGCGCGAGGTCCTGGACGGCCAGGCGGGGTCGGCGTGGCTGCAACTGGAACTGCTGGTCGCCGACGAACGCACCCGGGCCCTGAGCCCGATGCTGGTGACCGGCCGCACCGTCGCGGCGGCCCCCGAGACCGCCGAGGCGTTCATCGCCTTCGCCGCGCAGCGCCGCCCTTCGCTGGAGCTGACCCTGGTGGAGGTGGGTTCCGGCGGCTCGCTGGTGCGCGTCGAGGGCCGCTGGACCTCCCGCTCCTGGGTCCGGCTGGTCACCGAGTACTTCGAGGCGGGCGGCTGCCGCGTCCTGGTGGGCACCCGTGCCCTGCTCGGCGAGGGGTGGAACGCCCCGCGGGTCAACACCGTCGTGGACCTGACCACCGCCACCACCCCCACCGCCGTGGTGCAGGGGCGCGGCCGCGCGCTGCGGCTGGACCCGTCCTGGCCCGACAAGACCGCGCACACCTGGACCGTGGTCTGCGTCAGCGACGCCCACCCCAAGGGGAGCGCCGACTGGGAGCGGTTCGTCCGCAAGCACGAGGGCTACCTGGGGGCGGCCGCCGACGGGGAGGTGATGAGCGGGGTCGCGCACGTCGATCCGGCCCTCTCCCCCTACGAGCCGCCGCCGGTGGAGCAGTTCGGCGCGATCAACGCCCGGATGCTGCGGCGCGCCGAGGACCGCGAGGACACCCGCGAGCGCTGGCGGATCGGCTCCCCCTACACCGACGAACTCCTGGCCACGGTCCGGGTCCGTCCGCAGCGGCACCGGGCGGCGCTGGCGCCCCGCCAGGCCGGGCAGCGCCCCCGACCGCCGGCCGCGGTCCCCGCCCGCGTGGGGGTGGACACCGCCGAGCGGCTGCACCTGCCCCCGCTGTGGAAGACGCTGTTCTCCGTGCCGCTGACCGCGGCGGCGGTGCTGCTGGCGGCCACCGCGTTCGGGCTGCCCCCGCTGCTCGTCGGGGCCACCGCGGCGGGGGTCTCCGGTGCGGTCTGCGCGTACCGGCTGCTCTCCCGGGGCCCCCAGGTGCAGCGCGCCGCCCAGCTGGTGGAGGCCGCGGCGGGGGAGCCCGACATCCTCCGGTTCGGCTACGCCGTCGCCGACGCGATGTACGAGGCCGGGCACTTCCCGGTGGGCGCGGAGGGGCTGCGGTTGGACATCGACACCGACGGCACCTTCCGGCTCACGTTCGCCGGAGCCGGTCCGGCCGAGGCCGAGGCGTTCGGGACGGCCCTGGACGAGGTGATCTCCCCGCTGGTGGGCAGTCCCCGCTACATCATCAACCGCTACCGCCTGGACCGTCCCGCCGACGCGGCCCAGGCCCGGCGGCTGGGGACGGACTGGCTGCTGGGCCGGGCCCCGGAGAACTCGGCGGTCTTCCACGCCGTGCCCGCCCTGCTGGGCCGCAACCGCCGCGGCGTGGAGGCGTTCGCGCGGGCGTGGAACCGGTGGATCTCCGCCGGGGAGCCGGTCTACACCGCCAGCCCGGCGGGGTCGCGCCTGCTGTACACCCACTACGCCACCGACCCCTACCCCTCGGAGACGGAGTCCCGGCTGACCTGGCTGTGACGCCCCGGCGGGAGCGGCGGGCGCGGGAAGCGGGTCGGCGCCCCGGACACGACGACGAAGGCCCGTCCCTCCACGGGGAGGGACGGGCCGCACGGTCCGGGGGTTCCCGGCCGACTGACTACAGCTTGCCGGAGGCCAGAGCGCCCAGCAGGTCGTCGTTGAGCTGGGAGATGGTGTCCAGCGGGATGCCCTTGGGGCAGACCGCGGCGCACTCACCGATGTTGGTGCAGCCGCCGAAGTCCTCCTCGTCGTGCTGGTTGACCATCTTCACCACGCGGGAGGCCCGCTCGGGCTGCCCCTGCGGGAGCATGCCCAGGTGGGTGACCTTGGCCGCGGTGAACAGCATCGCCGAGGCGTTCGGGCAGGCCGCCACGCACGCGCCGCAGCCGATGCAGGTCGCGGCGTCGAAGGCGCGGTCCGCGTCGGCCTTGGGGACGGGGGTGGCGTGCGCGTCCGGGGCGGTGCCCGTGGGCGCGCTGATGTAACCGCCCGCCTGGATGATGCGGTCGAAGGCGCTGCGGTCGACCACCAGGTCCTTGATGACCGGGAACGCCTTGGCCCGCCACGGCTCGACGTCGATGACGTCGCCGTCGGAGAAGCTGCGCATGTGCAGCTGGCAGGTGGTGGTGACCTCGGGGCCGTGGGCGATGCCGTTGATCACCACACCGCAGGCGCCGCAGATGCCCTCGCGGCAGTCGTGGTCGAACGCGATCGGCTCCTTGCCCTGGAGCGTGAGCTTCTCGTTGAGGACGTCGAGCATCTCCAGGAAGGACATGTTCTCGTTGACGTCCTCGACCTGGTAGGTGACCATCCGGCCCTCGTCGTCCCTGCTCTTCTGACGCCAAACGCGCAGGGTGATGTTCACTTGTAGCTCCGCTGCTTCATCTCGACGTACTCGTATTCCAGGGCTTCCTTGTGCAGCACGGGGGGCTCACCCACACCGGTGAACTCCCACGCCGCGACATAGGCGAACTCGTCGTCATGACGCAGCGCCTCGCCGTCCTCGGTCTGGCTCTCGGCGCGGAAGTGGCCGCCGCAGGACTCGCGGCGGTGCAGCGCGTCGATGCACATCAGCTCGGCCAGCTCGAAGAAGTCGGCGACCCGGTGGGCCCGTTCCAGGGCCTGGTTGAGCTCCTCGTTGACGCCGGTGACCTTGACGTCGCGCCAGAACTCCGCCCGCAGCTCGCGGATGCGCGCGATGGCCTTGTTGAGGCCCTCCTCGGTGCGCTCCATGCCGCAGTAGTCCCACATGATCTGGCCCAGCTCGCGGTGGAAGGAGTCCACGGTGCGGCTGCCGTTGATGGACAGCAGCTTGTCGAGGCGGGTGCGCACCGCCTCGGCCGCCTCCTTGACCTCCGGGTGGCTCTCGTCGATCTTCTCGAAGGGACCGTCGGCCAGGTAGTCGTTGATGGTGTTGGGCAGCACGAAGTAGCCGTCGGCCAGGCCCTGCATCAGCGCGCTGGCGCCCAGGCGGTTGGCGCCGTGGTCGGAGAAGTTGGCCTCCCCGGCCACGAACAGGCCCGGGATGGTGCTCTGCAGGTCGTAGTCGACCCACAGGCCGCCCATGGTGTAGTGCACCGCCGGGTAGATGCGCATCGGGACCTCGTAGGGGTTCTCCCCGGTGATGCGCTGGTACATGTCGAACAGGTTGCCGTACTTGGCCTCCACGGCCGCGCGGCCCATCCGCTTGATCGCGTCGGCGAAGTCCAGGTAGACGCCCAGACCGCCGGGGCCGACACCGCGTCCCTCGTCGCAGACCCGCTTGGCGGCGCGCGAGGCGATGTCGCGCGGCACCAGGTTGCCGAAGGACGGGTACATGCCCTCCAGGTAGTAGTCGCGCTCCTCCTCGGGGATCTCCCTCGGGTCGCGCTTGTCGCCCATCTTCTTGGGCACCCAGATGCGGCCGTCGTTGCGCAGCGACTCGCTCATCAGGGTCAGCTTGGACTGGTAGGAGCCGCTGACCGGGATGCAGGTCGGGTGGATCTGCGTGTAGCAGGGGTTGGCGAACAGCGCGCCCTTGCGGTGGGCCCGCCAGATCGCTGTGACGTTGCTGCCCATCGCGTTGGTGGACAGGAAGAACACGTTGCCGTAGCCGCCGGTGGCGAGCACGACCGCGTCGGCGAAGTGGGTCTCGATCTCGCCGGTGACCATGTCGCGCACGATGATGCCGCGCGCCCGGCCGTCGACGACGATGAGCTCCAGCATCTCGTGGCGGGTGTACATCTCCACCGTGCCCGCCGCGACCTGCCGCTCCAGCGCCTGGTAGGCGCCGATCAGGAGCTGCTGGCCCGTCTGGCCGCGGGCGTAGAAGGTGCGGGAGACCTGCACGCCGCCGAAGGAGCGGTTGTCGAGCAGGCCGCCGTACTCGCGGGCGAAGGGCACGCCCTGGGCGACGCACTGGTCGATGATCTCGACGCTGACCTGCGCCAGCCGGTAGACGTTGGACTCGCGGGCGCGGTAGTCGCCGCCCTTGACGGTGTCGTAGAACAGCCGGTAGATGCTGTCGCCGTCGTTGCGGTAGTTCTTCGCCGCGTTGATGCCGCCCTGCGCGGCGATGCTGTGCGCGCGCCGCGGGCTGTCCTGGTAGCAGAACGACTTGACGTTGTATCCGGCCTCGCCCAGCGTGGCCGCCGCGGAGGCGCCCGCCAGGCCGGTGCCCACGATGATGATCGAGAGCTTGCGCCGGTTCGCGGGGTTGACCAGGCGCGCGGAGAAGCGGCGCTTGTCCCAGCGCTCCGCGATCGGCCCGTCGGGGGCCTTCTCGTCGCGGATCGGAGCGCCCTCGGTGTAAAGCTCGGTCATCTAGCCCACCAGCCCAAAGAGAACGGAGAACGGGGGAATGAGGAAGCCGACCGTGATGACCACGGCGATGGCCGTCGCGACGCCGTTGATGGCGCGCTGCCGCCGCGCCTTGCTCCGGCCGAGGGTCTGCACCGCACTCCACAGTCCGTGCCGCAGGTGGAACCCGACCGCCAGCATGGCGATCAGGTAGATCAGCACCACCCACCAGATCTGGAAACCGTTGACGACCCGCTCGTAGGGGCTGTCGGAGGCCCCGCCCGGCGCGATCGTGTTCGTGGTCAGGTGCAGCAGGTGGTAGATCACGAAGAGCGCGATGACCACGCCGCCCCAGCGCAGGGTGAAGGAGGCGTAGGTGCGCTGCACTCCGGTGCGGTTCTTGCCGCTGCGGTAGCGCCGCGATCCCTTGCCCCCGGTCGCCCGCCGCGCCCGGTTCCACAGGGTGAAGGCCGCGTACATGTGGATGAGGACGCTCGCCAGCAGGACGACGCGCATGATCCACAGGAAGCCGTTGGTCGGGAGCATCGGCTCGCCGAGGACCCGGAGGTGGTGCGAGTAGTCGTCGAAGGCCTGCTGGCCTCCGAAGATCATGAGGTTGCCGTACATGTGCGCGATCAGGAACAGCACGAGGATCGCGCCGGTGACCGCCATCGCGGCCTTGGCCGCCACCGTCGACCCGAATGCCGTCGATCGCTGCTTCGTCAGGGTACTGTTCGCCACAATGTGAACTTTAGATCTTCCTTAACAGGTTCGTCTAAGTCATGGGAATGCTTGTGACCATAGCTTTAGGCTATGGACCGTGCAGTTCCAACAACTCGCCTACTTCGTCGCGGTCGCCGAAACCCGACATTTCACCCGGGCAGCGGAGCTCTCCCGGGTCGCCCAGCCCAGTCTGAGCAAGCAGATCCGGGCCCTGGAGGAGGACCTCGGCGCACCGTTATTCATTCGAGCCCGGGGAAATATCACACTCACCCCGGCCGGTGAGGCCCTGCTACCCCTCGCCCGGCGGATACTCGCCGACGTGGAGACCGCCCGCCGCGAGGTCCAGGAACTCACCGGGATGCGCCGCGGCCGGGTACGCCTGGGCGCCACGCCGTCACTGTGCGCCGGCCTGCTCGCCGACGCGCTGGCCCTCTTCCACGAACGCTACCCCGGCATCGAACTGCACGTGGAGGAGGGCGGCTCCCGCGACCTCATCCGCGCCCTGGGCCGGGGGGAACTGGACCTGGCCCTGATCATCCTGCCCCTGCACAGCAGCGACCCCGAGTTCGTGACCGTGCCGATCCTGCGCGAGAGCCTGGTCGTGGTCAGCCCGCGGTCCCGCCCCTCCCCCACCCCCCGCGCCTCCATGCGCATCACCGACCTGCGCGACCACTCGCTGGTGATGTTCCGGAGCGGCTACGACGTGCGCGAGGCGACTCTGAGCGCCTGCCGCGCCGCGGGCTTCGAACCCCGCCTGACGGTGGAGGGCGGAGAGATGGACGCGGTCCTGCGGTTCGTCGAGGCGGGCCTGGGCCTGGCCGTGGTCCCCAGCATGGTGCTGCGCAACCGGCCCGGACTGCGCGGCACCCCGCTGGCCAAGCCGCGGCTGCTGCGCACCATCGCGCTGGCGCACCGCAAGGACGTCGCCCCCTCCCGCACCGCGCGGGCCTTCCGGCGGGTGCTGATGTCCTACCTCGGCACCCTCACCAGGGCCGACCTCGGCGAGGACCTGGAGGTCATCGCCCCGCCCGAGGAACTGGAGCCGAGGTGAGCGCCGCCGTCACAGCAGCGCGCCCTGCCGGGGCGGCTGCCAGCGGAGGATGGAGTCCAGGTAGCGCTGCACCGACCGGTGGGGCGCCAGGGCGCCCATGAGCCTCACCCCGGCGTCGCGGCCCCGGGCCAGCACGGGCGAGGTCGCCCGCGCCAGCTCCGCGAACTGCGCGATCCGCTGCACCACGTAGCTGGTCCGCCCCAGCCTGTCGTCGGTGTAGGAGGCCAGCGCGCTCGGCAGGTAGGCGGCGGAGCTGCTGGCGCGGTGCGCCAGCACCACGGCGTCCTCCATCGCCAGGCAGGCCCCCTGGTCCAGGTTGGGCGGGATGGCGTGCGCGGCGTCGCCGACCAGCGCGACCCGCCCGCGGTGGTAGGCGGGCAGCGGCGTGTCGGCGACCCAGGCGTCGGCGCGTACCACCGCCTGCGGCGGCACCGCGCGCAGCAGGTCCGGGACGGGGCCGTGCCAGTCGCCGAACAGCCGCAGCAGTTCGGCCCGCTCGTCGGCGGCCCGCCGGTGGGCGGGGGCGTTGGCCGTGGCGTAGCCGTACACCCGGCCGTCGGGCAGCGGCAGGAGGCCGAAGGCCGCGCCGCGCCCCCACGTCTCCCCGGCCGCCACCGGCCCGCCGGGGCCGGGGGCGACGAACCGCCAGGTGGTGAAGCCCGCGTAGGCCGGTTCCGGATGGTCGGGGAAGAGCAGTCCGCGGACCGTGGACCGCACGCCGTCGGCGGCGACCACGAGGTCGGCGGAGAGGTCGCCCGCGGTGGTGCGGACCCGCGCCGGCTGGTGGGTGTCGCCCGTCTCGACCCCGGTGACCGCGACCCCCGTGTGCACCGCGGTGGCGGGCAGTCGGCCGAGCAGCAGCCGGACCAGGGCGGAGCGGGCCACCACGACGACCGCGTCGCCGTACCTGCGGCTCAGTCGCTCCTGGTCGAGGCGGAGCAGGACACGGCCGTCGACGCGGCGCAGCACGGCCGTGTCCGGCCGGGCCGCGCCCGCGCGCAGCGCGTCGCCCACCCCGATGGCGTCGAGGGCGCGCAGCCCGTTGGGCAGCAGCCCCAGACCGACGTCGGCCCCGCCGGGGGACGGCTCCCGCTCGCAGACGGTCACGGCCCAGCCCCTGTCGCACAGGGCCGCGGCGGTGGTGAGCCCGCCGATGCCGCCGCCGATGATGACCGCGTGAGGCTGCCCCATGAGATGTCCTTAATGCTCGGCCGCCGTTCACCGTCCCGCGGACCGCAGCCCGCGGGACGCGCTGACCCGACAGGCTACGGCCGTGACCGCGGAAAGACCATACGGTGCGGGGAATCCGGGTGTCTCTGCTCTTTCTCCCCGCCGTACGGCGCGTCAACCCCGGCCGGCGCGGCGCCCCGCCGCCGGGGACGGGCGGGCCGGACAGCACCCGGGCACACCCGGCGGCGGGGGACCGAAACCCCCCGGCGCGCCGTGCCCGCCCCGGCGGTTCTGTGCGCCGACCGGGCGCGGCGTCGGGTCACTGGCGCTTGCGGTGCGCCAGGGCGCGGGCGCGCTCCTTCTGGTCGAGGACGACCTTGCGGATGCGCACCGCGTCGGGCGTGACCTCCACGCACTCGTCCTCGCGGCAGAACTCCAGCGCCTGCTCCAGGGAGAGCCGGCGCGGCGGCACCAGCCGCTCCAGTTCCTCGGCGGTGGAGGAGCGCATGTTGGTGAGCTTGCGCTCCTTGGTGATGTTGACGTCCATGTCGTCGGCGCGCGAGTTCTCGCCGACGACCATGCCCTCGTACACCTCGGTGCCCGGCTCCACGAACAGGCTGCCGCGCTCCTGGAGGTTGAACATGGCGTAGGCGGTGGCCTGCCCGCTGCGGTCGGCGACCAGCGAGCCGGTGGGGCGGGTGCGCAGCTCCCCGGACCACGGCGCGTAGCCCTCGAAGACGTGGTGGGCGATGCCGGTGCCGCGGGTCTCGGTGAGGAACTCGGTGCGGAAGCCGATGAGGCCGCGCGACGGCACGATCCAGTCCATGCGGACCCAGCCGGTGCCGTGGTTGGTCATGTTCTCCATGCGCCCCCTGCGGACGTTGAGGAGCTGGGTGACGGAGCCCAGGTGCTCCTCGGGGATGTCCACGGTGAGGCGCTCCACCGGCTCGTGCAGCCGACCGTCGATGACCTTGGTGACGACCTGCGGCTTGCCGACGGTCAGCTCGTAGCCCTCGCGGCGCATCTGCTCCACCAGGATCGCCAGCGCCAGCTCGCCGCGCCCCTGGACCTCCCAGGCGTCGGGCCGGTCGGTGGGCAGCACCCGCAGGCTCACGTTGCCGACGAGCTCCCGGTCGAGGCGGTCCTTGACCAGGCGGGCGGTGACCTTGGCCCCCTTGACCCGGCCGACCAGCGGCGAGGTGTTGGTGCCGATGGTCATGGAGATCGCGGGCTCGTCCACGGTGATCGGCGGCAGGGGGTGCGGGTCCTCGGGGTCGGCGAGGGTCTCCCCGATCATGATGTCGGGGATGCCCGCGATGGCGATGATGTCGCCGGGGCCGGCCTGCTCGGCGGGCTTGCGCTCCAGGGCCTCGGTCATGAACAGCTCGGTGACCCTGACCTGCTGGACGCTGCCGTCGGTGCGGATCCACGCGGCCTGCTGGCCCTTGCGGATCTCGCCCTGGTGGACGCGGCACAGCGCGAGGCGGCCCAGGAACGGGGAGGCGTCGAGGTTGGTGACGTGCGCCTGGAGGGGGGCGCCGGGGGTGTACCCGGGCGCGGGGATCGTCTCCAGGATGGTGCGGAACAGCGGTTCCAGGTCGTCGTTGTCGGGGAGGCCGCCGTCCGCGGGGCGCTCCAGGGAGGCCCGGCCGTCGCGGGCGCAGGCGTAGACGATGGGGAAGTCGATCTGCTCCTCGGTGGCGTCGAGGTCCATGAACAGCTCGTAGGTGTCGTCCACGACCTCGGCGATGCGGCTGTCGGGGCGGTCCACCTTGTTGACGACGAGGATCACCGGGAGCTTGGCGGCCAGGGCCTTGCGCAGCACGAACCGGGTCTGCGGCAGCGGCCCCTCGCTGGCGTCGACCAGGAGCACCACGCCGTCCACCATGGACAGTCCGCGTTCGACCTCGCCGCCGAAGTCGGCGTGGCCGGGGGTGTCGACGATGTTGATGACGACGTCGTCGCCCTCGGGGGTGGTGTAGTGGACGGCGGTGTTCTTGGCGAGAATGGTGATGCCCTTCTCGCGTTCGAGGTCGCCGGAGTCCATGACCCGGTCCTCGACCTCCTGGTGGGCGCGGAAGGCCCCGGCGTAGCGGAGCATGGCGTCCACGAGCGTGGTCTTGCCGTGGTCGACGTGCGCCACGATGGCGACGTTGCGCAGGTCGGTGCGGAGGGCCGTGCCTTCGGCGGTGGTGGCGGTCGGCATGCGAAAGTCTCGATCTTCTCTGTCGGGAAAACGGGGGAACACCGCGACTTCCGCGGCCGTCCGCCATTTTATGCGGCTCTCCCGCCTCCACGCAGAAACACACGGGTCACACGGTGTGCGCCGGGTCTCGTTCCGCCGGGGGCCGAAGCCCGCGCCCCGGGGCCGCTCAGCCCTCCAGGAGCTGCCCGGGCACGCCGTCCGGCAGCAGCGCCCCGCGGACGTCCTCGACGAAGGGCAGGTCGGTGGGGAGCCAGTCGACCTCTCCCAGGGTGGCGGGAGTGAGCCAGCGCAGCGCCAGGTGTTCCAGGAGGCGGGGTTCGCCGCGGAGGAGTTCGGCGGTCCACAGGCGCAGCACGGCCGGCGGGGCCCCGGGGCGCTGCGGGAAGTCGACCTCGCGGTCGAACCGGGCCAGCGGCCGGACCTCCACGCCGAGCTCCTCCCGGCACTCGCGGACCACCGCGGCCTCCTCGGTCTCGCCGGGGTCGACCTTGCCTCCGGGGAACTCCCAGCCTCCGCGCATGCTCGCGGGTTCGGCGCGCTGCGCGGCGAGGACCGCGCCGTCGCGGATGATCGCGGCGCCCACGACGATCAGGGTCTGTCCGTCTGTCATGGGCCGACCCTACCGTCCGGGGGCGACGGCGCCGCCGTCCGCTCCGGGCGGTGCCGCACCGGCGGCCGCCGGTGCGCGGCGGCCGTAGCGGCGCATCAGCGGCCGCTCCACCCAGCGGTAGGTGGCGGCGGCGAGCAGGAGGGTGCCCGCGGTGACGGGGACCAGGTCCAGCAGGAGGGAGCCGGTGAACGCCTCCTGGCCGGTGAAGTCGCGCCACAGGTAGAGCACGGTGAACTGCCACAGGAAGACGCCGTAGGAGATCCTGCCGAGGAAGCGCATGACCCGGTGTCCCGTGAAGGCGCGCAGCCAGGCGGGCTCCCCCGCGGGGGTTTCGGGCAGCAGGGCGAGCGGGGCCAGCAGGAAGAAGGCGAACACCATCGACACCAGGAGTTCGGCCGCCCCCGCCCAGAAGTCCTCCACCCCGACGAACCGGTCGCCGGTCAGCGGGGTGGACCCGAGCAGGTAGGCGGCCGCGGCCACGCTCCAGCACAGTCCGGGCGAGGCCGCGAGGGTGCGGCAGAACCGGCGCACCGGGCCGTCCGCGCCGCGCTCCCGCCACGCCCACCGGGCCAGCACCGCCAGCGCCATGCCCACGGCGAACAGTCCGAGGGTGCGCGGCAGCCAGGCGTGCATGTAGGTACGCGGCTCGGGGTGGAACTGCACGACGAGGGCCGCCAGGCTCAGCACGGGCAGGACCGCGATCCCGGCGAGCAGCCGCCGGGCCCGCGCCTCCGGGTCGCCGCCGCGTGCGGCCGGCGCCGCCAGCACCGCCGCGAGCAGCGGCAGCAGCAGGTAGAAGGCGACCTCGACGCACAGGCTCCAGATCTGGCCGAGTCCGCGCGGTCCGGTTCCGGTCCACCACGGGTCGGGGTCGTAGACGAAGGTCAGCGTGAGGACCTCCAGCCAGGCGCGCGGCGAGCCGAGGTGCTCACGCGACCACAGCAGCAGGGCCGCCACCGCGACCAGCCAGTAGGCGGGGAGGATGCGCAGCGCGCGCTGCCGCAGGTAGCGGCGGACCGAGGGGCCGGGGACGCCGTCGATCGCGGCGTGCGCCCAGGGCCGGTACAGCAGCAGTCCCGACAGCGCGAAGAACAGCGGCACCGCCATGTCGCCCCCGGCCAGGAGCGCGCCGCCCGCTCCCGGGGCGAGCGCGTCCCCGGTCTCCACGGCGACGTGGAACACCAGCACCAGCAGCGCCGCGAGCGCGCGCATCCCGTCGAGTGCCGGCTGATGGCCGCTGACCTGGGGAAGTCCGGCGGCGACGGCGGGGGAGGGGCCCGGTCCCATGTCTCCCTCCCGGGTCGGGAACAGAATCGCATTACAAAAATTCGGTCACGCAGTGGTGACGCGGATCACTCCGGATCAATACGATACCGACAACCCTACTCAGGCGTAACCTTACTGCCCCGTAACCTACTCCCCCGTAAAAGGCCCTGATCAGGAGGAGCCATGCGCCGTACCGTGGCCGCCGTTTGCGTCGCCCTCGGGGTCTTCTGCCTCGTGCTGGCCCCACTGCTCCGCTACTGGGTGGCCGGCGTGTTCATGAAGACCCCCCTGGACTACTACTCGCAGACGGTGAACCGGAGCGAGGACGCCACCTACTTCAACATCGAGGAGATGGAGGTGATCGAGGGGGCGACCGTCGAGGCCCACACCACGCTGAAGGCGGACGTGCGGGCCAGCGACGACGAGACCGTCGTCTGGGACGAGTTCCGGTGGGTCAAGGACGTCGAACGGGACTTCGCCTTCCTCTCCACCACCAGGCACACCGCGCACGACCGCGTCACCGGCGAAGCCGTGGACTGCTGCGGCTCCGCCGTCAACGAGGAGTCCGTCCCGCAGAGCGGCCAGGCGTTCAAGTGGCCGTTCCTCGTGGAACAGCGCGACTACGAGTTCTTCGACTCCACCGTCCGGGAGACCCTGCCGATCACCTTCGAAGGCGTCGAGGAGGTCGACGGCCACCCCGGCGTCGAGGCGTACAAGTTCGTCCAGGTCGTCGAACCGACCGTGGTCGAGACCCGCGAGTTCCCGCGCAGCCTGCTCGGCCTGGAGGGCGAGGGCGACGTCACCGCCGACGTCGTCTACTCCAACACCCGCACCTACTGGATCGACCCCGTCACCGGCTCCCCGCTCGACCTGAGCGAGGAGCAGCGCCGGGTGGCGGTGGTCGACGGCGAGGAGCGGCTCACCATGTTCGAGGCCACGATGGACTTCACCGACGAGACGGTGGAGGAGCGCATCGAGGCCGCCGCGGACGGCGAGAAGCTCGTGCTGGTCCGCACCACCCTGCCGATCGTGCTGCTCTTGGCCGGCGCGGTCCTGCTCGTCCTCGGCCTCGTCCTCCACGTGACCCGTGCCAAGTCCCCCGCACACGCCCGTACCTGACGTGTCCCCCCGATGAGCGGTCCCGCCTTCCGACCGCACCCGGAACGCGAAGCCCCCGCCGCAGGACGCCCCGGTCCGCTCCCGGTGGCCCGGGGCGTCCTGCTGTCGGCCCGCCCCCGCCAGTGGACGAAGAACCTGCTGGTCGTGGCCGCCCCCGCACTGGCGGGCGAACTGGCCTCCCCGCCGGTCGCGGTCGGCACACTGCTGACGTTCGCGCTGTTCTGCGTGGCGGCGAGCGGCACCTACCTGCTCAACGACGTGGCCGACGCCGCCGCCGACCGCGCCCACGCCCGCAAACGGCACCGCCCCGTCGCCTCCGGCCTGGTGCCCGCACCGCTGGCCGCGGGCCTGGGGACCCTGCTCGCCGCCGCCGCGCCGCTGGGCGCGCTGGCCGCGGGGCAGTGGCGCCTCGCCCCCGTCCTGGCCGGCTACCTGGTGCTGTCCCTGGGCTACACCTACCGGCTCAAACACGTCCCCGGCTGCGACATCGCCGCCGTCGCGGGCTGCCACGCGCTGCGCGCGCTGGCCGGGGGCCTGGCCACCGGCCTGCCGATCACCGGCTGGTTCCTCCTCGTGGTCTGCCTGGGCGCGCTGCTGGTCGTGGCGGGCAAACGGGAGGCGGAGCTGCGCAACCCCGACGCGGGCGGCGGACGCGTCACCCTCGCGCACTACACGACCGGCTTTCTGGCCCGGGTGCGCGCCACGGCGGCGGCTGCGATGATCGTCACCTACGGCCTGTGGGCGCTGGAGACCCGCACCGGCCCCGCCCTGGCGCTGACCGCCGCGAGCGTCGTGCCGCTGGTCGCGGCGGTGCTGCGGCTGCACCTGCTGGTGGAACGCGGGATCGGCGAGGAGCCGGAGGAGCTGGTGCTGCGCGACCGCCCCCTGCAGCTGTGCCTGGCCGCGCTGCTGGCGCTGGTGCTGCTCGGCGTCCACCTCGACTAACCGCGACGACAGGGAGGACACGGTGCGCCTGCGCCGCGCGCTGCTCACCGGCTGGGGGCGGACCAACCCCAGCCCCGCCACCGTGGTGCGCCCCCGCACCACGGCCGAACTCGCCGCCGTGCTGCGCTCCGCCGCCGACGGGCGCGGCGCCGTCGCCCGCGGCCTGGGCCGCTGCTACGGCGACGCCGCGCAGAACGCGGGCGGCCTGGTGGTGGACTGCGCCGACCTCAACCCCGGCTTCCGGCTGGACGCCGACGCGGGCACCGTCACCGCGGCGGCGGGCACCAGCCTGGACGCGCTCCTGCGCCACCTGCTGCCGCGCGGCTTCTTCCTTCCGGTGACGCCCGGCACCCGGCAGGTCACCGTCGGCGGGGCGGTCGCCGCCGACGTGCACGGCAAGAACCACCACGCCGACTCCTCGTTCGGCGCGCACCTGCGCTCCCTCACCCTCGTCACCCCCGACGGCGCGGTGCGCCGCGTCGGCCCGGACCGCGAGGCGGACCTGTTCTGGGCGACCGTCGGCGGCATGGGCCTGACCGGAGTCGTCACCGAGGCCACGTTCACGGTGCTGCCGGTGGCGACCTCGCGGATGCGGGTCGACACCGACCGCGTCACCGACCTCGACGCGGCCCTCGCGCTGCTGGCGGAGAGCGACCGGACCCACCGCTACTCGGTGTGCTGGGTGGACCTGCTGGCCCGCGGCCGCAGCCTGGGCCGCGGCGTGCTCACCCGCGCCCGCCACGCCGCGGTCGCCGACCTGCCGCCCGCCGCCCGCCGCGACCCGCTGCGCCACCGTCCGGGCCCGGCGCTGCGCGTCCCCCGCCGCGTCCCGCCGCACCTGCTGAACACGGCGACCGTGCGCGCCTTCAACGCCGCCTACCACGCGCGGGCGCCGCGCCGCCGCCGCGGCGAGATCCAGGAGGCGGCGGCGTTCTTCCACCCCCTGGACGCGCTGCGCGACTGGAACCGGCTGTACGGGCCGCGCGGCCTGGTGCAGTACCAGTTCGCCGTGCCGTTCGGCGAGGAGGGCGCACTGCGCCGGATCGCGGAGCGCCTCGCGGCGCGCGGCGCCCCGTCCTTCCTCGCCGTGCTGAAGCGCTTCGGCCCCGGCGTGCCCGCGCCGCTGTCCTTCCCCCGGCCCGGGTGGACGCTGGCCGTGGACCTGCCCGCCGACCTGCCGGGGCTGGACGGGCTGCTGACCGGCTTCGACGAACTGGTGCTGGCCGCCGGAGGCCGCGTCTACCTGGCCAAGGACAGCCGGGCCGCGGCGTCGGCGGTGCACGCCATGTACCCGGACCTGGACCGGTGGCGGCGGGTGCGGGACCGGGTGGACCCGGACCGGGTGCTGGTGTCGGACCTGTCCCGCCGCCTGGGACTGTGAACGGGAAGCGGAGGGGGAGCGGGATGCGCGGTGCGGTGCACTCGGTGCTGCTGCTGGGCGGACGCAGCGAGATCGGACTGGCGGTCGTGGAGCGGCTGGTCCGCGACGGCGCCCGCCGCGTGGTGCTGGCGGCACGCCCCGGCGGACGGGAGGCGCTGCGGGAGGCCGCGGCACGGCTGCACGCGCGGGGCGCGGAGGAGGTGCGCCTCGTGGACTTCGACGCGGCCGAGCCAGCCGGGCACGCCGCGACGGTCGCGGAGGCGGTGCGCCTGGTCGGCGACCTGGACGTGGTGGTCGCCGCGTTCGGGGTGCTCGGCGACCAGGCGGCGCTGGCGGCCGACCCGGTGGCGGCGGCCCACAGCGTGACGGTGAACCTCACCGGGCACGTGTCGGCGGGCCTGGCGGTCGCGGCCCGGCTGCGCGAGCAGGGCCGCGGCACGCTGGTGGTGCTGTCGTCGGTGGCGGGCGTGCGGGTGCGGCGGGTCAACCTCGTCTACGGCGCGGCCAAGGCGGGGCTGGACGGCTTCGCCCGGGCGCTGGACGACGCGCTGGCGGACAGCGGCGCCCGGGTGCTGGTGGTCCGCCCCGGGTACGTGCGCACCCGCATGTCCGCGCACGTGGCCGAGGCCCCGCTGGCGACCACGCCGCAGCGGGTGGCCGACGCGGTCGCCGCAGCCCTGCGCCGGGGCGCGCGCACCGTGTGGGTCCCCCGCCCCCTGGGCGCGCTGGCCCTGGCCCTGCGGCTGCTACCCCGGCCGGTGTGGCGCCGGATGTCCCGCTGACGGGCGACGACCGTGTCCCCAGAGCCATGGTCGGTGTCGTTTCTGACTCCAGGGACGTACTTACTTACCAGGCGGCCCACGTCTCTCCGCTTTCGATCTCTGCCTCGGAGCAAAGAGCCGACGGAAAGTCAGAGCAAGTGGGTAGAGCACTCTCCCCACCAGCCATAGACAGTCCAACAGCACCGAACGTACGACCGAAGAAACCTGGTGCCGTGTCCCAGCCCCCACGCGATCTCCACATCCGCAAATCGGCCACCAGCGGCCGCAGAACACCCTGACACCCGACCGACGGAGCCTAGGGAAGGGCGAGAAATCGATGGTCCGCATCGTTGATGTCGCCGGAAGCGGCGACCTCCAGTGAACGGATCTGCTGGCGCTTCACCCATGTTGACCATGACGGCCCCCGGGGGGCGGCACGTACCAGGCCGCGCCGCCGGGTGCGGTCCCAGCAAGCCGCCTGCGGGCGTGACCGGGTCCCAGCGGATCGGGCTGCCGACCGCCCCCACCGGGAACGTCTCCACCAGCAGGCGCGGCGGTGTGACGCCCGGCGCGACGACGACCTGCAACGGCCAGGCGGCCTGCGCCACTCCCGGCGGCAGCACGTCCAGACCGTGCAGGGCCGCGGCGGCCCGCCCCACCAGGACAGCGTCCCCGAGCGTGTCGCCCAGCAACGCCGCCCGCTCGGCGATGCCCCCGCCACGGGGATGGCGGCGTTGGACAAACCCGGCGGCGTGCACCGAATACGGAGGAAGACTGCTCATGCCCCCAGGGTCCGCCAGCGTCCCCAGCATCGAGCAAGGACTTTCCCCAGGCTGTGGACGCCCCCACGCCACACCGACAGTGCCCGTCTGCTTCACCGCCCACACCCGATGATCTTGACAAAAACGGGCCATGGTCTGCGGTTTGGTGCCCACTCGTGTCAAGATCATGGTGGTTTCCGCTGTGTCCGGGGCGGGTTGGCATGGGCGCGTGTCCCGGGTCTGGCGGCCTGGTGGTTGGTCCCGATCAGGACCACGAGAAGCCCCCGGCGGTCACGCTCGGGGGGCTTCTTCGCGTCACGGGTCACAGACGCCCGGTGCGCACGGCTCCGAGCAGCCCCGCCCACTCGGAGGCGGGAAACTCCAGGTGTCCCTTCTCCGGATGCTTCGAGTCGCGCACGGCCGCGCCTGCGGGCAGGTCGGCGACCTCGACGCAGTTGGCTTCAGCCTGGCTGTAACTGGACTTGCGCCAAGCGCTTTCGACGTTCACGTGTATTCTCCCAGGGTTCTCTCCAATAGGGCGCGCGACTGGTCCGGAGGCAAGGCCAAAGCTCGCAAATCGCCCATGAGGGCTGTATGTCTCTCCACTATCTCAGGGTCGATGATCACGCCGCCTGTGGAGCCAGCTTCGCGGTAGAGGATCGTTCCTGCTCCAGGGACCCTGAGAAGCCGAAAGCTGCCGTCCACGCCTGGGGAGTTCCAAGTACTGCTGGGAATGATCAGCACCTCTACCCGATCCCAGGTTGATGCGTCGCAGAGGTGGCGAAGCTGTTCACGCATGACCTCGGGACTACCAAGCCGCCTGCCCAGCACCGACTCGTCGATGGTCGCGACCAGAAAAGGAGCCTGCGTGCTCTTCAGGATCTCCTGTCGCGCCATTCGCGCTTGGACCCTTGCCTCCACCTGTTCTGCTGAGGCAAGTCTGTCACCAGCTTGCATGGTGGCGCGTGCGTAGCGTTCCGTTTGCAGCAGCCCAGTGACCACAAGAGCCTGATAGTCCTGGATCTGGACCGCTCGGCGTTCCATCTCGGGAACCTTGCGGTACCAGTCGGGGGGACTGTAGCCGTCGTACTGGCTCTTCCACAGCGCTATCAGCCTTCCCTTGGCGGTAAGCGCCTGGTCGATACGTTCTGCTTGGTCCTTTTTGACCTGTGTTTTACCGCGCTCAATGTCGCTGATTGCTGACTGGGATACCGGGATCGCCTCAGCCAGCCGAGTCTGCGAAAACCCAGCCTGAAGGCGCAGTCGACGGACTTCCGCACCGAACTTACGACTAGCTTCATCTGGATCCATCGGCATGTAGCTAATTTTATCAGATGACTATCTGGCTGTAGTTGTTCTCATGCGAGAACATTGCAGATCACGCGGATATCTGGAGGTGGCGGACGTGGAGTGGGCACGATAACTATCGGGATCCTGCAAGGGTCTCCCATAAACGCGGCCCTGGTCCGGTGTAGGCGCACCGGACCAGGGCCTTAGCCCCCAACCTGACCGAACCAGGTGGTGACTCGTGCGTAAGGCTATCTCTCTCTGTTCCTGCTACTTCCTGGGGACCGTTGTGCTGCTGCTGGCAGCTTTCCGGCCCGTTCCCGCATCCCCTTCGCCCCGGCGTCGGTCGGTGGTGCACCGGCCCCGGCACGCCGCTCCGCCGCCTCGGCAGGCGCGGGCCATCCCGCCGCGCATCCCGAACTACGCGGAGTTCGCCGCCTGTGCGCGCCGGTACTCCGCGCTGTGGGAGGTCACCTACACCCACGGCTCCCCGTGTCCCTACACCGCGCGCAACCGGGTCACCGGGAGTGTGGTGGCGGTGGACTCGGTGGACCTGCTCGACCACATCCTGGCCACCTACGAACCCCCGCACCC
>Ga0079224_100002677_pt1 | contig 21882 bp, 20 predicted proteins | sample Stecom2015_FD_80414 | JGI IMG/M metagenome (GOLD analysis project Ga0079224, IMG submission 80414) | Agricultural soil microbial communities from Utah to study Nitrogen management - Steer compost 2015 | ecosystem: Environmental > Terrestrial > Soil > Agricultural land | place: USA: Utah...
GACGAACTACGCCGCTGGCAGGATCGCGCCAAACGCGAATACCTGACCTGGGGGCGGCGCCATCTGGGCTGGGGGGTGTTTGTCCTGCGGCAGTTATAAGGACCCGACAACACTGCACCCGGCGCGGCTTATGCTGTAAGGGATGCAGGCCGTTTTGCCAGAATCGCCACCCAGTCGCCCTGTGTGCGGCGGGCGTAGGGTTTTAGACCGGTGTGCCGCAGCGCCGCTTCGACCTCTCCGGCCTGATCGAGGATGATGCCGCTGAAGATACCGATTCCGCCGGGCCGCACCACCTCGCCCAGCAGTTCATCGCACATGCTGATGATGACGTGCGCAAGGATATTAACCACGACCAGATCGAAGCGCCGGGCGGAGCCGATCACACTGTCGAGGCTGCCCTGCTGCACGGTCACGATATGGGTCACGGCGTTGCGGGCCGCGTTTTGCTCGGTAGCGGTGACTGCGATAGGGTCGGTATCCAGCGCCAGTACATGGGCTGCGCCGAGCTTCGCTGCACCGATTGACAGGATTCCAGAGCCGCAGCCAAGATCAAGCACCTGCATTCCCGGCTGCATCAGGTCTTCGAGCGCCTCCAGACAAAGCTGGGTCGTCGGGTGTGTGCCTGTGCCGAAGGCCATGCCGGGATCAAGCGTAATCACCACGTCATCCGGTTGGGTTTCCAGTTCGACCCATTCGGGCCGAATCAGTAAATGACGGCCCAGCCGCACCGGCTTGTAGTGGGCTTTCCACGCTTCGGCCCAGTCCGCTTCTTCGATCAGCCGATAAACCGGCGTCGGCATGGGATACATCAGATTCATGTGGCCCAGCGCCACTTCAAGCTGAAATTTGGTTTCTTCGACGCGCCCGTCCGCCGGAAAGTAGGCGCGAATGGTCATGCGCCGGGGCGGTTCGGCTTCGCCGTCGTTCCAGGCTTCGGGCGGTATATCTTCCTGCTCAATCGCCACGCCCTGATAACTGTAGCGCTGCAGCAGATCAGCCACCGCTTCCGCCGCTTCACCATCGACACTGAGTGAAACTTCCATCCACCGCATAGATGCCGCTGGTCACTTTCTGGTTACGACTGCTGTTCGCCGGCGAAGAAGTCCATCACCCGCTCGAAAAAGCCGCGTCCGTTGTTGTGCTGCGGGTGAATATCTGTGCCCAGTGTCTTGCCCAGTTCTTCGAGCAGATGCCGCTGGTGCTCGGTAAGCTGAGTGGGGACCACCACCTGGACATACACCAACTGGTCACCGCGCCCGGCACTCGTGCCGTCGCTGCGCAGCCGGGGCATACCTTTGCCACGCAGGCGGAAGACCCGGCCTGTCTGGGTCCCGGCGGGAATCGTCAGTTCGACTTCACCATCGACAGTAGGAATGCGGATGACATCGCCGAGAGCGGCCTGTGCTATGTTGATATTGATGTCGAGGATAATGTCGTTGTTACGCCGCCGGAAGAATTCGTGTTCCTGCACGTTAATCACGACGTACAGGTTGCCTTTTGGCGCGCCAGGATCGCCGGCGTCGCCTTCGCCGCGCACCTGGATTTGCAGCCCTTCGTGGACGCCCGCTGGAATCTGAACGTTGAGGACGGCGTGTTTGCGCACCCGCCGCTGGCCGTGACAGTTACGGCAGGGCGTATCGATCACCTCACCGCGCCCCTGGCACTGCGGGCAGGTGGTAACTCGCACCATCGAACCCAGAAAAGTCTGCTGGACGCTGCGCACTTCGCCGCTGCCGTTGCACATGGGGCAGGTTACCGGCGACGTGCCGGGTTCTGAACCGGTTCCCGCGCACACCTCACAGATTTCCAGCCGGTCGATCTCGATCTCTCGTTCAGCCCCCATAACCGATTCTTCAAAGCTGACAGTGACTTCAACCTTGATGTCTCTGCCGGGACGGGGGCCGCGCCGGGCCGATGCCCGTGATGCGCCGGTAAAACCGCTGAAGAATTCCTCGAAGATTTCCTCGAACCCAGTGACACCGCCGGAATAACTACCGAAGCCATTTCCCTGAACACCGGCATGGCCGTAGCGATCATAACGCGCCCGTTTGTCATCATCCGAAAGCACTTCATAGGCTTCGTTGATTTCCTTGAAGCGGGCTTCGGCATCTGCGTGCTGGCTCACATCCGGGTGATATTCTCGCGCCAACCGGCGGAACGCACGTTTGATGTCGGATTTATCGGCGTTACGAGGTACGCCCAGTATGTCATAATAGTCTCGTGCCATCGCCTGCTGTCCGTACTTTCACAATGGGTTCTATGTTGCTGAAATTCACCTGATTTGTGATTACTGCGCAGGGGAAGGCGGTAAACCTTCCCCTGTGTGATGTGATCTACCCTCAAAATCGTTCAGATTATACCAGTCCAGCATCAGAACCGGACAAGAATCCAGACAGGCAGGTGATCGACCTGCCCGCCTTGTGTGCGTTTCCTTACGCCTCGGTGAATTCGGCGTCGACCACATCCTCGTCGTCCGGGCCTTTGGCTTTGCCTTCCTGAGCGCCATCGCTCGATGGGCTGGCATCCCCGGCTGGCTGCTGGTACATCTGCCCACCAAGGGTCTGGATGTACTGCGCCAGTGCCTCAGTAGCCGCCTTGATTTCATCGGTGTTGCCGCCCTCTTCAGCACGGCGCACCGCGTCAATCTTCTCATGAGTCTGTTTCTTGGCGTCTTCCGGCAGCTTCTCATCAAAGTCGCGCAGCAGCTTTTCTGCTGAGAACACCGTCGTTTCCGCCTGATTTTTGACCTCAGCGGTTTCCTTGCGCTTGGTGTCCTCGGCGCGGTGTTGTTCCGCTTCGGCCACCATCCGCTGGATTTCTTCCTCGCTCAGGCCGCTGCTGGCCGTGATGGTGATGTTCTGCTGGCGTCCGGTGGCTTTGTCCTGCGCTGTGACTTCCAGAATGCCATTGGCGTCGATATTGAATGTGACTTCGATCTGCGGGACACCGCGCGGCGCGGGTGGGATGCCATCCAGAATGAAGCGACCCAGCGACTTGTTATCGGCTGCCATTGGGCGCTCGCCCTGAACCACGTGGATTTCCACCTGCGTCTGGTTGTCCGCCGCTGTCGAATAAATCTGGCTTTTCTTGGTCGGGATGGTGGTGTTGCGCTCGATCATGGGCGTGGCGACACCACCCAGCGTCTCGACGCTCAGGGTCAGCGGGGTCACGTCGAGCAGCAGAATATCCTTGACATCGCCGCCCAGCACGCCGGCCTGAATGGCCGCGCCCAGCGCCACCACCTCGTCCGGGTTCACGCCCCGGCTGGGTTCCTTGCCGAAGAAGCTCTTGACCGCCTCCTGCACCGCTGGCATACGGGTCATACCGCCGACCAGAATTACCGCGTCGATGTCGCTCTTGGACAGGCCGGCATCTTGCAGCGCCTGTTCACACGGTTTGATCGAGCGGCGGATCAGGCTGTCCACCAGGCTTTCGAGCTTGGCCCGCGACAGGGTCATGTTCAGGTGTTTGGGGCCGCTGGCATCTGCGGTGATAAACGGCAGGTTGATTTCGGTATTCAGCGTGCTGGAAAGCTCGATCTTGGCCTTCTCGGCGGCTTCCTTCAGGCGCTGCAACGCCTGACGATCCTGCCGCAGGTCGATACCGCTTTCCTTCTTAAACTCGCTGGCAATCCAGTCGATGACCACTTCGTCAAAGTCGTCGCCGCCCAGATAGGTATCGCCGTTGGTGCTGAGCACTTCAAACACGCCATCGGCCACTTCCAGAATGGAAATATCGAACGTGCCGCCGCCGAGATCGTACACGGCAATCTTGCCGTTTTTATCGGTGTCAATCCCATAGGCAAGGCTGGAAGCCGTCGGCTCGTTGATGATGCGCATGACTTCCAGACCGGCGATGCGCCCGGCATCTTTGGTTGCGTTGCGCTGGGCATCATCAAAATAGGCCGGCACGGTAATCACAGCTTTTTCGACGGTTTCGCCCAGATAGGCTTCCGCGTCGGCTTTCAGCTTTTGCAGCACCATCGCGGAAATTTCGGGCGGGCTGTATTCCTTGCCGCCCATGTGAACGCGAATATCGCCGTTGGGGGCTGCGCTCACTTTGTAAGGGATGCGCTTGAGCGTTTCCTGAACCGCCGGGTCGCTGTACTTGCGGCCCATGAAGCGTTTGACTGAGAAGATGGTGTTATCGGGGTTGATGACCGCCTGGTTGCGCGCCACCTTGCCGACCAGCCGTTCGCCGGTTTTCTGGTTGATGGCGACCACCGATGGGATCAGCTTGCCGCCTTCGGATGATGGGATAACCGTCGGCGTGCCGCCTTCCATGACCGCAACTACCGAATTGGTGGTTCCCAGGTCGATGCCGATAATACGTCCCATAATACCTGTGTCTCCTTAATAGTTGTTTATCTGCCGGGCGGCAGCACGATGAACGCTAATGACTACTCCGCCACACGCACCAGCGCCGGGCGCAGCACCCGGTCACCGCAGACATAGCCTTTTCGCAGGGTGACGGTTACATGTTCGCTGGCGACATCCGTATCACTATCGCGCCCGATTGCTTCATGCAGGTTCGGGTCGAACAATTCGCCAGTGGGGTCGATGGCCTGAATGCCTTCATCTTCCAGCGTTTTGATCAGTTTGCGCTGGATGGCGCTGACCCCCTCCGGCCAGGCGTGATCGCGCAGCTCTTCGGGCAGGTTCGCCATAGCACGCTCGAAATCATCCAGCACCGGCAGCAGATTTTTCAGCGTGTCAATTTTGGCGTTGAAGCGCATGGTCATCAGATCGCGCTCAGCCCGCTTTTTGTAGTTGCTGAAATCAGCCCGTTCGCGCTGCCAGCCTTCAAAGTATTCCTGTGCTTTTTTCTGTGCTTCAGCCAAAGCCTGCTCCAATTCTTCTACACGCCCGACTTCTGCCGCTGCTTCGGCGGGTGCTTCCGCCTCAACCGCCTCTGGTGTTTCGGATGTTTGCTTCTCATCGGCGGGTTGTTCTTCGATTTTTTCAGCGTCTTCGATAGGCGTGGTTTCTTGATTGCTCACGATGCTTTCCCCTCATATTAAGTTCGTATTGTCAAAGGGTTCCGGATCAAAGTTTAAGTGTACTGAAAATGTCATAGAATCGCGTTAACAAACTGATCGAAATAATTGAGAAATCGAAAATGCGGGGCAGCTTTCCGGGTGAAAAATCGAGCAAGGGGCCGAAGCCCCTCGCCGGTAAACCCGTTTGTTTGACCGGTTTGTCGGATGCAAACCTTTAACCTTCAGTCATCGACGGCTGCCCGTTTTTGCCTGCTTCTTCGTACAGCTTGACCAGCATGTCCGTCATCAGGTTCGAGACGTAACGCACGGCGCTGATGGCGCGGCCATAATTGATATGAGTCGGGCCGACAACCCCCAGCGCGCCGCTTACCTGGCCGGGAATCCCATAGCGGCTGAGCACCATCGACAGGTGGTTGAGTTCTTCCCAGCGGCCATCCCCGGCGATGAACACGCGCACGTCGTTTCCGTGATTCGCCAGCACTTCGCTGAGGATGGTGTTCAGCACCGCCCGTTCCTCAAACACACGCACAGCCTGCTGCGCGCCCTCGCTGCCCTGAAAGGCGTTGATAATGCTGCTGAGTCCCTCGCGGTAGATAAAACGTACCTGATGCGTATCGGCTTTGTCCATCAGGTCTGCGGCCAGTTCCGCGACTTCGCGCTCCAGCAGGGGTAGCTGCACACTCTTCATGCGCACTTCGTTAGCGGTCAGGTTCAGGCACAGGTCGTTGACACGCTGCGCCGACTGGCTCAGGCTGGCCTGCGGCAGAGATTCGGCCAGGTTGAGCATCTGCTGGTGGACATTGCCGCTGTGCAGCACCAGCACCATCAGCACCAGCCGCCCCTGAATCGAGATCAGTTCGACATGTTTGAAGCGGCTGGTTTCCGAAATTGGCGGGGTCACCAGCGCCGCTGACTGCGCTGTGCGCGCCAGAATCGTCGCCGCAAGGCGCATCCACTGCTCGGTTGCCAGCGGCTGTTCCTGCATCTTTTCGCTGATTCGTATCCGCTCGCTCAGGCTCAGGTCACCGATCTTGAGCAGCCGTCGCACGAAGTAGCGGTAGCCTTTTTCGGTGGGGACACGCCCGGCGGACGTGTGCGGCGCGCTGACATAACCTTTGTCTTCCAGGACCGCCATTTCGTTACGAATCGTCGCCGAACTCACGCCCAGATTGAACACATCGACCAGATGTTTGGAACTGACCGGTTCGAGCGTGGTCGTGTAACTCTGGATAATCAGAGATAGAATTTCTTCCTGCCGCCGGGTAAGGTCTGGCAGGTGATTGTCGTCTGGATTCATAGGCAGTGATCCCCTCGTAACGGTAAAACGTAGTCAAATGGGGTACACTTGTCAACGCTTTCTAATATATGATAACATGCCGGAAATTCGGCGTCAAAGTCAGTAGCGAGGAGCACACAGACTGATGGCTGGCAAGACCTTCGAGGCAACCACAGAAAATTTTGAGAAGGAAGTTCTCGGTTCCGACACACCCGTTCTGGTGGATTTCTGGGCGGTGTGGTGCGAGCCGTGCAAGATGATCGCGCCGATTGTGGAACAATTGGCGAATGAATATGATGGCAAGCTGCGCGTCGCCAAGCTCGATGCTGATGCGCATCAGGAAATCGTGTTCAATTATGGCATCATGGGCATCCCGACCCTGATTCTGTTCAAGGATGGCGAAGCAGTAGGCCGTGTCACCGGCTACAAGCCGAAGGACAAGATCGTAGCCGAACTGAAGTTGGCTGAAGCGGTCAGCTAAGCCCGACTCGGACGATTCAAACGCCTGTGAGTATCTTTCACGGGCGTTTTTGATTCCAGGCGTGTTCGGATCGTGCCTTTTGATTCCATACCCGCGCTGCGATGTTACAATGGTGGTAGTGTCCACCAACAGAGGCGTCTTGTCATGCAGGATGATTATTCCAGTTATCTCGATTTCCGCGCGATGCAGCGTCGCCTGGCGAAGCGCTTCAGCAAACCTCATTTTCTGCTGCTGCACACGCTGGTGTTTGCGACCGCCATGACCGCAACATGGGCTTATGGGCTGGCGTGGCAGTTGTGGCGATACCGCGAAAACTATGCCCTGCCGGTGCTGATTGGCGTGGTATGGAGCGTTGTGCTGGCGGTGCAGGCGCTGATTCATTACTCGCGTTCGGCGGCGCACAACGAACAGCGCGAGCTGGCGGTTGAAGATGAAATGCGCCAGTTTATTCGGGCACATGGCGACGAAGTGGACGATGCCACCCTGTTCGAGATGCATGACCAGTTGAATGCCGATCTACAAAAGCAGGGGCGCTGGTCGGTGGCGCTGCTGGCGTTCGGACTGGTGAACGCGGCATCGTGGTCAATCTCGGCGTTGAATATCGGCAGTTCATGGCCTTTCCAGACGACGCTGCCCTTTGCAGTGCTGATCCTCGGCGGAGTCAACCTGTTTGTGGCGTGGCAGCAGCGGCGTGAGGCCAGGCGCAGCGGCTGGCTGGCGCGTTTACCCCTGCGGCATATTTTCGCCTATGGGTTTGGTGCGATTGGCCTGTGGCTGCTGGGAGGCTTACGCCTGATTAACTACTGGGATGCGGACAACACCATCATTGTGTGGGGCGTGGTGGTGCTGCTGCACATTGTTTGGAGCGTTTTGCTGCAACCCCTGATTCAGCGTGTCATGCCCGCCGAGGCACATTCTGAACGGCCCAAGCGCAAGCTTGGCAGTCGGCTGGCGCTGGCCGATGATGGCGAAGTGCTGGATATTGTGGACGAGTCCGTCAGGCAGGTACGGCTTCAGCAGCCTCGCGCAGGCGCTCAATCAGATCGCTGAGATACTCCTGCTCGCTGCGCAGTTCAAGACACGGCTCCTGCGCTGCCTGTTGCTGCTCCTGAACCTGATACAGCCAGTACTGGCAGATGTGCTGTACACCCTGAAGATCGATTCCCTGCGCCGCCAGATCAGCCAGGCGGGCCAGATAGCGGCGCAGCACCTTCAGCATGGCCTGGTCACAGCTCAGGCAGGGGTTGTCATCTTCATACGAGGCATAAATACGCCGTTCCAACCGCCGGATGTCGCGCCTAATGTGCGCCAGTTCAGTCTTGATAAACCAGTTGCGGATCATATCATGCTCGCCATTCACAGTATATCTATTCGCTATATTGTGAATTTTATCACGAAATGCTTTCGTTGCATATTACCGACCAGGGCCGGGTACGTGAGGGGAAAGACAGCCGTCAGACCGGCAGGGGGTGAGGTCTGGGCGGCCTAGTACCGCTACTGTCCCCAGATCGAATGCACCCCTGCGTTTTATACCCCAATTGTTACTCTGTCTGGCGGGTGGGCTGAGTTTCGGCAGCCAGCGGGACCGTAAAATGGAAGGTTGTGCCTGTGCCAAGCGTGCTTTCCACCCAGATTTGCCCGCCGTGTCCCTCGACAATCCCGCGCGTAATCGTCAGGCCGAGGCCGGTGCCGGGCTGTTCGCGCGCCAGCGGGTTATCGCTGCGGAAGTAGGGCGTAAATAGCTTCGCCAGATCGTCTTCGCTCATGCCAATGCCGCTGTCGCGCACCGCGATATGCAGCACCGGGTCGCTGCGGTTGCCATTGCTGCTTTTCGGGGCTACCTGAGGATCGCTTATTTCCGCCATAATGTCGATGTTCCCGCCCGGCGGGGTGTACTTGTGCGCGTTGCTGACCAGATTGGTCATCACCTGAATCAGCCGGTTCTGGTCGGCCTGAATCGACGGCAAATCTTCGGGCAGTTGCAGCCTGAGCGTCTGTTCCTTTTCCGCCATCTGCTGTTCCAGCGGGCGCAGCGTTTCGGTGATGATGGTGCGGAAATCGACAGGCGCAAACTCCATGTGGAAATTGCCGGTTTGCAGCTTGGTGACATCGTTGAGGTCGCTGACTAGTGTGTTCATGCGCTCGATATTGGCTTTGATCGTGCTGAGGAAGGTCTCCTGCTGTTCGTTGACGCCACCGGGGACACCGCCGAGCAGCAGGTCGGTGTAGCCTTTGATCGAGGTCATGGGCGTTTTCAACTCGTGAGCGACAAAGCTGACAAACTCGCTCTTGGAATCGTTGGCGCGCGCCAGATCGACGTATAGCTGCGCGTTGACCAGCGCGATGCTGGCGTGTTCGGCCAGCCGCTGCACAAACGCCATATCAACCAGACTCAGGCGCGGCTCGGTATTTTTCTCCAGAATGAGCAAGGCGTTGATTTCGCCGGCGGACATCATCGGCACAGTAAGCTGGCTGAGGCTGTGGCGCTGGCCGGGAACCCAGTCGGGGTCGATTTTCACGTCGGCGGCGAGATCGGCCTGCCGGGTGCGCATCACACGGCTCACGATGCCTTTATCCAGCGGCCAGATATTGCCCTGTGCGCCTTCAGGGACTTCGTTGTCGCGATAGCCATAGCGGGCGACAATTTCCAGCGCCGGTGGTTCGCCAGTGACGATTCCCAGCGCGCCGGCGGTTGCGCCGCACTGCGAAATGGCCCAGCGCAGCGTGCGTTCCGCCACGGTGTGAATGTCGAGCGAGCGATTCAGTTCCACGTCGATGCGTTCCAGGGTTTCCAGTTCGGCCACGCGCTCGCTCAACTGCTTGTCGGTCATCTGGAACAGGCGGGCATTGTCGATGGCGACGGCGGCCTGCCCGGCGAAGGTCGTCAGCAGGTTGGCGTCTTCCTCGGTGAAAATGCCGCGTCCTTTTTTGTTCAGTATTTCCAGCACGCCGAGCGTCTGCTGATTGGCGATCAGCGGCACAGCCAGCACCGAATGCGTGCGGAAGCCATCCTGCGTCTGTTCGCCGGCCCAGCGCGGATCATCAGCAGCGTTGTTGACGATGACGAAGCGGCCTGTTTTGACGACTTCGCCGATCAACCCCTGCCGCGCCGGGAAACGTTTGCCGACCAGTTCCTGCCCGGAACCAATGGCGATAGCAAATTCCAGTTCGTTGCTGTTGCCTTCCAGCGTCAGCAGCAGGGAGCCGGCTTCCGCATCGAGGATTTCGACACCGCTGCGGGTAATCAATTCCAGCAGACGGTCCAGGTCCTGCTGCTGGCTGGCGAGGCGGTTGCTGACATCATTGAGGGCTGCAAGCTGCCGGGCACGCTGGTTGGTTTCGGCAAACAGGCGCGCCTTTTCGATTGACGCCGCCGCCAGCGCGCTGATGTCGCTGAAGATGCGGAACTGGTCATCGCCGTAGCGTTTGCCCGGCTCGGTTGTGCCCACTGCCATCGCGCCCAGCGTAGTGGTCCCGGCGACCAGCGGTACGCCCATCCACGCTTTCAGATCAGGGCTGACATCGTTGATCGTCGCGCCGCGCTGCGCCATCGCCACAGCATAACTGCTGACACGCAGCGGCTGGCCGGTGGTGATAATCTCGCTGAACAGGTCCTGACCGGGCGGCCAGGGCCGGTTCTCTTTTTCCGGGTAGCGTTCGTCATCTTCGAGGAAGAAAGCGAAATAAATATGGCCGGTGATGTCGTCGCGCAGGGCGATGTAAAAATAGGTCGCGTCGATCAGCCGGTTCGTCTGCGCGCTGAGCAGTTCCATCAGATCGTCGAGGTTGATGGCGAAGTTCACCGCCTGACCGACCTGGCTCAGCACGTCGAGTTCGCGTACCCGATGCTGGAGCGAATCAATCACCTGTGCGCGTTCGGCTGCAATAGACATCTGGCGCACGAGGCTCTGGATAAACAGCAGTTCCTCATGCCCGTAGCGACCCGTGCCGGACCTGGGCGGACCGACACAGACGAATCCGTTCAGATGATCGCTGCCGCGCAGGCCCAGAATCACCAGCGCGTTAAGAATTTGCAGCCGCGAACGTTCGCTGCGCATTTCCTGCGGCCAGGGGCGATCCGGTTCCAGATAGATCATCTGCTGGTTGGCTTCCAGCGCCGGGACGATGCCGGTATCCGCAGCGAACTGGATGTCAGTTGTCGGTTCTGTGGCCTCCAGTGCCGAAAAATGGCCGCCTTCTCGATTGGGCACGAAGATAAACAGATGCGTTGGCGCAATGGTCGCTGCCAGCAGTTCGTCGAACTTGCGCGCCACCTGCCGGATGTCCCGCATCTGGGCGATCTCGTGCATGAAGGATTCGACGTAATCCTGAAAATTGTATCGCTGGCGGAAGTAGATGCGGTCAATCTGCCGCTGGAGCAGATTGCGCACCGGCAGGAACAACAGCGCAATGACAAAGATCGTCACGCCCACCAGCAGCGGATTATTCGCCGAAACAACGCCGTCGCCCTGCGTCATTAGCAGGCTGGCGCTGAACACCACCAGCGCATAGCCGCTGACCAGCGCCGCCAGCATCACAAAATAGGTAATGCCCCGGCTGATAACGCGATCGGTATCGAAGAAACGGTATTGCAGTACGGCGTAGGCCATGCTCAGCGGCGCAGTCAGGATAAACGGCGTGGCGGCGGAAATGTTGAACGGCACAGCGGTGGTGCTGTAGACTGCCTGAGAAACAATGTTAATCAGCCAGATGATGACCGGTACGCTGGTGAGGAAAATGCCGATCAGAATCGTATTGCTCTGGTCGCGCACAATGGCAGCAGTGGCGAAACGCCGGCGATGCAGCATCGACGCCACGAGAATAACGAGGCCGGCCACCACCAGCATAAAGGGCGGGATATTCACCTGAAAACCGGGTGAGGGCGGATTTTCGTGAAAATAGAAAAACACCGGCACAAGCGCAAGACACACCGCATAGGGCGCGTATACCAGCCACGGCCGGCGGTACAGCACGCCGAAACGAGTCGGGAAGATTAGGCTGAAGGTCGCCAGCGAACCGCCGACCAGCACATTCGCCACCAGCCACAGTGGAATCTGCTGATGAGTGGTGTCGATGTCGAACAGACCGCCCACCAGCACGGCCAGCGCAAACGCCAGCACGCTGATGACGCGGGCAGCAGGCTGGCCGGGTCGCAGCAGCAGCACCCCCACACCGACGAAAAAGATCACCAGCGCAGTGACATAAGGCACAATGAAAAAGCCGATGAAATCAACCAGCGGCAGTTCACCCACCGTATAGGTGATCTGGCAGTCGGCCAGCGATCCCGGCTGGCTGTTGGGCGGGCAGATGACATTGCCGTCGGCGTCTGCCGGGCGCTCGAACTGCACGCGGACGGTATCGCCCACGTTCAGTCTGGACATGGCCGCGAAGTAACGGGCATGAACCGCCGCGTAATCCCTGCTGTCGGCTTCATCTGCCGGGTTATAGAGTACGTCATCATTGATGGCGACGATACGATCCATGCGGTGCAGGCCGTTTTCCAGCCCTGGCCAGGTATCCTGCCCCAGCGATTGTGACCCATCCACCACCAGCAGTGGGGTGAACATCGCGCCGATGAACGGGTTCTGCCGCCAGTTGAGCGCCAGCACCAGATACAGGACCAGCATAACCGCGCTGACCACGCCGATCAGGATGGTGAGCACCAGCCCCAGGCGACTGATCGTACTTGAGTTGCCGTTTACGGCCATGACTTTTATCTCGTCACGATGGTTAGAATATCTTTATTCTATCATAGGCTATTTTACAGCACTATTTTGTCAGATTCAGTTATGGTTTGATTTGAGTTCTGTGGATGGGTACATTATGGCCGGCTGTTATATATATTATGGATGGGCGGCCAGCGATAAAGGTGTCGAACCATGTCCACAATTCGCGTATTGATAGCCAAGCCGGGTCTCGACGGCCATGACCGGGGCGCGAAGGTGATCGCCCGTGCTCTGCGCGATGCCGGGATGGAGGTTATCTATACCGGCCTGCGCCAGACACCGGAAATGATTGTCGAGGCCGCCTTGCAGGAAGATGTCGATGTGGTCGGCCTCAGCATCCTCAGCGGGGCGCACCGGACGCTGGTCCCCCTCATCCGCCAGTTAATGGACTCGCAGGGCTTGCAGGACGTGCCGCTGCTGGTTGGCGGTATCATCCCCGACGCCGATCACGAGGCGCTGCAAGCTGCCGGAGTCAGTGCGATTTTCGGGCCGGGGACAAGCACCGACGACATTGTGGCCTATATTCGTCAGGTGGCGGCCAGGGATTAGCCATCAGCTTTTCCGCTGTGCTGCCCGATATGCTCCGGCAGAGGACTCGCGCTACAATCAGGCCCATGAACCCCGATGAACAACAACTCGTGACTCAGGTGCGGGCGGGCAGCCGCCGGGCGCTGGCTCGTCTGCTGACCCGGGTGGAAAACGAGTCCGCCGATGCGATGCTGGCGGCGCTGTATCCGCATACCGGGCAGGCATGGGTGATTGGTGTAACCGGCGCGCCCGGCACAGGCAAAAGCACGCTGGTGAATGCGCTGGCGCTGTATTACCGGGCGCAGGGCAAATCGGTAGGTATCGTCGCCGTTGACCCGACCAGCCCGTTTTCCGGCGGGGCCATCCTCGGCGACAGGGTGCGGATGCGCGACCTTGCCGGCGATTCCGGCATTTTTATTCGCAGTATGGCGACTCGCGGCAGTCTGGGCGGGCTGGCCCCTGCCACGCGGGATGCCGTGCGTGTGCTGGATGCTGCCGGCTTCGATGTGGTGCTGGTCGAGACGGTGGGGGCGGGGCAGGGCGAGGTCGAAATTGCCCGCGCCGCAGAAACGGTGATCGTCGTCGAAGCGCCCGGCCTTGGCGATGATGTGCAGGCCATCAAAGCCGGGATTCTGGAAATCGCCGATGTGCTGGTGGTCAACAAGGCGGATCGACCCGGCGCGGAAAGCACAGCCCGCGCCCTTAAGGCGATGCTCGAACTGGGGCATCCGGCAGCGCGTGAAGGGTTTATGGCGCAGCGCGAGCGCTTGCTGCCGGACGACCCGCCCGAAGAACACGCGCCGCTGTGGGTTGCGTCTGTGGTGCAGACCGTCGCGCTGGAAAAGCAGGGGATCGACGCGCTCGCAGACGCCATTGCGCAGCACCGCCTCTATCTCGAATCGAGCCGGCTGCGGGAGCGGCTGGCCCGGCGGCAGATCGAAATGGAGCTGTACCAGCGGCTTCAGTCAGCCCTGATGAGGCGGCTGCGCGAAAAGATCAGCGCGGATGAATTTGCTCTGGCAGTCGAGCGGGTGAGTGCGCGTGAATGGACGCCGCAGCAGGCCATCGAGTGGATTCTTGAATTGCTGGTGGCGAAGGACTAAACTCGTGGGGCAGGGAGCAGGGAGCAGGACACAGGCATGGTGATGGTAAAGGCACAGAAAATTCCGGGTACGAAGTACGTCCGCAAGCCGGGTTCTCATATTTTGCTGGCCGAGCGGCCTGGCCCGTTCGGGAATATTTCGCTGTTTTGCGGCTCAGCTTCGCACGAACTGGGACAGGAGATCGCCGATTATCTCAAAATCCGGCTGGGGAAGTATACCCGCATCGTGTTTTCCAACGAGAACATTTTTATCCGCTTGAACGAGAGCGTGCGTGGGCAGGATGTCTATCTGGTGCAGACCATGGCGTCACCCGTCCATGATAACCTGATGGAAATGCTCATCATGATCGACACGCTCAAGCGCGATTCAGCGGCTCGGATTAACGTGGTCATCCCTTATCTGTCCTACAGTCGCTCGGATAAAAAAGACCAGCCCCGCGTGGGCATCACCGCCCGGCTGATCGCCAACATGATCGAAGTGGCCGGGGCAGATCGTTATATGACCATCGACCTGCACGCCGGACAGATTCAGGGCTTTTTTAACATCCCCGGCGACGCGCTGACGGCTTTCCACCTGTTGAGCGATCATATCCTGGATAAGCAGATTCCCAATCTGGTGGTGGTGTCGGCTGATCTGGGCTTCGCCAAGAAGGGCCGTAACTGGGCGGAAAAGCTGGGCGCGCCCCACGCCATTATTGAAAAGCGCCGGGTCGATAACAAGGAGCGACCGGAGGCCCTGTCGATTATTGGCGATGTCGAAGGCAAGAATGTGCTGCTGGTGGATGACGAAGTGCTGACGGCTGGCAGCGCCATGAACGCGGTCGAAGCCATCCGGGCGCACGGCGCGCGCGATGTGTATTTCGCCTTCAGCCACGCGCTGATGTCCGACATCGGCTACGAGCGGCTGGCCGCGCTCGACCTGCGCGAGATTATCTGCACCAATACCCTGCCGGTTCCGGTGGAAAAGCGGCTGCCGAACATGACGGTGCTGTCGGTTGCGCCGCTGCTGGCCGAGGTGATCCTGCGGGCGCACGCCGGGCGCAGTGTTGGCGAACTGTTCGATGAGTAACGGGCATGGGGTCAGGGGGTTTTAGCAGATAATTGATGTGATGCCGAGAGTAACGAGCATCGAAAATGCAGAACCACTCCCCTGAATTTTCGCTCCGTACCCTCATTCTGGGGGCGGCGGCCTTCATTATCCTGACGCTGGCGCTGCTCGGCCTGATCGAGTGGATTGGAATCGAGCGCATCCAGCAGTCTATCACTGATGCTGGGCCGCTGGCTCCGCTGGCTTATATCCTGCTCAAAATGGCGACCTATATCTTCGCGCCGCTAACCAGCGGGCCGATTCAACTGTCATCGGGCATTCTGTTTGGTTTCCTGCCTGGCCTGATCTACACCATGATCGGCGAGGTACTGGGCGGCACGATCAGTTTTCTGATCGCCCGGCATCTGGGCCGGCCGCTGGTGCGCCGGCTGGTGGGCGAGGAGGGCATCAGCCGCGTCGATAAGTTCGTCAGCCAGCTTGGCGGCTGGAAGGCGCTGGCGTATGCCCGGTTGTTTCTGGCGGCGGTCTACGATTTCATCAGCTACGCCGCCGGGTTCACCCGCACCATCAGACTGCACGAATATGTGCTGGTCTCGGCTGGTGTCGGCATAATCCCAACCGGCCTGTTCGTCGCGGCTGGAACCAGTCTGGCGGAAAACCGGGCGCTGGTGCTGGTGATTTACGGGATTATCGGCGGGCTGACGCTGATCCCGGTGGTGATTAACTGGCGGCGGCAGCGCCAGTCGTCAAAGGTGGATGAACCGGCGTCATCGTAGCCCACAGCCGTTCGCTGCCCCTAACTGATACTCTGCTTTACATCTTCATCAACGAGGGCGTGCAGGACTTCCTGAGGACGACGCAGCAGCGGCTCGATATGACCTTCGCCGGGGTAGAACGTCGCGCGGCAGTTGGGCAGGTGCTCGGTCACATAGCGGGCCAGCGTCACCGGCATCAGATTATTGGCCTCGCCATGCCACACGTGCACCGGCGCGGTGATCGCTGCCAGATCGAAGCCCCAGGGCTGCCACAGGTTGCGCAAATCGTAGGCGACGCCCTGCCCGCCGCGCCGCACAGCCTCGTTCTGGTCGAGCGCGACCAGCGCGTAAGTGTCAGGCGTGAGGTCATGGCTGGGTGATGTGCCGTTTTCGACGTGCTTCAGCATGGCCGGCATGGACAGCCGCAGCATCAGACGCAGGGCGGAACCGGCCAGTGCCGGGGCGCGGCGGCCCATGATGCCGAGGATGATGCGGTTGGGCGTGACCATATCGCGGCTGACATCCTTGAGATACAGCGGCCCGATGGCGCTGACGAGGCCGACGGCGGTCAGGCGCTGGGGCAGGCGATAAGCTGCGGCCAGAGCAGCCGGCCCACCTCCCGATACCCCGACAGCGGCGAAGCGTTCCAGCCCCAGCGCGTCGGCCAGTTGCAGCACATCGTCCGGGTAGTCGATCAGCCGGCCCCGGCGCGGCGATGACAGCCCATAGCCCGGACGTTCCGGCGCGATTATCCGTACGCCCATCCCGGCGGCTGGCTGGTCGAAAACCTTCGCCAGATAACGAGAGCCGGGTGGCCATGAAATATAAAGACCGGCCTGCCGGTCAGGTCGCCATATTCGGCATAGCCGAGCCTACGCCCATCCTTCAGAATCAGGGTGCTGCCATTGGTCTGCATCAGGTTCGCTCCTTATTCGCCGGGTGTGGTTTCGTCCGGCATGACAATCGTTGTGAGCAAGCGGCGGCGGCGCTCGGCTGTGGGTTCATTGCGCAGATAGGGCAGCAGCAGCGATTGTGCCTCTTGCAGCAGGATTTCGAGTTCGGCATCACTCAGGTAAACCGGGGCCTGCCGGTAGCTCACGCCGTCGGCAGCCAGATCGATCTGCTCATGCGCGTTCACATAGGCCGTGAAGTCCCTGAGCAGCTTGGTGATGAAGGTAGTGAACAGCCGTATATGGTCGTCCTTGCTCATGGCGGCCATGTCTGCGGGGGTCAGGTGCGCGCCATCTTCAGCCAGTGCGTAAACCTTTTCGACAGTCCCGCGCACCGGGTTTTCTGCGACAACCATGAGCAGTTGGGCATCGGCCAGCGTGTTGATCTGCCGGTACAGGGTCGCCTGAGCCACATCCGGCAGCGCGGCGGCCAATTCTCTGGGGGTCATTTCGCGCCCGGCCAGCGTTATCAGGATACGCAGCCGCACCGGATGCAGGATCAGATCAGCTTTATGCATTTCATTGCTCTCACACTTGATAATCAATAGCGATTATATTATCATTTTTGATAATGTCAAACAGGTGGCTGAATTTTCCGGTTTTGGACAAAGCTGCGGGCAATTTCTAACGAGTCGCCAATTTGTCTATGATATAATCACGCTGTTGGGCCAGACGCAACTACGAGGCGATATGTTCAAAAAAGTAGTTAAGGCGGTGCTGGGCGACCCGGTTGAACGGGCGCTGGCGCGGTACAAGGAAGAAGTCGAGAAAATCAACGCCCTGGAACCGGCGATGCAGGCGCTTTCGGATGAGGGACTGCGCCAGAAATCCGATGAACTGCGGGAGCGTCTCCGCAACGGCGCGAAGACCGATGAGGTGCTGCACGAGGCATTTGCGCTGGTGCGTGAAGCATCGGTGCGCACGATTGGGCTGCGCCATTACGATGTGCAGATGATCGGTGGCATTGTGCTGCACGAAGGCAAGATCGCCGAGATGAAAACGGGCGAAGGCAAGACTCTGGTCGCCACGCTGCCGCTGTATCTCAACGGCCTGCTGGGTCGGGGCGCGCATCTGGTCACCCCTAACGATTACCTGAGCAAATTCGGCTTGCAGCAGATGGGGCCGATCTATCATCTGCTGGGCCTGTCGGCGGCGGTGATCCAGAACGCTGCTGGCAACCCCGACGCCGGCTCGTTCCTCTACGACCCGGACTACGATTCCGATGACGAACGTTTCCAGAACCTGCGGCCCATCACGCGGCGCGAAGCCTATCAGGCCGATATTGTGTACGGCACGAACAACGAATTTGGCTTTGATTACCTGCGCGACAACATGGTGATGGAAGCCGATCAGGCAGTGCAGCGCGAATTGTTCTACGCTATTGTTGACGAGGTGGACAACATCCTCATCGACGAGGCGCGCACTCCGCTGATTATCTCTGGCCCGTCGGATCCGCCGTCCCAGTATTACAAGGTGTTTGCCGATATTGTCCGCCGCCTCAAACCGAGCAGCCCGGAGAGCGTGGATAACGACGAACCGGATGGTGATTACGTCGTTGATATTAAGGATCGGGTGGCTTATCTGACGGATGCCGGTGTGGAGAAGGTCGAGAAGATTCTGGGCATCGACCAGCTTTTCCACCCCGATCATGCTGAGATGATCCCCTACCTCGATAATTCGCTGCGGGCTTACACGCTTTATCACCGCGACAAGGAATACATCGTCGAGAATGGGCAGGTGGTCATCGTCGACGAGTTCACGGGCCGTCTGATGCATGGCCGCCGCTTTTCCGAAGGTCTGCATCAGGCCATCGAGGCGAAGGAAGGTGTCGAGATTCGCCGCGAAAACATGACGATGGCGACAATCACCTTCCAGAATTTCTTCCGCATGTACAAAAAACTGGCCGGTATGACCGGTACGGCGCTGACCGAAGCGGAAGAATTCGAGAAAATCTACAATCTGGAAGTGGTCGCTATCCCGACGAATGTGCCGGTGATCCGCGAGGACAAGGAAGACCTGATCTACGCCACCGAGGCCGCCAAGTTTAACGCCGTGATTAAAGACATCAAGGAACGCCAGCAGCGCGGCCAGCCGGTGCTGGTGGGTACGGTCGCTGTCGAAACGTCGGAGCGGCTCGCCAAGCTGCTGACCAGGGCCGGGGTTCCGCACGAGGTCCTCAACGCCAAGAACCACGAACGCGAAGCCTCGATTATCGCGCAGGCCGGGCGTTCCGGCGCGGTGACGATTGCAACCAATATGGCCGGGCGCGGTGTTGATATTCTGCTCGGCGGTAACCCGGAAGGGCTGGCACGCGAAAAGCTGCGCAAGAAGGGCATTGAAATTACCCAGGCTACGGACGAAGAGTGGCAAGCCGCACTAGAGGAAGCGAAGGCGGAGTGCGCTGAAGACCGCAAGCGGGTGCTGGCGGCGGGCGGTCTGTATGTGATCGGTACTGAACGCCACGAAGCCCGGCGCATCGACAACCAGCTTCGCGGTCGCGCTGGCCGCCAGGGTGATCCCGGCGAATCGCGCTTTTATCTGAGTCTCGAAGACGAACTGATGCGCCGTTTCCAGGGGGATCGCGTCAAGCAGTTTATGTCGTGGGCCAATATCCCTGAAGAAGAGCCAATTGAGCATAAGATCATCACCCGCTCAATTGCACAGGCGCAGGTACGGGTCGAGGGTTACAACTTCGACATCCGCAAGCGCGTGCTGGAATATGATGATGTCGTGAACAAACAGCGCGAGTATCTTTATCGCCAGCGCCGCGAGGTCCTGACTGCCGAAAATATGCGCGAGCAGTATCTCAAGATTCTGGAAGAAGCGGTGGTCGATACGCTGGATCAGTTTGTCGGCGATGAAGACGACCCCGATACCTGGGACCTTGAAACCCTGCACCGCCAGTTGTTCACCGTTTTCCCCGTGCCGGAACATATCACGCCGGAAACGATGGCAGGCAAGACGCTGGACGAACTCGAAGAGATGCTGATACAGGCCGTCACCGATGCCTACGACGCCAAGACGAAGGAACTCGGCGAAGACCTGATGCGCCGCGCCGAGCGTCTGATTATGCTCAACACCATGGATTCCTACTGGCGGCGGCATCTGACCGATCTGGACATGCTGCGCGAAGGTATCGGCCTGATGGCAATCGCCCAGCGCGACCCGCTGGTAGAGTACCAGCGTCAGGCTTTTCGTATGTGGGAAGAGATGCAGCAGCAGATGCGGATACGCGCTGCCCATGACCTGCTCAACGTGCGGGTGCAGGTAGCGCAGCAGCAGCCGGTGCGCCGCAGTTATCAGGCGATACGGCCCGGTGCGCCTGATGGGGCGGCCACCAGCAAACCGGAAACGGTACGCAAGACATCGAAGGAGAAGATTGGGCGCAACGATCCATGCTGGTGTGGCAGCGGCAAGAAGTACAAGCAGTGCCACATGAAGCAGGATCAGCGCGAACGCCGCGAACGCATGACTGCCAGCTAACGCGCAGCGATGTATGGCAAACAATGCAAGCCTTCTGGCTCAGCACTGAATCTCGGTTTGGCCTTTCGCGGGTTGGTGATTATAATGGGCCTCACCGGGCGATGGGGCATCATCGTCACCTGATCGCAAACTCGAATGCCGGCCAGGATAGAACCACATGACTCAGGTTGATATGGATTCGCAGTTGATGGACGACATGGAGCCGGCGCTGCTGAATTTCCTGCAGACGACGGTCAACTCCTTCATCAAGTGGGATCTTATTCGTTTTTTCCATGATAATCCCCACGCCGCCGATACCGCTGACAATATCGCTCGTTACATCGGGCGCGATGCCAGTCTGGTCGCTGCCGAACTGGATTCGCTGGCCGAAGCCGGTGTGGTGCAGGCGACCGACGTGCCGGGTGCTCGCATTTATGCGCTGACGACCGACCCTGACATCCAGGCGGTGGTAAAGGATTTTCTGGTCGCCTGTACCGACCGTCAGTTCCGGGTCAAGGCGATCTATCACGTGATTCGCGCCATGCGGTGAACCGCCTCGTGACGGCTATCACGCCCAATCAGGTCCTGCTGTTGTATACCTGGTTTCCACTGGCGGCGGTGATTACGATCATGCTGCTGATTGCCCGCTTCTACGAAAAATTCTCCGGGGATCGCACCTGCTACCGCGCCTATCTCATCCCGCTGGTGCTGTTCGGGGTGGGGGCGGTGCGGTACGCCAGCATCGATCAGATCGGCGGCGACACGGCGGGCGACCTGCTGATCGGTACGGGTGGAATCATGCTGATCGCGCTGAGCCTGCTGCTGTATCGCCAGATGACTGCCGGGCGCAAGCCACGGGGTTAGCTCATGCGATTGGATTGGGCGGGTCTGCTGGGGGTGTTCGGCCCCATCTCGATCAGCATTATGTTTGTGGTGCTGGGGCTGCTCAGCCGCCGGCTCGGTCACGTCACCCGCACTCGCCCCTACTATATCGGCTTTTTTGTGGCCGCGCTGCTGGCGGGGATCAGCGCCCTGATCCGGCTGGTCAATCTGGGGCTGGGATCAGAAGCTGCTGCCGCACTGAGCCAATATGACGAACTGGTGCTGCTCTACACGGGCCTGATGGCGCTGGCGGTGACGATTGCCGCGCTGGTCGCCTGGCGCTACTGGAGCTGGCTGCTGGCGGAGCGAGGCTGAATTATGCTGACGATTGGCGACATACGCATTTACCGCATCAATGACAGTGATTACTGGGTCGATCCCGGCGGGCCGTTCGGGCTGGTGCCGCGCGCGCTGTGGTCACGCTACTTCACGCCCACCCATGACCATCTGGTCAAGATGTCGAGCAACGTGCTGCTGGTGCAGACCGGCGGGCGCAATATTCTGGTCGATACCGGTTACGGCTACAAAATGTCGGATAAGCAGCGGGCGATCCTGCGCCTCAGCCGGCCAACCGGCGACCTGTGCGATGGGCTGGCGCGGCTTGGCCTGAAGCCAGAGGACATCCACCTCGTCATCAACACGCACCTGCACGCCGATCACGTTTCTGGCAATA
>Ga0079224_100002680_pt1 | contig 21879 bp, 16 predicted proteins | sample Stecom2015_FD_80414 | JGI IMG/M metagenome (GOLD analysis project Ga0079224, IMG submission 80414) | Agricultural soil microbial communities from Utah to study Nitrogen management - Steer compost 2015 | ecosystem: Environmental > Terrestrial > Soil > Agricultural land | place: USA: Utah...
CGGTAATTGTAGAAGAGCGTGAAATCGAGATCCGGCTTGTAGGCAGCGATGGTCTGGCTAAACCCGCCCGTGTGTCGATCCGAGAAGGCGTGCGCGTATCCGATTTCTACAAAGAAGCGCTGAGCGGTGAGATCTTCCTGCTGGAGGGCATCTACCTGGAGTTTACCGTTTGAGCCTAGCTCGATCCGGTGCCGTGCCTCCGTTTTCGTCGCAAATCGCGATCGGTGGATGCTTCCCAGGTACGATCGGATCGCGTGGTCTCGTGTGTACCACTGGCGGTCCTCCGCGGGCGTAAAACCATATGTGAGCACATCCATATCGTACTCGTGGTCCATGCCCGGGGTGAATCGGCGGAAAATCCCACGATCAAAAAAGAGTCCTCCGAACGCGTGCCATCGATCGAGAGTCGCTACGCGCACGTTCTTATGCCATCCGACCAGTGACGCCGAGCGCCAGTCCGCCATCGGTTTCGGAAGTTCTTCGATCGCCTGCGCGCGCGCGTCCGCGACTACTCCTCCTAGCCAGGCGACAAGCAGGAGCCACTTCCCTAGTTTCAGCCGAGAGTGATACACGACCTGACGCCCGCTAGCCGGCCTCCGACCGCACGGTGAACGGAACGGTAAAGCGGCTGCGGTCCCAGATCAGGTGTATGGCGCCACCTTCCGGGGTGTCCTCGATCTCGATAGTGAAGTCCTCGACCGACTCGCTCAATTCCGAACGTTGCATGGGGACGCGTCCGAAATCCATATCCTCATCGTATGTCGTGCCCCCTTGTCCCGTCTGCTGGTTGATGATGAGCACGCCACCGTCGGCCTCGGGGATGGAGTAGAGGGTGAAGGTGCCGGCCGGCACATCCACGTTGCCGACGCGAAGTGGTCGATCGGTCTCCACGTGCGTGGCCCGATTGGCGCCGGTGCGCCACACTTCGCCGTACGGCACCAGGGCGCCCCAGATCTCTCGACCGCGCTTCGACGGCCTGCCGAAATCGACCCGGATCATGGCGCCGTCGACGGTCGCCATGGTTTCGCCACGGCCGGAAAGCGGGCCGAAGGCGCGGCCCTCCGCTTCGAGCTGAACGAACCTGGCCGCCACGCCCTCGATGTCCACGTCGTCCACGCGCTCGACGACCAGCTTACGCGTGGTGTGTGCGGCATCCAGACGGAGGAGCCGTCCTTCCGGGTCCACATCCACCATCATGGTACCTCGGAACGGATGAGTCACGGTCATGCTGTCGGGCGCGAGGTCCGCGACGGCGAATTCCATCGATCCTCGTGGCGTGAACAGGGGCTGAGAGGTAGAATCCGCGCCGGCCGCCCGCGCCCGGGTCAACATGAGCTCGAATGGCCAGTGGACCATGTCGATGAACGGAAGGGCATCTTGGCCGGCCGGAAGGACGCGGACCTCGGTTTCACCGTTTTCGGTGACAGTGATTTCGAGGCTGTCGCCCTTCAGCGCGGCGACTTCACGGCGGCGAGGATCCGCATCGGGCGGTGCATCGCCGCTTCGAATCTCTGCCGTGTAGGCCACAAGCCGCCCATCTTCGTCGAGTTGGAGGTCGTACCGTTGAACCGTCGTAATCGGGCTTCGAAGGGCGACTTGCGCCTCCATACCGCTATCCGTAAGCCGAAAGGATTCGACGGCGAGGGTGTCATCACCCAGCTTTGTCACGAACCCGCTCTGGTTCGGATGCACCCTCGGGCCACAGCCGGAAAGGAGGAGGGCAAAGGTGAGACCAACGGCAGGGATGGTGTCGGATACGCGATACATCATATCGATCACGAAGGCTGCAGATCGCAACTACGCCACCAGGTCAGGATGTACCTGTGCGGCGTGCGCCAATATATGAAACGCGCCCGGCGTTCCCAGCCCGGGGTGGCGGCAGTGCCGGAGCGCCTCAGTCGATGATCATTTCCGGATTGGTTTTCCTCAACATCATCCGCACTTGCCCACCGTACTCCCCGCCATCCCCCTGCGTCGGTGCCGAAGCCGGCTCCTCTTCTGATTCGTTCGCGTTCTTAATGATAAGAGTATATTTCGTCTCCTTCGAATGGCGCCGAATCATAAAGAAATTAATTTCACCGCTTTCAAGGTCTATTCTTGAAGAGCCGAATGGGCCTTCATGGTTGTTATCACTCAAGAAGTTGATAACGATGTCATCCGATGTCGAATTATGGATCATCATAAGCCGATTCGACTTGTGTTTGAGACTAAACGGATGCACCATGTAGTGACCGTCTGACTTAGAAATTCTTAGTAGTTTGATAGTGAAGGTCTCTAAGGTTTGTAGCACCTTCTGGATAATCGTAGAAGAGTCTTCCATGGTCGGCTTTGAGATAGATGGTTGGGTGAGAAAAATGCTTAAGGCCGGGGCGAATTCGAGAGGAGCTCGTCACGAAGGTCGCGAAGCCATACGTTATTGTGGACGTAGATCGGTGGAAGGCCCAGTTCGAGGGCCTTGCGGGACCAGTGCAATGCCTCGTCGGGCCGACGGAGTATCGCATAAGTCTGGCCGACGTTGTAGGCGATCCATCTATCGCGTTCAGCCGCATCCTTCACTCGATTGATCAGAAACAACGCCTCGTCGGTCTGGCGGAGCACGGCTCGGTAGGTCGCGATCGAAGAGAGCGTGGTGGGGTCATCCGGAACGACGGCGAGGCGATTCTCTGCCAGCGCGATGGCCCGCTCGAGCGCGGTCGTGGCGGAATCGGCTTTGTCGGAAAATTGATACGCCATCCCCATAAATGCCCAGACCTCGTGTGACCCGGAGCCCAGATCGATTGCCTTTCTAAAGAGCGACGCCGCCTCCGCGAAGTTACCTCGGTGGAATGTAAGCGTGCCCAGGTTCGAGTAGGCACGCCAGTTCGGTCCCAATTCGATGGCGCGCCGGAAGTAGCGATCGGCCTCATCCCATTTCCCGAGGTAATACAAAATGCCACCCAGATTGCTGTGTGCATGGGCGTTGTCGGGCGTCAGCTCGATTTCCTTCCGAAACTGCTCGACAGCCTTCTCCAGCTCGCCGGCGCGGTAGTAGTGCAAGGCGAGCTCATGGTACGATGCCCAGTAATCCGGCTTCTGTTCGATCGCCTGCCGGTAGGCGGCTTCCGCTTCAGCCGACCGCCCCGCCGCCGCAAGGGCCCTGGCCCGCCCCACCATGGCCGCTACGTCGGTCGGATTGGAGGCCATTGCCCGTTCAAAGGCGTTCAAAGCCGGCTGCGTTCGGTCTGTGCCCAGGTAGACGAGCCCCAGCGAGACGTACACTTCGTCGGGTACGGACGGAGCGCTTTCTACCTGGCGTCCATAAATGAGCGCGCTATCGGCAAACACCACGTCCTTGGTCGCGTGATACATCCGCCAGTGCGCTTCAGCCAATCCGGCAACAGCGAGAATGAAATCGGGATCTTCCTCCAGGGCCCGATGAAACAGCTGAAGCGCGGTCCTGACGTTGTCCACGTTGTCGAACCGCTGCAGGTAGCCCCTCGCTTGCAAATAGAATTCATTCGCGCCAAGGTCTGTACTGCCTGTCGATGGAAGCACATCGCGAATCTCGGACGGGATGTTCATGCGGAGCAATCGAGCCGCCTGCAGGGCTGCTTCATCCTGCACGACCATCGGGAGCTCGTCGGAAAAATCGCCCGTCCACGTGTCGATCTGTCTCAACCGGGTAGCATCGGTGAGGTTGAGGGTCAATCGGATACGCGGGCCGACATGCTGGATGGCGCCATCGAGGACATACCTTACCCCAAAGAGCTTTCGTGCTTCGTCCGCGCTCGTCACGTCGCGCCGATAGATCTCGCCGGCCGGCACGACCCAGAACGACGTCTCCGAATATGGATCCAACCGGCTGATATTGCCCGTCACTACTTCCGCGAGGCCGCGAGCGTAGGCTTCGAATTCCGCGGTCGAGCCGATTACGCGCAAAGGTAGAACGGCCACGTGGAGCTCGCCGAGCTCATCATCACCTCCCGAAAACCATCCCGAAAAAGTCGCAAACGGCAGCCGGATCAATCCTCCGATCACGAGGATGAGGAGGAGGGCGGCCACCGCCCCAATCATTGCCGGAACGCCGCGACGGACGGCCCTCTGACGTTCCCTCCGCGTGAATTCCGCGGGCGGACGGGCGGCGTCGGCAGGATGGAGGAGAAGCAAATCGCGCCCAAGCTCCCCCGCCGTGTCGTAGCGTCTTCCGGGATCCTTCTCGAGACAGCGCGCAACGATCTGCCGCAACGGCTCATCGATCCGATCGAGGTGATCCGGCGGTTCATGAATGATCTTGTACATGACGGCCTGCACGTATTCGCCGGTGAAGGGCGCCGTGCCCGTCGCCATCTCATAGAGAAGCGCGCCCATTGCCCAGAGATCCGCACGGTGATCCCCTGCGTCTCCTCGCACCTGCTCCGGCGCCATGTACGAGGGCGTACCGGCCGTCAAACCCGTCTGGGTAATGCGCGACTCCCCCGTCAGAAGAGCGAGTCCGAAATCGACGATTTTGACGACACCGTCGGCCGTGATGATGATATTCGCGGGTTTGAGATCGCGATGGACGATGCCCTTCTTGTGGGCTTCCGCCAGGCCGGCTGCAATCTGCGCGCCCACCCGCACGATCTCATCGAGCGGCAGCGGCCCGTTCTTCAGGCGATCGCGCAGCGTCGCACCGTCGTAGCACGCCATCGCGATGAACGTACGGCCATCCTCCGCCTCATCGACTTCATATACCGTGCAGATGTTGGGGTGATCGAGCGCCGACGCCGCTCGAGCTTCACGCTCGAACCGCTTGACGGCATCAGGATCGCCGAGGAGCTCCCGCGGAAAAAACTTGAGCGCGACGGGCCGATCGAGGCGCGTATCCTGTGCGCGATAGACTACTCCCATTCCCCCGCGGCCGAGTTCGTCGACAATGCGATAGTGCGATATCGACTGACCGACCATTAGCATGGTCGCGGGAGACGGTGGAAAGGAAAAGGCAGGTGATCCGCCCCTGGGGGCGGGTATACGAGCTTATGATACAAACTCTTCACACAAACCCCATTCTACGATTCCATCCAATTTTCGCCACCATCGAATACGGCGACCATTCGTGAACTTCTGGTATGCTGCCGAAACCCTCGAACCGGTCCCATTTTTGAACTACCCTGCGACCTCTGCGGCGAGCCATGTCTCGGAGGGAAATGGTCACTAGTAGGGATGATTGTCATGGCGAGAAGAAAAGACGAGAAGGCCGATCTGAGGAGGCGATATCCGCTGTATATGGAAATCGGCTTCATCCTTGTGCTGGCGCTACTCATCGTGGCTTTCCGGGTGAACTGGAATCCGGAGAGCGATGCCAACTGGGTCGCGCCGGAACAGGAGCAGATCGAGATGGAGGAGATTCAGCAGACGCAACAGCAGGAGACTCCGCCTCCTCCGCCCAAGCCGCCGGTCCCCGTAGAGGTACCGAACGACGAAGTGCTCGAGGAGGACGCGCTCGACCTGGATGCTTCACTGGATCTAGATGAGCCGCTGACCCAATCGCCGCCTCCTCCGCCGCCCGCGGAAGAGGAGGAAGAGGAGCCGGAGATTTTTGTTGTCGTCGAGCAAATGCCGGAATTGATCGGTGGGCTCGCGGCCATCCAGAAAAACATCGTCTATCCCGAGGTCGCGAAGAAGGCCGGCGTGGAAGGACGCGTGATCGTCCAGTTCGTGGTTGACGAAAACGGCAACGTTCAGGATGCCGAGGTCGTGCGCGGCCTTGGTGCCGGCCTGGACGAGGTGGCGCTGAGTGCCGTCCAGAAAGCGAAATTCAAGCCCGGCATGCAGCGCGGCAAGCCTGTCAAGGTCAAGATGTCGTTGCCCATCACGTTCCGTCTGAACTGATGGTGGCACGGCCAGAGCCCGAACGGTCCGGGCCCTGACCGCCGCGGCGACTCTGGAGAATGAACAAAAGAAAAGGCCCTCCGTGGATCGCGGAGGGCCTTCTTACGTGTCGCGACACGATGTTTCGCTCTATCGATAACCCGAAACGCGATTGTCGATTCGGTTCACGACTCCTCTTCGGTTCGCCGCTGCGGCTGATGCTCGAGCACGTTGTCGATCAGCCCGTACTCCTTTGCTTCCTGCGCGCTCAACCAGTAGTCGCGATCAGCATCCGCCTCGATCTGTTCCTTCGACTTGCCGGTATGGTTGGCCAGGATTTCGTAGATGCGCGACTTCAACCAGAGAATTTCTCTCGCCTGGATCTCGATGTCTGATGCTTGTCCCTGCGCTCCGCCGAGCGGCTGATGCAGCATGATGCGTGAGTTCGGGAGGGCACCACGCTTTCCAGCCGCGCCGGCAGCCAGTAGCACCGAACCCATCGACGCCGCCAGACCCACACAGATCGTGGCGACCGGGCAGGCTACCCACTGGATCGTGTCGTACACGGCGAGGCCGCTGTAGATGACACCTCCCGGCGAGTTGATGTACAAGTTGACATCGCGCTCGGAGTCTTCACTGGCCAGGTAGAGCAGCTGCGCGACCGCCAGATTGGCGATCTGGTCATTGATGGGCGTACCGATGATCACGATACGCTCTTTCAGCAGCCGGCTGAAGATGTCGTAGGCCCGCTCGCCGCGCGTCGTCTGTTCCACCACAATCGGCACGAGCGCCGAGAGGGACCGGTCCTGAAATGGACCGCTGTAGATGCTGGATGGAAGGGTTAAACCCTTCGAGAACTTCAGGAAATCTTCTACCATATGCAGAGGCCGGTTCTGTCCAAAAAAGCGAGGGTGCTACCGAGTCTCTTTGAACACGGTTCCTCTGCTGTCGGTGCGCAAATCAGAGCCCTTCGAACGACGTCTCAGTCGGCCGGAGTGATCAACGGTTCGGACTGTGCGATCGGTGAACCCGCTTCCTGTGCGGCTCGAGCCTCCTCATCATAGTCCTCGAGATCCTTGTCCTCGATCTCGAACCGTTCGATCAGGTGGTCGAAAACCTTTCGGCTGAGAAGCTGCTGCTTGACCCGATCCAGCATGTTCATCTGCTCGTAGTACCTCCGCAGCAGATCCGGCGAGATCTGGTCGTTGTCGGCGCCGGCCTCCTCGAAGTATGCATCCAGCTCTTCCTCTGTAACCTCGAGGCCTTCCTTCTCGATGACGGCATCACGGATCAGCATCCACCTGGCCTGCCGCTCGGCCTCGCCGCGGTTCGCCTCGCGGAACGCCTGCACATCGAAACCCTGCGGAAGTGATCCGTCATTGCGCTGTCGAACGTCCTGAACGAACGAGTCGAGGTACACGTCTATGGCAGAATCAGGGACCGGGATCGGATGCAGCTCGAGCAATCGCTCGACGATTTGCCCTTCGAGCAGCTCCCGCGAGCGGCGCTCCCAGGCTTGCTCCAGGCTATTTCGAACATCCTGGCGTAGCTCTTCCAGAGTCTCAAACCGCTCCTTCGTGACCTCCTTGGCGAAGGCGTCGTCCAGTTCGGGAAGCTCACGACGCTTCGCCTCCTTGATCAGGACCTCGTATCGGTGGGTGTGATCACCGTGCGGAAGGTCCACGCGAAAGGCGTCGCCGACCTTTTTCCCCAGCAGCCCCTCGCGGAGCTCATCGTGGAGGCGCTCGTCATCCATGAAGAACTCGACGCCTTCCTCTTTCTCACCGATGATCGGTGAGTTCGATGCCTCATCGATGCGCTGCAGATCGATCACTACGTGGGCGGTGTCGTCGATCTTGTCACCTTCCCCAAGAGGCACGAGCTCCGCATTCCCGAGCCGAATGCGCTCAATCTGTTCGTCAACATCCTCTTCGGTCACATCCTTCTTGAGCCGCGAGAGCTTCTGACCGGAAAGATCCTGAAGCTCGACTTCGGGGCGAACGCCGAAGCGTATCACGGCATGAAGGTCACCATCCATCTCATAATCCAGATCAGTGACCGTTGGCTGCCCGAGGACCTCGAACTCATCCTTCTGGAGGACCTCCTTTTCATAGAGTTCCTGAACCTTCTGTTCGGCAATGCCATACGCGATCGCCCGCCCGTGCATCCGCTTGACGAGGCCGAGAGGCACCTTGCCGGGTCGGAATCCCCTCATCTCTGTTTGCCCCCTCTGCCTCAGAAGCGCTGCCCTGAAGTCGTCGGCGAGATCGTCCGCGGTGGCCGTAATCTCCAGTTCGTACTCGACGTCGCTGACTTTCTTGATGTTGGTCTCCATATCCGGCTTGGTGACAGCCCCGCAGGGTGGGGGTGAAAGACGATTGCGATGATAATGCCCGGCCACTGCCGCACCCGATGCTAAATGGGCACACCAAGGCCAAAGGGCACGCTATAACGCAGTCTGAAACGAAAAGATCGGAAGGTCCGGAGCGCCCGGGGAAAGGCTAGAAATCGAGGCCCAGCGAGAAGTAGGTTCTCCGGCTGCCGAACCGCTGACCGTCGTAAGGCCAGGCAAAGTCGAGCCTCACGGGGTATCCAAGCAGGATGGTCCTCAGCCCGAATCCGGCGCCAACGAGAAGGTCGTCGAAAACGCGCTCACCCCACGCGTTTGTGGTGAACACGTTGAATCGCTGGTCGAACCCTTTTCCGCCCCATACGGCGCCGGCATCGAGGAAAGCCGTTCCCTGAAGATTGTAGAGCGGCACCACCGGTAATGGGCCGGGAAGGACGGCGGCCACCAGCGGAAAACGAAACTCGGCATTGAAGAGACCGAAGTTCGAGCCGTTCTGAGAGTTGATGTCGTAACCGCGCAGCGGCATTACCGGCGTCGCGAAGATGAAGTCTGCGATGTCATTGATAGGAAATCCTTCATCGCCGAAATGACGATTGATCCAGTTCTGGACACCGCTCGTGTAAAAGAGCTGCTGGCCCGGGCCCACGGACGTTCCACCCGACAGCCGGAAAGCCAGCGAGTACATACCGCGGGCGAAGGACGTATACGCACGCGCGTCTGCCAGCACGGAGGCAAACCGCACGGTCTCTCCTCCAATCAAACCCGGCGATCCGGATAGTCGGAGCGCAACGCGATGCCCTCCGATTGGGTAGAGGAAGCCGGGCGTCGTGACGTCCTTCGTGAGCGTAACCGTCGGATGAAGTAGCGTCCGGGTTACCGCCTCGCGCGTGGGATCGCCGATGTCCGCCTGGCTCACGCCCAGCACGAAAAAGTCGAAGTCCAGGCGGCGGAACTTATCGAACGGGTAGCTCGCCGTCAGGCTCGCGCCGTACTGCCGGTAGCGGAAGTACGTGAGGCGCCCGTAATCCGGCAACAGCCGCGAGATGTGGTAGCCCGTCACGCCCCAGTCGATCCGCCCGGGCAGATAGTTGTAGGCGAGGATGTAATCCGAATTGCGCAGATCGATCAGCAGATTTGTGGCCACGAAGATCTGATGGTTGCCCAGCATATCGCTGAACATCATCTGCGTGATACCCTGCACGCCGTACAACGCGTCGTATCCGGCCGTGCCGTAGACGAGATCCGGCGAAAATGTCAGCTTGTACTTCTTCGGCTTGTAGTCGCCACCCTCATCGATATTGTCGGGTGGCTCGAACCGGTTCGCGATGGGATCCGGCTCGTCCGCGGCCGCTTCATCGAAGGAATCCGAGAAGACATAATTGCGAAAATCCACGCGCACGCCACCATAGACGGATGAGTCCTGGGGGGTGACGGCTTCCGCCAGATCTTCATCGCCGGTGCCGTCCTCCGGGTCCGGTTCGATTTCCGGAAGCACCGTGCGGCTGGCGTAAATGTTTTGCTTCCGGCCCGGGGAATAGGCGTAGGCCACCCCGTCGGAGGCATCGCGCAGCAACGGATTGCTCTGCAGGAGCGACGGCTGCGCCAGCGCGATGGCCGGGGCAGGCTGCGAGGTATCCTGCATGACTCGCTGGGCCCACACGGTCGGCGTCAGCTGCTCCCGCCCGAGATCGCGGTCCAGGGGCGTTTTGATGACGTAGATCGACGGCGTCCCCTCGTTCAGACTAACCAGCGCCGCCTTTTTGCCGTCCAGCGAGAGTGAGAGTTGGATGATGCCTCGCGAGACGTCCGTCAGCGGCCGCACCGTGCCGGTCGTTAGATTCTTCTCATAAAGGTTATGGATGCCGTTGCGGTCGGAGATAAATACGATCCGATCCTCGTCAGCCCCAAACTTCGCGCTGCGATCATCCCACAGCTCATCGAACGTCAGCCTCTCGAGATGCGTGTCGCCCAGCCTCATCAGGTAGACGTCATGTTGGCTGTAGTCGAAGTCGATGATCGAGAAGTTGTCTTCGCGAAATCGACCGGTCTCCGTGTGCGAACCACGATCGCTGTGGAAGACGATGCACGCTCCATCCGGACACCATGACGGCTCGTGGTCACTGAAGATGTCGTTCGTGTAGTTGATCGTCTCCCGTGTATCGAGATCGAGCACGTAGATGTCGCTCTGCGAGTCCATGGAGGCCTCAAAGGCCAGCTTGTCGCCCTTCGGGCTCCACGACACGGTCACGATCTGGTCCACACCCGGCACGCGATAGTGCGTCGACTTTCCGGTATTGACGTCGACGAGCGCGATGGCGTCCGAGGGGCCGCTCTTCACCGCTACGGCTATGCGCGAGCCGTCCGGGCTCCACGAGATGCCCGGCGTGAGGATGCGCAGGCTCTCGAACTGCGTGTTGTTCTGACCGTCCACGAGTTTGCGGATGACCCGCCCGTCCGTGGCATCCGCTAGATAAACATCGAAAAACGCCCCGCGCGTCGTGATGAAGGCCAGCCGATCGCCGAGCGGCGAGAGGGCCGGACTCGTATTGTAGTAACCTTCTTCCTCGGTGATGAGTGCCTTCCCGATCTCGTTGAGGTCCTCGCGAGCCGCCATCTCGGGAAAGTGCACTTCCTTGAGCGTCTTGTGCCAGGCCGCCGAAAGATCCTTGAGATCCATGCCCGTCGCCCGCCGGAAGCTCGCCTCGACCGATCGCGTCAGGCGCAAGCGCTGAAGGATCTCGCCGATCTTTTCGCGCCCGTACTGTTCCGCCACGTAATCCCACAGGCTCTGGCCCCCACGGTAGGCGAAATACCCGCCAAGCGCCCGGATTTCCGCGAGGTAATCTTCCAGGATGGCATCACGAATGTACATGTCCGAATCCGTGTCCCATCCGAGCGCCGCGTACTCCGCGAGCCCCTCATTGAACCAGAGCGGAATGCGCAACTGAATGTTGTTCTGGATGATGGACTGGATCGAGCCGCCGTAGAACATATCGTTGATGACGGCATGCACCAGCTCGTGGTGCAGCACGCGACGGTAGTCGCGATAGTCGCCCGTGAACGGGATGGCGACGCGGTTCTTGAACAACTCGGTCACCCCTCCTATGCCTTCCGAATAGGTGGGGAGGTCTACCGCATTCGTGACGGCGAAATCATTGTGACTCTGGTATACGATCAGCGGAATGCGATCGGAGATCTGATGCTGAAAGAGGTCGGCGATTTGCGCGTACGCATCCTCTGCGGCCTTGGCCGTGAAGTTGGCGAGGTAGTAGCCACCCTCGTAGTAGTAGACGTCGAAATGCTTCGACTGAACGAAATTCCAGTCCTTGGTGTCGTACTGGACCTTGTTCTTTCCGTAGCGGAAGTACTGCGCTGCGGCATCAATCGGCTGCGCGACTAGAAGAAGGAGGAGGAGCGCTACCGCTCCGGCGAGCGGTCGAGGCTTGCGGTGCACTGATAGCATATCTCCGCGGGGACGAGGCGTGAAATGAAGCGGGAAGCCCTCGGCTGCTCGGCGGGGGAGAAGCCTGGTTTTTCTAGCCAGAGCGCGAGGCGGAGGTTCCTGCGCCAAAGGCCAAAAATGAATGCTCCGTGAAGGCAATGCCTTCGGGTAGCATCGGCTGATGGGCCATGAGAGAACGGAAGGTCAGGCCCCGGGCCAACTCTCAGAAAAGCGCGTCGACAACCACTGCCCGACAGAACCCTCCGATGGAATACTCACGCATATCGGAACCAGCGCGCCAGATCCCGCAGGGTCGGCTTTTTGCCGTACATGAGAATGCCGACGCGATAGATCCTCCCGCACACCCACACGGTGCCCACAAAGGTTAGACACAGCAGGAGGAAGGCGGTCCCAACCTGCCAGAAGGGAACGGAGGTCACGGCCAGCCGCACAACCATCAGGATGGGCGAGAAGAATGGAATCATCGAAAGCACGACGGCGAGCGGCGTGTCCGGACTCTCCACGAGAACCGTGATGAACATGATGGGGATGATGATGAGGATGGTTACCGGCATCATCAGACCCTGCGCATCCTGCTGATGCTCAACCGACGATCCGACCGCCGCGAAAAGGCTTGCATAGAGCAGGTAGCCGCCCAGGAAGAACAGGATGAACCAGACGAAAATGTCCGGGGAGAGCTGCGGCAGCGCGAAATCGGTCTGTGCCAGAATCTCATCCCCCGATACGTTTTGTGGGAGGTTGAAATCCGCCGGATCGAGAAAAATCGACGCGATATTCCCCGCTGAAAATGTCAGCACGAGCAAGAAGATGCCCCAGACACCCATCTGCACGAGGCCCATCGCGCCGATGCCCAGCACCTTGCCCATGAGCAGCTCGAACGGCCGGACCGACGAGACGACGACCTCCAGCACGCGGCTCTGCTTCTCCTCCATCACGCCATGCATGACGTAGGCGCCGTAAAGAAACATGGCTACGTAGATGATGAAGCCCAGCATGAAGCCGATTGCCGCCGACGCCGCCGAGCTATCCGCTCGCTCGCCTTCCTCGGTGATGGTGACGAGGCGAACCGGGGTTCGCGAGGACAGGATTTCCAGCACCTCGGGTGGCGCGTTCTGTGCCTCGAGTCGGTATCCGTCCACCACGGCATCCACGATCCCTTCGAGCTCTGCCGCCAGCGAGAGCCCTCCGCCACCCATCGAATAGTAAGTCGCCCGCCCTATGCCGCCGATCAAGCTTTCCGGAAGCACGAGGTATCCCTCGAATTCCTCGTTCATGACGGCGGCGCGAACAGAGTCGATGCTTTGCCTGGTGGGGATGAACTGGTGCCGCTCGGTCGATGCCGCCTCCATCGCCTCCGCCAATACGCCCGTCTGATCGACCACGGCAATCCGACGGATGTTGCTCTCGGCCGCCAGATATCCGATGAGGGGCGGCACGACCATCAAAAGGATGAGGAAGACGGGCCCCAAAATGGTCGTGAGGATGAACCACTTCGACCGAACGCGCCGCGTGAACTCGCTTTTGAGTACGATCCAGGTCTTGCCCATAGTTGTCGGCTATCGCTCCGGCAGGCTGGCGTCGGGTGACGTGAAACGGGGGACGCCATCTCCCCGGTCTCCCGTTCCCTGTCCACCGTCCAGAGGTACTGAGGCGCGCGACCCACCACTCTGCGCCCGCACGGTTTCAACGAAGATCTCGGACAGCGGAGGCTCCGTGCGCTCGAAGCGATACACCTCATCGAGGTGCTCCATCGCGAATTTCAGAACCTCCATCGAATCGAGGCCGTCGGCAAGCTTGAGCTCGACCCGGTTGTGCGAGCGCGACAGGATTTTGACGGCATCTCGCGAGGCCAGCTGGTCGGCGAATCGGGCGTCTCCCTCAAACTCAATGATCAGCGAATTCTTGCCGAAACGTCTCTTAACGTCGCGCAGGGGTCCCTCCAGGATGATGCGCCCGTCAGATATCAGGCAGATGTCGTCGCAAAGCTGCTCGACCTGCTCCATGCGGTGGGAGGCGAACAGGATGCAGCGGCCCTCGTCGCGGAGCTCCCAGATCACGTCGCGCAGCAGCTCCGCATTGATGGGATCGAGGCCTCCGAAGGGCTCATCCAGGATGAGCAGGCTCGGATCGTGCAGCAACGTGGCAATGAACTGCACCTTCTGCTGCATGCCTTTCGAGAGCTCTTGTGTTTTGCGATTCATCCAGGAAATCGCTTCGAATCGCTCGAGCCACGCTTCCAGCTTAGGCCGCGCCTCCCGTGCCGGCACCCCTTTCAGCTCGGCGAGATAGAGCAGCTGCTCGCCGACTTTGAGCTTCTTGTAGAGGCCGCGCTCCTCGGGTAGATAACCCATCTGTTCCTGGCTCCACGGACCCACCGGCCGCCCGTCATATGTGATCCGCCCCTCATCAGGCTGCGTGATGTAGGCGATCATACGGATCGTCGATGTCTTGCCGGCACCGTTTGGGCCGAGTAGTCCCAGAATGCGGCCGGGCCTGGCCTCGAAGGAAACGTGATCGACGGCCGTGACGGCGCCGTACCGCTTGACGACATTCTCGACGACCAGGTGGCCCATAAAGACTTCGCGCTGTGCCCGTTGTGCGATGGCCGTCGTGCCAGCGGCCTCTAGAGTAGGGAAAGCTTGTTCTGCGGGATCGGAATGAGGTACTGCCTCTCGAAGACGTCTTCGTGCACGCCGAACTGACCGGTGCCCCGAAAATCGACCGCGACGTACCCGTCGACCACGCGCTTCACTTCGCCGATTCCATAGAAGACCGGCTGCGGTCCGTAGTAGACGAGTTGTCCCTGGCTAAAGTCTTTCTTCTGACGCGCGCGACGGTGAAAAGCCGGGATCACGGGCAGCAACTCCAGACGATATGATAGGGACTTCTTACCCACGAAGGTGTGTACTGCATTACTCCTGATGTGCCGATTCCAACGCTGTGGCGGATTTCGAGTTCAGATGCCGGCGAAGCGAGGCACTCGACGAGCCCAACCCGAAGTCGCACCGAAGCATCGAAAAGTACGGAACGAGGGCAATTTGTGTTAGCACGTGCGGACGATATATATTGGCGGGCCGCGCTCGTCCTCTCATCGCGCAGGCCTGTATCCATTTCTCACCCTTAGACCAGTATCGTACCCTGAAGCCCCCGTCATAAGATTACGGCCTTGTCATACCCTTCGATGCCCTCGCACCGCGAGCCCTTCTTCATCAGCATAGAGTCAGTACGACGTGAGTTCGGTTGAATTCGAGACCAAGATGGTCGACCGCCAGGTTGGCCGGAATGCGGAGCTTTTCGCGCAAGCCATCGCCAAGCTGGAGACTGCAGAGGAGCGCTATCCGTACTTGCGAATCCTCGTGAGTATCATCGAGCAGGCGCATCCGGAGTGGAATCAGGCCCCCAACAAGGACCGCCAGATTGCTCATCTCGTCAATCAAATGGCGGATTCACTCGATCCGGACGAGGTGGCCGGCGTCGTCCGCGTGCGCGATGAAGAGAGGGGGTATTACTACGACTAGCCGGCTCTCGGTCTGAGATCAACCACCTCGGTGGCCGTTTTCGCCCGCGAGACGGCATCATGCGTCCGTCAGACGGGCATCATCCGTCAACGATGCGGTCTCGATTGGCGCGGAGGAAGGCTTCCCAGCTTCGGTGCCGCTTTCTGGATGTACCGTTTGACAATCGGTGAGCGTGGCAGATGCCGACGGCCAGCGCGTCAGAGGCATCGAGCAGCATCTCCTGGTCATCCGCATCGAGAGACAGGATCGCGCGAACCATGTACCACACCTGCTCCTTGGTGGCGTTGCCGCGTCCGGTAACCGACTTCTTGACCTCCTTCGGCGTGTACTCTGCCACGGGGATGCTTCGATTCAGCACGGCCATCATGGCCGCGGCCTGCGCGCGCCCGAGCTTGAGCATGGATTGCGGATTGCGGCCGTAAACAGGCATCTCGATCGCACACTCATCGGGGCAGAGTCGCGCCGTCACGTCGGTGATGCGATCGTAAACCTCCTTCAGGCGCAATTGATGGTTCGGCTTCGAATCGAGCCGCAGCACGCCGAACTCGATGATGCGCTCCCCGGAGCCGTCGACCTCCACTACGCCGTAGCCGGTGAACCGCGAGCCGGGGTCGATGCCGAGGACGATCATGTGTGTCAGTAGATCTGTGTGCCTGGTCGCGCAGGCTAAGATACGGCGGCAAACGCCTCTCCGTTTACCTCGAGCGTCGTGTACACGGCCTGGACATCCTGCAGGTCCTCGAGCTGTTCGATCAGGCGGACGACCCTGTCGGCCTCATCCGGGGGAAGCGTCAACGTCGTCGATGGTGAGCGCATGAGCATAGCATCTCCAACGTCGATCCCGGCGTCATGTAGCGCCTGCTGAACAGCCTCGAAATGCTCGACAGGCGTGGTCACGATGAAGGTTCCGTCGTCCCGCTGCATGTCCTCTGCGCCTGCATCCGCCACGATCTCGAACAGCTCCAACTCGTCAACGTTACCCGAAGGAATCTCAATGACGCCTTTGCGTTCGAATAGGTAGCCGACCGAGCCTGTTTTGCCCAGGCTTCCACCGGCCTTACTGAAAAGATGCCTCAGCTCAGCAACCGTCCGATTCGTATTGTCGGTGAGAGCCTCCACGAACACGGCGATGCCGCCGGGCGCGTACCCTTCGTAGGTGACCTCATCGTAGTCCTCGCCTTCGATCTCTCCGGTCCCGCGCTTGATGGCTCGCTCGATGTTGTCCTTCGGCATGTTCTCGCTTTTCGCCTTTTCGACGGCGAGCGCAAGCCGGGCATTCATCTCCGGATCGCCGCCTCCCTCCCGAGCAGCAACCGTGATTTCTCGAGAGATACGCGCCCAAACCTTTGATTTGCGACTATCGGCCTGGGCCTTCTGACGCTTGATCTTAGACCACTTGTTGTGACCAGCCATAAGAAAAGGTGACTGTAATGTTCGATGAGGGGAAAGGCCGTTTTCTTACCGCCGCGGCGGTTTTGAGGTTCTGCGACTCGGTCCGGGTTGGGTATTTTGCAGCCGCCAAATTGGTAGCATAATGGCTATCTTCGTGCGTTTACGCAACCCGTGCCGCCCTTCATGACGGATCGCAAGTCGGCTCAACCCCCGTCAGAGTCCGCTGAGCAGGACAAGCTCTGGATCACCCGTGCACTCGAGGGTGACGAGTCCGCGTATGCTCTCCTCGTCGAGAAGTATCAGAACGCACTCTATCATCACGTCCGCAAGATCGTCCGCGACAAGAGCGAGGTCGACGACCTCGTGCAGGAATCGTTCATCAAGGCTTTTGCCGCGCTCGACTCCTATTCCACGCAGTATGCCTTCTCGACATGGCTCTACAAGATCGCCACGAACCACTCGATCGATTTCCTCCGAAAGAAGAAGCTGCGGACGCAGTCCATCGACAAACCCATCCAGACGAAGGAAGGGGAGATGGAGATGGAGCTGCCGGACACGACCTATCGACCCGACCGGCACATACTCGAGGATCAGCGAAAGACGCTCATCCAGGAGGCCATCGACGCGTTGCCGCCAAAGTACTACCGTGTGATCGTGCTGCGGCATCAACAGGAGAAGTCTTACGACGAAATCGCGCGGGAGCTCAATTTGCCACTCGGCACCGTCAAGGCCCACATCTTTCGTGCACGCGAGCTGCTCAACAAGTATTTGCGCGAAAAGCGGGGAACGTTCTGAGCATGAAAGCCCCATCTGAAACATGATTGATCGCTACACCAGGCCGGAGATGGCGGCCCTCTGGAGCGAGGAAAGCCAGTATCAGTCCTGGTTGGATGTAGAGCTGGCTGCCTGCGCTGCCTGGGCGGAGCTCGGAGTGATCCCAAAAGAGGATGTCGAGCTTCTTCACAAGAAGGCCGCCTTCGACGTGGACCGCATCCACGAAATCGAAGAATCCACCCGGCATGATGTCGTTGCCTTTACGCGCGCCGTAAGCGAATCCCTGGGGGAGGAGAAGAAGTGGGTCCACTACGGTCTGACCTCGTCGGATGTGGTCGATACCGCACTGATGGTGCGCCTGAAGCGAGCGAACGGGCTGCTGCTGGAGGGGATCGATCGGCTGCGCGAGGTGTTGCGCACGAAGGCGCGCGAACACCGGTACACGCTCATGATGGGCCGCACGCACGGCGTACACGCCGAGCCTACGACCTTCGGCTTGAAGATGGCGCTCTACTACGCGGAGATGGATCGGAATCGCGAGCGCTTCCTGGATGCCGCCGAGCAGATGCGCGTCGGGAAGCTTTCGGGAGCCGTTGGGACCTTCGCACACATCCCGCCGGATGTCGAACGCATTACCTGCGAGCGTCTGGGCCTGGTCCCGGCGCCCATCTCGACGCAGGTTCTACAGCGTGATCGGCACGCGCACTACATGGGAGTTCTCGCCCTGATCGGTGCGTCGCTCGAGAAGATCGCCACCGAGATTCGCGCGCTGCAGAAGAGCGAAGTACGCGAGGTGGAAGAGTCGTTCGGAAAGGGACAGAAGGGCTCGTCCGCCATGCCGCACAAGCGCAATCCTGTAGGCTCCGAGAACATCACGGGCTGCGCCCGCCTGCTCCGCGGATTCATGGTTTCAGCCTACGAGAATGTGGCACTCTGGCACGAGCGCGACATTTCGCACTCATCGGTCGAGCGCGTCATCATCCCCGATGCTACCACGATTCTGCATTACGCGCTCCATCGATTGGCGAGCATCATCGATAGCCTCGTAGTCTATCCGGAGAATATGCGGCGCAACATGGAGCGCACGTTCGGGCTGTACAACAGCCAGCGGCTTCTGCTTCGGCTCATCGATACCGGACTGAGCCGCGAAGAGGCGTACGATCTGGTCCAACCGCTGGCCATGCGAGCCTGGGAAGAGGGACGGTCCTTCGAGGAGATCGTGCTCGAGAGCAGCGAGATCGCGGATCGCCTGAGTCGCGAGGAGATTCAGGATGTTTTCGATCCGGAGTATCACCTGCGACGCGTCGATCAGATCTTCGATCGCGTGGGAATTTGAGCGGTGCATCGGGGTGTCGGCCCGAGTCCCCGACCGGCTCGCGAATCGCCACGGACGCACGAATTTCGGAAGGGCTTTCCGGGCATTGAATTGCGTATATTCGGCGAGGGCGGCGTTGTGCCGCGCTGACCAATCGTCCGTTGAAGCTAAAGCCGGCTGCTTCCGCTATGTATCGAACGTCCTGGCTGACCGTTTTTGTCTTTTTTGCCGCACTTGCCGTACTCACCGCGTCGCTGGCTCGGGCGCAGTCGGCGAGCGTGACCGGCACCGTTACGGATGCGGAGGATGGCCTTCCGCTCATCGGCGCAAACGTCGTGCTCTATGAATCGGATGGTGTGTCGATGGTGGGCGGGGCGGCGACGGACGCGAACGGCCGATACGAGATCACCGGAATCGAGCCGAGCGCTTATGTTCTCGCCTTCCAATTTCTCGGATATGCCGAATTCCGACTTCCCATCACCCTGGCGGCCGGAGCCTCCGAAGTCGTTGATGCCGCGCTCCGCCCAACGGGAGTCGAACTCAACCCCGTCATCGTTACCGCTTCACGGCAGGCAGAGAAGGCGCTGGATGCGCCCGCATCCATTTCCGTGTTGGATGCCGACGAGATCCAGATGAATCCTCTGCCGTCGTCCGCCGCCGTGCTTCGAAATACGATGGGGGTCGACATGGCGCAGACGGGTATCGATCGCTACGAAATCGTGCTGCGCGGCTTCAACAATGCCTTCTCGGGCGCGGCCTATGTGCTGACGGATTACCGGCAGGGCGCAATCGCATCCCTGGGCGTAAACGCCTATCAGATGATGCCCATCACCCAGATCGACCTCGAGCGGGTCGAGGTCGTGCGCGGACCGGGCTCCGCGCTGTACGGCGCGGGCGTCGATGCAGGCGTCATCCACTTCATGTCGAAAGACCCGTTCACCTATCCCGGGACCTCCGTCACAGTGGGCGGCGGCACGCGCGAGATGCTCATAGCCTCGGCCCGCCACGCCGGTGTCGTGAACGGCAAGCTCGGATACAAGGTCGTCGGCAATTTCTCGCGAGGTGAGGAGTGGCACTTCGACCCCGACGACCCTCTCGATGCCGTCCAGCTCTGTAGCTTCCGCTCCGACATCGAGGGCGAGGATGTAGTCGATGTGACCTGCGAGATCGACGGCGAGCCGCGGGTCGTCCAGCGAGAGCTGGATTACGGCAACTACAAGTACAACATCAATGGAACCCTGTCCTATCGCTTCCGGCCCGATGTCACGCTGACGGCGAACGGCGGATTCTCCTCATCGAAGAGCATCTTTCTTTCGGGAATCGGGACACTGCAATCCGATGGTTTCGGCTACAGCTATGGCCAGCTTCGCCTCGATGCAGGGCGCTTCTTCGCGCAAGCCTATGTGAACGCCAACAACGCCGGCAACTCGTTCGTGTACCGCGAGACGGCTGTCGCAGACGTCGTCGATAATTCGATCCTGTTCAATGCGCAGGCCCAGTACAATCTCGACCTGATGCAGGATCGCCTGGCGCTCATCATGGGGGTCGATTACGAGCTCACGTCGCCCGATACGGACCGAACGATAAACGGTAGAAACGAAGACGACGACCAGACGCATGAGGTCGGCGCGTACGTACAGGGCACGATGAACCTCACGCCGAAGCTCGATGCGACGGCGGCCCTCCGCACGGACTACAACACGGTCGTCGAACAAATCCAGCTTTCGCCGCGTGCGGCGCTGGTCTACAAGCCTACCAACACACACAGCGTCCGGGCCACATACAACCGCGCCTTCTCCTCGCCGGGTACGAACTCGCTTTTCCTCGACATCGCCGCGGGGAGCGCCGGCCCGCTCAGTATACGAGCGCGTGGAGCCGCACACGGATTCACCTTCCAGCGCGACCCGGACGGACATCTCATCGCTTCGAGCCTGATTCCGGAGATTTTCGGCAATGAACGGCCCGCGGGCATGCCCCTGGACGTGGTCTACAATCAAATCTACGCTCAACTCGCAAGCATCCCGGTGCCCCAGCTGCAGGCCCTGCTACAGCAACAAGGGATCAACTTGCCGGATGACGACATCGCGGCGATCGTTGCCATGCTGAGCCCGACCGCCGGCACGAATGTGAGCGGTTTCACCCCGTCAGGGCTCGGCTATCTGAATCTGACGACCCTCTCGATCGACCGGCTCACGAACGACGTGGTGGACATTGCGCCTTTGCGGCAGACAGTCAGCCAGACGTTCGAGGTCGGGTACAAGGGCCTGCTTGGCGAGAAGGTGCTCCTGGGTGTGGATGCCTACTACGTCACCAAGCGCGACTTTATCGGGCCTCTCGTAGTGGAGTCACCATTTGTCCTGGCGCCGGAGGCGTCCGATGTGATCGACGACATGGGTCCGGCCATTGTGGCCGGTGTGGCCGGGAATGCCGCCCTCGTGGACTTCCTCCAGCAGCGAGGCCTCAGTCCAGAATTGGTAGGCGCGCTCATCATGCAGCTGGCCACACCCGAACTCCAGACCGGACTGCCGGTCACCGGATCGCCGATTGGCATCGTCCAGCCGATAGAGAACGCCATCCCCGGCCAGCTCCTGCTCACCTACCGGAACTACGGAGACGTTTCTTACTACGGCGTAGACCTTTCTGCGCAGGTCATTGCGACCGATCGGCTCGACATCTTCGCGAATTTGTCGTGGGTGAATGACAACTTCTTCGACGCCGACGAGCTGGGCGAGGATGAGGATAGCAACCTCCAGCTCGCCATGAATGCGCCGAAGCTCAAGGTGAAAGCGGGCGTCAGCTATTCCGTACCTCAGGGCGTACGCGCCAGCGCATCCGCCCGATATATCGAGGGATTCGATGTCATCTCCGGGCCCTACGAAGGCCACGTCGATTCGTATACGCTGCTGGATCTCGGACTCGGGTACGACCTGAATGCATATGTGCCCGGCCTCACCTTCGACGTAACGGTTCTCAACGCTTTCGACAAGGTCCACAGGGAGTTCATAGGCGCGCCGCAGCTCGGCCGCCTCGCCATCGCCAGGTTGACCTTCGAACTGCCCTAGACGGCGGCCCGTCGATCTGCTCTGAACGGCGTGTCCTGCGCTCTGTCTGGCATGGCGTCCGTCTTGGCTGGATCTTCACGGCGGCGTCGCGTTGACTACGGAGTCTCCAGTGGCTAGTTTGCGCGCGGTTTGGCGTGTCTGATTCGCGCGCCTTCGCTAGGTAGTAAGTACAGATC
>Ga0079224_100002681_pt1 | contig 21878 bp, 19 predicted proteins | sample Stecom2015_FD_80414 | JGI IMG/M metagenome (GOLD analysis project Ga0079224, IMG submission 80414) | Agricultural soil microbial communities from Utah to study Nitrogen management - Steer compost 2015 | ecosystem: Environmental > Terrestrial > Soil > Agricultural land | place: USA: Utah...
CCCCGCCGCAGGCGGCGGCCCCGCCCTCCCCGCAGCCGCCGGAAGGCGCCCCGCGCTTCGAGCGCACGATCTTCTTCGTCTCCGACGGCACGGGTATCACCGCCGAGACCTTCGGGCATTCGCTGCTCACGCAGTTCGAGCCGATGCGGCTGCGCCAGGTGCGGCTGCCCTTCATCGATTCGCCCGAGAAGGCGCACCAGGCGGTGGAGCGCATCGACCGGCAGGCGCTGATCGACGGCAATCGGCCGGTCGTCTTCAGCACGCTGATCGACCCGGCGATCAACGACATCGTGCGGATGGCGAACTGCCGCTACCTGGACCTGTTCGCCACCTTCGTCGAACCGCTGGAGAGCGAGTTCGGGGTGCGCTCGACGCACACGGTGGGCCGCTCGCACACGGCGACCGACACCGAGGCGTACCAGCGCCGCATCGCGGCGATCAACTACGCGCTCGCGCACGACGACGGGCAGACGCACGCCGAGCTCGACCATGCCGACGTGATCCTCATCGGCGTCTCGCGCAGCGGCAAGACGCCGACGAGCCTGTACCTGGCCATGCAGCACGGGATCCGCGCGGCCAACTATCCGCTGGTGCCCGAGGATTTCGAGCGCAAGCGCCTGCCCGAAGTGCTGTACCGCTACAAGCCGAAGCTGTTCGGGCTGTCGATCGCTCCGGAGCGGCTCGCCGAGATCCGCAACGAGCGCCGCCCGGGAAGCCGCTACGCATCGCTCGAGAACTGCCGCTACGAGGTCAGAGAGGGCGAGGCGCTGATGCGCCGCGAGGGGATCCGCTGCCTTTCCTCGACGACGAAGTCGATCGAGGAGATCGCGACGACGATCCTGCACGAGCTCGATCTTCCGTAGCGGGGTCGGCGTTGCGGCCGGGATCGGGTGCGGGGTCGAGGCCCGTCGCCGGCCCGGCGTCGCGACCGAGGCGCCGGACGCCGCGCCCGGCGAAGCCGCGCTGGCGCCATTGCTCGTACAGGCACAGGGCGGCGGCGACCCCGACGTTCAGCGACTCGACGGCGTCGGTCTGCGGAATCGAGACGCGGTGCGCGGCCCGGCGCAGCTTCGCCTCGAGGCCCTGTCCCTCGTTGCCGAGCAGCCAGAGCGACGGCGCGCGCAGGTCGGCGTCGTAGAGCGAGTCGGCTGCGACCGCATCGGTCGCCCGCAGGGCGATACGACAGCGCGAGAGCAGCTCGTCGGCGTCGATCCCTTCGTGCAGCTCGAGGTGGAAATGCGCGCCCATCGCCGCGCGCAGCACCTTGGGCGACCAGCACGACGCGGTGCCCGGCGCGCAGAAGACGTGGCGCACGCCGACCGCGGCGCAGCTGCGCAGCACGCTGCCGACGTTGCCCGGATCCTGCACGCGGTCGAGATACACGGCGTCGCAGTCGATGCGCGCGGGCAGCGTCGACCGAGGGCGCGGAACGATCGCCAGCGGTCCCGATCCGTGCTCGACGCCGCTCGCGCGGTCGTAGAGCCGGTCGTCGAGCACGACGGCACTCGCGGGGTAGCGGGACAGCCACGGCGCGATCTCGGGATCGCCGGCGCCCCGGCGTGCGACGAAGATCTCGACCGGTCCGGCCTCTCGGCCGTAGCGCTCGTCCCAGGCCTGCAGCAGATGCGCGCCCTCGAGGACGACGACGCCGGCGCGTGCGCGCTCGCGGGCGGAGCCGGCGAGCGCGAGCAGCCGTCGGAAGCGCTCGTTGGCGGCCGAGGTGACGACGCGCGGCGCGGGCTGCGTCACGGCAGCTGCCAGTCCTCGCCGTGCGGGTCGGGGCCGCCGATGGTGTGATCGCTGCCGACGTCGAAGAGCCTCGGCAGCGGTGCGCCGGGCAACGAGACGCCGGCGCCGCCGAGCAACTCGCGCACCGGTGCGAAGCTGCGCCGGTGCACACGGCACGGACCGTGACGCCGGAGCTGCTCGAGGTGCTCGGCGGTGGCGTAGCCCTTGTGGCGATCGAAGCCGTACTGGGGAAAGCGCTCGTGCAGCTCGCGCATCGCCTCGTCACGCGCCACCTTGGCGAGGATCGATGCCGCGGAGATCGCGCGATCGCTCGCGTCGCCGCCGACGATCGTCTGCACCGCGCAACCGAGGCGCGGCGGGCGGTCGCCGTCCACGCGCGCGAGCACCGGAGCGACGCCGAGCGCGGCGACGGCGCGCTGCATCGCGAGCAGCGACGCCTGCAGGATGTTCAGCGCGTCGATCTCCTCGACGCTCGCGCTGGCGATCGCCCAGGCACGCGCCCGCTCGCGGATGCGCAGCGCCAGCGTCTCGCGGCGTTGCGCGTCGAGCTGCTTGGAGTCGCGCAGGCCGCGGATCGGCCGCGCCGCGTCGAGCACGACCGCGGCCGCGTAGACCGGACCCGCGAGCGGGCCGCGTCCCGCCTCGTCGACACCGCAGACCGGGCCGTCGACGCGCAGCGCGCCGAGCGGCAGCTCCGCCTGCACGCGCCTGTGCGATCGCACGCTCATCGGCCCGCCTCGTCGGCGACTTCCAGCACCGCCTGGGCGGCCCGCGAAGCGCATCCGCGGCGCAGCGTCCGGTGCATCGACGCGAAGGTCTCGACGATCGAGGCACGGTACGGCGCGTCGTCGAGCTGGCGCAGCAACGCCTCGCCCATCGCCGCCGGCCGCACCTCGTTCTGCAGGAACTCGGGCACGACGAAGCGGCCGGCGAGGATGTTCGGCAGGCCGACGTACGGAAGCAGGGCCATCGGTCGCATGATGCGGTAGCTGATCGCGCTCATCCGGTAGGCGATGACCATCGGCTTTCGGAACAGTGCCGTCTCGAGTGTGGCGGTGCCGCTGGCGACGAGCACCGCTTCGGCGGCAGCCAGCGCATCGTGCGCGCGGCCGCGCACGATCGTCAACGGCAGCGTGTCGGGCAGCTGCGCTTGCGCGGCGATCGTCCGGATGCGGTCGAAGGCGGCATCGGAGGCGGCCGGCACGACGAAGCGAAGATCGGGCCGGCGCCGGTGCAGCCAGGCCGCCGTCGCGAAGAACGGGGGCGCGAGGTGCTCGATCTCCGAGCCGCGGCTGCCGGGCAGCAGCGCGACGACTGGCGCCGCTTCGGGCAGGCCGAGACGGCGGCGCGCCTCACCGGCGTCGACGTCGAGCGGAATCGCATCGGCCAGCGGATGCCCCACGTAGGTGGCGTCGACGCCGGCTTCGCGGTACAGCGCCTCCTCGAAGGGAAACAGCAGCAGGATGCGATCGACGCTCGCGGCGATCTTGCGGATGCGCTCGCGCCGCCAGGCCCAGATCGACGGACCGATGAAGTGCACGACGCGCAGGCCGCGTTCGCGCAGCGCGCGCTCGAGATCGAGATTGAAGTCCGGGGCATCCACGCCGACGAAGACGTTCGGGCGCCACTGCAGCATCCGTTCGCGCAACGCATTGCGCATGCGGCGCAGCCGCGGGTACTCGCGCAGCACCTCGAGGTATCCGTTCACCGAAAGCGCGTCGATCGTCCACCAGGCGTCGAATCCGTGGCTGCGCATCGACGGCCCGCCGATGCCAGCGGCCTGCAGCCGGTCGACGCGTTCGCCGAGGCCGGCGAGCAACGACGCAGCGAGGACGTCGCCCGAGGCTTCGCCGGCGACCATCCCGAGCGCGAGCGCTTCGCGTCGCGCAACCTCCTCGCGGCGCGCGGCCTGTGCCGGCATCAGCGGACGATGCCGCGGGTCACGCGCTCGAGGAACCCGACCAGCAGCGCGAGATCTTCGTCGGTCTCGGCAGCGACGGTCCCCGCCTCCGATCGCCGCTCGCGCAGCTCGGCGATCGCTTGCTGCAGCGTGAGCCCGCTGCGGTACAGCGTCCGGTATGCGCGCCGGATCGCCTCGATGCGTTCCGGGGAGAAACCGCGCCGGCGCAGGCCCTCGGAATTGATCCCGTGCGCCGCCGCCGTGTTCCCCGAAGCCATCACGTACGGCGGTATGTCGTGCAGCACGACGGTGCCCGTGCCGGTCATCGCATGCGCGCCGATCTTGCAGAACTGGTGCACCTGCGAGGCGCCGCCGAGGATCGCCCAGTCGCCGATCTCGACGTGGCCGCCCAGATTGGTGCTGTTGGCGAAGATCGTGTGGTCGCCGATCGTGCAGTCGTGCGCGATGTGCACGTAGGCCATGATCCAGTTGTCGTCGCCGATGCGCGTGACGGTGCGGTCCTGCACGGTGCCGCGGTTCAGCGTGACGCACTCGCGGATCGTGTTGCCGTTGCCGATCTCCAGCCACGTCTCCTCGCCGCCGTATTTCTTGTCCTGCGGATCGGCGCCGATCGACGCGAAGGGGAAGATGCGGTTGTCGGTTCCGATCGTCGTGTTGCGATGGATGACGACGTGCGCCCCGACGCGGGTGCGCGCACCGATGCGCACGTTCGGGCCGACGATGCTGAAGGCGCCGACCTCGACGTCGTCGTCGAGCTGCGCGCGCGGATCGACGAGCGCGCTCGGATGCACGCGCGTCATTTCGCCGGCTGCGCCGCCTCGGCCGGCGCGATCTCGCGCAGCGTGCACATCAGTTCCGCTTCGGCGGCCACCTGCCCGTCGACGGAGGCCTTGCCCGCGTATTTCCAGATCGAGCGCGCGATGCGCACGATCTCCACCTCCAGGCGCAGCTGGTCGCCGGGCACCACCGGACGCTTGAAGCGCGCGCTGTCGATCCCGACGAAGTAGTACACCGAGCGCGCGTCGGAGGTGCGGCCCATCGTCTGGAACGACAGGATGCCCGCCGCCTGCGCGAGCGCCTCGATCTGCAGCACGCCCGGCATCACCGGGAAGTGCGGGAAGTGCCCCTGGAAATGCGGCTCGTTGATCGTCACGTTCTTGATCGCAACGATGCGTTTGCCGAGCTCGAGTTCGACGACGCGATCCACCAGCAGCACGGGATAGCGATGCGGCAGGTGTTCGAGGATCGCCTGGATGTCGAGCACGGTCATTCCTTGTTCCTGTGACTGTTCTTCGCCGTCGCGCGTTCGCGTGCGCGCGACTGCGGCAGCCGCCTCACGAGCGCGGCGGCCTTCTCCCAGTCGGCATTGTCCATCAGCGGAAAAACGCCCGAATAGAAGCCGGGCCTGCGAATGGAACGCGTGACCAGGCTCATCGCCGAGATCGTCACGTCGTCGCAGATCTCGAGATGACCGAGGATACCCGCGCCGCCGCCGATGCGGCAGCGACGCCCGATGCGCGCGCTGCCGGCGATGCCGACACAGCCGGCGATCGCGGTGCGCTCGCCGATGCGGACGTTGTGCGCGACCTGGATCAGGTTGTCGAGCTTGCAGCCGTCGCCGATGACCGTGTCGTCGAGGGCGCCGCGGTCGATCGCGCAGTTCGCGCCGATCTCGACGGCGTCGCCGATCACGACGCGCCCCAATTGCGGAACCTTCTCCCATCCGGCCTCGGTGTCGACGAAGCCGAAGCCGTCGGCGCCGACCACCGTTCCGGAGAAGATCTCGCAGTCGCGCCCGAGAACGCAGTCGTGCTCGATCGTGACGCGCGCGTGCAGGCGCGTGCGCGCGCCGATGCGCGTGCCGGCGCCGACGTGCGTGCCCGCCTCGAGAACGGCGCCGTCGTCGATCGTGGCGCCGTCGCCGACGCTGACGAAGGCGCCGACGTGGACGTCGCGGCCGAGCCGTACGCCGGCGCCGAGCGCCGCCTGCGGATGCACGCCGGGCGCCGGGCGCGGTGCGACTCGGGGCGCGACGTGCCGCGCGATGGCGGCGAAGCTGCGATGCGCGTCGTCGCTCTCGAGCAGCGCGGTGTGCGAGGGCAGAAGCTCCGCCAGGCCCGGCGCGACGAGCACGGCGCCGGCGCGCGTGCACGCGGCGGCCGAGGCGAGCCGCCGCGATGCGAGGAAGGCGAGATCGTAGGGGCCGGCGTTCTCGAGGCTCGCGAGCGAGCGCACCCCGAACGACGCTTCTCCGCGGACGAGTCGGGCGCCGCCGAGCCTCGCAAGCTCGCCGAGGCTCAGCGGCGGGTCGAGCCGGCGCACCGCGCGTCTAGGGCTTGCCGTTGGCGAGTGCGCGCAGCACCTTGTCGGTGATGTCGATGCGCGGACTCGCAACGACTGCCTCCTGCAGGATCAGGTCGTAGTTCTCCTGCTCGGCGATCTGCTTGATCGCGCGATTGACCTGGTCGATGACCTGCGCGAGCTCCTCGTTGCGGCGCTGGTTGAGATCCTCGCGGAACTCGCGCTGGCGGCGCTGGAACTCCTTCTCGAGATCGGCGAACTCGCGCTGGCGGCGCAGCCGGTCGGCATCGCTCATCACCGATGCGTCGCGATCGATCCGCTCGCCGAGCGCCCTCAATCGCGACCCCATGTCCTGCAGTTCCTTCTCGCGCTTGCTGAATTCCTGCTCGAGCTTCTGCTGCGCCGACTTCGCCGGGGTCGCGTCGCGCAGGATGCGTTCGGTGTTGACGAATCCGATCTTCGCCGTTCCCTGCGCAAAGGCGGGAACGCACGCGACGGCGAGCGCGCACGCGGCAAGCCAACCGAGGAACTTCATCCGGCGCTTCCTGTGTGGAGGGGTGGCACGAATTGTCGCACAGCGGTCAGAAGCCGGTGCCGATCTGGAACTGCAACCGCTGCGTGCGATCGTTTTCCCGCTTGCGCAGCGGCACCGCGATGCTGAGCTTCAGCGGCCCGATCGGCGACAGCCAGGTCAGCCCGACGCCGGTCGAATAGCGCAGGTCGCTCAGGCTGATCGACTCGTCCCTGGGAAAGACCGTGCCGGCGTCGACGAACACGAATGAGCGGATCGTACGGTCGCGACCGGTGCCGGGCAGCGGGAAGATGAATTCGGCATTGCCGACGATGCGCGTCTGCCCGCCGGTGGGCACGAGCCGCGAGCCGCCGCCGGGGCGGAACTCCTCTTCCTTCGGGCCCAGCGAGCTCGGATAGTAGCCGCGCACCGAACCGATGCCGCCGGCATAGAAGTTCTTGAACACCGGGTAAGGCTTGCCGCCGAAGCCACGCCCGATGCCGATGTCGCCGTTCAACGCGAGCGTGAAATCGCGTCCCAGCGGGTAGTACCACTGGTGCAGGTAGGTGGCGCGCCAGTACCGCAGCTCGGCCACCGGCATGGTCACCTCGAGGTTGGCCGTCTGCACGCGGCCGCGCGTCGGCACGATCGCGCTGTCGCGGCTGTCGCGCACCCAGCCGATGTTGGCCAGCCAGGCGGTGCTCGACGAGCCGAAGTCGTCGACGAACTGCTGGAAGCGCACCGGCGGACGCTCGCCCAGGCGCACGTCGTTGCGCTCGAAGGTGGTGCCGAGGCTGATGCGGTCGAACTCGGTGTACGGAATGCCGAAGCGCAGGCCCACGCCGCTCGCCCGCGTCCGGTAGTCGCCGAGATTGAGCTCGTCGGCGTCGAAGCTGCGCGTGTACAGGTCGAAGGAACGGCTGATGCCATCGGGCGTGAAATACGGATCGGTGTACGACAGCACGGCGGTGCGCGACAGCCGGCTGGTGTTCACCTCGAGCGCGAGCGACTTGCCGGTTCCGAGGAAGTTGTGCTGCACGATCGAGCCCGACAGGATGACCTTGTCGGTGCTCGAGAAGCCGATGCCGAGCGTGATGTTGCCGGTGGGCCGCTCGGTGACGATCACCTCGAGGTCGACCTGGTCGGGCGCGTCGGGCACCGGACGCGAATCGATCCGCACCTCGGTGAAATAGCCGAGGCGGTCGATCCGCTCGCGCGACAGGCGGATCTTCTCGGCGTCGTACCAGGCGTCCTCGAACTGACGCATCTCGCGCCGGATGACTTCATCGCGCGTGCGCAGGTTGCCGGCGATGTCGATGCGGCGCACGTACACGCGCCGGCCCGGGTCGACGAGGATGTCGAAGGCCACCTGCCGCTTCTCGCGATCGATCTCCGGCACCGCGTTGACGTTGGCGAACGCGTAGCCGAGGGCACCCAGGCGCTCCGAGATGCGGCGCGTCGACTCGCTGAGCCTGCTGCCCGAGAAGACGTCGCCGGGCGCGAGCTCGACGAGCTCGGCGAACTCGTCGCGGCGCCCGAGCAGCTCGCCGCCGAAGCGCACCTCCGAGACCCGGTACTGCTCGCCCTCGTGCAGGTCGATCGTGATCTCGACGCTTTCCTTGTCGGGCGAGATCGACACCTGCGTCGATTCGATCGCGAACTCGAGATAGCCGCGATCGAGGTAGAACGAGCGCAGCGATTCGAGGTCGGCGGCGAGCTTCTCGCGCGCGTACTGGTCGTTCTTCGAGTACCAGGTGAACCAGCCCGGCGTGGTGAGCCGCATCTCGTCGAGCAGCTGCTTGTCGGTGAAGTCTTCGTTGCCGACGAAGCGGATCGACGTGATGCGCGCGTTCTGCCCCTCCTCGACCGCCAGCGTGATGCCGACACGGTTTCGCTCGAGCGGAGTGACCGTGGAGGTGACCTGCACGCCGTACTTGCCGCGCGCGAGGTACTGGCGCTTGAGCTCCTGCTCGGCGCGCTCGAGCACGGCGCGGTCGAAGATGCGCGATTCGGCCAGGCCCTGGTCGCGCAACGCCTTGCGCAGCGTGTCCTTGTCGAATTCCTTCGCGCCGGTGATGTCGACCGAGGCGATCGCGGGCCGTTCCTCGACGTGCACGACCAGCACGTCGCCCTCGGCCTCGAGACGCACGTCGCGAAAGAAACCGGTGGCGAACAGCGCGCGAATCGCCTCGCTCGCCTTCTCGTCGGTCATCGTGTCGCCGACGCGAACCGGGAGATAGCTGAAGACCGTGCCGGGCTCGGTGCGTTGGATGCCTTCGACGCGGATGTCGCGGATCGTGAAGGGCTCGAACGCGCCGGCGACGACCGGCAGCATCGCGAGAACCCATGCAGCCAGCGCCCGTCGCGCCGCACCCGGCTTGCGCCCCGGTCGGCGTCGAGCGAATCGCATTCGTTCAGGAACCGATCAACCGAGTGAAATCGTTGAACAGCGCGACCGCCATCATCATCATGATGATCGCCAGGCCGGCCTTCTGGGTGATGATCATGAAGCGCTCGGACAGCGGCCTGCCCTTGAGCGCTTCGAGCGCGTAATATACCAAATGCCCTCCGTCCAAAATGGGTATCGGCAGCAAGTTCAGCACGCCCAGGCTGATGCTGATCAGCGCGAGGAAGCTCGCATAGGCGATCCATCCCACCCGCACCGTCTGCCCCGCCAAATCCGCGATCGTCACCGGCCCGCTCAGGTTGCGCAGTGACAGCTCGCCGGTGATCATCTTGCCCAGCATCCGCAGCGAGAACGCCGACATCTCCCACGTCTGGCGCACGCCGTGGCCGAGCGACTCGATCGGTCCGTAGCGCACGAACTGCATCGCGAGTCGGTCCTGCAGGCCCGCGCCGATCCGCCCCACGCCGTCCTGCAACTGCGGCGTCACCGACACCACGATCTCGACGCCGTCGCGCAGCACCTCGAAGCGTAACGGCTCGTCGGCGCTGCGCTGTACCGCCTCGATGACCTGGGACGCCCGCTCGATGGCGACGCCGTCGATCGAACGGATCAGGTCGCCGGCGCGCAGGCCGTCGCGCTCGGCCGCGCCGCCTTCGATCACGTTGCCCACGGCGACCTCACCCGGCGCGATGCGGATGCCGAGCGTGCCCAGGAAATCGCGTTCGGCCTCGTCCGATGCGAGCCCGCTCGCGTCCAGCTGCAGCACCTCGCGCGCGCCGTCGCGCTCGACGACCAGGGTTGTGGCGCGCTGCTCGATCACCGGCTCGAGCAGCGCCAGGCGCATCTCGTGCCACGAACGCACCACCGTGCCGTCGGCTTCGACGACGCGGTCGCCCGCCTGCAGCCGAGCCTGCGCGGCGGCGGACGCCGGCGGCGGTGCGTCGACGAGCGCGGCCGGCTCCTGCAGCCCGATCCAGCCCATCGTCGCGTACAGCGCGATCGCCAGCAGGAAATTGGCCAGCGGGCCGGCGACGACGATCGCCGAGCGCTGCAGCAGCGACTTGCGGGTGAAGGCGTGCGGCACGTCCTTCGCGGCGATCGGCATGCAGTCCGGGTCGCGCTCGTCGAGCATGCGGACGTAGCCGCCGAGCGGGATCGACGCGATCACCCACTCGGTGGCGTCGGGCTTGGCGCGCCAGCGCAGCAGCGGCCGCCCGAAGCCGATCGAGAAGCGCAGCACCTTCACGCCGCACCAGCGAGCCACCAGGTAGTGGCCGAGCTCGTGCACGAAGATCAGCAGCGTGAGCGCGGCGAGGAAGGCGACGATCGTCTGGATCGTGTTCATGCGGTGCACCTCGAGAGCTGCTCTCGCGCGAGCGAGCGCGCTTCGTCGTCGATGGCGAAGACCTCCTCGATCGCCGTGCCCGCCGCGCGATCGCCGATCGCGTGCAGCACGGCCTCGGTGACCGAGGCGATGTCGGTGAAGCGGATCGCGCGCCCAAGGAATGCGGCGACCGCCACCTCGTTGGCCGCGTTCAGCACGCAGGGGGCCGCCCCGCCGGCGGCGAGCGCTTCGTGCGCCAGGCGCAGGCACGGAAAGCGGCGCGCGTCGGGCGCCTCGAACTCGAGCCGTCCGATCGCGACCAGGTCGAGCGGCGTGACGCCGCTGGCGATGCGTTCCGGATGCGCGAGCGCCTGCGCGATCGGCGTGCGCATGTCCGGGTTGCCCATCTGGGCGAGGACCGACCCGTCGTCGTACTCGACCAGCGAATGCACGATGCTCTGCGGGTGCACGAGGACCTCGAGCCGGGAGCCGGCGACGCCGAACAGATGGAAGGCCTCGATCAGCTCGAGTCCCTTGTTCATCATCGTCGCCGAGTCGACCGAGATCTTGCGCCCCATCGACCAGTTCGGATGCGCACAGGCCTGCTCCGGCGTCGCCGCGGCCATCTCGGCGAGCGTCGCGCCGCGAAACGGCCCGCCCGAAGCGGTGAGTACGATGCGGCGCACGCCCCGCGCGCAGCGACCGGTGCCGTCGACCGGCAGGCACTGGAACACCGCGTTGTGCTCGCTGTCGATGGGCAGGACGGTGGCGCCGCCCTCGCGACACGCGCGCAGGAAGACCTCGCCGGCCATCACCAGCGATTCCTTGTTCGCGAGCAGGATCCGCTTGCCGGCGCGCGCCGCCGCCAACGTCGGCGCGAGGCCCGCGGCGCCGACGATCGCCGCCATCACCGTGTCGACGTCCTCGTGCGCGGCGAGCGCGGCGAGCGCCTCGTCGCCGGCCAGCACCTCGGTGTCGAGCCCCGCGGCGGCGATGCGCGCGGCGAGCCCGTGCGCGGCGTCGACATCGGCGAGCGCCGCGTAGCGCGGCGCGAAGCGCAGGCACTGTTCGTAGAGATCGTCGGCGCGGCGCTGCGCGGCGAGCGCGAACACGCGGTAGCGGTCCGGATGGCGTGCGACCACGTCGAGCGTGCTGCGCCCGATCGAGCCGGTGGCGCCGAGGATCGTGAGCGACTGCATGGCGACCGATTATCCCAGCAGCCGATGCAGCAGCATGGCCGCCGGCATGACCGGAATCAGCGCGTCGATGCGGTCGAGCACGCCGCCGTGGCCGGGCAGCACGGTTCCGCTGTCCTTCACCCCGGCCTGGCGCTTGAGCAGCGATTCGTGCAGGTCGCCGACGATCGACAGCGCGGCGAGCGCGACCAGCGCGAGCGCGGCGCCGACGACGCTCCACTCGTCGACGAGCCGGGCCGGAAGCGTCGACGACAGCGCGGGCACCGCGGCTGCGGCCAGGCCGATTCCGGCGACGGCGACGAAGCCGCCGAGTGCGCCCTCCCGGCTCTTGCCGGGACTGATCGACGGCGCGAGCTTGTGCCGGCCGAAGGCGCGCCCGACGAAGTACGCGGCAATGTCGGCGATCCAGACGATCGCCATCGCCGCCAGCAGCGGCAGCGGCCCGAGCGCACGCAGCGCCACCAGCGCCACCCAGCAGGCGAGCAGCCAGGCGGCGGCGAGCCCCACGCCGCCGCCGCGGGCGTCGTGCGCACGCAGGTGCATCGGGCCGAGCACGAGCCATCCCAGCGTGGCCGCCGCGCAGACGGCGATGACGAAGGCCGGCGGCCAGCCCGCGATCTCGCGCCAGGCGAGCAGCGCGGCGCCGACGAGCGCGACGGCGCCGGCGGCGAGCGCGGCGCGGCGGCCGCCGTCGAGCAGGCGCACCCACTCGTAGGCGGCCGCGGTCAGGAAGACGAGCGTGACGGCGCCCCAGACCCAGGGATCGAGAACGAAGATCGGGGGCAGCAGGATCGCCAGCAGCACCAGCGCAGTGACGACTCGCGTGCCGAGCATCGGTGCGGACCCGATCAGAGCGGCGACACGAGCCGGCGCCTCAGCCCGCTTCGGCGGCCGAAACCTGCTCGCTCGTGCGGCCGAAGCGTCGCTCGCGCCGGCGGAACGACTCGATCGCGCGGTCGAGCGCGACGGCGTCGAAGTCGGGCCAGAACGTGTCGGTGAAATACAGCTCGGTGTAGGCGAGCTGCCACAGCAGGAAATTACTGATGCGCTGCTCGCCGCCGGTGCGGATGAACAGATCGGGCTCGGGCGCGTAGGCCATCGCCAGGTGCGGCGCCAACGCGGCTTCGCCGATGCGGTCGGGATCGGCGGCGAGCTCGGGCTGCGCCCGCAGCATCGACTGCACCGCCTTCAGGATGTCCCAGCGCCCGCCGTAGTTCGCCGCGACGGTGAGCGTCAGTCGGCGGTTGGCCGCGGTGCACGCCTCGGCCTCGCTGATGAGCTGGCGCAGCCGCGGTTCGAAGGCCGACAGCTCGCCCACCACCCGCAGGCGGATGCCGTTGGCGCGCAACTGCGCGACCTCGCGCTCGAGCGCATTGACGAACAGCCGCATCAGCAGCGAGACCTCCTCGGCCGGCCGGCGCCAGTTCTCGGAGCTGAAGGCGAACAGCGTCAGGTACTCGACGCCCCGCCGCGCGCAGGCCTCGACGGTCGCGCGCACCGCCTCGACACCCTTGGCGTGCCCGGCCACCCGCGGCAGCCGGCGCTGGGTGGCCCAGCGCCCGTTGCCGTCCATGATGATCGCGATGTGCCGCGGCACGTCGCGTGGGCGCGGAACCGTGATCGTCGTGCTCGAAATCATCGAAGCGGCGCGGGCTCTTGCGCGGACTCAGACCGTCATGATCTCGCGCTCCTTGACGTCGAGCATGCGGTCGATCTCGACGACGAAGCGATCGGTGAGCTTCTGGATCTCGTCCATCGCGCGGCGCTCGTCGTCCTCGGAGATCTCCTTGTCCTTGACGAGCCTCTTCAGCTGTTCGTTGGCGTCGCGGCGCAGGTTGCGCACCGCGACCTTCGCCTGCTCGCCTTCGTGCTTGACGACCTTGGTCAGCTCGCGGCGGCGCTCCTCCGACAGCGGAGGCATCGGCACACGGATGAGGTCGCCGCTCGTGGACGGGTTCAGGCCGAGGTCGGACTCGCGGATCGCCTTGTCGACGACCTGGACCATCTTCTTCTCCCACGGCTGCACGCCGAGGGTGCGCGCGTCCTGCACGGTGACGTTGGCGACCTGGCTGATCGGCACCGAGCTGCCGTAATAGTCGACGTGGATGTGGTCGAGCAGGCCCGCGTGCGCGCGCCCGGTGCGGATCTTCGCGAGGCTGGCGCGCAACGACTCGATCGATTTCTGCATCTTCTGCTCGGCGGACTGCCGGACTTCCGCAATGCTCATGATTCCTCCGAACGACGGATCGCGCCGGCTGCGCGCGCCGCGCGGCGGGGCCGCGCGCGTCGACGGCTGCAGGCGCGTTCAGACATGGACCAGCGTGCCCTCGTCGTCGCTGCACAGCGCCCGCTGCAGCGCGTCCTCGCCGAGGATCGAGAAGACCTTGATCGGCAGCTTGCGGTCGCGGCACAGCGCGAAGGCGGTGGCGTCCATGACCTTCAGGTGGCGTGCGATCGCCTCGTCGAAGCTGATCCGGGTGAAGCGCTGCGCCGACGGATCGAGCATCGGGTCGGCGCTGTACACGCCGTCGACCTTCGTCGCCTTCAGCACGACCTCGACACCCATCTCCGCCCCGCGCAGCGCGGCGGCGGTGTCGGTGGTGAAGAAGGGGTTGCCGGTTCCGGCGGCGAAGATGACGACCTTGCCTTCCTCGAGATAGCGAAGCGCCTTAGGACGGATGTACGGCTCGACGACCTGCTCGATCTTCAGGGCCGACTGCACGCGCGCGACGACGCCATGCTGGCGCAATGCGTCCTGCAGCGCCAGCGAATTCATCACCGTGGCGAGCATGCCCATGTAGTCGGCGGTGGCCCGGTCCATGCCGGCCGCACCGCCGGCGACGCCGCGGAAGATGTTCCCGCCGCCGATCACGATCGCCAGCTCGACGCCCATCGCGACCACCGAGGCGATCTCGCGCACCATCCGCTGCAGGGTGCCGGCGTTGATGCCGTAGGCGTCGTCGCCCATCAACGCCTCGCCGGAGAGCTTGAGCAGCACGCGCCGGTAGCGCAGCGTGGGCACCGGCGCGGCCGCCGCGGCGGCCGGCGTCGCTGCGGGGCGCACCACCGCGGAAGCGGCCGGGCTGTCGTTCGAGCTCACGAACCCTCCTGATGCGTCGGCGACGCCTCCCGCGAGGCGGAGCGCCGCCGCCCGCGATTATGGGGCTTTTCGGGCGCGGCCGGCGCGGCGGGAGCCGGGCGCGCGCGGACCGCCGCGCCGTCGGCCGCGCTCACCGCCCGGCGGCGGCCGCGGCCTGCGCGGCGACCTCGGCAGCGAAATCGGCCTGCTTGCGCTCGATGCCCTCGCCCACGACGAAGAGCGCGAACTGCGCAACCTGCGCCCCGCGCGACTTCAGCAGCTGCTCGACGGTCTGCTTGTCGTCCTTGACGAAGGGCTGGCCGAGCAGCGTCACCTCCTTCAGGTACTTCTGGACGGCGCCGTCGACCATCTTCGCGACGATCTCGGGCGACTTGCCCGGCTTGCCCTCGGCCTTCGCCTTCGCCTGCTCCTCGTCGGCCTTCTGCTGCGCGATCGAGCGCTCGCGCTCGATGTCCTCGGCCGGAACGCCGTCGCGCGACCGCGCCTTCGGCTTGCTCGCCGCGATGTGCATCGCGACGTCGCGCGCGAGTGTGTCGTCGCCGCCGACCAGGTCGACCAGCACGCCGATCTTCGAGCCGCCATGCACGTAGGCGTTCAGCCGCCCCTGCGCCTCCAGGCGCGCGAAGCGGCGCACGGTAATGTTCTCGCCGATGCGCCCGACCAGGGCCGTGCGGACCTCGTCGACCGTGCCGCCGTCGATCGGCAACTGGGCGAGCGCGTCGAGGTCGGCCGGCGCCTGCGTGCCGACGCGCTCGGCCAGCGTGCGGGCGAAGGCGAGGAAATCGTCGTTCTTGGCGACGAAGTCGGTCTCGCTGTTGACCTCGACGATCGCGCCGAGCCGGGCGTCGTCGGCGATCCACACGGCCACGACGCCCTCGGCCGCCACGCGCGAAGCGGCCTTGCTCGCCTTGTTGCCGAGCTTCACGCGCAGGATTTCCTCGGCGCGCGCGAGGTCGCCGCCGGCCTCGGCCAGCGCCTTCTTGCATTCCATCATCGGCGCGTCGGTCTTCTCGCGCAGCGCCTTGACCATGCTCGCAGTGATCGCGGTCATCGGTTCACTCCCTGATTCCTTCGTTCCCGCTTCCGATTGGGCTCACTCGTCCTCGCCCTCGATCTCGACGAACTCCTCCTCGTCGTCGGCGGTCTTGGCGATCTCCTGCAGGGCGGCGGCCCGTCCCTCGAGGATCGCGTCGGCCGCGCCGCGCGCATACAGCCGGATCGCCTTGCCGGAGTCGTCGTTGCCGGGGATCACGTGATCGATGCCCACCGGCGAGTGGTTGCTGTCGACGACGGCGACGATCGGGATGCCGAGCTTGTTCGCCTCGGTGACCGCGATGCGATGGAAGCCGACGTCGATGACGAACAGCGCGTCGGGCAGCGCTCCCATCTCCTTGATGCCGCCCAAGCTCTTCTGCAGCTTCTCGAGCTCGCGCTGGAACAGCAGCGATTCCTTCTTCGACATGCGGTCCATTCCGCCCTCGGCCACCGTGGCTTCCATGTCCTTCAGCCGCTTGATCGAGGTCTTGACCGTCTTGAAGTTCGTCAGCATGCCGCCGAGCCAGCGCTGGTCGACGTAGGGCATGCCCGCGCGCTGGGCTTCCTCGGCGATGATCTCGCGCGCCTGGCGCTTGGTGCCGACGAAGAGCACCGTGCCGCGGTTGGCCGCGAGCTGGCGCAGGTACTTCATCGCCTCGTTGTACTGCTCGAGCGATTTCTCCAGGTTGAAGATGTGGATGCGGTTGCGGTGCCCGTAGAGAAAGGGCGCCATCCGCGGGTTCCAGAATCGGGTCTGGTGGCCGAAGTGCACTCCGGCCTCGAGCATCTGCCGCATGGATACGGACATGACGAACTCCGATGGGTTGGGTCTGACGCATCGGCGCTGACCGCGCCCGGGACAGAATCCCGGGTGCGGCACCCTCGATCGACGATGCGCGCGATTTCGCCGAAGGGGGTCCCCACGGCGTCCTGGCCGCCGCCAGCCCGGACGGTGAATCCGGAACGCGTCGGCGGGATGTAACGCCCGCGCCCGTGCGCCCACGCGGGCGCCGGAACGAGCGAAGCCTATAATCCTAGCATGCCAGTGATCCTGAAGTCTCCCGCACAGATCGAGGCGATGCGCGTGGCCGGCCGCCTCGCCGCGGAAGTCCTCGACTACATCACGCCCTTCGTGAAGGTCGGCGTGACCACCGACGAGCTCGACCAGCTCTGCCACCGCTACATGACCGAGGTGCAGGGAACGGTGCCGGCCCCGCTGAACTATGCGCCGCCCGGCTATTCGCCCTACCCGCGCTCGATCTGCACGTCGGTCAACCACCAGGTCTGCCACGGCATCCCGGGCGAGCGGCAGCTGAAGAACGGCGACATCCTGAACATCGACGTCACGGTCATCAAGGACGGCTACCACGGCGACACGAGCCGGATGTTCTTCGTCGGAGAGCCGTCGGTGGCCGCGCGCCGGCTGTGCCGCGTCACCTTCGAATGCATGTGGATCGGCATCGACCAGGTCCGCCCCGGCGCGACGCTCGGCGACATCGGGCACGCGATCCAGAAGCACGCGGAGGCGAACGGCTACTCGGTGGTGCGCGAATTCTGCGGCCACGGCATCGGCGAGCGATTCCACGAGGAGCCGCAGGTGCTGCATTACGGGCGGGCCGGCACCGGCGAGACGCTGCGTCCCGGCATGATCTTCACGATCGAGCCGATGATCAACGCCGGCCGGCGCGAGGTGCGCGAGCTCGCCGACGGCTGGACGATCGTCACCAAGGACCATAGCCTGTCGGCGCAGTGGGAGCACATGGTGCTCGTCACCGAGACCGGCCACGAGGTGCTGACGATGTCCGCCGGCGCGCCGCCGCGGCCGGAGACCCTGCCGAAGGCGGCATGATGCCGGGCGCGGCGGCGACGATGCGTACGCTGCCCGCGCCGCCCCGCTCGCTCGGCGCGCCCGCGGACGTGCGCGAAGCCTATCGGCTCGAGCGCGACCGGGCCATCGCGCGCTTCCGGGCGCACCCCGACCCCGACGCGCTGACGCGCGCCCTCACCGTCGCCGCCGACCGGGCGCTGCGCGCGTTGTGGCGCCGGTTCGCGCCGGGACGCAACACCTCGCTCGCGGCGGTCGGCGGCTTCGGACGGCGCGAGCAGTTCCCGCACTCGGACGTCGACCTGATGGTGCTCACCGGCGAGGCGCTCGAGCCGGAGCAGGCTTCGCGCATCGAGGCGTTCATCGGCGCGTGCTGGGACTGCGGCCTGCCGATCGGTCACAGCGTGCGCAGCGTCGACCAGTGCGTCGCCGAGGCGCGCGCCGACGTCACCGTCCAGACCAGCCTGCTCGAGCTGCGTTGGCTCGCCGGCAGCCGCCGGCGCTGCCTCGAGGCCGCCGAGCGCCTGCAGGCGATCCTCGATCCGCAGGCGTTCTTCTCGGCCAAGCTCGTCGAGATGCGCCAGCGCCACGCGAAGTACGACGACACGCCGTACAGCCTGGAGCCGAACACGAAGGAGAGCCCCGGCGGGCTGCGCGACCTGCAGATGCTGGTGTGGATCGCGCGCGCAGCCGGGCTGGGCCGGCGCTGGCACGACCTGGCCGAGCACGGACTCATCACGGCGCGCGAAGCGGCGCAGCTGCGCCGCAACGAGCGACGGCTCAAGCGCATCCGGGCGATGCTGCACATCGTCGCCGGGCGCCACGAGGACCGGCTCGTCTTCGACCTGCAGGCGCAGGTCGCCGGCGCCCTCGGGCTGGGCGACGCCGACCCGCGCAGCGCCTCCGAGGAGCTGATGCAGCGCTACTACTGGGCGGCGAAGGCGGTCGTCCAGCTGAACACGATCGTGCTGCAGAACCTGCGCTCGGCGCTCTTTCCGGCGCGCCAGGCGCAGGTCGAGCCGATCGATGCGCTGTTCCGCAACGTGAACGGCCTGCTCGACGCGGTGGACCCGCACTGCTTCGAGCGCGAACCGTCGACCATCCTGCGGGCGTTCCGCACGATGCAGGACCGTCCCGAGCTCGTGGGCATCGCCACTCCGACGCTGCGCGCGCTGTGGAACGCGCGCACGCGCATCGACGCGGCGTTCCGGCGCGATCCCGCCAACCGCGCGATGTTCCTGCAGATCCTGCAGGCGCCGCGCGGCATCACGCACGAGCTGCGGCGGATGAACCAGTGGTCGATCCTGGGACACTATCTGCCGCCGTTCCGCCGCATCGTCGGACGCATGCAGCACGACCTGTTCCATGTGTACACGGTCGACCAGCACATCCTGATGGTCGTGCGCAACCTGCGCCGCTTTACGATGCCCGAGCACGCGCACGAGTATCCGTTCTGCAGCGAGCTGATGGCGGGCTTCGCCCAGCCCTGGCTGCTGTACGTCGCGGCCCTGTTCCACGACATCGCGAAGGGGCGCGGCGGCGACCACTCCGTGCTCGGCCGCATCGATGCGCGCCGCTTCTGCCGCGACCACGGGATGTCGGACGAGGACACGGCGCTCGTCGAGTTCCTCGTGCTGCATCACCTCGCGCTGTCGTCGGTCGCGCAGAAGCAGGACACCAGCGACCCCGAGGTCATCGCGCGTTTCGCTGCGCTCGTCGGCAGCGAGCGACGGCTGGTCGCGCTGTATCTGCTCACCGTCGCGGACATCCGCGGCACGAGCCCGAAAGTGTGGAACGCGTGGAAGGGCAAGCTGCTCGAGGAGCTCTTCCTCGCCACCCGCCGCGCGCTGCAAGGGCACGCTCCGTCGATGCAGACCCGGGTCGACGCCGTGCGGGACGAAGCCGCGCGGGTGCTCGCGCTCTACGGGCTGGAGCCGTCACACTACGCGCGCTTCTGGCAGCAGCTGGACGTGCCGTATTTCCTTCGGCACGCGGCGCAGGACATCTCGTGGCACGTGCGCGTGCTGCATGCGCACGTCGACACGCGCGTGCCGATCGTGCGCACCCGGCTGTCGCCCGTCGGCGAGGGCATCGAGCTGGTCGTCTACCTGCCCGACCAGCCCGACCTGTTCGCGCGCATCTGCGGCTACTTCGACAGCCGGCGCCTGTCGGTGCTCGAGGCGCGCATCCACACCACGCGCCACGGCTACGCGCTCGACACCTTCGTGCTCGTCGAACCGGGCGTCGCCGCGCAGCGTGCCGACACGCTCGTGCGCATGCAGGACGAGCTCGAGCACCGGCTCGCCACGCGCGACGAGCTCGCGCCGCCGGTCGAAGGGCGCAGCTCGCGCCGGTCGCGGCATTTCCCGGTCGAGCCTTCGGTGGAGCTGCAGCCCGACGAACGGGGCAGCCGCTTCCTGCTCTCGGTGGTCGCGGACGACCGCACCGGACTGCTGTACCGCATCGCGCGGGTGCTCGCGCGCTACCGCATCAACGTGCAGACCGCGCGCATCACCACGCTCGGCGAACGCGTCGAGGACGTGTTTCTGGTGGACGGCGCGGCGCTCGAGGAAGCGCGCGAATCGCGCCGCTTCCAGACCGAGCTGCTCGAGGCGCTGCGCTAGGGCCGCTGCGCCCAGCGGCGGGCGCCTGTCCGGCGGGCTCTTCTCCGGCAGGCGCTCGTCACGCCCGCGCGACGGCTTCCTCGAGCACCATCCGCACCGACTCCATCGCCTGGTCGAGGACGCGCTGGATGCCCTCCAGCGAGATCGACGTGCGACTCGAGCCCTTGCCCGCCGCGTGGTTCGCGACCACGCACAGCGCCGCATAGCGCAACTGCAGCTCGCGCGCGAGCGCCGCCTCGGGCATGCCGGTCATGCCGACGATGCAGCAGCCGTCGCGCTCGAGCCGGCCGATCTCGGCGGCGGTCTCGAGGCGCGGGCCCTGCGTGCAGCCGTAGGTCGCACCGTCGATCACCGGCCGCTGCACCCGTTGCGCGGCGGCGACTAGCCGCTGGCGCATCTCGGCGTCGTACGGTTCGGTGAAATCGATGTGCGTGACCGGCTGCTCGGCGCCTTCGAAATACGTGCCATGGCGCCCGCTCGTGTAGTCGATGATCTGGTCCGGGACGACCAGCGCTCCGGGGGCGCAGTCGCCGCGTATGCCGCCGACGGTGGCCACGGCGATCACGCGTTCGACGCCGACCTCCTGCAGCGCCCAGAGGTTGGCGCGGTAGTTGATCTCGTGCGGCGCGATCGTGTGTCCGTAGCCGTGCCGGGCGAGAAAGACGATGGGCGTGCCGCCCAGACGGCCGAAGGTCACCGCGCACGAGGGGTCGCCGTAGGGCGTTCGCACGACCTCGCGTCGTGTGTCCTGCAGGCCGGCGAGTCGGGCGAGGCCCGTGCCGCCGATGATCGCGAGCATGGCTGTTCAGTTCTCCGTTGCGGGCGCTGCCATTCGCAGCAGCGCGGCTTCGTCGAGCACCGGGATGCCGAGTTCGTGCGCCCGGGCGAGCTTGCTGCCGGCGCCCTCGCCGGCGACGACGTAGTCGGTCTTGCGCGACACCGACGAGGCCACCGATCCGCCGTGGCGGCGGATCCAGTCGTGCGCCTCGTCGCGCGACATCGTCGGCAGCGTACCGGTGACGACGAATGTGCGCCCGGCGAGTGCTCGATGCGGCCCGGGCGTGTCCGGAGCGGCCGACGCGGTCGGCGCCGGGCGAGGCCAATCGATGCCGGCGGCGAGCAGCGCGTCGATGACGGCACGATTGTGCGCTTCGCCGAGAAAGCGCTGCAGGCTCGCGACGATCTCCGGTCCGATTCCCTCGAGCGGCACCGGCTCGGGCTTCTCGCCGCGGACGCGACGGCGGGCGTTCTCCTTCTGCACGGCCGCCTTGCGGGCGGCGAGCGCCGCCCAGTCCTCCTGCAGCATCGCGTCGAGGTCGCCGAAATGCGCGGCGAGCAGTCGGGCGACCTCCTCGCCGACGTGACGGATGCCGAGCGCATAGAGGAAGCGCGCGAAGGTCGTGTGCTTGGAGCGCTCGATCGACGCCACGAGGTTGCGCGCCGATTTCTCACCCATGCGATCGAGTGCAGCCAGCGTGGGCACGTCGAGCGCATAGAGGTCGGCGGGCGTGCGCACCCGGCCCGAATCGACGAGCTGCTCGACGATGCGCTCGCCGAGCCCGTCGATGTCCATCGCGCGGCGCTGCGCGAAATGCAGCAGCGCCTGTTTGCGCTGCGCCGCGCAGTACAGGCCGGCGACGCAGCGCGCATCGGCCTCGCCCTCCTCCCGCACGACCGCCGAGTCGCAGACCGGGCAGCGCGTCGGCATCCGGAAGGCGCGCCGCGGCCGGCCGTCGTCGCGGCGATCGACGAGCGGACGCACGACCTCGGGGATGACGTCGCCGGCACGGCGCACCACGACGTGATCGCCGATCAGCAGGTCCTTGCGGCGGATCTCGTCCTCGTTGTGCAGCGTCGCGCTCGTCACCGTGACGCCGCCGACGAA
>Ga0079224_100002682_pt1 | contig 21876 bp, 16 predicted proteins | sample Stecom2015_FD_80414 | JGI IMG/M metagenome (GOLD analysis project Ga0079224, IMG submission 80414) | Agricultural soil microbial communities from Utah to study Nitrogen management - Steer compost 2015 | ecosystem: Environmental > Terrestrial > Soil > Agricultural land | place: USA: Utah...
AGCAGCCAGTGCCCGAGGACGAACCACGCGCTCCACGCGATGGCGCGGAAGGTAGGCCCGGCCAGCGGACCCGGGTGTCACGGTTCGGTCAGTTCCGCGCCCCCGCCGCGGGCCCGCGCCGCGCGCCAACGCCACGACAGATCTCGGCTTTTTTGCGTGCTTCGCCCGGCCTCGGGCAAAATCCGAAGCGTCTTCAGCTCATGAACATTTCCCTCCGTCTCCCCGCCGCCTGGATGGCCGCCGCGCTCGCGGCGCTCGGTTGCGCCGACCTCGACGCCGACGGCCCGTCGCTCGCCAAGCGGCGCAGCAAGGCCCTGCGCGCCGGGGAGCACGTCCCGAACATCTCGGAGGCCAGCGCCGCCGGGCTCGGCAACGGGCGCATCCGCCGGTCGAGCCCCGCGTTTTCCAAGCTGGTGACCTGCAACCACCCCGGCATCGTGTTCAAGGACGAGGAGCGGACCGGAGCGGACCGGATCATGTCCCCGCGGCTGCGGACGCGCCTGATCCGCCTGGCCGGCTTGGTCGCCGAGCGCTGGCCTGGGGTAGAGCTGCGGGTCACCGAGGCTTGGGACGAAGACGGCGAGCACGGCGCGCGCAGCCTGCACTACGATGGGCGCGCCGCCGACCTCACCACCTCCGATCTGGACGCGAGCAAGCTCGGTGAGCTCGGGTACCTGGCGGTGAAGGCCAAGCTCGACTGGGTCTACTTCGAAGACCGAAGCCACGTTCACGTCTCGGTGAACCGCTGAGCTTGCGGCGCCCGCGCATTTCCGCTGTAAACTGGCTCGGATGTCGGCCGAACCGGTGCGCCTGTTCGTGTATGGCTCCTTTTTGAAGGGGGAGCGGGACCACGCGCTGCTCGCCGGCGCGACGCTCGAAGGCGAGGCACAGACGGCCGCCGAGTTCTCGCTCTTCGATCTCGGGGTGTACCCGGCGCTGGTGCGGGGCGGCGAGCAGCCGATCGTCGGCGAGACCTACCTGGTGCTGCCAAGCGTGCGGTTTCACCTGGACGTCCGCAAAGAGTGTCCGCTGCTCTTTCAACGCGAGGCGATTCGGCTGTCGGACGGCAGCAGCGCCGACGCCTACGTGATGCGCTGGGACCAGGTGCGGGGGCGGCGCAAGATTTGGAACGGCGACTGGCGGCGGCGCTTCGAGCCGCGGCCGCGAGCCTCCGCCGACAGCCCCTTCGCCCGTTGGGCCAAGGGCAGGTTCCGCTGACCGCCGGCGCTCGCTCAACGCATGCGCGCCGACAGGCGCACCATCCCGCCCGCATACCGGAACCGGGCGTCCGCGAAGCGCGGCGGCCCCAGCGTCCCGCGCGCCCCCCGTGAGGTGCAGTACGCCTCCGCCGGCATGCCGAGGAAGTTGCGGTCGAGCTCACCGTTGTCGTTCTCGTCGTGGAAGGCGGACAGCGCGTAGGTGCCGTTCGGGACGCGGCGGAAGACGCAGATGGCGCGCTTGCTCCGAATCCGAGCCACCGACGTCTGCAGCGGCGCCTCGAGCCAGCCCTCGGCGTCGAACAGCCCGCACCGCACGCGCCCGCGGTCATTGGGGACGAAGGTCTCGAACTGGATGACGTTGCTGCGCGGGCCCTTCGCGCCGCGCGCGTCGCCCCAGGCGAGCCCGGTGACCACACACCCGGCGAGCGCCCCCGCCATCAGACGAATTCGCCCCATCCTTCCATGCATGGTGATGGCGGCGGCGGCTGTCGAGGGACCTATGGGTCGAGGTCGCGCGCCAGCAGGTCGGCGAAGCAGCGCTGGGCGCGGGCGGTGACCGGACCCGGGGCGGCCAGCGGGCGGCCGTCGACGCTCGCGATCGGCTGCACCTCGCGCGTGCTCGACGTCAGAAAGGCCTCCTCGGCGGTGGCGAGCGCCTCGACCGGTAGGGCGCGTTCGTCGACCTCCATCAGCTCGAGCACCAGGGCGCGGGTGACGCCGGCGAGGCAGCCGCTCGCCAGCGGCGGCGTGACCAGGCGGCCCCCTTGCACCACGAACACGTTGGTCCCGGTGCCTTCGCAGAGCTCGCCGCGCGTGTTGCCGAAGATGGCCTCGCCGGCGCCGCGCCCGCGGGCGTGGCCGAGCGCGACCACGTTCTCCGCGTAGGAGGTGGTCTTGAGGCCGGCGATGGCGCTGCGCTCATTGCGGACCCAAGGGACGATCGCGACCTTCTCTGCCGCGGGGAACGGGCGCAAGCTGGACACCGCCACCAGCAGCGTGGCGGCGCCGTCGCTGCGCTCGGACCCGAGCGGCGCGACCCCGGCCGTCCACGTGATCCGCAACCGCCCCTCGCTGAGCGCGTTCGCCTCGATCACCTGCGCCATCGCGCGCTCGACCCGCGCGCGGTCCGGCACCGCCAGCCCCAACCCCTGAGCCGAGTGCGCGAGCCGCTCGAGGTGACGCCGCACCGCGAACGGTGACCCGCGGTAGACGCGCAGCGTTTCGAACACGCCGTCGCCGGTGGTCAGGCCGTGGTCGAAGGGAGAGAGCGCCGCCGCCCGTTCTTCCACCAGACGATCGTTCAGCCACAAGACGCTCATCGCCGCCCGAGTGTGCGCGCAGTCGGCCTCCTTTGCCAGCCGGGAGTCTGAGCGACGAACGGTTTGCCGCGCAGGCCGTTTGGCGCGGAAAATGAGACGAACTAGAGCCCCGATCCGCGAGCAAAGCTGAGGGTTTCCCGAGCAATCGGGGCCCTCACCCAAAGTGGGGCCCCGACTGCTCGGGGCTCTCGGCTGGCAAACGGATCGCGCTCTGGCGACTCCCTGCCCGCGCGGCCTCAGCGGCGCATCCTGGCCAGGTTGCGGGCGAGTCGCTGGAAAATCGACGCCGCGAGGCGCACGTCGTGGCTGCACACCTCGTTGAGGTCGTCGGCTCGGATCCGATAGGCCCGGGTGTGCTCGAGCGCCTGGCACAACGCCTGGCCGCGGCCGCCGCCTGCCAAAGACTCCGGGTAGAGCAGGGCCGATGGCCCGAGCGTCCAGCCTTCCGGCGTCACGACGGAGCCCTCGAGCACGATGTAGCCGACGCGATCGGACGCCACCACCGCCGGCAGCGGCTCCCCCCGGTTGAACGTCACCTCGATCGCCGACTGCAGCGCCTGGGCGGCGAGCTGGTCGCTCAACCCCGAGAGCAAGGGGCAGTGGCGAGCGTAGGCGAAATCGCGCGCGGCCAGGCCGCCGTCGGAGCTCTCGCGCCGCAGGCGCTCCTCACCCACGCCCACGACGATGGCCGTCGCGTTGTCGCCACCGGCCCGCGACAGCGCCGCGTTGATGAGCACCACCGCCGCCTCTTCGGGCGTGCCGCGCCGCGCCAGCTCCCCGAGCTCCCGCTCGCTGTCGAGCTCGTCGTGCACGCCGTCGGTGCACAAGACCAGGCGATCTCCGGGCGTCAGCTCGACGAACGCGGGATCGACCGACAGGCGCTCGCTGCGGCCCAGCACGCTGGTCAGGGCCGGGCGCGCTGGCGGCGGCTCCGAGATCGTGCCGACGCCGACCGCCAAGAGCGAGTTTTGCACCGTATGATCGGAGGTGATCTGGATCGTGGCTTGGGGCCGCACCAGATATACGCGACTGTGCCCGACGTGCACGATGAAGCCGTGCCGTCCGAGCAGCAGCAGCAGCTCCAACGTGCACCCGGGCGCCGAGGGGTGGCGCGGCCGCCGCGAGACGGACTTGACGGTCTCGTCCGCCTCGCGAACGCAGCTCTCGAGCAGCTGCAGCACGGCCGCGCGTGTCTCGAGGGTCGGCGCCTGCAGGTGGCGATCGCAGATGGCGAGGGCGTCGGAAGCCCGCAGCCGAGCGAAGCAGTGGTCCAGGCTCACGCTCGCAGCCAGCGCGCCGTCGGCCGTGTCGCCCATTCCGTCGGCGACGGCGAACAGGCCGGCAGAAGGGTCGGCTCGCCAGGCGTCCTGATTGCTTTGTCGCACGTTGCCAACGTGCGACGCGCCACCGAAACCGATCGCATAGTCGAAGCGAGAAAGGGACCAGGACACTCGCCTCGAGCTTACCGAACCGACCCCCGCGTGTAAAACTCGATGGATGGCCAGCGACGCCGACAGCGCGGGCGCGCGCCAGCCCCAACGCCCGGGCCAGCGCCCGCGCCTCAGGCAACGGCTCTCGGTCCTGCTGCTCCGCGCGTGCGGGTTCCGCCTGGTGGGGGAGCCTCCCCCGCTCGCCAAGTGCGTCGTCGTCTTCGCTCCGCACACCTCCAACTGGGACTTCCCCCTCCTCATCCTGACACGCGCGGCGTACGGGGTGCGCGTTCACTTCCTCGCCAAGCACACCCTGTTTCAGCCCCCATTCCGCGCGTTCTTCCGTTGGCTCGGCGGCTTCCCGGTCGAGCGGCACCGCCGGCGGGGGCTGGTCGGGCAGGCGGTGCGCCTGCTGCGTGAGCGGCCGCACTTCTGGCTGGCCATGGCGCCGGAGGGAACGCGCGCGCGGACGGATCACTGGCGCACCGGGTTTTACCGGATCGCGCGCGGCGCAGACGTGCCGCTCGTGTGCGTGTTCGTCGACGGGGCGCGCCGGGAGTGTGGCGTGTGTGCGGTCTTGACGCTCAGCGGCGATCCAGCAAAGGACCTGGAACAGCTCCGTTCGGCCTACGCGGGCCGGCGTGGCCTGCGTCCCGAGCGAGCCTCCGAGGTTCGGTTTCGACCGGGCGCGATCAAAAGTTCATGAGCCGGCGTCCGCCTTCCCAATCTCCCAGCGCAGCGGCGCTGCGCGCCGCGCACGGCAGGAGCGTCGACGACGTCATCGGGCCCGGCCTCCGCGTGCTGTTCTGCGGCATCAATCCGAGCCTGTACTCGGCGGCGGTGGGACGGCATTTCGCGCGACCGGGCAACCGCTTCTGGCCGGCGCTGCACCAGGCGGGGTTCACGCCGCGGCGGCTCACCGCGGCAGAGCAACCGGAGCTCCTGTCGCTCGGCTACGGCATCACCAACGTCGTCGCTCGCGCCACGGCGACCGCGGCCGAGCTGTCGACCGAGGACTACTTGGCAGGGGCCCGCGCGCTCGCGCGCAAGCTCCGGCGCTACCAGCCCCGCGTGATCGCTTTCTTGGGGATCGGCGCCTATCGGATCGTCAGCGGCCACCGCGACGCCGGCGTGGGCCTGGCGCCGGAGCCGTTCGCCGACACCGCGGCCTGGGTCTTGCCGAACCCGAGCGGCCTCAACGCTCACTATCAGCTCGACGCGCTGGCCGCCGAGCTCGCGCGCCTCTCGGCGTGGATCCGCCGCGCCTCGACCCCCGGAGGATCCGCCGCTACGGTGGGCCGCCGATGAGTGACGAAGCCAGCGCCATCCGCCGAGCGTTCGATGAGCTCGAAGCGCTGCATCGCGGCCCGCTCGACGCCGCCGGGCGCCTGCGCTCCGAGGAGCTGCTCGAGCTGTTGCGCTGGGCCTATCGACGCAACTCGTCGGCGTTCGAGACCGAGATGCTGGCCGTGCTCAAAGAAATCGCCCAGACTCACAAGCCCTCGGCCAGCTCGAGCGCGCCCGAACGGCGCGATCCTCGCAGCGTCTTGCAGAGCGTGTTCGGCTACGACGACTTCCGTCCCGGGCAGCAGGCGCTGATCGAAGGCGTGCTCGCCGGCAGAGATTCCCTCGGGATCATGCCGACCGGCGCCGGCAAGTCGATCACCTACCAGGTGCCGGCGCGGCTGCTCGGGGGCACCACGCTGGTCATCTCGCCCCTCATCGCGTTGATGAAGGATCAGGTCGACGCGCTGCGGGCGGTCGGCGTGCGCGCCACCTTCTTGAACTCCAGTCTGGACGCGGACGAGCGACGCCTGCGCGTCTCCGGCCTGCGCGCGGGTCGCTACGAGCTGCTCTACGCGGCGCCCGAGGGCCTGGAGGGCTCGATCGGGCGGCTGCTCTCGGATCTCGACCTGCGGCTGATCGCCGTCGACGAAGCGCACTGCATCAGCCAGTGGGGGCACGACTTCCGCCCGGCCTACCGCCAGCTCGCCGGGCTGAAGGCCCGCTTCGGCGGTGTGCCGGTGCTGGCGCTGACCGCCACCGCCACCCGCGCGGTGGCCAAGGACATCGTCGAGCAGCTCGGGATGGTGGCCCCCGCGGTGTTCCGCGGCTCCTTCTTCCGCCAGAACCTGCGGCTCCACGCCTACCAAAAGGGCGCGACGGGCGGCGTGTCGACGCGCGAAGCGATCCGGCGGCTGGTGCGCGCGCGCGCCGGGCAGAGCGGCATCATCTACTGCCTGAGCCGCAAGGGCGCCGAGACGCTCGCGGACGGTCTCTCGGAGCAGGGGGTCGCGGCCGGCCATTACCACGCCGGGATGGATCCGGAGGCCCGCGCGCGGGTACAAGAACAGTTCCGGAGCGGGGCGCTGTCGGTCGTCGTGGCCACGATCGCCTTCGGCATGGGGATCGACAAGCCCGACGTGCGCTACGTCATCCACCGCGACATGCCGCGCTCCATCGAGGGCTACTACCAGGAGATCGGGCGCGCCGGACGTGACGGCCTGCCGAGCGACTGCATCCTCTTTTACTCCTGGGCCGACGTGAAGGCCTACGACGGGTTCGCGGACGAGGTGGAGGACCGCGCGCTGTCCGAGCGGCTCTACCAGCAGACCCGTGTCATGTTTCGCTACGCGGAGGATGGGGCCAGCTGCCGGCATCAACGCCTGGCGAGCTACTTCGACGAGGCGCTCGAACCCTGCGGCGCCTCGTGCGACGCCTGCCACGGGCAGGATTTGCTCGAGCAGGCCCGGTCCGCGGCGCCAGCCACCGTGAGGCGCAAGCGCGCGCGCGAGGCGGACGCTGGCGACGCCGACCCGGCGCTCTTCGAGCAGCTCCGCAGCCTGCGCAGCGAGCTGGCGCGCGAGGCGGGCGTTCCGGCATACGTGGTGTTCTCGGACAAGACGCTGCTGCAGATGGCCGCCGCGCGCCCCACGGACGAAGCGGCCTTGATGGCGCTGTCGGGCGTGGGCCCGACGAAGCTGTCCCGCTACGGTGCGCGCTTCCTGGAGCTGATCCGCGCGACCGGATCGCGCAGCAGCAGCACGGCGACCAGCAGCAGATAGGGCAAGATCAACAGCCAGCCTTTGGTCGTCACCGGCATCATCAGGCTCTTGAGCGCTTGCTGATGAAAGCCGGTCCCGGTCCAGACCAGGTACAACACCACGCAGCCCACCGGCACCGCCAGCTCCGCGATCCGATGCCGCAGCGGCGCTTGCCGCAGCCGGCCGGCATTCACCCGGCGCTGCTCGGCGCGACGCTCGCGGACCCGGCTCTCCGCCATGCGCGCGACGGCGGGCGCGTGCGCCAAAAAGCTCGCCACGTGGCCGCGCATCCAGCGGTACCCGGTGACGCCGACCAGGGCGGGCGCCAAGATGTAGACGACCTGCTCGACCACCGAGGCGCGCTGCCCCGAGAGGCTCGTGATCGCCGTCAGGCAGGCGATCGCGGCGCCGCCGTAGAGGCAGTAGATGCGCGCGACGCGGAAGATCGCCAGGCTGCGCAGGAAATACTGGGAGCGGTCCCGGGCCGAGGCCGCGTCCGCCGGCTGGTACGGCAGGCGGAGCGCCGCCAGCACCTCCGAGAATGGAAAGGCGACCAGCAGGGTGACCAGCACCAGGCCCAGCAAGAAGGTCGTCTGAAAGACCAACGTCTTGAGGATCTCGAACGGCCGCAGCACCTGCTCCTGGACGCGCTCGTGCAAGAACGCGAGCGGGCTCGCGTCCGCGCGGCTGAACGCCCAATCGAGGACGTCGGTGGCGCCGATGGTCAAGAGCAAGATCGCGATCAGGAACACCGGCCACACCGCCTCCCAACGCGGCCTCGTCACCAACAGCTCGTAGCGATCGATCTGGCGGGCGAAGCGCACCTCGCTGGACATCAAGAACAGGTAGGCGAACAAGAACAGCAGGATCACGATCAAGGACTGCGCCCACTCCGCCCGCAGCTCGCCCGCGATGCGCCGCGCCACTTCGGCGGAGCTCAGCATGGGGTGCCCAACTTGGGTCGCGGCGAGCACCACGAGCTCGACGATGAAGATCAGCTGAAAGAGCGGCGCGAGCGCCGCAGCGAACGTGCGGTGGGTCAAATAGCCGGAGAAGAACAGCTCCTGCTCGGTAGCGGGCCGAAAACGATCGTGCTCACTGCGCGCCTGGCGGAGCGCCAGGAGCGACGACCAGAGCGGGTAGCCGAGCGCCACGATCAGCAAGAACCAGCCGACGGCGTTCAACACGGTGGGCGGCGCCAGCACGAAGACCGACGTCACCGACTGGCCCGTCAGGTACCAGACCACGAACGCGAAGAGCAGGGCGGCGCCGCCGACCCAGAGCCCGGTCCTGAGCAGGCTCTCGGCGCGAAACTCCCGGCCGATCCCCTCGATGTAGTCCTGGACGTGCGCGCGGGTCTGGGCGATGGACAGACTGCGGCGATCCGGGTCCTTCTCGAGCAGCATCAGCGCGAGCGTCTCGAGCGCGATCGGCACCGAGGGGTCGATGGACGACGGCCGGCGGGGCGCCTCGGTCATCACCCGCACCAGCGTCTTCGCCGGGTCGTCGTCGTCGAACGGCACCTGCCCGCACAGGATCTCGTACAGAATCACCCCCAAGGAATAGAGGTCCGTGCGCTCGTCGACCGGCAGCCCCTTCGCCTGCTCGGGCGACATGTAGGCGGGCGTGCCCACCACCGCGCCGGACTGGGTGGCGAGCGCCGGCTTGCCCGCGCGCACGGAGCTGACCTCCGGCGCCCAGAGGTACGGCGACCCTTCGCCGGAGCCGGGGCTCGCGCCCGCCGCGCTCGCCTCCGTCGAGACCGGCGCCTCCCGCGGGTGATCGGCGCGCCCCTTCACCTTGGCCACGCCCCAATCCATCACCAGGACTTCACCGAAGTCGCCCACCATGATGTTGGCCGGCTTGAGGTCGCGGTGAATCACACCGCGGGCGTGGGCGTATTCGATCGCCTGGCACACCTGGAGGAAGACGTCGAGCAGGCGGCGCAAGCCGAACTCCGAGCAGGTCTCCGGATCGCCGGCGGCCCGCCCTTCGAGGATGGCTTCGAGCGATCGGCCGCGCACCAGCTTCATCGAGAAGTAGACGCGGCCCTGCGGATCGACGCCCAGGTCGTGCACCGGGACGACGTTGGGATGTTCGAGCTGAGCGGTGACCTGCGCCTCCTCGACGAAGCGAGCAAACTGCGGCGCTTGCAGCTCGTGGCTCGGCAGGGGCGACACCTTGATGGCCAGCTCGCGGCGCAGCTTCGTGTCCGTGCCGCGCAGCACGTACCCCATCCCGCCGCGGTCGATCTCCTCGTGCACCTGGATCTTGCCGCCCCAGAGCGACGGCTCTTTGCGCGCGTCGAGCGGCGCCGCGAGGGGCACCGGGGGCTCGAGCGCCGGCGCGGCCACCTGCACGTCGTCGAGCGGGCGCGCGCCGGCCTTCCCGATGGCCTTCTTGCCGGCGGGCGGCGCGCTGTCCGGTCCGAGCCGTCCTTCGCCTCGAGGCTTTGCCCGACGGCTCGGGAGAGGTGGAGGGTTTTTGTTTTGCTCGCTCATCGCCAGACGGATTGGGCCGTACAGCCGAACACGCGCCCAGCCTTTCCCACTCGGTGCCGGTGCCGCGGCAGTGCCGCTCCATCTTTGCGGGAGCCTCCTGCCAGCGCAAGCATCAGTTCGGCTTCCGCTGCGCCGCTCGCTGAGTCTCGGCCGATTCGACGTTCACCGAAGTGCGGAGCTCATCGAGCAGCTGCTCCTGTGTGCGCACCGACCGCACCTGCGGTCCGCGGCGCGCGAGCTCAGGCCAGATGCGGCCGCGGATCGGCTCGGGGAGCACGTTCTCGAGGTATTCGAGCGCCGTTCCCCGCAGCGCGGCGTCGTCGTGCTCGAGGGCGAGCAGCGACAGCCGCAGCGCCTCCCGATCGATGGCGAGCCCGAGCAGCAAGAACACGTATCTCAGCCGCAGTCGCTGCGCCCGAGCCGACGCTGGATCGCGGTCGCGCCCGTCTCGGGGCGCCGACTCCAGCTCGCGGCGCGCGGCGGCGAGGGCGAGATCCGGAGGGACCTGCAGCCGCGGGTGCCGGGCGGTCAGCTCCGACAAGGCGCGGGCCGCGCGGAAGCGGACGTCGAAGCTCGGATCGGACAGGGCGTCGCCGAGCACCCGCACGACCCGCGGGCTCGCGCATTCCTGAAGCACGCGGGGCAGCCGCCGGCGCACCTTCACGGGCGCGCTGGGATCGAGCAGCGCGTCCGAGAGTTGCCCGATCACCCTCGGCACCACGGACTTCAACGCGGACTGGATCGCCGGCGCGAGCGGGTCGGTTTCGAGCAGCGGGATCAAGAACGCAACCGTTCGCAGGTCGAGCGCCTGCCGCTCGAGCAGCGACCGCACGCGGCGCGGATCGCGCTCGAGCAAGATCTCGATCTGCGACACGAGCGGCATCGCCTTGGCCTCGTCGGCGAGCGCCCTGGCGCGATCGCGCTCGACCGGCTCGACCGGCCCCCCGCCCGCCGACTTGGCGTCCTGCCAGCTGCGGCGGAGCCGCTCGATCTGGGACAGGAGCTGTTCGCGATCGATGCTCGAGAGCGTCTGCGACAAGGTGACGCGCGTCGTGGCGTCCAGGACGTCTCTCTCCTCGAGCTCGAGCTGCCCCTCGCGGAGGCTCTTGGCCAGCTGGGCGACGTAGCCGCGGTGCAGCGCTGCGGCCGCCGCCAGCAGCACCGCGGCGATCCCGGTGACGAGGCCGAGCAGCAGCGCGTGCTTGCCATTCGGGACCCAAGCGAGCACGGCCAAAATAGCGGCGCTCCCCGCGACATCGCCCAGCCGGTCGCAGCCGACGTCGATCAGCGCCTTGGTCGAGCGCTTCTGTGCCGGGGCGACCGGGATGTACAGAAGCTCGTAGGCGGAGCGGAAGAACGAGTTTTGAGCGATCGTCTCGGCGCTGCGCAGCAGCACGACGGTCCACAGGCGCGTGAATCCGGTCGCCAGGACACCGGTCAAGAGCACCACGGCCGGCAGCAGGCCCACCGTCACCCCGAGGCCGAACCCTTCGAGGCTGCGTCGAACCACCGCGCTCTGGACCACGAAGGTGAGGATGCTGGTGGCCATGTAGAACAGGCCGAAGAATCGGAGCAGCTGCGCTTCCTCCGCGAAGCTCGCGGCGGCCGAAGCCTTGAGCACGTAGTCGGCGATCGCCGAGATGCACCCCGCGCCAGCGACGAACGCCGCGATGCGCCGCAGGTAGGCCGAGCGGCCCAGCTCGGACACGCCGTTCGCTGGCTCGATCTTGGCGCCCTTCGGCGACGAGCCCGCGGCGAACCGGCGGACGAACAGGGCACAGGCGACGTTCATCACCATCAAGCCGAGCAGCGCCGAGTGCGCGTCGAGCCACGCCGCCGCGCGCTCCGACAACACGCCCCCGATGAGGCCGCCGAGGGCGGCGCCGCCTGCGATGCGTGCCACGGCGCGCTTGGCGCTGTGCGGATCGAAGGACTCGTTGACCGCCGACCAGAACCCGCTGACCGCGATCGACCCGATCACCGCCACGTGCAGGAAGACCAGCACGGCCGTGGGCTCGGGGACGTAGCGATAGGCCCACCACTCGAGGCCAAACAGGCCCGCGCTGGCGAAGAAGGTGCCGGGGACGATGCGAGCTGGCCCGCGCTTGGCGAGGATCTGCGAGCTCGCCAAGATGGCAGGGATCGACACCACGGCCGAGGCCGCCATGACCTTCGGGAGCTCCGCGGCGGCGAAGTTCGAGAGGAACAGCGTGTCGCGCAGCGCTTTGGCGCCGACCTGCTGCGCGATCATCACGACCGCGGCGGCAACCGCCAACGCCGTCGCACTTGCCTTCCCGCGTCCCATTCGAACGGCGAGCGTATACTCCTACCGCTGCCGCGAGTCATCGACGTGCGCTTCTCGGCGTCCTCGAGGGCGACGCCCGTCGGGTTGGGGCGCCGACGCGACGACGAGCCCCCGGCCTTACAGGGTTGCTCGGTATCCCACCGAACAGACGCCGGGACGCGGGCACGCGCGCCGTCGCGTGCTAGCCCATGCGCCGCCGCGAGAGCGGCCGTGTGACGAGGTGAACGACTCGGGCGGACGAGGCCAAGCAGGTGCGTAGAGATTTTCGCCCAAGGTCCCGCCACCGAAGATCGTCCAACCCCATCATCCCGTATCGACGCTGACCGGCATCCCCGCCGGTAGCTTCCACGAGGCTCCCCCATGAACGTATTTGTGCGATACCCCCGCACGCTGCTGGCGTGCGCTTTGACGCTGGCGGCGAGCGGCTGCCAAGGCGACGTCTCGGCGACCGATTCGCCGCCGCCAGGCGGCGCGGCAGACCCCGGCGCGAGCGACGGGGACCGCAACGGCGACCCCAGCAAGCCGAACGACGACGGCACCCGCGCCGGAAACGACGACGAGCCGGGCCGATCTGGAGGCAAGCCGGGCCGTTCCGGCGGCGAGCCGAATAGTGGCAACGGAGACGGTGTGCCGAGCACGCCGGTGGAGGTGCCCGTCGACCGCTGCACGACCGACGAGCGCCTGGCAGCGGCGCCGATGCCGGCGCGGGTGCGACGCCTCACGCGGCTCGAAATCAAGAACACGCTCGCGGACCTGTTGGGTCCCGACTACGCGGCGCTCGCGGAGACGATCGAGCAAGACGCGCGCTCGACGTCCTTTTCGACCAGCGCCGACCGCAGCATCACCGCCGGGTATGCCGATGCGCTGCAGACCGTGGCCCGCGCGGCCGGCCAGCGCTACAGCGAAGAGCTCGCGAGCTCCGCGGCGCTGGACGCGAGCTGCGCGGCCTCGGACGAGGCGGCGCAGGCGTGCGCGAAAGAGCACGTCCTGAAGCTCGGCGCGCGCGCGTTCCGGCGGCCGCTGCGCGACGGCGAAGTCGAGGCGTTGATGGCCGTGTACGCGGCGGGCAGCGACACGTCGCTCGACGCGACCCCCGACGGTCGCCTGCAGACCGGGCTCGGTTGGGTGGTCGAAGCGCTGCTCCAGGCGCCCGACTTCGTGTTCCGGACCGAGCTCGGCCGCGAAGGCGCCGCCGCCGGGGAGACCGTGACCTTGACCGGGCTCGAGCTCGCCAGCGCCCTCTCGTACGACCTCTTGGCCTCGCCCCCCGATCAGGCGCTGCTCGACGCCGCTGCCGCGGGCGAGCTCGACGACCCGTCGAATCGCTTGGCGCATGCCGAGCGGCTCATGAGTGAGCGACCCGAGCGGCTGCGTGAGCAGCTGGCTCGCTTCGTGTTCGAGTGGCTGCACATCGACTTCGACGCACCGTCCTGGCAAAAGGACCCGTCGGCCTTCCCCGAGTTTGACCCGGCGATGCACGCGGCCATTCGAAGCCAGACCGAGCAGTTCGTCGCTCGCTGGATCGATGGCGGCGCCTCCCTGCTCGACCTGCTCACGACCCCCGACGGGTTCGTCGACGCGCTGACCGCCCCGCTCTACGGGGTCGACGCGCCGTCGTCCCAAGCCACGCTGATGAGCCTGCCCGAGCAGCGGGCGGGGATCCTCACCCAGCCAGGCTTCCTCGGCACGCACGCCCAGGCGGACGCGGCCTCACCGGTGCTGCGGGGGGTCGCCATCATGAGCGCTTTGTTGTGCCAAACGCCCCCGCCCGTCCCGGCGGACATCCCGCCGCTGGCGCCGGTGGCGGAGGCAGCCGGCAGCACCAACCGCGATCGCTTCGCGGCCCACACCGAGAGCCCGAGCTGCCAGGGATGCCACAGCCAGTTCGATCCCATGGGGTTCACCTTCGAAAACTACGACGCCATCGGCGGCTACGTGCTCGAACAAAACGGCGCCCCCATCGACAGCTCCGGGGCGCTGGTCGTGAACGGCGCCGAGCCCATCCCGGTCCCGGACGCGCTCGAGCTGGCGACCGAGCTCTCGCTCAGCAGCGCGGTCCACGAATGCTTCTCCAAGCAGCTGTTTCGTTCCGTGCTCGGCCGCTACGAGACCGAGCACGACGCCTGCAGCCTGCGCGACGCGCTGGACACCTTCCAGGGCGGCGGCTTCGACGTCCGCAAGCTGCTCACCGCCATCATCGGCAGTGAAGCCTACGCCACTCGCATCATTTCGGCGGAGTGAACCATGACCCTCATCTCGTCTCGTCGCACCTTTCTGAAAACCCTCGGCAGCGCCGCCGCATCGGCGTCGATCGCCGGCTTGCTGTCGGAGGCCGTCGCCCAAGAGGGCCCGCCGCTGCGCTTCGTGGTGCTCTACAACCCGCACGGCTACGCCCCCAACCTGTGGCGGCCGCGAGCCCCAGGCGGCGGAGAGGCCGCGGAGGCCAACTGGACCCTCGACTTCGATCCGGACGCCGCGCTCGCGCCGCTCGAAGGTCACAAGTCCTCGCTGACGCTGGTGGAAGGCCTCGACTGGCAGTGCCTGTACAAGCCGAACAGCGTCGGTCTGCTGGGCCATGCGGGCGCCGAGCTCGCGATGCTGACCGGGCGCGACGCGCGCGGGGCGAGCGACCGCCGCGCGACCGGGGAGTCGCTCGACATGTTTCTGGCCCGACACCTGGCGGTGAAGCCGTTCCTCTACAAGCACGGCGGCTACGCCGGCAAGGCGACGGCGGCCAGCTTCGGCCCCGGCGGTGAGGCCGTCCCGCTCGTGTACGAGCCAAAAGAGCTCTACCGGGCGTGGTTCGCCGGCGTCTCCCCGACGCAGGCGAGCGAGGACCCGAGCGCCGCGGCGCGCGTGCGGGCGGAGGCGAGCGTGCTCGACTTTCTCAAAGGCGAGGCCTCGGGCCTGCGAGCGCGCCTGGCCGGACCGGAGCGCCGCAAGCTCGAGGCGCACCTCGACGCGCTGTCGCTGATCGAGAAGCGTTTGCAGGCGGCGCCGAAATCCGCGGAGTGCCGGCCGCCGGCGGACCCGGACCCGCAAGGAGACGCCACCGACCGGCACCGCGCCGTGCTGGAGACGCTGGCCGCTGCGCTCGCTTGCAACCTGACGCGCGTGGCGACGGTGATGATGGACGCGGGCAACTACATGCCCTGGCTCGAGCTCGGCGGGCAGGACCGCCACGTCCACAACGACGTGGCGCACGGCTACCGCCCGGAGGACGAGACCTCCGGCCGCTACCTCGCCCGCATCCAGCGCTGGTACGCCGAGCACGTCAGCTACTTCTTCGACCTATTGAAGCAGATGCCGGAAGGCGGTAAGACGGTCTACGATCACACCATCGTGCTCTGGATCAACGAGCTCGGCAATCCGGCGGAGCACGCCTGCAACAACATCCCGATCGTGATCGGCGGCGGCGGCGGCGCGCACCGCAAAGGGCGCTATTTGCGCTTCGACACCAACGGCTACAAGGGGCCTCCCACCGCCCACAACTTGCTCCTCACGTCGCTCGCCAACGAGTTCGGAGCCGGGCTCGACCACTTCGGCGATCCGGAGCTCGCTGGCGAGCTGCCGGGATTTCTCTGAGGCCCCGAAGCGCGCCCGCTCCGCGCGGCCGGAGAGGGGGCCTTGCCCGCCCCGGGCCCGACTGAGGTATCGTCCGGGGCATGGCCCTCCCCGCTGGTCGTATCTCGGGCGCCCCCTTGCGCGCTTTGCTCGCCTCGACGCGCGGGCCGCTCACCGCGCCCGTCGCCAAAATCTTCCGCCAGCAGCTCGGCATCGACGCGCTGCTGGCGCTGCCGGCGGCGGAGCGCGGCAGCTTGCCGGTGAATCCGTTGCCGCTCCAGGCCCGCAGCGAGCACCGCCGCGAGTCGCTCGGCCTGGAGCTGCCCGCGTCGCGGACCTGGCCGAACACCAGCCGCGACTACCAGCGGGCGTTCCAGCAAGGGGACCTGACGCCGGAGGCGCTGGTCGAACGGAGCATCCGGGCCGCACGGCGGCTGGCGGCACAGTCGCCGAGCGTCGGCGGCGTGATGGCCTTCGACGAGTCCGGCGCCCTCGAGGCGGCGCGCCGTTCGGCCGCTCGCAGGGCGGCGGGTGAGGCGCTGCCGCTCGACGGCGTGCCCGTGGTGATCAAGGAGGAGGTCGACCTCGAAGGCTTCCTCACGGCGCTGGGCACCCGATTTCACGCCACCGCCGCGGCCACCCGGGACGCGACCGCCGTCGCGCGGCTGCGGCAGGCAGGCGCCGTCGTGATCGGTCAGTCGCCCATGACGCAGTACGGATTATCGCCCCTGGGAGTGAACCCACAGCGCCAGATGCCGCGCAATCCGCACGATCCGACGCGCCTGGCTGGCGGAAGCTCCACGGGCTCCGGCGTGGCCGTGGCGACCGGCGTCGTCCCCGGCGCGCTCGGCCTGGACGGCGGCGGCTCCATTCGCGTCCCCGCCGCGTTCACGGGGGTGTTCGGCATCAAGCCGACCTTCGGCCGCATCCCGCTGACGGGCCACGGCTTGAGCTCCGGCACGACCGTGGTGCACGCGGGCCCGATCGCCGGCAGCTCGCTCGACGTCGCGCTGATGTTGGCCGCCATGAGCGGTCCGGACGGCGTCGATCCATTCGCCGAAGCGGCCCCCGCCACCGAGGATCTGCTGGCCGCGCTCGGCCGCGGGGTGCGCGGGCTGCGCATCGGGGTGCTGGAGTCGGAGTTTTCCGCGGCGTCGCCCGCCGTCGCGTCCACGGTGCACGACGCGCTGTCGGCCTTGCGAGCGGAGGGCGCGGAGCTCGTCCCGGTGGAGCTGCCGCTGGCGCAGCATGCCGCGGCGATGGGCTTCTTGACCATCGGGCTCGAAGCCTACAGCGGCCTGCTGGACGTACGGCGCGAGCACTTTGCCGAGCTCAACCCCGACGTGCAGCTGACCTTTCGCGTGCTCGGTGCGTTCGGCTCGGACGACTACCTCGACGCGCAACGCTTGCGCGCTCGCTTGCGGCAACAGGCGGCCGAGGCGCTCCGCGACGTGGACGTGCTGGCGCTGCCCACCGCCGCCGACGTGGCCCCCAAGGTCACCGACGCCGAGATGCTCAGCGGCTTTCTGGACGCTGCCGCGCTCGCCGCGGCCTGCCGCTTCGCGTTTCTGGGCAACCTGACGGGGCTGCCCGCCATGTCGGTCCCCGTAGGCGCCGTGGGCAAGCTCCCCGTCGGTCTTCAGCTCGTCGGCGACGCTTGGGACGAAGCCACGCTGCTGCAAATCGCGGCACACCTGGAGCGCCTCGGAACGGCGCACGTCCTGCGCCCCGAACATTGCGTCGACTTGCTGACCTGAAGGCGCGCGCGCGCCGCCGTCGGCGTGGCGGATCACCCCACACCGGTGCCTTCCATCGGGGAGAACTCGCCTGCGTCGCCCCGCGCTTGCGCCGCGAGCGCGCGGGCATCACCACAAGGGAGTGCCAGGACTCCTCAGGTCAGCGCTGATCGGCTACAGCATCGCGCTGATCGGCTCGATGCCGATGACGGGGCCGGTCGCAGTCCTGTACCTGCGCAGCTTGCTCCAAGATCGCCGGCGGCAGGCGTTCGCGATCGTGCTCGGCGGCGCGTTGGCCGAAGGCGGCTGCGTGCTGGCGATCGGCTCGCTGCTGCCGACCCTCGTCCGAAGCCAGGCCACGCTCATCCCCCTCACCCGCGGCTTGGGTGCCGCCGCCGTGGGGGCGCTCGGGCTGTTTCTGCTCTTGCGACCGATGGTCTTCATGCGCGGCAGGCGCACGCGGGCGACCGGCGGTTTCATCGCCGGTGCCGCCGTCTCTGCCTTGAACCCGGCGCTGTTCGCCAGCTGGACGATCGTGTTGAGCTCCCTGTACGCCAATCATTGGCTCGAGGTGGCGGCGCTGTCGTCGGTGCCGCTGGCCGCGGGTGTCAGCGCCGGCAGCGTGAGCTGGTTTTGCGTCGTCTTGATGCTCTCCGCGCGCCTGCGGCGCTACCTGAACGCCGGCCGGCGCCTACGCCTCTTGCGCGGCTACGGCGTGCTGCTCCTCTTGGCCGCGATCGCGCTGGCGATCCAGGCCTTCGTAGCGCCGCCCGTCACCGAGCCCTGACGCGATCGTCGTCGGTCCCCAATTGGAGGCTTAAGCTCGAGCGGCGCGACTCGCCACCCTGGCGGCCACCGGACGCCGGGATCGCGTCGGCCTCGACCCTCGAGCTCCCCCCAAGAATCTTCCGTACTGCCGGCCTTCCTGTGAACCAAAGGCGCCGGAGCTCGTCGCGGCGGCTCATTCGACGCTTGGCCTCACTGGCGCTCGACGTCGCAGTGCCCTTCGCCTTGGAAGTGTCCGAGGGTGGCGACCTGTGCTTCCAAGAACTCTGCCAGCTGGTCGACGTCGGCGTTGCCGGTGCCATAGGGGCCTTCGCTGACCGAGCTGAGCGAGACGCTCGCGAGCTCCTCCAGATCGATCGCGCCGTCGGCGTCGCCGGCGTCGTCCGCCTCCGCCAGGGTGGCGAAGCGCAGATCCGGCGCCTCCGCCACCAAATCGTCGTAAAAGAGGTGGTCGCCGTGGATGGTCAGCTCGACCTCCTGGGCACCGCCTGCCGCGAGCTCCACGCCGGGGATCGCCCGACCGCCGCTCGCCCCTTCGCAGCGCGAGTGGTTGACCGCGGTGGCGAAGGCCCAGTCGAAGGTCTTGGTGACCTCCGCATGCGTCGCCCTGCCTCGAACGCGCACGCTGTAGGGACCGGTCTGCATGGCGGCGAGCTGCTCGGCGGTCGCGCTCGCGTGCGCGCGCGTGTCGTCGCTCGCCGGCGCCAACGCGTAGCCCACGTCGTCCCAGCTGCCCGGAGCGAGCTCCAGCGTCCCGAGCGTGTGCGGCCCCGCCTGCACCAGATCGATCAGCTGGCTGCCGTCGAGGCTCGCGACCTCGCCGCCGCGCCGCAGGTACACCGGTCCGAGCACCACCAGGAACTCCTCGAACCGGACGCTCCAGCCGTCGGCGAGCTCCTCGGCCGGGATGCCCTGTTCGATGAACGCCTCGCCCCACGTCGTGATGGTGGCCGTCCCAGGCGCGTCCGCGTCGTCGCTGCACCCGAGCAGCAACGAAGCCACCATCAAAAACCCAGTCAGCTTCATTGCGCGTCGATTCTCCAAGAAAACGTTCATCTCTCGACTCCGGTGGTGTTTGATCAAGGGCGCGCCAGCTCGGAAGGGTTCCGATGGGAGCGTCCTCCCGCTCTTCCGCTCTTCCGGTAAGGCGGTTCTCACGCCGGCTCCTCGGGGACGTAGGCGAAGGCGTAGCCGGATGCCTTCTTGATCCCGCGCACGAAGGCGGCGCGCGCCGAGCCGGCGTCGGTCGGCGGCGGCGTGCCTGCGGGTTCGGGGACGTGCTCGAAGTCGACCTGGTCGAGCCAGACGCTCGGACGAAGCTCCAGGGTGACGACCCCGTCGTGATCCATCTCGCCGGCTTCGAAGGCGCAGCCGCCGATCGCGCCGTCGACGTCGGCCAGCTCCTCCGGAGCGGCCGCGAGCCGAAAGCGGCGCACCAGGTCACCTTTGACGGCGCGGCCGCTCACGGCGACGGCCGAGCCCGCGCCCGAAGCGCCGAGCTCCACGCGCCCCGAGCGCGCCCAGCCCGAGACCCCGCGCCCGTCGGGCAGCCGCGCCGTCGAAAGATCGATGCGCATCGGCCCGATCACTTCGCCGAGCACGTCGCTCTCGTGGGCGTGGCCGGGGTGAGCGTGGGCCGATGGGATGGCGAACACCCGCCCCAGGGGCCCGCCGCGCTGGCGGACGAGCAGCGGCCGACGGTGCAGGTAGCGCAGCGCGTTTACCCAGAGCGTCGCCTCCTCGAGCGTGACCTCCCACCCGGTCGCGTTGGTGAACCCGCGCCTCGCCGCGCCTTCCCAGTCGACGCGGGTCGAGAGCCGAACCCGGCGCCCCGACGTCGAACCGGCGAGCCCGTCCGAGCAGCCCACCAGGCCGAGGCCGAGCTCGGCGGCGAGCAGGGCGCTCGTGGTGCCCCCGATGAGCAACGAGCGGCGTCCGATGCGGAGTGAAGACGTCATGGCTGGAGATCAGATGTGGAGCGTGAGGGAGAGCAAAAGCGTGCGCGGAGCGCCCGCGGTGACGTGTCGCACCGGCAGCAACGATCCCCCGGTGTCGAAGCGCGAGGCGTAGACGAACTCGCTGTCGTACCACTCCGCGCCGAGCAGGTTGTAGCCGCGGAGCTCGATCTCGGCGGCGGGCACGCGGACGCCGAGCCTCGCGTCCATCAGGAAGATTCCGGATCCGGTCTCACCGAAGGGCAGCGGGCGACCGACGAGGTAGCTCACGCCTGCTCCGGCGAACCCCCTGAGCGGCAGCCCACCCACGCGACCGAGGGCCGGCCGCGCGCTGACGTCCGAGCGCACGATCCACTGCGGGACGTACGGGACGAGCGAGCCGCTCTCGATCTCGCCGGAGCCTTGCCGAAAGGTCGCGCGCGTGAAGGTGGCGCCGAGCGCCGAGGTAAACCACGACGTCGGTGTGGCGGTGACCTCTGCGACCCCTCCGAGGCGCAGCGTGGCCGGCACGGGCTCAAAGCGGGCCGAGGTCTCGTCGAACACGAGATCGTCGCTCAGCGTGGTGCGGAACGCCGCGATGGACGCGCGCAGCCGCTGCTCCTCGGCGAAGCGCAACCCGAGCTCGACCGACTGAACCCGCGTCACCGGGACGTCCCCGCCGTCGGACAGCCCGCGCGCTTGCGGCGACCGAAATCCGCGTCCGTAGCTCAGCAGGGCGGACAGCTGGGGGGAGATGGCGTAGGCCGTCCCTAGCTTTTCGCCGGCGATGAGCGTCTGCGCCGCCCGCGACGCGCCGCCCTGTTCCGGGGCGTCCCGCACCGCGTAGGAGAGCCCGTCCAGGCGCGCGCCGGCCCGCAAGAGCCAGCGATCCAGCGGGCGCAGCACCACCTCGGCGTAGGCGCCAGCGTCGACCGCGGAGACGCGCGCGTCGACGTCACGCACGACGTCGCCTTCGGTCCCGCCTTGGCGCTGCGTTTGTTCGATCTCGTCGACCCGCCCGAACAGGCCGAGCTCGATCGAGTCGTGGGCGCCGAACAAGCCAAGGCGGCGGCGGAACCAGGTCCGAAAGCCGACCGTCGCGCCGCTGTTGGTCTGCAGCACGCGATCGGAGCCGTCCGGGTGCAGCAGCGCCCCCGTGTAGTTCGAGCGTAGGTCGAGCGAGCGGCGCACCAGGTAGGGCGCGAAGCCGAGCTGGTAGTGCTCGTGCTCGGTCACCAGATCGAAGACGAGCTGAGCGCGCGTCGATCGTCCGCCTTGATCGAGATCGTAGCTGCCGAAGCGGTCCACCCTGCCCGCCTCGATGTCGTCGAGGCGCAGCACGCCGGCCGAGCCGAAGCGGGACGCGAAGACGCCGCCCATCAGCCGCAGCGTCGTGTGGTGCGACAGCGGCAGCAGCCACTGCCCGATCGCGGACGCCCGCTGTGCCTCCCGCCCGGCGCCGAAGCCATCGGTCGCGTAGAGCTCGGCGGCCGCGAACGTCTGCTCCGGCGCGCCCTCGGGGTGGTAGGCGAAGAAGGCGCGCCGCGTCTCGAACGAACCGACGCTGCCCGAAACCGTCGCGCCGGGCTCGGCGTAGCCGAGGTCGAACGCCAACGTGCCCGCGACGGCGAAATCACCCTGCTCGGGCCGGTAGGGGCCGGGCAGCGCGCGCAAGCGCTGGACGACCTCGGGCATGACGAAATGCAGATCGGCATACCCTTGGCCGTGAACGTGGCTGACCTCGTTGACGGGAGCGCCCGCCACCCAGATTTCCAGGTCTTGGCCGTGCGCGGCGTCGAAGCCACGGAAGAAGATCTGGTGCGCCTTGCCCTCCCCGCTGTGTTGCGTGACGAAGACGCCTGGAACGGTCTGCAACAGGTCGCTGGCCGTGCGGTGCGGTGCGGCCTCGAGCACGCGCCGCCCCCGCACGAGCTCCGACGGTGAGCCGCCGACGGGCGGCCCGTGCACCTGGACCTCGAGCGCGTGGCTCTCGAGGGAGTGTTCTTCCTCCTGGCCGTGCCCGATGATCCGGACCGG
>Ga0079224_100002684_pt1 | contig 21867 bp, 20 predicted proteins | sample Stecom2015_FD_80414 | JGI IMG/M metagenome (GOLD analysis project Ga0079224, IMG submission 80414) | Agricultural soil microbial communities from Utah to study Nitrogen management - Steer compost 2015 | ecosystem: Environmental > Terrestrial > Soil > Agricultural land | place: USA: Utah...
CACGCGCAGCCGTGGCCCGCAGGCACGCAGCACACGCCCGGACGACGGCACGCCAGGGCGTCACCCTCCGGGTGGCGGCGTCAGATAATGCCGGCGTGCCGCCGGTTGAAGTCGATGGTCCGCGGATCGAGTTGGCGGCGTCGCTCGCACAGGCTGTGCGAGATGCGGTTCGCGGTCAGCCGGACCTGGTCCACCAACCGCCGCGGGTCGTACCGGTCCATCGGGTAGACCATCCCGACGGCGGTGTCGACCGTGCCGTCCTGCCCCTTGACCGGTGCGGCGACCGAACCGACCTCGAGGGCGACCGACTGCGCCGCAATGGCGAACCCGTCCTTGCGGACCGCCTGCAGCCGCTCGCGCAGTTCCGTCGGGTGGGTGATCGTGTGCGGGGTGTAGCGCTTCAGCGGCTCGTGCAGGTACGAGTGCAGGTACGCCTCGTCGGCGAAGGCGAGCAGCACCAGGCCGGTTGCCGTCACGTGCATCCGCAACCGCCCGCCGATCCGGTTCTCCCCCGAGTAGTTCGGATGGGCGCGCAGGGCCTCGAGGTACATGACATTCGGGCCGTCCGGCACGGACAGATGGACGGTCAGCCCGGTGCGGCGGTGCAGGTCCACCAGGTGCGGCAGCGCCGTCTCCCGCAGCTGCAACGCCTTCGTGGAAGCGGAGGCGAGGTCGAGGATCTTCTGGCTGAGCCGGTAGTGGCCGGTCTCGTCCAGCTCGAGGCCACCCCATTCCATGACCTCCTTGACCAGCCGGTGCGCCGTCGTCAGCGACAGGTCCGCGTAGCGCGCGATCTCGGACAAGGTGAGCGAGCCCCCGCCGGAGGCGAACGCCTCGAGGAGCGCGAGCACGCGCGCGGCCGCGGTGCGCTTGGGTGCGGACTCGAGTTCGGTCCGGTCGGACGTGTTCGGTTCGTTCGTCTGTGTTGACATCCCGCCGTTCACCCTCGAACTGTGCACGCGACGGTGCCCTGGTGCGCCGTCGCAGCCTGGTGCCAGGTTAGCCCAATGGCACCGGGTGTCATTAGCGGCGCTTTCACCGGGCGGAAGCGGGCCTTGTCCTTATCTTGTGTCCCGTCTGTCGAACGGTCGTCTCCCCGGGCGGTCCGCGGGGCCGTGGCCCGCTCACAACCCCAGCAATGCCGCCGCGTTGTCTCGCATGATCATCCGGGTGACGTCCTCGTCGAACTCGAGCCTGGCGAAGTCCCGCATCCACCGCTGAGGGGTCAGCACCGGGTAGTCGGTGCCGAAGAGCATCTTGTGCTTGAGCAGCGTGCGCGCGTACTGCACGAGGGTCGGCGGGAAGTACTTCGGCGACCAGCCGGACAGGTCGATGTAGACGTGCGGCTTGTGCAGCGCGACCGACAGCGCCTCGTCCTGCCACGGGAACGCCGGGTGAGCGAGGATGATCCGCAGCTCGGGGAAGTCCACCGCGACGTCGTCGGCGTACATCGGGTTGGCGTACTTGAGCCGGATCCCGCCTCCGCCGGGCCGGCCCGCACCGGCGCCGGTGTGTCCGCTGTGGAACAGCGCGACCGTCCCGGTCTCCTCGATCGCCTCGTAGATCGGGTAGACGTCCCGGTCGTTGGCGTAGAACGCCTGGCTGGAGGGATGGAACTTGAATCCCTGCGCGCCCATCTCGGTGAGTCGGCGCACCTCGCGGGCGCCCCGGCGGCCGCTGTGCGGATCGACGGTGCCGAACGGGATGATCGTGTCCGGGTACTCGGCGGCGAGCTCGCAGATCTCGTCGTTGCTGACCTCGGGTGCCTCGCCGGTGGCCCAGCTGGAGTCGACGGTGAACGCCACGCACATCATGGCCAGTTCGCGGTAGGTCGCCGCCAGGTCGTGCACCGTGGGCGGGGTGAAGTCGCGCTTGAAGTACTCGGCCATCGCCTTGGCGTGCTCCGCCGACTCGACAGCCTCCTCCCCGGCCCGCTCCCTGGCCGAGGCCAGCACGTGCGTGTGGACGTCGATCGCGACGATGTCGTCGTTGAGGCTCACCACTGCTCCTGCATCACGGTGACGTCGTCAGCCACCCGCACGCTCATCCCGGTGCGCTCCAGGACCTCCTCGACCGTGAACCCGGCGGCGACCTCCTCGAGCACGAAGCCGCCGGCGGCGGTGTCCCGCCGCAGCAACGCCAGGTCCGTGACGATGACGTCGGTGCAGGCCGAGGCGGTGATCGGGTAGTCGCAGGTCTCGACGAGCTTGGGCCGCCCCTTGCTGTCCACGTGCTCCATCGTCACGATCACCGAGCGTGCGCCGACCGCCAGGTCCATCGCCCCGCCGATGCCACCGCCGGGCCGGCCCGGATGGGCCCAGTTGGCCAGGTCGCCGTTCGCACCCACCTGGTAGGCACCGAGGACGACGGCGTCGAGCCGCTTGCCCCGCGCGATCTCGAAGGAGGTCACCGAGTCGAAGAAGCTCGCCCCGGGCAGCACGCCGATGAAGTTGCCGCCGGCGTCGTGGAAGTCGGGGTCGGCCTCGTCGATGCCGACGAACCGGCCGTAGCCGAGGATCCCGTTCTCCCCGTGCAACGTCACCGCCCGCCCCTCGAGGTAGTTCACGGCCTGGTTGGGCAGACCGGCCCCGAGATTGACGACGGCGCCGTCTGGCATGAGGGCGGCGGCGCGTCGCCCGATCTCCTGCCGGGACAGGGCCGGCTTGCCGTCGTACTCCCGGCGGGAGTCGGCCGAGCGGTTGGCCCGCTGCGGCAGCTGGGAGACGTCGATCTTCGTGGTGGACTGCACCACCCGGGAGATGAACACCCCGGGCAGGTCGACGTCCTGCGGGTCGAGCTCGCCGACCTCGACGATCTCCTCCACCTCGATGATCGCGGTCCGGGCGGCCTTGGCGAAGGCGTCGTTGAAGTTGCGCGAGCCGCCGCGGAACTGGACGTTGCCGAACCGGTCGGCCCGGTAGCCGCGCAGGATCGCGTAGTCGCAGGTGATGGCCCGCTCGAGGATGTGCTCGACGCCGTCGAACTCGCGGACCTCCTTGCCCTCGGCGACGGCGGTTCCGACCCCGACGGTGCTGTAGAACGCCGCGAGTCCGGCGCCACCAGCGCGCATCCGCTCGACGAGGATGCCCTGCGGCACTACCTCGAAGTGGAGCTTGCCGGCGATGATCTGCTCCTCGGCGAGCGTGGGCGGCCCGGGCCGGGAGGAGAAGCTGGCCACCAGGTGGGAGATCTGCTCGTTCTCGGCCAGGAGCTGCGCGGTGGGCGCCCCTTGCGACCCGAGGCCGTTGCAGTACACGGTCAGGTCGCGAGCGCCCTGGTCCGCGAGCGCCTCGAGCAGCGAGGACGGGAAGCGGTGTGAGAGGCCGAACCCGGCGACGGCGACCGAGGCGCCGTCGGGGATGTCGGCGACCGCCGCGGCCGGGGATTCGACGACCTTGTCGGTGACCGGGCGGCCCGCGGCACCGGTCGGTGCGGCGGCCGCGCCGTCGTCGGCCGCGGTGGCCGTGACACGGGCGGCGCCGGAGGACCGGGTGCCGTCGGCGGACTGGGTGGGGTTCGTGGCCGTGGAGGTCATGGCGTTCTCGTCTGCCTTCCGCTCACTTCTTGGCCGGCGCCGAGCCTGCGGCGCCGGAGTTGCCCTTGAACGCGAACCCGCCGCCGTCGACGGCGAGGATCTGGCCGGAGACCCAGCGGGACGGCTCGGTGGTGAGGAAGAACGCCGCGGACGCGATGTCCCACGGGTTACCCTCCGTCTGCAGGGCGACGTTCGACCGCCGCAGCTCACGCATCTCCTCGTCCATGCCGCGGGAGGCAAACGCGCCCCAGATCATCCCGACGCGTACGCCGTTGACCCGGATGCCCCGCGGCGCGAGGCTGCTCGCTGCGCCGACGGTCAGCTTCTCCAAGGCGGTCTTGGCGATGGTGTACGGCATGGCCGGCCCACGGCCCTCGGTGGCGGAGGAGGAGACGGTGACCATGGCGGCGCCGCGGGTCAGGTGCTGCTGGACGTGCTTCATGAGCAGCCAGGCCGACTTGGTGTTGAGGTCGAGGACGGTGTCCCATTCCTCGACCGTGACGTCGAAGACGGGCTTGGCCCCCATGCCGCCGATGGTGGTGCCGGCGACGTCGATCCGCCCGAACCGCTCCATGACCTGGGCGACGGCGGCGGCGACGGAGGCGTCGTCGGTGATGTCGACGTCGAAGGTCGCGGCCCGGCCACCGTCGTTCTCGATCGCCTCGACGGTGCGCCGGCCGGCCTCGGCGTCCCGGTCCAGGACGGCGACGGTGGCGCCGCTGCGGTGGTACAGCCAGCACAGTGCGAAGCCCACGTTGGCGAGCGGCCCGCTCATCCCGCCGCCCGCGACCACGGCGACCTTGCCCTCCAGCCACGGCGGACCGCCGGTGGCGAGCGGGTCGTCGATGGGCGGTGCCCAGTCCTGGTCTGTCATCGTGCCTCCTCCGGCGTCGTTGCCTACTTCAACTGCGTCCTCGCCGGTGGGCCCGCGCCTCCTGCGCGCGTGCCCACCCCACCTCACATCGTCGCTGTCTCCACGGGCACGGCTGTGCCGGACCAGGTGGAGAAAACCCGCACCACCATGGACATGGCGGCGTTGCGCGAACCCGCCACCACGATGGGCAGGCTGGCGGGTGTGGCGTCGGCGAACACGGGGTGGACGTGGTCCGGCGGGAACGGGCCCTCGGGCAGGTGCCCGAGCGACTTGCCGACGGCGGCCAGGTGCTCCTCCGTCCGCCCGGCGTGGGCCACGAGCCACTCCCGGACGTCCTGCTTGGACATCCCGGCCTCGGTGAAGATCCGTGCGTGATCCGGGTTCATCACGAGGGCGACGGCGGAGTGCCGGAAGAGCCACGAGCCGGACCGGGCGATGGTGTCGGCGAAGTCCCGTAGCACCTCCTCCGGCGCGTGGAAGTGGCGGTTGTCGACGAACTCGCTGGTGCGCACCAGCATCGCGGTGACCCCGTCCTGCCCGGGCGCGAGTCCGCCGTCGACCGAGAGCGGCTCCCAGGGGCTGTGCTCCTCGTCCTCGCCGATGAGCATGGTCCAGCGGCCCGGGATGCCCTGGGTGGCCTGCTCGAGCGCGTGCGGGACGACGCCGAAGCTGTTGCGCACGGTCAGGCCGACGGCGCGCGGGATGGTGGCGTTGGGCCGGAATCCCGGCCCGAGGACGCCGCCGGTGGAGTTGATGCCGAGGCGGTGGCGGATCGGTCCGTTGACGATCACGAAGGGGGCCGGCCCGGAGGTGGACTGCCAGCCGCCGCCCTGGGCGGAGCGTTCGAGCGCGAGAGCATCCCAGACTGCCAGCACCACGGGCAGGTACTCGGGCCGGCAGCCCGCCATGACCGCGGCGGTAGCGGCGTCGCGCACGGTGGCCTCACGCCCGAGCTGCGGCAGGCGGGCAATGATCTCGTCCTCGTCGCGGGAGGTGTGGGCGAGGAACTCGGCGACGGCGTCGTCGGTGGCGGGCACCGCGGGTAGCCCGTCGGTCCAGCCCTGCTCGAAGAGGTACTCGGTGACGGCGCGGGCCGCGACCGGGTCGAGGTCGGTGGTGGCGCGCGCCGCCCCCTCGCTCACGCGACCTCCGCCGCGCGGGCGGTGGTCAGTCGGCGGGCGACGCGGTCGGCGAGGTCGCCGGCGCGTGCGGCGATCGAGCCGGCGCCTAAGTTGGCGATCGGGTGCTCGGTGAGCAGGTACGGGTGCTCGGGGTCCCCCTGGAGCTCGGCCATCGCCGCCGACGTCTGGGCGAACGCGTCGGTGCAGATGACGGCCGTGGGCAGGCCGATGTTCTCCAGGCGGATCCCGTCGGCGACCGCCGAGGCGCTGCACGAGCCGCAGTCACCGACGCCGATGACCACGACGTCGCAGATTCCGGTGAGCTCCTCGACGAGCTCGTCCGGCAACGGCATGGCGAACTGGTGCTTGGTGCGCGGGACGAGCTGTTCGGCGCCGTGCCTCCCGGATAGCTCCGCGCCCACGGCGTCCAGGACGGCGGCGGCGTTGCGCTTGCCGTTCTCCAGCAGGCCGACGCGCAGCCCGTGCAGGCTGTCCGGTCGCGGCGCGTCGGAGGCGCGACTCGCGGCCGGGGTGGCGCCGCTGCGGGTCGGGTCGATGATGCCAACACCCATGGTGGTCTCCCTCGAACGTCTCGCGCTCCACTATGGTCGGCCGCCGCCGCGGGCTGCGCGGTCGCTTCCGTGACGCGGAACGTCAGTGCTCGGCCGGGAGCTCCACGCGCTCGAGCCCGTAGGAGGTCTCGGCCAGGGCCTGGGACATGATCGACTCCATCACCGGCTGCGGCACGAGGCAGTCCTCGCACGCGTCGGGTCCGGCCTCGATGCGCACGACGACATTGCCGGCATCCGCCGACGACGGCGCCCAGGAGAGGTCGTAGCCGTCCTTGGCGAGCATGTCGCGGAACTTCTGCAGGGCGTTGTCGACGGCGGGGGCGTCGCTCGTGTCGGACATGAGGGCTCCAGGTGCTCGGACGGATGTGCTGCTCGTGCTCTCGCCAGGCAACCACGGCCTCCGGGGCCGCGCCGATGCGGCTTTCACTCCCCGGAAGCCTGGTTTGCCGGCCGGTGTCCGACGGCGGAAGAGAAGCCCCGCGCGGGAGGGAGAGGGGACCTCGCAGTACCGGGATCACCAGCCCCCGTCAGGCACTCGATGGACGCCGTCCGGGGCCCTCCCCGAGTCGACTTCTGCGGCGTACAGTCGGTGTGGTGACTGCTCCTGCTGCAGCTCCTGAGATCACGACCGTCGGCGAACTGAGGAGATCAGGGCACGTCCTGAGATCGGTTCGCGAGGAGATCCGCGACAACCTGTTGGCCGCGCTGCGCGCCGGCCGCGATCCGTGGCCCGGCCTGCACGGTTTCGCCGGCACCGTCGTCCCGCAGCTCGAACGCGCGCTCATCGCCGGGCACGACGTCGTCCTGCTCGGCGAGCGCGGCCAGGGCAAGACCCGGCTGCTGCGCACCGTCGTCGGGCTGCTCGACGAATGGTCCCCGGTGATCGCCGGCTCCGAGCTCGGCGAGCACCCCTACGCCCCGATCACCCCGGACAGTCGGCGCCGGGCCGCGGAGCTGGGTGAGGACCTGCCCGTCGCCTGGCGCAACCGGGAGGAGCGTTACGCCGAGAAGCTCGCCACCCCGGACACCTCGGTCGCCGACCTCATCGGTGACGTCGACCCGATGAAGGTGGCCGAGGGCCGCAGCCTCGGCGACCCCGAGACGATCCACTACGGGCTCATCCCGCGCAGCCACCGCGGGATCGTGACCGTCAACGAACTGCCGGACCTCGCCGAGCGCATCCAGGTCGCGATGCTCAACGTCATGGAGGAACGCGACATCCAGATACGCGGTTATGTGCTCCGCCTGCCGCTCGACGTGCTCGTCCTGGCCAGCGCGAACCCGGAGGACTACACCAACCGGGGCCGGATCATCACCCCGCTCAAGGACCGTTTCGGCGCCGAGATCCGCACCCACTACCCGACCGAGCTGACGGACGAGGTCGCCGTCGTGCGCCAGGAGGCCGAGCTGGTCGCGGACGTCCCGGATCACCTCGTCGAGATCCTGGCCCGGTTCACCCGGGGCCTGCGCGAGTCGAGCGCCGTCGACCAGCGCAGCGGGGTCAGCGCGCGGTTCGCGATCGCGGGCGCCGAGACCGTCGCCGCCGCCGCGTTGCACCGGGCGACGCGCCAGGGCGAGGAGGAGGCGGTGGCCCGGCCGGTCGATCTCGAGGCGGCCGTGGACGTGCTCGCCGGGAAGATCGAGTTCGAGTCCGGTGAGGAGGGGCGTGAGGACGCGATCCTCGACCACCTGCTCCGCACCGCCGTCGCCGAGACCGTCGCGGCCCACCTGCGAGGCGTCGACCTCTCCCTGCTCGTGGAGGCACTCGAGGGCGGAACCGTCGTCACCACCGGCGAGCAGGTCCGCGCACGCGACGTCCTCGCCGCGCTGCCGGTGCTCGGCGAGTCCGACCTCTACGAGCAGATCTGGGAGCGGCTGGACGCCACGGACGACGGACGCCGGGCCGGCGCGGTCGAGTTGGCGCTCGAGGGCCTCTACCTCACCCGGCGGGTCGGCAAGGAGTCGGTCGGCGACGAGACGATCTACGGCTAGGACGAACGAGGCGAAGACGTATGGCTCGCACGAACCGCCGCTTCACCCGCGGCGCACGCTACCGCCGGTACACCGGTGGGCCGGACCCGCTCGCGCCGCCGGTGGACCTCTCCGAGGCGCTGGACGCCATCGGCGAGGACGTCATGGCCGGCTATTCGCCGGAGCGGGCGATGCGTGAGTTCCTGCGCCGGGGCAGCTCGGAGCGCTCCGGGCTGGACGATCTGGCTCGGCGGGTCGCCGAGCGGCGTCGCGAGCTGACCAGCCGGCACAACCTCGACGGCACGCTCCAGCAGGCCAAGGAACTCCTGGACCGAGCCGTCCTGGCCGAACGCAAGCAGCTGGCCCGCGACGTCGACCTGGACGAGGACTACCGCGCGCTCGCCGAGATGCAGCTCGACAGCCTGCCACCCTCCGTCGGCGCCGCGGTCAGCGAGCTGGGCGACTACCGATGGCAGTCGGCGCAGGCACGCGAGGACTTCGAGGCGATCAAGGACCTGCTCGGTCGCGAGTTGCTCGACCAGCACTTCGCCGGGATGAAGCAGGCGTTGGAGAACGCGACGGACGCCGACCGGGCCGAGATGCAGCGCATGCTCGACGATCTGAATGAGCTGCTCGCCGCCCATCGCCGCGGCGAGGACACCTCCGAGAGGTTCGCCGAGTTCATGGCCGAGCACGGCCGGTACTTCCCGGAGAGTCCCGGCAGCGTCGAGGAGCTCATCGACAACCTCGCCCAGCGGGCCGCGGCTGCGCAGCGGATGCGCAACTCGATGACCCAGGAGCAGCGCGACGAGCTCGACGTGCTGGCCCAGCAGGCCTTCGGATCGCCGGATCTCATGGCCTCGCTCGGCCGCCTCGACGGCGAGTTGCGTGCCCTGCGCCCCGGGGAGGATTGGGCCGGGTCCAGCCGGATGGACGGCGAGCAGGGACTCGGCCTGGGTGACGGTACCGGCGTGTTCCAGGACATCGCCGACCTTGACCAGCTCACCGAACAGCTGGCCCAGTCCTACGGCGGCTCCCAGCTCGGGGACATCGACCTGGAGACGCTGGCCCGCCAGCTCGGCCAGGACGCCGTCGTCGACGTGCGTGCGCTGCAGCAGATCGAGCAGGCGCTGCGCGACTCGGGGACCCTGCGGCGGGCACCGGACGGTCAGCTCAGGCTCACGCCGAAGGCGATGCGCCGGCTCGGCCGGACGCTCTTGCGCGACGTGGCCGGACAGATCTCCGGCCGCACCGGCGCCCGGGACGTGCGGCGCGCCGGCGCTGCTGGGGACCTGTCCGGCGCCACCCGGGAGTGGAGCTTCGGCGACACCGAACCGTGGGACGTCACCCGGACCGTGACGAACGCCGTCACCCGCACCGCCGCGGCAGGAAGGGCCACGGCCGGCGGGGTGCGCATCGAGATCGGGGACGTCGAGGTCCAGGAGACCGAGGCGCGCACCCAAGCGTGCGTGGCGCTGCTGGTGGACACCTCGTTCTCGATGGCGTTGGAGGGCCGGTGGCTGCCGATGAAGCGCACCGCCCTGGCGCTGCACACCTTGGTCTCCAGCCGGTTCCGCGGGGACGATCTGCAGCTCATCGGCTTCGGCCGGTACGCCGAGGCGATGGAGATCGAGCAGCTCGTCGGCCTGGACGTCGGCTACGACAAAGGCACCAACCTGCACCACGGCCTGTTGCTGGCCAACCGCCACTTCCGCCGTCATCCGCGTGCGCAACCGGTGCTGCTGGTGGTCACCGACGGCGAACCGACCTCGCACCTCGAGCCGGACGGCGAGGTCTGGTTCGACTACCCGCCGGACCCGCTCACCATCGCCCGCACGGCCCGCGAGCTCGACGTCTCGATGCGGCTCGGGGCCCGGACGACGTTCTTCCGGCTCGGCGAGGACCCGTCGCTGGCGCAGTTCGTCGCCTCGATGGCCCGGCGGGTCGACGGCACCGTCGTGGCGCCGGAGCTGGACGAGCTCGGGGCCGCCGTCGTCGACTCCTACCTCGGTGCGCGGGTGCCAGGCCGGTGGGGCGACGACATGGGAGCCGGTGACCTGTTCGGCGACGTCGAGCGGTGGGGTGACAGCCGTCGGTGGGGCGAATCCGGCCGGTGGGCGGGCTGACCGGACCAGCGGCGGATCAGAAAGGCGGCCAGGGGATGGCCGGCATGTCGCCCTCGGGCTCGGGGAAGCGGCCTCCTCGCAGCAGCCGTTCGCACCGGGCGGCCACGGCCGCGATCTCCTCGTCGGTGAGAAGCTCGGCCAGTCGGTGACCGAGGTCGTCGGACAGCGCCGCGACCACCCGCTCCACGCCCGCCACCTCCTCGGGACACAGCTCCTGACCCACCCAGCCCCACAGGATGGTGCGGAGCTTGTGCTCGGTGTGGAAGGTCAGGCCGTGGTCGATGCCGTGCCGGTGCCCGCCGGGCATCTCGAGGATGTGCCCGCCCTTGCGGTCCGCGTTGTTGGTGACGACGTCGAACACGGCCATCCGCCGCAGCACGGGTGAGTCCTCGTGGATGACGGCGACCATGTTCTCGTCGGCGTCGAGGCCGTCGACGACGTGGCACCAGCCTTCGTCCGGGATCGCCTCGAGCGGCACGACGTCGACGGCCGGGCGGGCAGGGTCCGGATCCCGCCAGAGCTGGACCATCCCGTAACCGAATGGTCCCTCGCGCAGCCAGGTCGGCGGCACGAGGTCCCAGCCGAAGGCCTCGGAGACGGCGTAGGCGGCGACCTCCCGGTGGGCGAGGGTGCCGTCCGGGAAATCCCACAGCGGCCGTTCGCCGTCGACCGGCTTGTAGGCCACCTTCACCGACCCGATGTGACCGGCGAAGGTGGCGTTCGAGGCCGTGGTGATCAGCCCGTCAAGGGTGAGCTCACCGGTCGGGAGCTGATCCCCGCTGACGGTCACGCCAGATCTTCAGGCCGGGGGCAGACGTGGTTGCCGGGGTCCATCGGGGTGCCGCACAGCGGGCACAGCGGCCGGCCCGCCGCGACCACCTGATGGGTGCGCCGGGCGAAGGCGCGGGCGGCACCGACGGGGACGCGGACGACGACGACCTCCTCGGGCTCGGCCGTCTCCGGGTCGGCGTCCTCATCCTCGATGATCGATCCGGCCTGGACCACCACCTGCGAGCTCGAGGGGTCCCAGCCGAGCGTGAGGGTGCCGGCGCGGAACTGCTCCTCGACCGGCTGGTCGAGCGGCTCGTTGTCGACGAGCTCGTCCGGGGCCGTCGGCGGCACGGAGAACCGGTTGTCGTCACGCGCCATGAGTTCGTCGAGGATCTGATCGACACCGGCGGCGAGGGCGGCGGACTGTTCCTTCTCAAGGGCGACGCTGACCATCTCGTCCTTGGTGCGCGCCTGGAGGTAGAAGGTGCGGGAGCCCGGTTCACCCACCGTGCCGACGACGAAGCGGTCGGGCCAGTCGAATGCATGGAGGACCTGTGGCACGTCTCCATCGTAGGACGACGGGCGCCGTGGGACGGGGCGGTGGGCGACACCTGCGGGCCTGGTCCCGGCCGGTGGGCAGCCGGCTACGGGCCGGAGGTCACGGCCGGTTCGTGGCCCGCTCCCCCGCCGACCTGCGCCTCGACTTCCTTCTCCTCCGGACGCAGCCAGGACAGGTCCCCGGCCTCGGTGTTCGTGGCGAGGACCTCGGGCCGCTCGTCGGTGTAGCGCACGATGGACAACGACGCCGGGCCGACGTGGATGCGCTGGAACGCGTCCAGCGGCATGCCGAACGCGTCCGCCAGGATCGCCTTGATGACGTCCCCGTGGCTGACGGCGACCCACGTGGCGCGCGCGCCGTGCGCGGTCTCGACCGCGGCGTCGTGGCGCCGGATCGCGGCGACGGCGCGGGACTGCATGGCGGCGAAGGACTCTCCGCCCGGGAACGTCACCTGCGACGGCTCGCGCTGCACCCGCGGCCAGAGCTCGTCCTTGGCGAGGTCGGCGAGCTTACGCCCCTGCCAGTCCCCGTAGTCCTGCTCCGTGATGGCTTCCTCGACCACATCCGCCGGCGCGCCGGTCTGGGCCTCGAGGACCGCCGCCTGGGTCTGGCGGCAGCGCGTCAACGGACTGGAGACCACGGCGACCAGGGGCACCGGCCGGAGCCTGTCGGCCAGGCGTTCGGCCTGGCCACGGCCGGTCTCGTCCAGCCCGACGTCGGTGCGGCCGGCCAGGACGCCCTCGGCGTTCGCGGTGGTGCGGCCGTGCCGGGCGAGGATGACGGTGGCCATAGCCCGAGCGTAATCGGCCGGCAGGCCGGGGCCGTGCGCGCCTGCGGCGGACGGCGTGCGCGCGGACGGGCCGGATCACTCCGCCTGACCGGTCACGGCCCGATTCTCAGACCATCTCGACGCGCGCGAACGAGGAGGGCCGGTCCCGCGGCGCGAGGCCGAAGATCTCGACGACGGCGGACACGCCGGCGTTGTTCGCGCCGGCGACGACGATCTGCACCGAGCTGGGCCCGGTCATGACGGGCACCACGTCCGGGTTCTCACTGGCGCTGGCCTGGTCCGGTTCGGCGTCGGGATGGTCGGCGGCCAGGCGCCAGCGGGTGTGGTGCGAGACGGCATCCTTGCCCGCGGCTGCCAGGTCGCTGCGCCGTCGGACCGCGCGGGCGTGGACCGCGCGCCGCACGTCGTCCTTGCTCCAGCCGGCGTCGGCGAAGACCTGGGCGTGCTCGGGGACCAGAACGAGCAGGGCGCAGGAGTGCTCGTGGATGAGGGCGCCGGTGCGGCGGATCGAGTCGGCGAAGTCCTCCGCAAGCTGCTCGGCCACCTGGGTGTGCCGAGCCTCGATGTGCATGACGGACCGGATGACGAACGCGGTGACCGCGCTCTCGTGCGCCGCGAGGCCGTACTCGGTGTGCAACGGCGGCCACGGGCTCTGCTCCTCGTTCTCCCCGAGGCAGGCGGTGTACTTCGCCGGGGTGCCCTGGGTGGCCTGATCCAGCTCATGGGGCCGCAGCCCGAACACGTTGAGCAGGGCGAGCCGCACGGCCCGGCCGATCGTGGCGTTGGCCCGGAAGCCGGAGCCGAAGATGTTGCCGCGGCTGTTGATCCCGAGCTGCTCGCGCACCGGGCCGTTGACCACAGTCAGCGGTGCCGTGCCGGTGGTCGACTGCCAGATGCCGCGGCGCGGATGCGGCTCCTGGGCAATGGCATCCCAGGCGGCGAGGACCACCGGGAGGTACTCGGGCAGGCAGCCGGCGAGGCCGGCGTTGATCGCCGCGAGCCGGACCGTCAGCTCCCGGTTCAGGTGCGGGATGGCGAAGAGGACCTCCTCCGGGTCGCGCCTGGTGTGGGTGAGGAACTCGCCCAGGTAGGACTCGGTCACCGGCATGACGGGCAGGCCGTCGGTCCACGACTTCGCCGCGTAGTGCTCCATGACCGCGCGGAGGTCGTCGATGTCGACCAACGGGGTCCCGGCCGGGTCGGTGGGCCGGTCGGCCTCGGCCGTCTCCTGCGTCTCGGATCTCAGTTCGGTCATCTCAGGCCTCGACCCCCAGGATCCGCAGCACCTCGGGCACCGCTTCCCGGGCGCGCTCGCGGAGCCCGTCGGCGTCCAAGCTGGCCACCGGGTGCCGCACGGTCATGAACTCGAACCCGGGAAATCCCTGGACCTCGGCCATCGCGGCGCCGGACATCAGGAACGAGTCCGAGCAGATGCTCACCGTGGGGACGCCGGCGCGTTCCAGGATGACGCCGTCGGCCACCGTGGCGGCACTGCACGAGCCGCAGTCGCCGATCGCGGTGACGACGACGTCGCATTCGGCGGCGATCCGGTCCCGCAGGTCGTCGGCGAGCGGGGTGCCGAAGTAGGACTTGGTGTACGTTCGCGTCTCGCCGATGCCGTGCGTCTGCCGCAGCAGCTCGGCGATGTTCGCCAGCAACGCGGTGCCGTTCGCCTTGGTGTTGTCCAGCAGTCCGACGCGCAGGCCTCGCAGGCTCCCGGGCCGCGGCGCGAGCGTGGCGTCGGTGGTCCGTTCGTCGGTGCCGGTCGGGTCGAGCAGAGTCTCCAGTGCCGCCATGGCACGCCTCCCAACTGTTGTCCTGCGCTCAGGAAAGCACCGGCGGCCGGCTCGGGAGAGGCGGGTTTTCGCTGACTGGAAGCGTGCACCGACGCCGAGATCGTCGTTTTCGTCGCGGTGGACGTCCAGAACGACGATCTCGGCATCCGGGTTCGGCCAGCCAGACCACTCGGGCGAAGCGGCTGCGCCAGCTCGACCCGATCGTCGTGCTCTAGGCTCGAGACGGTCACGGGAGGGACCCATGCAAGCAGGCCTGCGTGCCGGCACGAGCGACGAACTGAGCCGTCTGCTGACCGCCACCTTCGCTCCCGCTCTCAACCGCCTCACCGTCCAGGTCACCGTGGCGTCGGAGCCGGTCGAGGCTGCGCCCTGGTACGAGTTCGACGTCGACGCCGACGGCTGGCACATCCCGGTCGGCGGCGCGCCCGGTCGGTTGACTCTCGGGCAGATCGCCGAGCACATCGTCGACCAGGTGCAGCAGGAGCTCTCACAAGGACCGCTCTGGGGCCGACCGGTACCGCCGTGCGCCGCACACCCACGCCATCCGGCGAACGCCGAGGCAGCCGGCGACGACGGCCTGCGCCTGCGCTGCTCGGTTGACCCGTCCGCGTGGTACCAGGACATCGCTGCGCGCCCGTGAAGCGGTGACGGCATGCGACGCGGCCGCACTTCCGACCGCCGTCCACCAGCACCGAGAGCGTCGTTTTCGTCGCGGCGAACGTCCAGAACGACGATCTCGGCATCCGGGTTCGGCCCCGCCGCCCGTCAGGCCGTCAGCGCCGCCACGTCGGGATCGAGCCGGCCGACCAAGGGCTCACCGGCCAGCCACCGGCCGAGTTCATCGATGGCGTGATCGCTCATCCGGCGGGCCTCCTCCCCCAGCGACCCGGCGATGTGCGGTGTGATCACCACGTTCTCCAACGCGTGCAGCGGTGAGTCCGCCGGGAGCGGCTCCGGATCGGTGACGTCGAGGATGGCGTCGATCCGGCCGGTCACGGCCTCGGCGGCGAGCGCCTCGTGGTCGAGGAGGGCGCCGCGCGCGGTGTTGATGAGAGTGGCTCCGTCGGGCATGAGCGCGAGCTCCCGTGCGCCGATCATGCGGCGGGTGGCCGGCAGCGCGGGGGCGTGCAGGCTCAGGATCTCGGACCCGGCGAGGGTCTCGTCCAGGCCGGCGAGTTGGCCGCCGAGAGCAGCCACCTGGGTCTCATCGGCATACGGATCGGCGACGAGGATCTCGGCCGGTTCGAGAATCCGGAGCCGTTCCATCAGGGCGCGGCCCGTCCGCGAGAATCCGACGACGCCGATCCGCCGCCCCCGGTTGCCGAGCCTCGCGCGGGCCGCCGCGTCCGGCCACGGCGCCGCCGGGCCACGGCGGGCGAGGAAGGGCGCCTTTTTCCCGGCCATGATGACGGCGGCCAGGGCGAACTCGGCCACCGGCACGGCATTGACGTCCGCCGCGGTGGTCACGGTGACGCCCCGCGCGTGCACGGAGTCGGTCACGATCCCCCGCACACTTCCCGCCGCGTGCGCGACCAGTCCGAGCTTGGGGGCCGCGTCGAGCACCTCGGCGGTCAGGGCGGGGGCGCCCCACGAGGTGATGACGGCGTCGACCTCTGCCAGTCGTCGGCGGACCTCCGGGGCGTCGAGGTCGGTCACCGCGACCGGGTCGCCGAGCGTGACGAGCGACCTCAGCCGTGTCAGTTGCTCGTCGCCGAACTGGAGCCGGTAGGTCGACTCCGTCATGACGAGCAAGGCCTGCGGCACGGGACACTCCCATCTCGGACCACACGGGCCCAGTGATCGTTTTGATCGTTTATGATCGCGAAGACAGCGGGCTCAGGTTCCCGGCGGTCAAGGTCGGTGTCAAGCAGGTCCGGTCCGGCCGGGGCCGGGGCACCACCATGGCATCGACGTGGTCACGCCAGTTCCGGACACCCAGGCCCCGCCGACACAGAAGGAGAACCCGTGCGCAGTCCGGAGGACCGCCGCCAGCGCCTGCTGGCCATCGTCACCGAACGCGGCACGGTCTCCTTGCGTGACCTCGCGGATGCGCTGTCCGTCTCACTCGTGACGATCCGGCGCGATGCCGAGCATCTCAACAGCGCCGGCCTCCTCGTCCGGCAGCACGGCACCGTCACCTCGCCCGAGCACCTCGCGCGGCAGCAGGGCCCCGATGACAGCTCCCCGTACGTCGTCATGACCGTCGGCGCCCCCTCGCCCTACCTCAGTCCCGTGGCACAGGCGGCGCGTCGCCGTGCCTACGAGCTCGGTCTGCGCTTCGTTCTCCACCTCGTCTCGGACGATCAAGCGGTCGAGGTCATCAGCCGGTTCCAGGACGACCCGGACTGCGTCGGCGTCCTGCTCGCTCCGAACTGGAGCTGGAACGAGACCCTTCCGAGGTCGTCCGAGCTGCTCGACTCCTCCGGCCCGGTGGTTCTGGTGGAACGGGCAGTGGCTCACGAGCATCCGCTCGCCGCGATGGACCAGGTCAGCTGCGACCACGGCTACGGCGTCTTCGTCGCCCTCGACCACCTGCGGGATCTCGGCCACGAGCGGATCGCGTTGGTCGCCCGCGACGACAGCCCGACGGCGCGGGCGATCCGCGCGGCCTACACCGACATCATCGGCTCGGACGAGTCGTGGACGCGCATCTGGACCAGCCCGGGCAACGAGCAACCGGACGCGTACCGGACCCTCGAGGAGTTCGTCGACTTCGCGCGCGAGCAAGCCGTCACCGCCGTCCTCGCGCACAACGACTGGACGGGACTGCAGATCCATCAGGCCTTGCAGAGCCGGCGAGGCGCAGCACCGGCCGACCTGTCGATCATCGCCTACGACGACGTCGTCGCCGAACTCTCGACGACCGCCCTGACCGCGGTGGCGCCGCCGACCCGCGAGATCGGCCGAACGGCCGTGGACACCGTGTGGCGGCGCATCCGGCATGAGGACGGCGCCACGACCGTCCGCCACGTTCGGCTCATGCCCCGTCTCGCGGTCCGGGGGTCGACCGGGAGTCCGCAGCGGTGACCAGCCCTTCGGCGAGTGATCGTTTTGATCGGTTTGATCGAAACGGTCGACAGGGCCGATTCGCCTGATCTAGCGTCGGCGCCGACAACGAGGTTGTGCACGACAGCGCCGTCGACCTCTGCGCCGGCGCACAGGGAGGGACCGTGTTCACACGCCGCACACCCACCGCCCGCGTCGCGGCGGTAAGCGCATTCCTGTTCGCCCTGTCGGGCTGCGCGGCCAGCACGGCGGCACCGTCCGAGGGGCCGACCGTCATCACCTTCTGGTCGTCGCTGCGCGGCGCGGACGGCGTGGTGGAGCAGTTCAACGCCACGCACGACGACATCCACGTCGAGTTCACCGACACCCCGTCCGGTGCCGCAGGCACGAACGCCATGCTCTACAACTCGGTCCGGGCCGGGAACGCGCCGGACGTCGCGACCCTCGAGACGAACATCGCCGCGCAGTTCGCCCTCGACGGCGTCCTCGAGGACATCACCGACGACATCTCGCCCGAGGTCCGCGAGGCGATGCTGCCGCAGGCGTTCGACCTGACGACGTTCGACGGCCGGACCTATGCGCTCACGCTCGACATCGAGCCGATGATGATGTTCTACCGCGAAGACATGTTTCGCGAGCGCGGGGTCGAGGTACCCACGACCTGGGCGGAGTACCGGGAGGCGGCGGAGCAGTTCGCCGCCCACGATTCCGACGCCGTCATCGGCTCCTTCTTCACCAACGGCGATCCCCATCTCGCCGCCTTCGCGTGGCAGACCGGCGACCCGTGGTTCGCGGCCGACGAGGACGGCTGGCGCATCGACATGACCGGCGACGGATCGCTCCGCGTGGCCGATTACTGGCAGGGCCTGATCGACGACGGCCTGGTCGACGGCCTGGCCGCCAGCAGCCAGGAATGGAATGCCGCCATGGCGAACGACCAGATCGCCACCTACTTCGCCGGAGCCTGGGCGGCAGCAGCCTTGCGGACGTCCGTTCCCGGTGGCGCCGGCAACTGGCGAGTCGCACCGGTGCCGCGGTGGGACGGTCAGGACCGCGGCGTCGGCACACACGGCGGATCGGCGTTCGGCGTCCCCGTCGGCTCCGAGCACCCGCAGGCCGCCCTGGAGTTCATCGAGTGGATGATCACCGACCCCGAGGCGATGCGTGCCCGGATCGCGACCGGTACGAGCTCGATGTATCCCTCCATCACCGGGCTGGTCGACGTGGCGCGGGAGACCTTCGATCCGGCGTTCTACGGGGGCCAGGACGTCTACAGCGTCTTCGAGCAGGCCGCGCAGGACATCCCGGACGGCTGGATCTGGGGGCCGCGCACCGCTCTGACGGCGGCCGCGTTGAACGAGGACCTCGCTCGCGTCTGCGGGGGAACGACGATCGGCGATGCCCTCGAGGCCGCGCAGGCCGAGACCTACCGCGACATGACGGCCCTCGGTCTCGAGGTCCGGGAGGGAGATCGATGACTACTCCACGCCGGCCCGACCCGGGCAAACGTCTCGCCCTGCTCGTGCTCATCGGGCCGTTCACCCTGCTGCTCCTCGGCGTGTTCGTGGTGCCCGTCGTCGTCACGATCTACCTGAGCTTCTTCTCCACCGTGTACGAGGGGACGGGCTTCGGTACCGCGCGTACCGCCTTCGTCGGCCTGCGCAACTTCGTCATGGCGGTCGGCGATCCGGAGTTCCTCTCCGGGCTCGGGGTCATCGGCATCTACGCAGCGATCTTCATCCCGCTGGCCCTCGGACTCGGCCTCGCCCTCGCGCTCCTGCTCGACTCCGGCCTCGCCTGGGCACGGCAGATCAGCCAGACGGTGCTGTTCCTGCCGCACGCCGTCCCCGGGATCATCGCCGCGCTGATCTGGCTCTACCTCTACACACCTGGCCTGTCTCCCGTGCTGCGCGCCCTGGGCGGCGCGGACATCGAACTGCGCGTGCTCGGCGACCCGCTGCTCCTGCCGGGCATCGTCAACATCAGCCTGTGGAGCGCTGTCGGCTACAACATGGTGATCTTCTACGCCGCCCTGAAAGCCGTACCCGACGAGCTCCTCGAGGCCGCGGCGATCGACGGCGCGGGGCGGATCCGGACCGCGCTGACGGTCAAGGTCCCGCTGATCCGCGGCGCCGTCGTGACGATCGGGATGTTCGCCGTCATCGGCGCGCTGCAGCTGTTCACCGAACCGATGCTGCTGTCCCAGGCAAGCCCCGCCGTGGGCACCCGGTTCACGCCCAACATGTACGTCTTCGACGCCGCGTTCACCCGCAACAACTATGGGCTGGCCGCCGCCTCCGCACTCGTGCTGCTGGTGGTCTGCTGCCTGTTGTCCTACGCCGTCGTCCGCCTGACCAATCGAGGAGCACGCCGATGACCGCCGCGACCCTGGACCGCTCGGCATCGCGGACCCGTCCCCCCACTCCCGTCCGACGACGCCGGACCGGCCCCGTCGGGGGTCGTCCCCACTGGTCCTCCCGCGCCGTCGTCAATGTCCTCGTGCTGTTGGCGGTCCTGTACTGCCTCGGACCGCTGCTGTGGCTGCTGATGGCCTCGACGAAGAACGCCGAGGCGCTCTTCGCCTCCAACCTGTTCTCGACCGAGGGGTTCGCGCTGCTGGGGAACATCCGCCAGCTCGTCACCGAGGCGGACGGTGTCTACCTGCGGTGGTACGCCAACTCGTTGCTGTACGCCTTCGTGGGGGCGGCGGTGGCGGCGCTGCTGAGCGTCGCGGCCGGATACGTGTTCGACAAGTTCGCCTTCCGGGGCAAGCGCGCCCTGTTCGCTCTCGTCCTGGTGAGCGTCATGGTCCCGCCCACCGTCCTCGCCCTGCCGATGTACCTCGTCGCCTCGACCCTCGGCGTCGTCGACTCGATCTGGGCGATCCTCATCCCGGTGCTGTTCAACCCGTTCGGCGTGTACCTGGCGCGCATCTTCTCCCAGGGTTACGTGCCGGACGCCGTCGTCGAGGCGGCGCGGGTGGACGGCGCCAGCCATCTGCGGACGTTCAGTTCGATCGGCCTGCGGCTCATGGCGCCCGGATACGTCACGATCTTCCTGTTCCAGCTGACCGCCATCTGGAACAACTTCATGCTGCCGCTGGTCATGCTCTCGGACACGGACCTCTACCCGCTGAGCCTTGGCCTGTACACCTGGAACAGCCAGGCCACGATCACCCCGCTGTACTACCAGCTCACGATCATCGGATCACTGCTCGCCCTCGTCCCGCTCGTCGTGGCGTTCCTGTTCCTGCAGCGGTTCTGGCGCTCCGGGCTGACGGCGGGGAGCGTGAAATCGTGACAGGCACGACCCGCCGGCACGCGCGAGGCGATCGCACCGACGGACATCACCCGCACAGACATCACTCGGACCGACATCACACCGGCAACGAACGAAAGGCCACGATGACTCTGGACGCCACCGCGCTGGGCTGGGACCTGCCCCTTCCGGACGAGGACACCGAGCGCAGCCCGGTGACCGGATGGACCCGCACGCACTGGGCGACTGTGGCCGACAATCTCCTGCTGGCGGCGCGGCGCTACGCCTCCGACGGCGGAGCCCACCTCGACCTGCCGGGTCGGCCCTCCCGCTCCGGTGTGCTCTCCGACGGGCTCGAGGGCTGGGCGCGTACCTTTCCGCTGGCCGCGATGCGTGTCCGGGGTGAGGCAGGGGCGGACCCGCACGGGCATCTCGACTTCTACCGTCGCGGAGTGGTGGCCGGCACGCGGCACACCCTCGACAGCGAGCGCACGGCCGAGTCGTGGCAGGACATCCGCTCGGCGTCCGCGGCGGGCCAACCGATGGTCGAGTCCGCCTCCGTCGCGATCGGCCTGCACCTGACTCGGCCCTGGCTGTGGGACACGCTCACGGCCCGGGAGCAGGACGGCGTCGAGGGGTGGCTCCGCGGCGCGCTCACGCACGATCCGGCGCCGAACAACTGGTACCTGTTCCCCATGATGGTGGCCGGCTTCCTCGAGGACGTCGGCCGCGGTGACGCGGCGACGGCGGCCGCTATCGATCACGCCTTGGCGCTGCTGGAGACCTGGTACGACGGCGAGGGTTGGTATCGCGACGGAGACGGCCGGGCGTATGACCACTACATCGGTTGGATCATGCACTTCTACCCGGTGCTGTACGCCTGGCTGCGTGGTGACGAGCCTCTGCTGTCCCGGTTCGCCGACCGACTCGAGGAGTTCCTCGGCTCGTTCCTGCCCACCTTCGACGCGAACGGCGCACCGCTTCACCAGGGCCGGTCGCTCACGTACCGCACCGCGGCCCTCGCCGCCCCGGCGATGGCGTCCGTGGTCGGCCGGCACCCGTGGCCGGCCGGACAGGCACGGGCGCTGACGAGCCGGACCCTGCGGTACTTCCTGGAGCGCGGGAGCGTCGAGCGCGGCCTCTTCTCGTTGGGCTGGCACGGTCCGCACGACGCCACGTTGCAGAGCTACTCGGGACCCGGCTCGCCGTACTGGGCGGTGCACGGGTTCGCCGCTCTCCTGCTTGGCGAGGCCGACCCGTACTGGACGGAGACCGAGATCGCGCCACCGACATCAACCGGCACTCGGCACATCGCCGCCGTCGGCTGGCTCATCCAGTCCACCGACGACGGTCTGGTCCGCGTGCACAACCACGGAAGCGACCACATGCACCCAGGTGCCGACGAGGGCGGCGATCCCGACCCGTTGTACGCCCGGCTGGCGTACTCGACCCGCACCGGGCCGACGCCGGTGACGAACGTCGCGGACA
>Ga0079224_100002685_pt1 | contig 21866 bp, 19 predicted proteins | sample Stecom2015_FD_80414 | JGI IMG/M metagenome (GOLD analysis project Ga0079224, IMG submission 80414) | Agricultural soil microbial communities from Utah to study Nitrogen management - Steer compost 2015 | ecosystem: Environmental > Terrestrial > Soil > Agricultural land | place: USA: Utah...
TCCCATGACCCTCATCATTTATTGCCACCCGAGCAAAACCTCGCACAATTACAAAATCCTGCAAGAAGTAATAAAGAAACTGGAGAGAAGAAAACAAGCCTATGAAGTACTCGACCTCTACGACATGAAGTTTGACGCCTCCTTCAAGGAAGTCGAATACGAACGAATGAGAAACCGCGACCGCACTCTGGAAAAAGATGTCGTCGCCATCCAAAAGAAAATCAGTGAGGCCCGCATCCTGGTCTTTATTTATCCCACCTGGTGGTACAACATGCCGGCGCGACTGAAAGGGTTCTTTGATCGGGTATTTACCAATGGCTTCGCCTACAAATTTTTTAAGGCGAATAAATTCCTCATCTTCGGAGCTAATATCCTGTCTTTCATTCCAGGCATCCGCTACCTCATGCAAACCATTTCCGTCACGCCGCTGCTAAAAGGAAAAAGGGCCTACATCTTCCGCACCTACGGCGGACCAAAGCTCGGTCGCAGGATTTTCGGAAATACCCAAACCGTATTAGAAAACGTCATCCTCCGCTTCTGTGGCATTACGGACATCATCATCCATGAGCTCTACAACATCGACAAATCCGAATTCACCATTCAGAAAGAAGAAAAGTACCTCCAAAAAATCGAGCAGATGTTCGATTAATTTTGGGAAGTGTGAGAAAGGTGGGGTTTTGAATTCCGAATTCAATCCCACAATTCCCACACTTCTCAATCATCACACAAATCTCAACCTCCCGTCCCCACCCTCACCACCCTCGCAGCCGCTGGATAAAGCGTTTCAATGACCCGCTTTTCCACACTGCCATCAGCCCGCGTGATGTTCCATTCCCATTCGATATAGCGACCCTGTCGTCCTTTTTGGAGGACCTCCTGGAGGCCAGTATCGATCTCCGGAGTATAGGTCACCTGGTTCGGAAGGTTCACTGGCCGATTGATCACCTGCTTCAATTCGATCGTGCGCCCATCATCGACTCCATAAAAATAAATGAAGACTTCCTTATTCACCTCGTCCATAAATGTGTGGATAAGAATCGGTCCGGGAGTATCGTTGACGAATTTCAAGTTAATACCTTCTGGAGGATAAACGGTCGAATCGATCCCATAGCCGTACTGCTGGTAATAGTTCACATCCAGGCTGTGGGGCTTTCGATCGGTCACCGGGAGCCCGCTGTTGATCGCCGTTCGGTACATCGTCGTAGAAACCTGGCACAATCCTCCTCCAGGCACAGGCTTCACTCCACCTCCTCCGAAAATCGCCAGTGCAGGCTTCCAGCCAGCCTCATAGGTGACCCATCCCAAGACCTGATTGAAATCAAATTCAGCTCCTTGCGGGATGACCACTCCATCATATTTGCTGAGCCCAAATCGGACATTAAACTCACGGTCTTCGCCATGCGCGAGAACATAGCTCGATCGGCCTTCAGAAAGCAGTGTCAGCTTCCCGGTACCGGCGAGTTCTACCTGAGGAGCTGTAGAAACAAAAGGCAGCTCGGAAATGTCTGAAGAAAACTCTTCTTCCAAAACCTGCTGCAGGATTTTTTCTTCATCGAGGGTCCTGCCCGAAATAAACTCACCTGTATATTCAGACTTCAAATATCCTTTTTCCTGAAGAACAGGCTCTTCGGCGACGACCGCGCCTGCTGCACGGTTAAAATTCGTTGCCCATTCATGGAAGAACGCCTGAAGGAAACCCCGGTGAATTTCTACTCGTCCTTTCTCGACCTCCACTGAAAGCACTTCGGGATTTTCGGCAAAAGAAAAACCAACCGTTTCACCATCCACCTTCCATTGGTAATTTCTCGCCAGCAGGTTTTGAGCTTGTTCAAAAAGAGGCCGCACTTCTTCCGTCGTGCGGGGAGGCTCAATTCTTTCCAGGACTGCTTCTAAGGGGCCACTCAAATCATTCCGGACCAGAGAAAAAAACTCGTCGCGCAGCAATTTCTCATCAGAATCAAGCAGGGCAAGTCCCACCTGAGACTCTTGAAGCAACCAGGTTTTTGCCGCAGGATCGTAAACAACCTCAGCATCATGCGCCGGTCGTTCAAAACTTTTTACCCAATCCAGGACTTCTTCCCATTTCGCTTCCTGCAGCATAAAAGACGGCAGAAGCACCTTCTGGTCCGCCGCGGCATGGGCATCCAGCACATCCGCCTGTCCTACTTCCGTTCCCCGAAAAAGCTTGGCCAAGGTACTTTCGAGATCAACGGACAATCCCATCTCAGACAATCTCATGCTTTTGGAGGTTTTATTGGCTCCATTTTCTGACACCACGACTTCTATCGTTTTCTGCTCCCATTCATCAGAGACCTGCTCGACCAGAAGGCTTGCTTCATTCCGACGCAGACCTGAAAAATCTTTCCCGGATAAAGACACGCCAGCCGGAATCGACTGAAGATGTTGGGCATAAAAGTATAAACCTGCCCAGATCATGAAAAGAAAAGCCAGGGTCAAAACCCCCAATTGTAAGCTCTGCCTGACGGTACAATCCGACTGCAAAAAAACACCATCCAAAGATTTTTTCAGCCGAAAGGGAGCAAGAGCCTTTTTCATATGGGTATTTTTTTAAATCTATATATTATTACATAATAATATAGTTTTGTCAAACATAGAGCTTAGCACGAAAAAAACTCGACCCTTGACGCACGGAATCGAAATCCATACACTCTCTCTGCTATTTCGAAGCTAAGAAGCTAACGAAGCTAATTCCTAACCTCCTGTCTCATGCAAGACCTTTCGAAAGTCCGCAATATCGGTATTATCGCCCATATTGACGCCGGAAAAACGACCACCAGCGAACGAATCCTTTTGTATACCGGACGAATTCACAAAATCGGTGAAGTACACGAAGGGGCTGCCACCATGGACTGGATGGAACAAGAACGAGAACGCGGCATTACGATTACTTCCGCAGCGACCACTTGTTTTTGGAAGGACTGCCAGATCAACCTCATCGACACCCCTGGACACGTGGACTTCACGGTGGAGGTAGAACGCTCGCTTCGCGTCCTCGATGGAGGCGTCACCGTCTTCGACGGCTCACAAGGAGTAGAACCTCAATCCGAAACGGTGTGGCGACAAGCTGACAAATACGGTGTTCCTCGTATTTGTTTCGCTAATAAGATGGATAAGACCGGAGGAGACTTTTTTATGACCCTCAAGTCCATCCACGATCGTCTCAGCAAAAATGCCACCCCCATCCAGCTTCCTATCGGGTCCGAAGCAGACTTCAAAGGGGTCATAGACCTGGTAAAAATGGAGGCCGTCTATTTCGAAGACGAACTCCAACGAAAGCTCCGCATCGAAGCCATCCCTGAAGACATGATGGAGCAAGCAAAGAAATACCGCGACATGATGCTCGAGAAAATCGCCGAATACGATGAAACTATTATGAACAGTTATCTCGAAGGAAAAGAAGTCAGCGAAGAAGAAATCCGAAAGGCCATTCGTGCAGGGGTCGTCAGTGGGAGCTTCTACCCGCTCATGTGTGGATCCTCCCTGAAGAACAAGGGAACCCTTCTCCTGCTCGATGCGATCGTTGATTATCTCCCTTCTCCTCTCGACAACCCAGAAATCAAGGGAACGGATGTAAAAGACTCCACAAAAGAAGTCGTCCGAAGAGCCGACGTCAACGAACCGATGTCTGCCCTTGCCTTCAAGATCATGTCCGATCCTTTCGTAGGACGCTTGACCTACGTCCGTGTCTACTCTGGAGCCCTCAAAAACGGAAGCTATATCATCAACACCAACTCCGGAAAAAAAGAGCGTATCGGACGTCTCTTGCAAATGCATGCCAATGAGCGAAAGGAAATCGAAGAAATTCCGGCAGGAAATATCGGAGCGGTGGTAGGACTGAAAGATACCCTTACGGGAGACACGCTCTGCGATGAAAAGGCCCCAATGCTCCTCGAACAAATCGTCTTCCCACAACCAGTCATCCAGATCGCCATTGAACCAAAAACCAAGGCCGATCAGGAAAAAATGGGGATCGCTCTCAACAAACTCGCTGAAGAAGACCCGACCTTTCGCGTCAGCACCGATGAAGAAACCAACCAGACCCTTATCTCCGGGATGGGAGAACTTCACCTCGATATCATCGTCGACCGTATGCGCCGCGAATTTAAAGTAGAAGCGAACGTCGGTGAACCACAGGTAGCGTTCCGGGAAACCATCCAAAAGAAAGTCGAAACCGAGCACAAGTACGTCAAACAAACAGGAGGTCGTGGTCAATACGGTCACGTGGTGATGACCCTCGAGCCTCAGGAACCAGGAAAAGGCTACGAATTCGAAGATGCCGTGGTCGGAGGACGCATCCCTCGGGAATTTATCCCAGCAGTACAAAAAGGGCTCCTGGAAGCTCTTCAAAAAGGGGTTGTGGCCGGATATCCAGTAGTAGACGTGAAAGTGACCCTGACCGATGGTTCTTACCACGAAGTTGACTCCTCAGAACTCGCGTTCAAGATGGCCGCTATCATGGGCTTTAAGGAAGGAGCTGCGACCGCGGAACCAGTCCTCCTCGAACCAATCATGAAAGTGGAAGTAACCACTCCGGAAGAATACATGGGCGACATCATGGGAAATCTCAACAGCCGACGTGGACAAATCCAGAAAATGGGCGACCGCGGTATGGCGAAGATCATTGATGCCATGGTCCCCCTCTCCGAACTCTTCGGTTATGCCACCGATCTGCGCTCCATGTCTCAGGGGCGAGCAAGCTACTCCATGGAATTCTCCCACTACGCCAAGGTGCCAAATGCCGTCGCTGAAAAGATCAAGGAAAAACGAGGAATAAAGAAAGCCTAAGCACTGCAAAAAAGCCCCCGAATGGGGGCTTTTTTAAGTTCATTAAGCAACTTTTCCTTCCGCTTCTTGATCAGTTTCACCCTCATCGAGGATATCTTCCAGCATCATTTCAGCTTGGCCCAGAGGAGCGGTGCGAAGTCTCTGGAGAAATCGATCATCTTCCAAGCGGCTTTCTTGAAGATGCTTGCGAATGCGTTCGATGATCGGCAAGAGAAAACGGCATACAATGATTTCTCCCTTTGAAACAGTACCAGGCTCTAAATGCCCTTCTTTTTCTTGCTGAAGTCGTCGATGTCCATGAACGCTCAAGCGCGCCAGAACCGTCACAAGCTCAAGGCCTGAGGCGATGTCCTCACCTTGAGAAATCTCAGCCAGCAAATGCCCTGTACACCCCACGAAAACACCCCGGGCATCTTCATCTGAACGAACTTGCGGTTCGACGCGTCGCATTTCCTGAAATGCTGGTCGGAGCTCTTCATCAAAAACTCCGTCCTCGATCGCTCTAAACAAACTAGAAAGCGTTCGAATCTTTCGATTCAGCGGGGCTGGTTCAGAGAGGGCAACATCAAGGGTCATCGTCGTATGAATCATTACCAATCCCTGGAAATCTTCAGGTGTCAGAATCCCATGGTCGACAAGAAGGAGAATATTCGTTTTATTTAAACGAAAATCTGATGCTTCCGGCCAGCCAAAAGCTTCTCGGCTCCTATCAAAGCGTTCAAAAATCTCCTCGATAAAACGACCATCAATACATTCGAGCACATCGTCTGGCCCAGATCCGTGCAAAGGATCCTTTTCAACAGCGCGCTGAAGAGCGCAAAGGGCTTTTTCTAAAGACAATCCTCCGTGCCACTTCAAGAGCGTCGCTTGGACTTGAGTCATGATTCTTTTGCGCAAGGTCATGAGCTCGGCGAATCGTTCGAAATAACCGTCGAGGAGCTGGGAAACCTCGACTCGGGTTTTCCCGCGAAGAGCTTCCGGTTCTATCTGGGCGTCTTTCAGCCAGGACCGCAAAGCATCTTCTACCAGACCCACATGACGATAGGATTCGTCTTCTTCAGGAGTCCTTTCGACATTCAAGCGATTAATGAGATCATTTGACAGAAATGGTTTCATGATGTGTAAATGAAACAAGGCCGTATTATATAAGATAACACGAGACTGTCAAATAGCCGAGACAAAACTCCTGCGATGAATGGAACTCAATCCTAAGCTTTTTATCGCTTCTTGGTGCACCTTCGTCCCATATCCTTTGTGTTGGGCCAAGCCATATCCGGGGTACTGCTGGTCCAACTCATTCATCAAACGGTCGCGGCTGACCTTTGCCACAATCGAAGCCGCCGCTACACAGTCAACCTTGTAGTCCCCTCGCACGAGCGAGAGCTGCATCACATCAGGTAAATCCACATTCGCGCTATCCAAAATCGCCATATCTGCCCCTGAATTCCGGATCACCTGGCGCATCAAATGCTTAATACACACCAAAATTCCCTTCTGATCGATTTGGGCTGCCGAAGCAAATGCCACCGATACCTGGCCAACCTCCGAAATCTTCTCAAACAGGCGCTCTCTCTCATCTTCCTTAAGATCTTTAGAGTCCTTTAGCCCCTTAATCCCATGCCCCCTCGGCAAAACCACTCCCGCCACACACACCGGACCCGCCAGCGGGCCACGTCCAGCTTCATCAACTCCGACCACTTCTCCAGCGTACTGAATGCCCCTGTTTTCCAAAAATTTCCACCAGGACTGCATGAACCTTTATTACAGCTGATATCTGAGATGTAACACCTCACAACCAAAACAACAAGGATTTTTCTCCGCCTAAGAAGCGAACGACCGTCTTTCCGAAGCTCCTCAAGAGCGAAGGAAAAAGCTAATTCCAGAATTCCCGGTCAAATATCAACGGTCAATTGTCACATGTCGTGCTAAGCACGACCCACTTTGACCTTTGCTGTCTTGATGACTCGCCCCTTCATCTCATATCCCGGAGAAAATACCTCCAAGATCACCCCCTGCTCCCCTTCGCCCGACATAACTGCCTCATGCCGCTCGGGGTCTATCATGTCACCAGGCTTCGCCTCGATTTTCTGAACTCCTTGTTGCTCAAGGAAACCTTGAAACTGCTCATCAATCAATTGCAAACCCTTCGCCCACTCTTCATTCCCTTGTTGCTTCATGACGTCATCAAACCCTTCGGGCTTGTGCTCCAGCAATCGATGATAGTTTTCATAAATGTCCAACACCTTAAGGATCAAGCCTTGATTGGCAAAGGCCGCAAAAGAAGCTTTTTCCTCCTCCATTCTCCTTCGGGCATTTTGCAGATCTGCTAGCGCCCGGAGGGCCTTGGTCTGGGCATCTTCATTGGCAAGCTTCAGGGCCTGAATTTCTTCTTCCAGTTTCTTCATTTCTTCATTCACCTGCTCCGAACGTTCTTGCCCTTCCTTCTGTTGTGCTTCTTCGATCTTTTTTCTCAGCTCTTCCAAGTGCTCCTGAGAGTCGTCTTGTGAATGAGCGTCCTGTTGATGAGAATCAGCCATAGTACAATAAAAAATCAGCAGGCCTCATTTTAGCGGCTTTATGACCAAGAGTCCACTATCATCTCTCCCTATGCCAAGAACTCCTTTGCCTGCTCCAAAGCAGCCTTATTGTAAGCATATCGCATTCTCATCGGCCCCAAAATTCCCAAAAAACCCTGACGGTCCCCCAGCATATACCGAGTGATCAGCATGCTACAGCTCTGGAACTGCTGGATCAGGTTTTCTTCACCGATATACACCCGCACCTCCTCGTCGATCTCCAGCGAATCCAAAAGGCTTAAAAAGTTTCGCTCCAATACTTCGACCACTTGGGATGCCTGTTCTGGATGGGCCATAAATTCCGGCTGCTTGAGGACATTGCTCAATCCGATGAAAATCGTTTGGTGATTATCGGGTAGCGTCGCGAAAGCGATATTCTCCACCACTCGAGACAGGACATCGACTGCCTGATAGACCTTTTGCCGGTCAAGCTGGTCCTGATACTGTTCCAGTTTTTGGATGAAAGCAGCTTTTGCCAATTTTTCCTCTGCGGCGGAAGCTTGTTGGGCTTCCACAAAGAACCGATACCCCTTGGCCGTCGGGACACGGCCCGCGGATGTATAAGGCTGAATGATAAGCCCTTTTTCTTCGAGCTTCGCCATTTCATTGCGGACCGTCGCCGGAGAGACCTTCAGCTTATATTCGCGAACAATCGTCCTCGAACCGACCGGGACAGCGGTCCGGATAAAATTATCAATGATGGCGAGCAGAAGTTGGTGTTGTCGCTCTTTCATAAGTTTATTCAGATGGGGAGCTGGCGAAAAGGTCCTGAAATCCTCCGGAAAACGACTGGAGTGTTTCAGTCATTTGTAAGCATTCGTCGGCGGAAAGGGATGCTCCAAGGGATGGCGCTTCCTCTTCTGCTGGTTCAAAAGAGCTGGCAGGAAATCGAAAGACCACCGTAGCTCCTTCGAGCATAAAGACCATCACCACTTCTTGGGAGGATTCAAATCCCAAACCTCCCTGAAAATGGAAGTGATAGCGTTCAGCATCATCCTCCAGAGAATCGCATATCCACTCAAACAGCACTCGTAACGTCTCGTAGTTCATGGGATGCAATTAAGACCTCTTTATCATAGCACTTCGATGGAGTTCTGTTAAATGAATCGAGAGAAGAACAACCTGGCATTTTTCTCTTGCAATAGACCAAACAATCCGTAAAATAATACAGCTTTAATGAGTCGGGTCTCATTTTTTCGTTTTTAATTTTTCGTTTTACGTTCCCCCATGCCTACCATCAACCAATTGATTCGAAAGCCTCGAAAAACAGCGAAGAGAAAGTCAAAATCTCCGGCGCTGCAGATTATGTTTAACAACCTGAAGAGAAAACCGGTGAAAATGTACCGTGGCTGCCCGCAGAAACGTGGAGTATGTACCAAAGTCACGACTATGACACCGAAGAAACCAAACTCAGCGCTCCGAAAAATCGCCAGGGTAAAACTGAACAACGGAATGGAAGTCACAGCTTATATCGGCGGAGAAGGTCACAACCTTCAAGAACACTCAGTCGTGACGATCCGTGGCGGCCGTGTAAAAGATCTTCCAGGAGTTCGCTACCACGTCGTCCGAGGACGACTCGACTGTGAAGGAGTAAAAGACCGCAAACAAGGCCGCTCCCTCTACGGCACGAAAAAATCCTAATTAATTCCTAAAAAGCTAAAGAAGCTAAAAACCTAACTCCTGTCTCCTATGGCAAAGCAAGCACCTTCCTACGTCCCTCAAAACTCTAACGAACTCATCGAAAAGTTTGTGAACTATATCATGATCGGAGGGAAAAAGACCACTGCCCGACGTATTTTCCAGGACTGCCTGGAAATCGTCAAAACCCGAGGATATACAAAACCTCAGGAAACCTTTGAACGAGCGGTACGAAACATCTCTCCTACCCTCGAAGTCCGAGCAAAGCGTATCGGAGGATCGGTCTACCAAATCCCTATCGAAGTCCAACCAAAACGCCAAATGGCCCTCGCTTTCCGCTGGCTGCTAGAAGCGGCCCGGGATAAGAAAGGCTCCCCTCTCGCCCGGCGACTGGCGAATGAAATCATCGAGGCTTGCGAAGGAACGGGTTCCTCCATTAAAAAGAAGGAAGATACCTTCAAAATGGCGCAGGCCAACAAAGCCTTCGCTCACCTGGCAAAATATTAGTCATCGACAACGAAGGCGAGGATCGCATCCTCGCCTTTTTTTGTATATGATGAACGCACCTACCAACTTCATGCAAAAAATCCTCTTCCTCGGCACTCCCACTTTTGCTGTTCCCGTCCTCGAAGAACTTCATAAACACTTCGAAATCATCGGCGTCGTCACCCAGCCTGACCGCCCGGTCGGCCGCAAGCTGACGCTCACTCCTCCGCCGGTAAAAATAGCCGCTGAAAAGCTGGGCCTAAAAGTCTCCCAACCGGACAAAGCCGCCGACATTTCAGATCTCATCACCACTCCTTTCGACTTTCTCGTCACTGCAGCCTATGGTGAATACCTACCGGAAAAAGTGTTAAAAATGGCAGGAAAAGACGCCCTCAACATCCACCCTTCGTTGCTGCCAAAATATCGTGGTGCCACCCCGATGCAGTCCGCGCTTTTAAACGGCGACCAAAAAACCGGGGTCAGTATTATCCGCATGGTCAAAGAAATGGACGCTGGAGAAATCTTCGCTCAAAACGAATTGGAAATCGGACCTGATATGAAATATCCCGACCTGGAAGCAGCATGTTCCCAATTAGGCGCACAACTTATCTCCGAAGTCATTCAACACTACGACACCCTAACTCCAATCGCCCAAGACCCCTCAGCCGTCTCTCATGGCAAAAAAATCTCCAAAGAAGACGGCCACGTTCACTTCGAGCAAGACTCAGCTCAACAAATCTCCAACAAACTCCGCGCCTTTACTCCCTGGCCAGGGGTCTACACCTTCTTCAAAGATCAAAAACTCTCCCTGGTCGAATTTTGCATCAACCATCAACCATCAACCATCCACCAACCAGGCACTGTCTTCGAAACCAACAAAAAAATCCTCATCCAAACCAAACAAGATTGCCTGGAATTAAAAACCGTCCAACTTGCCGGAAAAAACCCCACCGACATCAAATCCTTCCTGAATGGCTATCCTAATTTCCTAAATACAAAACTAGCTTAAATCTTCATCTTATTCCTTCATCTTTCGCAGAGAAATCAAATGCGAAGGAGGAAGAAAAGATTGAAGGCGCACCGACCTTTATCGCAACACTAATGACAACCGCGCGCCGCATCCTCTCCAGTACCGCCATCCAAGTCTTCGGAAAGCTTCTGACCGCGATCCTTTCGATCATTGTTATCAAATACATTACCGGTCTGGAATCTATTCCAGGACTAGAAGGAATCCCGGCAGAATACAAGCTCATCTACACCTATTTGACCTTCTTTGGCATTGTCGCCGACTTCGGGCTTTTCACCATCGCCGTCCGAGAACTTTCTCAAACGGAAGACCAGCAAGAAAAAGAGTTCATCTTGGGAAATATCTTCGGCATGCGGTTTTTCACAATTCTCACCGCTATGACACTGGCCTCCCTCTTTGTTTTTCTCATCCCTTTGGAAAACTACACCTGGCAAGTGAAAGTGGGAGTGGCCATTGCTGCCGTAACGACCGTGCTCACCATGATGGCCAGTACCACCTCCTCCATCCTCCAGGTCCATCTGAAAATGGAGCTTCCGACGATCGCACTGGTCATCGGAAAAATCATTATGACGGCCTACATCGCTTACGTCGTCATTTTTTTCCAACAAATCGCCTACGCGTTTTACCACCTGATCTTCGCCGGAGTAGTGGGGTCTTTGGTGACTTTCATCATAACATATGCCTACACGAAGAAGGTGTTCCCTTTTGCTCCAAAATTCCATCCCACGTATTGGAAAAAAGTCTTTAAAGAAGCCCTTCCCTACGGGATTGCCATTATCCTGAGCACCCTCTACTTCAAAATCGATGTCCTCCTTTTGTCGTTCCTGCGAGATAAAAATGAAATCGCCATTTACGGATATCCCAGCTCCGTCATTGAACTGATCTCCATTTTTCCGATTTATTTCATGAACAGCGTTTTACCCACTCTCACACGGGCTTTCGACGAATCGAAAGAAAAAGCAAAAAAAATTCTTTCCCTCTCGTTCAACTTCCTTTCTTTATTGGCCCTTCCAATGGTGGTAGGAGGCGTGATCCTCGCTCGACCCCTCATGGGCTTCATTATGAACGAAGAATTCCTCACAGGGAATGTAATGGGTCATTACGGGGCTGATGTAGCCTTCCAACTCCTGATGGTCTCTACCGTCTTCTCCTTTTTGACCACTCTCTTCAGCTTTTCCTTGATCGCCAGCGGAAACCAATCGAAACTCTTGAAGATCAACCTCTATGGCGTCCTCTTCAACATCATCACCAACCTCATTTTTATTCCTGCTTACGGCTTCGTCGCCGCCGGCATTACGACCATTCTCTCCGAAATCATCATCATCTCTCTCACCTATCACACGGCGAAAAAGTACGTCAGCTTCCATTTTGATAAAAAAACGTTCGGAAAAATTGCCTTCGCCGCTGCAGTTATGGGGGGCTTTGTGTTTCTGGTCCAATACCATGTGCCAGTAATGCCTCTCGTCGGCATTGGTGCCTTGGTTTTCATCATGATGCTATTGCCATTAAAAATCATCACTCCTGAAGTATTGGAAATGGTAAAAAAGAAATAGTGTTTTTGGCTTTGGTATTTGACTTTTCGCCATTAGAATTGAATTCGAATTTTGAATGACTATGAAAATTGATCATTCGAAAATTGAAAATTGTCCGGGGTGTAGCGCAGTTGGCTAGCGCGCAAGCATGGGGTGCTTGAGGTCGTGGGTTCGAGTCCCGCCACTCCGACCATTCAATCTATTTACATCATTTCTTTTTAAAGGCGGGCGAGAAGCAAGGTTCTCCGCAGCAGCAGGGGTTTTTTGAGGGGGCGAAGGAGGAAGTCCCGCCACTCCGACCATCTTACTTCGCTAAAACTTCGTGAAGATCAGTCTTAACGGCGAGCTACTTCAAAGCTGTAGGTTTTCTGGCTGGTGCGAAGAATGAGCCGCCACTCCGACCATTCCATTATTTCACCCCATCTTCTTTTGAGGAGCTGGGGGAGTAACCGATCCAAATCCGTCGCGGCGGATCGAAAAAACACCTTCTCTCCGTTTTTGTTTTTGTAGAAGATCACAAGAAGCCGTTTGAAAAAAACGGGTAAAATCGATCCTGCATAAAAAATTCATTTGATTCACGTCCTGAGACCTTCCAGAAATCCATAAAGAAACGAATACCAGATATTTACGCTCTTCAAAGGAAACAATTTTTTCACAAGAAAAATGAACAGGAACACGAAAACGAAAGCGGGAATATACTTTGCTCCGAGAATAATCACACAGCATAGCGGAAAAGTCTGATGATTTGGAAAAAAAGAAAACTTGAAAAAGGAGAAAAACAATCCCACATATTAAAATAATATATTCTTTTTTCCGAAATAGATTTATAAACAACTTCTTCATCCACATTAAAATATCCTATTTTGGGATATTCCGAAAGTGAATTTAGTTTTCCTGCATGAAAACAATTCACTCAAAAGTTTATAAATCCCTCATCGAAGACCTGAAACAAAAAAGGCTTGAAATGAAGCTAACCCAGGCGTCAGTTTCTCGTGCTTTGGGAAAAACTCAGTCCTATATTTCCAAAATAGAAAACTACGAAAAACGCCTGGATATATTGGAATTCGTGAATCTCTCAAAAGTATATCGAATCCAACCTTCTGAGGTACTCAAAAGCCACGGCTGGTAAAGCCCTTCTTCTTGAAATACCACCCCTTCCCCTCATACAATACAATTAATTTACACATTCTTTATGAAAAAAATATTCATGGTAGTTTTTGCTGCCCTTCTCATCGCCGGTTGCAAGCAACCAGCTGAAAATACCACGGTAGACGCTGGGGAAAACTGCACGGCTTCAGGAGGAAAATGGGTAGCGGCCCACCGGGAATGCGAATATGTTTCCCAAGAGTGGTGCGAAAACGCTGGCGGAACCTTTGAGGAGTGCGGCTCCGCTTGCCGACACGACCCGGAAGCAGAAATGTGCACCGAACAATGTGTGATGTTTTGTAAGTTTTAAAGAGAGCTAGTCACATTTATTCCATGAAAAGAGCCTTGCTCGTATTGGTTTTAGGAATGATCCCTTTTTTAGGTATTCCGGCCTCACAAGGCGAAGAAAATTGTGATGGGTATGGTTACCAAAACTGCATTCCAAAAGAATTCACCGACTCAAAGACTCACACCTACCGCGAAGCCATCAACTACGTCCGGGAAAAAGGGATTGTAAAGGGCTACGCTGATGGCACCTACAAACCTGACGCTCCCATCAACCGGGCTGAATTCACAAAAATTCTTGTGGAATCAATGTTAGGGGAAACACCTGAAGAAAGTGAGCAAACATGTTTTCCGGATGTGCAAAAAAATATTTGGTTTGAAAAATATGTTTGCTACGCCAAAAAGGAAAACATTCTGAAAGGATATCCGGATGGAACGTTTCAGCCCGTAAATAACATCAACTTCGCGGAAGCTGCCAAAATCCTGATCAACACATTCACTATCGCCCATCGCGAAGCTACAACAGGTGAAGAATGGCATACGCCCTTCATTATCGCCTTAGAAGAAAAGAAAGCGATTCCAGGGACTATTCAAAAAACCAACCACCACCTCACGCGTGGTGAAATGGCGGAAATAATCATGCGATTGAAAGAACACGATACGAGCCGGACATCACTGAAGGCCTGTGACCTGATCGCCACGCTTTGCCCGGATGAAAGCTTTTCCGGCTATGGTGACGAACTCATACCAAAAGTAGATATGCAAAAAGTCCGGGTTGCCTGGCTGGCGTGGAACAACTCCGAACGGGAGAAACTAGGCCTTCATGACTATCGCTATCAAAACGCCCTTAATCGCACCGCCTACCTCTGGTCAAAATACTCTCAGGGCAAAGGGGAAATAACTCACAAACGAGAAGGACAAACCGCTTACTACGACTACAACCTCATTTTGAAATGGTTTCAAAACCTGGGAGTTGATTTTGTAAACGTCAACCGCGTCACCTTTTCAGAAAACATCGGCTGGGGCCCTTATTCATGCAACGAAGCGGATTGCACGCAAAAACTCATCGACAATATCCGCTCCACCTTTGATTTTTACATGTCAGAAAAAACCCAGGAGTATCGTCCTCACTACAACAGCCTGATGAATGAATACTTCCAGGAAATCGGGCTGGGTATTTCGGTCGGCAACGGAAAATACTACCTCACCGTCCACTACGGCACGGAGCTGAAATAATTATTCCTCTTCAGTGTACTTCAGGACTTCTCGGAACCGGAAGTACTCGATCAGTCGCAGACCAGTAAACCTTCCCATGAAGACATTCGCTAAAATAAAAAGAATGATGACTTCAGGATGCGCGAGGAGAAGCACTTGCAACCATTCCCAGGAAATCAGCAGGAATGCCAGCGAGGAAATAAAAAGTGATTCGATAAAAATCCGTATCAGCGACCACCACCCACGCTCCCCTTCTACCCCTCCGACACGATCGATCATCGCTGCCAAAATAACCATGATCAAGACACTGGAAAAATCAAAATGGGCGCCATTGAAATACAGCATTCCTCCAAGGAGGAGTAAGAGCACCAGCCCAAGAAAAGACGTCAGTATTCCCACCTTCGCGGTATAAAGCAAATGACTGCGAAAGAGGAAGAAGCGAAAGAAAGAACTAATAAAAGCCAGCACCACTACCACAAACGCCCCCCACCACCATCCTAAGACCAAAAAGGTATACGTAAAAACGATCGGCAGCCTGGCTCCCACCGTAGACAGCCCGATCACTAACCGCAAAAAGGTCACCACGGTCACCACGACCGGCAAAAACAAAACGAGGAGGATGACGGAATCTTCCATTCCCTTTTCTTGAAGATAGCTCATGCCATAGCTCGGCAGGGAAAATAAATTGAACTCGCCGGCAATCGACGCATCGATCACATCGAAGTCATATCCCCTGTTTCGAATTACCTCCAAAACATCACCGTCTTTGGTGGTAAAAAATTCATCCAGTGCTTCCCGGCGGGTAATAATAATTCTTTCCGGTTGAAGGATTTGATAAGTCCCCAGTAAAATATTTCGCAACAGTCCGATATTCCCCTCACTCAATAAAACGATTTCCTTACCAGAAAGATTAATCCGTCCAGAAAAAGTGTTAAGCAAAGAAAGCAATTCGGTAGAGTCCGACCAGACGATCAGCGTCGGGCTGGCTTGGATCTCCTGAAGAGATTGTTCAAGGATTTTTACGAGGTTCGCATTCAAACGAAAATTTGTTTCGGCCTGAATAAGATGCAAATACACTCCTTGGTCCTCAGCGCGCTGCCGTAAAGAATGGACCCGTTCATTACTCAACGCCAGATCGGTAATGAGAAACAAAGCCCGTTCATAAACAAAAATTTCCTTCGTGAGTTCCGCCACCTCAGGGGCCCTCCCTTGTTCCGGCAGCCAGGTAACCTTCAATTTCACGTTATAACTTCCTGGCTGTTGAAAAATATGAGCGACCTCCTCCTGGGAACTAAACTGTCCGTTCCCGAATTCCCACAAATAACCCCGCACACTAGATCCGGCGGGAAGAGAGGTTACGTTCGATCTGAAAATAATATTCTTTCCCACTTCCACGCTGCTGTCAGATTGGATCATGGGCTGAAAAACTTTTTGTTCCTCTTCCACTTGCTGAGCCATCACTCCTGGTGAATGAAAAAAGAAAACAAACACCAGAAGCATTCCGATTCCTCTGTTGAAGGATGTATTAAATAAATTCATATATATAAATTAATAATCATAATGAAGCTCACAAGAAAGTTTTCCACAATTAAAACTTCTGCGGCTTCTGGAAAAGGGAAAAAGAAAAATGCTGTTCAAAACTTGTGGAAACCCATGAGTTTTTAGAGGGGGTTTTCATGGAAAAGAGAAATAATTTCAGAACGAGCGTGCAATACTTGATGAAACTCTATCGTGCCAAGTGAAGAAAGATTTTATTTTGAACACTTCAATTTTTTTACATCAAAAAACTTTTACACAGCCTCTAAAGTTTTCAACACTTCATCCGAAAACGAGGCATTTGTAAAAACTTCATCCACATCCTCATCTTCTTCCAGGAGTTCCACGAGCTTGGAAAATTCTTCCGCAGTTTGCACATCAGAAATAATTTTCTCCTCCTGAGGGAGAAGCGATATTTCTGATTTTTGAACAGGAAGATTGTTAAAAACTTTTAAACACTGTTCAAAACTTTCCACCGGACAAATGACATGCACCAGTCCTTCTTCCCACTCGATTTCTTCAGCTCCGGCATCGATCAGTTGCAATTCAAAATCATCCCGATTTGAAATGTTCGCCGTACTTTCGATCACTCCCCTTCTCTTAAACATCCATGACACACAACCACCAGCGCCCAAATTCCCTCCGTTCTTTTTCATGATCTCCCGCACATTGGCAAAACTGCGGTTCGTATTTTCCGTAAGACAACGAATAATGAGGGCAACTCCACCAGGACCATACCCTTCATACGTCATTTCCTCCATACGTTGACCGTCCTTCAATTCCCCCGTCCCTTTTTTTATGGCGCGTTCGATATTATCAGCCGGTAAATTCGCGGCTTTTGCTTTTTGCACCGCCACTCGAAGCGATGGGTTCATTTCCATATCTCCTCCACCTTGCTGAGCGGCGACCGTGATGAGCTTGGAAAGGCGCGTGAAAACTTTTCCCTTTTTTGCGTCCACCGCGCTTTTTCGATGTTTAATATTTGCCCACTTACTATGTCGAGCCATACTCACAAAATCAAAATCTAAAACACGGCTTCATTATCAGCTAATCGAAATATTTTCTCAATTGAAACATTTCCTGAAAATTTTCGTTAAATAATATTGCAATGACGGCTTCTGCGAGTAAAATTATGCTCACTTTAACCCATTCGAGGAATGAGCGATCACTTTCCCACCAAAGACAGAAATTCTCCCGCGGAGAATAAAGAGAACCCAAACCTCTCATCTTCTGGTAAGGAAGGATCGGAAAACATCGAAGCATCAAACGAACTCACCTCGGAACAAATCAAAACAGTAAAAAATCTTCTCAAAAAAGCCGACGAAGAAAACAATGGCGTTGTTTGTGATAGGGATGAAGTAAAATACCTCACCTACCTCGAACGAGACTGCACTCCCGAACAACGGCAAGAAGCGATCGCTGAGCTTCCAGAGCACCTGGAGAAAAAAGCAGAATACTTGAAAGAATACATCAACGATATCGACACGCACTTCTCCGTCAACGGACAAATGACAGAAGAAGGAAAAACATTGATCGAAGAATACAAAGACATGACAGGAGGCGAAAGAAAAGAAGCGGCCAAAAAACTTCGCGTCCTCATTAAGGAAAAAATCCAGGAGAAAAAAAGCTACCAGGAGCTGCTCCAAGACTCCCCGCATTTTTCTGAAAACGGACAATTGAATCCGAAAGCAGAAGAGTTATTCGAGGAGTACCAGCACGCGCTTCCTCAGGAAAAAAATGCCCTCAAAAAAAAGCTGATAGAAAACATCCGACAACACGAGAGCGCCGAAAAACGCTGCGAGCAGTTTTATAAAATCGCCAGCGATCTGTACGAACGCGGTCAGTATTTCGCGGCCGAACCCTATCTCGAAAGCATCATCCAGCTCTGCGATCGCTATATTGATTCGCCACGCATGCAGGTCATCAGGGAATGGAATGAGCGTGACCTGGCGAACATGAGAGATCACACCCAGGCACAAAAGGAAATAAAAAAACTTACCATGCTGCGCGAACACTTCGTGAACAGCGGGAACATCGATGCCGCGCTCGCCGCGGCGCATGAAGCGACCGAAAAGTCAGAACACTTCCTGAACTTCACCACCAACCGCAAAGGAGAAGAAGTGCCTCGCAAAGAAAAGTATAAAACCAAATACCTCCAGGACTTGTATCAGGAAGCCTGGAGCCAGGAGTCAGCGCTCGTGGCGATAAAAAAGCGAGAAGAAGAAAAAGTGAAGAACGATGAAAAACTGAAAGAAAGCTTTCACACCTTTTACACCACGAGCAAGGAGGCGGACGTACATACCACGCTGCTCGGGGTCGCCGAAGAAGAAACCAGAAGACTGCACAGCGATGAAAGGACTGACGAAGGCGATATGTTGAAAACAGAATACGTCGACAACGAAGACATCGAAGATTACACCGAAGAAGACCTGAGTGAAAACACAAAGGAACAAGAACAGGAAATCGCCATAAACTTCGACAAAGAAAACGACTACGAACGACTGATGAGGGTGAAAGAATCAGAAAACGTAAACACTGGCATCACCAGAGAGGGAGGAAGAGCGGTCACGAACATTCAAGAGCTTGAAGGTCTCATCGGGAAAAAGACGGAAAAAATGACCGATGATTTTGCGAGCTACGCGCGGGCCACCGAAAAGGTCGACCAAGAAACGATTGAACAATTCCAGGAAAGCATGGAGGGTCAGATCAAATCGGGAGAGTTCGGCAGAAATTTTACTCATGAGACCAGGCAGTCGGGGCTGGATGTTGTACGCTTCGGCGATGACTTCGACCGGTCCCAGCGAACACTGGCAACGGCCCTCTTCGATCAAGTGGAGGAAAAGAAAGAGGATAAAAGCAACATCACAAACCTCGCAGACGAAGTAAAAAAACAACGTCAACAGCAGCGCGAAGCAGCTTAAACGAAACCTTGACGAATAGTTTTAGCACTCTATAATATTGAGTGCTAGTTTTTTAAAATTCTCTATGTCAAAAATCATTGGAATCGATCTGGGAACAACCAACTCCTGTGTAGCCTTCATGGAAGGCGGTGAACCGAAAGTGATTCCCAACGCCGAAGGAGAGCGTACGACGCCCTCGGTGGTCGCCATGCGCGAAGCGCAACGATTGGTCGGAAAACCAGCCAAAAACCAGGCGATCGTCAATCCGGAAAACACCATCTTCTCCGCCAAAAGATTTATCGGCCGTCAGTTCGACGAAGTCACAGAGGAAACCAAGAATTTTCCTTTCAAAGTCGTAAAAGGATCAAAAGGAGAAGCTGAAATCATGATGGGCGGAAAGATGTATCGTCCAGCGGAAATCTCCGCCATGGTCTTGCAAAAATTAAAAGCAGACGCCGAAGCATTTCTCGGTGAGCCGGTCACCAAAGCGGTGATTACCGTTCCGGCCTACTTCAATGACTCCCAACGCCAGGCAACCAAGGACGCGGGAAAGATCGCCGGTCTCGAAGTGGAACGCATTATCAATGAACCAACCGCCGCCGCTTTCGCGTACGGACTGGATAAAAAAGGAAAGGAAATGACCGTCGCCGTTTACGATCTCGGAGGAGGGACCTTCGATGTTTCTATTATCGAAATGGGCGAAGGGGTGACGCGCGTGCTTTCTACCAACGGAGACACGCACCTGGGAGGAGATGACTTCGACCACGCGATCATCGAATGGCTGCTCCAGCAGTTTAAAAACGAATCAGGCATCGACCTCTCCAAAGATGCCATGGCCATGCAACGTCTGAAAGAAGCGGCAGAGAAAGCCAAGATAGAACTTTCTTCTACCTTGGAAACGGTCATCAATCTTCCTTTCATTACCGCCGACACTAGCGGTCCGAAGCATTTGAATGTAAAACTCTCCCGCGCAAAACTTGAAGAACTCGCTCATAATTTGATCGAGAAAACAGTCGAACCATGCTTGAAAGCCTTGAAAGATTCCGGCCTTTCCAAAGATCAGATCAACGAAGTCATCCTCGTCGGAGGGATGACCCGCATGCCGGCGGTACAGGCCAAGGTAAAAGAAGTCTTCGGCAAGGAGCCTTCGAAAAACGTCAATCCAGATGAAGTCGTGGCCATCGGCGCGGCGATCCAGGGAGGAATTCTCCAGGGAGACGTGAAAGACGTTCTTCTGCTCGACGTCACTCCTCTCACCCTCTCCATCGAAACGATGGGGGGCATCGCTACTCCGATGATCAAACGAAACACCACCGTTCCCACCAGCTATTCTCAGGTTTTCTCCACCGCCGCTGACAATCAGCCAGCGGTAGAAATTCACGTGACACAAGGAGAGCGAGAAATGGCCGCTTATAATAAATCCCTCGGGAAATTCGTCCTCGATGGTATTCCACCAGCGCCAAGAGGTGTTCCTCAGGTGGAAGTCACCTTCGATATCGATGCCAACGGGATTCTTAATGTGAAAGCAAAAGATAAAGGGACTGGGAAAGAACAAAAGATCACCATCCAGGGCTCTTCCGGTCTGACCGAGGAAGAAATCGAAAAGATGCGTAAGGATGCCGAAGAACACGCTGAAGAAGATAAGAAACGAAAAGAAATGATTGAGGTACGAAACAAAGCGGACACCGCTATTTACCAAGTCGAAAAATCCATGAAGGACTTGGGTGACAAGCTCAAAGAAGAAGACAAGAAACCAGTCGAAGAAAAACTCGAAGCACTGAAAGCAGTGCTGAAAAAAGAAGACGCCGGCAAAGAGGAAATGGAAAAAGCTACTGAAGAATTGATGCAGGCGTCACAAAAAATTGGCGAAATGCTCTACAAGGAGCAACAAACAACAGCTTCTCAGCCTGAAGAAGGAGTCGAGGTGAAAGAAGGCGAAGAGAAAAATGAAAACGTCGTGGACGCAAAAGTCGTCGATGAAGATACCGAGAAGAAAGACGACGATACTAAGAAAGAATAAAGAAGCTTCAAAAAATCTTAAGAACCCTCTTCGAGAAGAAGAGGGTTTTTTTGAACAGAAAGAGCCTTCCTCTCCCTAAGAAGCTAAAAAGCTAAGAAGCTAACGAACCCACCCTCTGTCAATAAAAAAAAAGCGCTACAAACGCTAAGATAACAAAGAATAGAAATGATACTGTCAAAAAATGCTTCGCCATTACCTTCCAAGTATCGCCGCCATAATCGCCTTGCTCTTGGCGATGCTCATTGTGCCGATCGGCGGAGAGCTTGTGTCCGACAAAGGAACAAGCCTCAAAACGAGCACGGTTTTGGCGCAGAATCCCCCTCCGACAGAAGTCATTTTTGAAATAAAACTCTTCGACCCAACGGAAAAGACCATCAAGTTACCGAATCCTTACGAATTTGCTCGACCTGCAGAAATTCGTTCAGTTCACTCCATTTATTGTTGTTTTTCCGGGAATATAAAGCTCTATTTGGAGGACATATTGGTAAACGAACAACAGAAAACACTCCATAGTTGTGAGCGTTGTGGTAACGATTCAGAAGCGGTGGATTGGGTAATACCTCCCGGGACAATTGCCGACAAAATCGAGCAGCCAGGGGCGATAGCGGAAGGCGATGTGAAGTTTATTGACATTCTTGGAAGAAGAACAGACACGGTGAGCGTGAATGATTTGGCGAAAACAATAGACAGGGTCAGTAA
>Ga0079224_100002686_pt1 | contig 21862 bp, 17 predicted proteins | sample Stecom2015_FD_80414 | JGI IMG/M metagenome (GOLD analysis project Ga0079224, IMG submission 80414) | Agricultural soil microbial communities from Utah to study Nitrogen management - Steer compost 2015 | ecosystem: Environmental > Terrestrial > Soil > Agricultural land | place: USA: Utah...
GCATCACAAAAAAGCAGATGGATCGAATTGAACCGATGCTGAAGAGCTCGAATTGGCTGGCCTTTCTACCGACGATCATCACGCACAGATCGAACAAAAAATTGCTGCTGCCAGAGCTGCCGACAGAAATCATAATGAAAAGATTGGCGCTTTTGAGAAGATACGAATGCGCTATTTACGTTTTATCGAACGCATTATGCCTTATCGCAAAGCAATTGTTGTTGCCTATCTTTTAATTATTTGTGGATTGGCAAGTATATTGATGATGCAAATCGGCCGAGACGTATTACCAAAAGTAAATGGAAGTCAATTCCAAGTACGCCTACGCGCCCCCGACGGCACCAGAATTGAAGAAACCGAGCGCAAGACAAACAAAGCCATTGAAGCTATCAAGAAGTTAGTAGGTCCGGAGAACGTGTCGATCACCTCTGCCTATGTAGGTTTGCATCCATCTCTTTTCTCCACAAGTCCTATTTACCTATGGATGGCAGGCCCACATGAATCCGTCATTCAAGTAGCATTGAGTGAACACTATAAAACTGACCTCGATAAACTCAAAGAGAACATTCGATCTGCATTTGCTAAAGATTTACCGGAAGTAACAACCTCCTTTGAACCGATAGAATTAACGGACAAAATTCTAAGTCAAGGTTCGCCTACTCCTATAGAAGTCCGATTCTCCGGAAGAAATAAAAAGGTGAGCGAGGCATTTGCGCAAAAGCTTATTACTAAACTTAAAAAAATAGATTACCTAAGAGATGTTCAATTGGGGCAGTCTACCAAATACCCATCAATCAATATTAATGTAGATAGAACAAGAGCCGCACAATTGGGCGTTGATATGAATGACGTTTCCCGATCTTTGATTGCCTCTACGTCTTCTTCGCGGTATACCGATAAAAATATTTGGATCGACCAACGCATTGGCAACAGTTACAGTGTTCAAGTACAGATTCCGGAAAATAAAATGAACAGTATCAATGAAATCAATGAAATACCTTTATTGAAAAATTCATCCAGACCCGTACTGGGAGATGTTGCTACCATAACTTCGGGTATAACCTACGGTGAAACTGACAATTTAGGAGCGATGCCCATGTTATCTGTAACGGCTAACATTAATCAGCAGGATTTAGGTAGCGCGTCTAAAGAAGTAGAAAAGGCGATTGCCTCACTGGGTGAACTGCCTCGCGGTTTGGAAGTAGAATTGATCGGTTTAAGCAATACGCTAACCGAAACTATGGACAGTTTAGAAAGCGGTCTATTAGTGGCTATTGTGGTCATATTCTTAATGCTTGCCGCTAACTTCCAATCGTTTAAAGTTTCTGGAATTGTTTTAGCAACCGTCCCTGCAGTTATTTTAGGTTCTATCGGTCTTCTATTATTAACAGGATCTACCTTAAATTTGCAATCTTATATGGGTATGATCATGTCGGTGGGCGTATCAATATCCAATGCCGTTTTGCTGATTACCAATGCTGAAGAGATACGGAAGACGACAGGAAATGCTATTTCTTCGGCAACAGGGGCTGCCTCACTCAGATTAAGACCTATTGTAATGACGGCATTGGCCATGGTGGTTGGTATGATTCCGATGGCCAGCGGATTGGGAGAGGCCGGTGACCAATCCTCTCCTTTGGGTAGAGCTGTGATCGGGGGCCTTGTGGCGTCGACTTTTGCGGCACTTTTTATCCTGCCTTTGGTATTCGCCTGGGGGCAAGGTAAAGCCAGCACACAAAGTGTGTCTCTTGATCCGGAAGACGAAGAAAGTATTCATTACATTCCATCTATTACTAAAAATTAAAAAAATTCAAATATGAACTCTTACAGATTTGTTTTATTGACCAGCGGTTTATTGAGCATAACCTGCATGTTGGCTCGGTGCACCTCACCTATACAAAAAGCGGAGGCCGAAAATCAAAAAGCAAAGGAGGAGTCGGCTCCATTGGAAATATTTAAATTGAGCAAAGGCCAACTTTCTTCTTCTATTAAAATTCCCGGAGAGCTTATTGCCTATCAACAAGTGGATTTATACGCCAAAGTTAGTAGTTTCGTAAAAAAGCTGAATGTGGATGTCGGCAGTGTCGTATCTGCAGGGCAAATACTCGCTACAATGGAAGCGCCCGAATTGAATTCACAACTAGCAGGAGCTGAATCCCGCCTGAAATCGCAAGAAGCTGTTTATCTAGCAAGTAAAGCTACTTATCAACGGTTACTGGAAACCAGCAAAACACCGGGGACGGTATCACAAAACGATCTCGATTTAGCATTGGCTAAACAGAATTCAGATCTTGCGCAATTTAAAGCGGCACAGGCTGCCTATCGCGAGGTCGGCGACACAAAAAATTATCTTGAAATAAGGGCACCTTTTTCGGGTATTATAACTGCGCGGAATGTCAGCGCAGGTGCTTATGTTGGTCCTTCCGGTAAAGGTTCTGAGGCCCCTATTTTTACCTTACAGCAGCAGGACAAGCTCCGTTTAGTGGTCAGTGTGCCCGAACTATATTCAGCCTATTTGAATCGCCAAAATGAAATCAAGTTTTCGGTTAAAGCTTTACCAAGTGAATCTTTTACGGCCAAAGTCGCGAGGTTAGCAGGCGCATTGGATCCCCGTCTTCGTTCACAACGTATCGAAATGGATGTTAATAATAGTAATAAACAATTGCTACCGGGCATGATTACAGAAGTTGAAATTCCGCTTACCGGCGCCGAGCATACTTTTGTAGTGCCTACAGAAGCGGTTCTCAATTCAACCCTAGGAACTTTTGTGATTAAAGTAGAACACGATAGTACGAAATGGATCCCCGTCAATCTCGGCCGTCAAGCGGACGGAAAATCAGAAGTTTTTGGACCCCTTAATGAATCTACACAACTCGTTAGATTGGCGACAGAAGAAATACGAGATAAGGAACCCGTAAGTGCGCCTGTAAAATTAATACAATAAGGCAATAAAAGCTATTGTAACGTTATCTACAATAGCTTTTCTACCGGCCTTTTCCTTATAGGTTTTCTCTTTTTTAACTTACTTGCTTTGTACTTATTATGGCAGACAGTACCTCTTCCAAATTATCCAACCCTCTAGTACGAATGTTAAAAGTGTGCTGCAGGACTTCAATAACCTCACAAGCAGTACTAAAAAGAAACGACTCTTTTCTTCCGCTATCATATCGAATATTCAACACATTATCATGTAACGTATAACGGCCATCATCATCTACTTTCGCCACAATAAGCTGTTTTGTAAAGTGTGAATTGGGATGTGTTGAGACATACCAGTTGGCCACTTCATAGTCTATCGACTCCAAAACCTCTGTGTAAAACTGGTAGATCGACCGCCACTCATTCTCTTGCAATACCTGCAGGATATAAAATTTTTCCTTTTGTATAATGCGAAAGATTCCATGTTGCGTTTCCTGCACAATGTCAGGAGCAAAAAGTAAGGGAGCCGTTAAGGTCATAGCCCCAAACCCAACATCGGCTATATAAGCTTGGCCTTCGTAAACTATATGTAATAACATATGAGTTCTCGCCGTTATCTGGGTTGGATCTATATTCCAAATCACTCTTGCCCAAAATCCACTTACCTGAAAACCTAGTTGTATCAATACCTGCTTAAACAACGTATTATGTTCAAAGCAATACCCTCCTCTATGTGACAGTATTAATTTATCGAAAATATCTTCAATGCCTAGACTTATCGGTCTTCCGGTAAGCGGATTCAAATTTTCAAAGGGAATGTATTTTGGATGTAGTCGATGTATCTCCATCAACGTTTCCAGGTTGGTATCCGGTCGCTGCGTATAATGAATTCGCTCTAAATATGCTTTTAAATCAACCATATATAAATTTATTAAATGGTTATAGATAACAAGAACATCTAACGCCCTCCCCTCCTAATTATTATTCCTTCGTTCTTATTTCTGATTACCGATCAAAGTTAGTATTTTTACGCATTAAACCAAGCGGATACTTTGTTTATGAATCATCATATAAACGATTACGACAGCGCTCTTTGGTTGCTGAAAAAAAAGGGTCCTCAAACGCTCATTGAAGTCGCTAATGAGCTTAAAATCACCACGGAGGGCGCGCGTTTCAAGCTGCAAAAACTTGCCAACGATGAGTTGGTTACCTCCGGCACGCGAGTAAAGGGACGGGGAAGGCCACAACAGATTTGGTCGTTAACCCGTGCAGGACACGCGCGGTTTCCAGACTCGCACGCAGATCTTACCGTAAAGCTTATTGACTTAATTCGTCAAAGCTTAGGCGAACAAGCCATGGAAACCATCATTTCCGAAAACGAAAAGGCAGGCATAATAAAATACAATGAACACTTAAAGGGTGTTAATGAATTGGAAGAACGAGTCAATAAATTGGCTGAGATTCGGAATCAAGAAGGCTATATGGCCGAATGCCAAAAGCAGGGTGATGTTTATTTACTCATCGAAAATCATTGTCCGATTTGCGCAGCAGCACAGACTTGTCAGGGCTTTTGCCGTTCAGAGCTTAATACGTTCCAAAATGTTTTAGGAGAAAATGTATCCGTTGAACGGATAGATCATATTCTTGCCGGGGCAAGAAGGTGTGCTTATAAAATTTATCTTCAGTAATGCGGAACATTCGTCTAAATAGAGGTTGCTTTTGATAAAATAAAAACAATTGCTTCCCACTCTAATCGTAAACTCTGCTCGATCAGGGCCTTATAAACCCCATACCAAAGGCGGATCCAGCGCCTAAAATAGCTCCTGCCGCAACATCTGATGGATTATGAACACCTAAATACATGCGAGAGTAACCTACAGTTCCTGCCCAAATGAACGATGGCGCAACTATATACCATTTAGGATAAGCGCGCGACAAGGCCGTGGCCGTACTGAATGAAGCGGACGTATGACCTGACGGGAAAGAATAACTAGACGGCTGATAAACAGCTTTAAACCCAATATGTGCGATGAAGGGACGTGGTCTTTTAAATATTTGCTTCAATCCAAAATTTAGCAAGGCGGTAATTGCTGTACTACTAGCTATATAAACTGCGTTCTGCCGCATCTCTTTGTTTCCATCAATTACACCGGCGACAAACAATCCGGCAGGTATGGCGGCGTTGACATAGTTGTTTGCATCAGAAATGATACGCATTGCCTTCGTTTCTTGCTCGCTCCTCTTGGCGGCTAAATTTTCCAAAATGCGTAGATCAATTTGATCAACTGTCGACTGCCCAAAAAGATTAGAAGTACAAAAAAACAAAAATACGATCGTATAAATTTTCATCTACCTTAATTCCAATTTCCAAACTTAGGCAAATTACATCCCGAAAGCAAAGAAGATTGATCACTGTCGTGATTGGATAAACCGTTAAGATTTAAAAATTGGAATAAAAAAAGTCTTCAACCGGGGAGATTGAAGACTTTAACTAACCAATTATAAACCTAAATTATGATGACACAAAGATAGTGTACTTAATACACTATATTGATAAATTAATTGTAATTTATTTGTCATTTCAACCAAGGACTTATTAAACACCGAATGGTGTAAGTTCAGTTCCAGTGACTTACTGCTTTTAAATGCTTTTTTCAGTCAAGTATTTCCAGTACCTCTTGGGCACATGTTGAACATGCAATCTCACGTTTTTTCTTTCCTTTATATTGGTGGATTTAAAATACTGTTGCCACAAATCGGCATACAGAATCTCGTCTTTTTCAAGCTGTACCATATCATCCAACAGGACTGTCTCATTTGTTAATTTTACTTCCGAAACAAGGTTTAAATTGTAATAGATGCCGTAGTCGCGTTTTGTATCATATATTAACCAACGTTGATCCGCATAACGGCGCATAAAATGCTCGTTAATAAGCGGAAGCACATTAAAGTCCGGTTCAATCACGGCAAAGTATAAACCATTTTTTTGCTTTTTAAAACGCGTAAAGGCTTTCATGCGATGTCGTTCTCTGTTCACCATCTTTGCAGTCTGATGTATTGTTAGCACGTCATTCCGTCCAAATGCTAAGTGCCCCTCTTCAACGGTCGAAAAATAAAAACAGACAGCCGAGCACAAGGTCGCCTCTATTTGGGGAAGCTCAGACAGAAACGCGCAGAACAAGTTTTCCTGAGCATATTTTGGTATCCGCAATTGTAAACCTCTCCAAACGCGCTGGGCTTTTGATTTATCGGTTGTCACTCTTTTCCACGGCACGAAAATATCTTGTTGTAACGGTTGTTCATTCCGGTAAATGGCGGTTACCGAGACCTTGAATTCGAACATCTCAAAAACCAAAGTTAGCCAGCCTTCCCATGTTCCATCATAAATTATTACACACATTTCTAGAAGAGGCTTGTTTGATAAAAGTTGCTTCTTGAATATTTACTTTTCGAAGCATTCAAAATATATGATTTAATAAGCTGCTCAGGCTTATCACAGAAAATTTGCTTATATCCTCTACATATAATGAAATACTTAGCTCTATTGAGCGAAACACCTATTTTTTTCAATTGTTCTATATCAAGATGACCATGCTTTCGCGCATTGACTATTTTATGGGCCGAAGTCAGCCCGATACCCGGTACTCTTAGTATAAGATGGAGATCCGCATTATTGATATCAACAGGAAAAAATCCGGGATTTCTCAATGCCCAACTAAGTTTCGGGTCAATGTCTAAATCTAATACAGGATGTTGCTCATTCACCAGCTCGGATGATTTAAAGCCATAAAACCTCATGAGCCAATCGGTTTGATAAAGCCTATTTTCCCGAAGGAAAGGTATTGCCGAACCAATCCCCGGTAAACGCATATCATCACTTATCGGAACATATCCGGAATAATATACGCGTTTAAGGTTAAATTTGTCATAGAGATTTTGTGCAACCTTTATAATTTGAGCATCCGTTTCGCCACTTGCGCCAATTATCATTTGGGTACTTTGACCTGCCGGTGTAAACGAAGGAGTATATTTGAATTTTTCTTTTTCTTCTTTTACCTCCATGATTTTCTGCTTGAGGTAATCCATCGGTCGGATCATATCTTGCCTATTCTTTTCCGGTGCTAACAACTTTAAACCTGATTCAATCGGAATTTCAATATTCACGCTTAACCTATCAGCGTATAGCCCCGCTTCGTACATCAGGTCATTACTAGCTCCCGGAATCGTCTTCAAATGAATATAGCCATTAAAATTGTGATCCATTCTCAGTTTTTTTGCAACAAGTATCAACCGCTCCATGGTATAATCTGCATTTTTAAAAATACCGCTACTGAGAAACAAGCCTTCAATGTAGTTGCGTCGATAAAAGTTGATGGTAAGATCTACGACTTCCTGAACTGTAAAAGCCACCCGTTTAATATCATTGCTTTTTCGCGTAACACAATAGGCGCAGTCATAAATACAAAAGTTCGTCAATAAGATTTTCAATAAAGAAACACAACGACCGTCTTCCGTATAGGTATGGCAGATACCGGCGCCCGTATTCCCAATGCCTTTGTTCTTATTTTGTCGATTGCTTCCACTCGAGGAACAACTTACATCATATTTGGCTGCATCAGCCAAAATTTCTAACTTCTCTATAATCCTGCTCAAAACAAACTAAATTTATTAGCAAATATACTAAATAAAATAGTATACAGAATTATTCGAGAATCAATTCTATTTACCTTCAAATAATCTTCCCCAACTTGATTACTACCGCGCCACCTACGATCACAATGCATTAAAAAAGCTTCCGGATATAGTTACTTTAACCTGTATTTTCACTAGCTTCGTAAAAGTTAATAAATAAGATTATGAAATTCACAAGAAAAGCAAATGCCAATTGGAAAGGCACAGGCATGGAAGGAAAGGGTACAATCAGTACACAAAGTAAGACATTGGATAACGCCCAACTCTCATTCAAAACCCGCTTTGAACAAGGCGTCGGCACTAACCCCGAGGAGTTGGTCGCAGCAGGGCACGCGGGCTGCTTTACCATGCAACTAAGTTTCCTGTTGAGCGAAAAAGATTATACACCGGGAAATCTAGATACCGAAGCCCAGATAACGTTTGAGGACGGCTCAATTACACATATCAAATTAATCTTAACCGGAGAGGTAGATAACATTTCCGAGCAAGAATTTAAGGAAATTGCGCAAAAAGCAAAAGAAATCTGTCCTATCTCTAAGTTATTGAATACTGACATAACATTAGAAGCGTCTTTAGTGTAAGTGCCCCCTCCAAGCAGCTATTTTCCAGCTGCTTGGGGAGCAAAGCAAACTTTTTAACTATGACACCGCGGTAAGCTTCAACACGACGCTCTTTCGCTTACTAGACAAATAGGGGTTAAAACCTACCTTCATCAAAAAGTCGCCCGTATAAGTTTCCCCGGGATTAATCAGAGATGATTCTCCGTTATAAAGATTTATCTCTTCCAACCGGTAGCTTTTAACCGGATCTAATCCTTTGAACTTTATGGGGGCCGGCGTACCTGTATTTTGACGATAATTTACCAAGTAATTAAATATTACCCCTGAATCCCTATTTTCATTGACATATAGAATAGAAGCATAATCCTTTTCTCGAGGGTTTGCCAATCGAAATTGATCGCCTTGCCAAATAATCGGTTTTAATTCATCGTAGGTTTTCAGCGCTTGCTGACAAAATGCCAAATCTTCTTTTGGTAGTTTACTGACCACAATATCAAATCCTAATTTACCCATCATAGCAACGTCAACCTTAAATTTAATGGGCTGGTCTCCCCAGTCAGTTACATGATTAGCGCTGGCCAAAGCCGGATAAAAAAAAGAATATTCATACTGCATGAAAATACGTTCCAAAGGGTCTGTATTATCACTCGGCCAATATTCAGTGAAATAGCGAAGGGCCCCGTAATCAACCCGTCCTCCTCCCCCCGAGCAAAGCATCATCGGTATTCTTGGATACTTGGCCCTGATCCGTTCCAGAACCGCATATAACCCTTTCACATAGTCTACATAGAAATTTCCCTGGCTTTTGAGATAAGGGGAATAGGCGTTGTAAATAACAGCATTGCAATCCCATTTCACATAGGCGAGGCCCGGATTTTTTACAAACAAATCATCCAACGTCTTGAAAACAAAATCCTGTACTTTAGGGTTTGACAAGTCCAACACCAACTGATTTCTAAAATAATATTCAGGACGTCCCTCTTGCTTTACCACCCAATCCGGATGTTTTTCATATAACTCGCTTTTAGGACTTACCATCTCAGGTTCCACCCAAATACCAAATTTAACCCCATTGGACGCAGCCTCCTTTACTAAAGAAACAAGGCCATTGGGTAATTTCTCCCTATTCTCTTCCCAATCGCCTAAAGCCGCTGTATCGCTGTTTCTTGGATATTTATTTCCGAACCAGCCATCATCTAAAAGAAACAAATCAACCCCTAACTTTTTTGTATCTTTTAGCAGAGAAGAAAGTTTGTCTTCATTAAAATCGAAATAAGTGGCTTCCCAATTGTTCAATAAGGTTAATCTACTGCCTCCGCCATCAAGCAATTGATACCTCCGTGCCCAATTATGAAGATTTCTACTCGCATTCCCTATGCCCTGATCAGAAATCGTATAGACAAACTTAGGCGTTATGAATTCTTCATTTTTTTGCAGTATATAAGTAGAGGCGTAATTGTTTATTCCGGCTAGTATACGTAGGTTGTCTTGCGGATCCTTCTCGAAATCAATTTTGAAATTACCGCTCCATGCTAAACCGCCTATAAGCACAGACCCCTCATCTTCTTTGGCAGGACCATTAAAAGACAGCAAAAAGGAAGAATGCTGAAAAAGGTTTGCTCGCGTTCCCAATTTGCTGTCAATCGTTTTTATTCCGTGCGTTAACTTCTCTTCCTCGGGCTGCATTTCCTTGATCCAATCGCCGTGATAATGCTTTAACCAAAAATTGTCCGCTTTTAAGTTTAAATTGGCGGACGAATACTTAACCAACTCCACAGCTCCCTTCTCATGATGACGAATGGTAGCCCATTGCTCGATAACATTTTCTTTTTGATAGATCCGATAATGTAAATCAACTTCAAAAGGATATAGAGCATCTTTTAGAAGCACCCGTAACTCACCGATGTTATGGTTTACAGTGATAAATTCATGGTTCAGATATTTTAAATCCAGCGATTGATTACCGTCTGCGTGTCGCACACTGATCGCAGGTTCCAGCAAGTTACGACTTCCCGACCCTGTATAGGCCGCGCGGTACATCCCGGTATAATCGTCAGCTTGTTTATATTGAGAAGCCAGTCGGCGGTAGTCAGAAGAATGTAGCAATTTAGGGCCCAAATAAACCATATTGAGATCGCCATTGATTTCCACTTGTAAAACAATGGCTTGTTCGCTACCCTCTAAAATAAGTTGCTCTTTTACTTGGTTGGTAAGCTCTTTTTGCTGCGCTCCTGCAATAAGATAACAGCAGATGGCAATTAAGACGAAACAGCAGTGTTTCATAAATACGATTGTTCTTTGCATTTATTATCGGTTAATTTACAAATCTGTACTAGTCTATACTATTGAACAAAAGTAGCAATTAACATGCAACAAGACAAGCTATTTGTATGCAAACAATAAGACTAAATCTTTTTTCACTTTTTCTAGTACCTTCTTTATTTTTAACTATCTTTATCGCCAGCATAATAGTTTTAGAATAAAGCACATAGCAACTAATCAACCCAAATAGAAAAGCCAGGCATATAGTCTGGCCTTTTCATTTTATTTGATATAGAGCTATTCTTATAAGCGTCGCATCACACCCCATTATTGTCGCTTCTACACATATTACCTGTTGATTTTTTGAATTAAGTTTGTACTTAACAATGACAATATTTGGCCATTGAAAACAAATTATTCCAGTGAATCCGGCACGAGCCGTAGCTTTAAAAAGAACACCTGCCAGCGGTAGGCAGCAAGCGTTCTTGTTATTAAGAAAGTTTATTCTAATGAAAAAAATTATCGTATGTAATTGGCTATCCCTAGACGGTTTTTTTTCCGGTCACAATGGCGAAACCGACTGGTTTTATTGGAATGATGAAATCGAGCATCACCAACTTACTATACTACAAGGGGTAAAATTAATGTTATTTGGCAGAACTACTTATGATATAATGGCAAATTACTGGCCTACAAACGCAGCTGCTCATGAGAATAAACAAATAACCAAATTGATGAACAACATACATAAAATCGTTTTTACAAGCAGCTTAAAAGCGATCAGTTGGAAAAACAGCATTGTTAAAAGAGAACTTAAGCAAGAGGATATACACCGCCTAAAACAAGAGACTCATGGAGACATCCTCATCTTGGGAAGTGGAAGTATTGCTTCGCAACTGTTGAATTTGGATTTAGTGGATGAATTGCACCTTTTCATCAATCCGATTATACTGGGTAGTGGGCAAACCATGTTTCAACACGTACACGGACGAATAACATGGGAACAAGCGAAAAGCGAGTCTTTCAGTAATGGGGTAACATTAAATGTTTATGAAAAGCAGCCTGCAATTTCAAACGAACATCATCAACTCCTTTCGAAAATTAATTTATCATATTATGGAAACTAAGATCAAAAGTAATTTCTTAAAAATTGTCATCCCTGCCTACAGAATGCGTAGTCAACTATTTAATAACGTGCTGGCCAACATAAATGAAACAGATGCTAAACATAGGGTAAACGGTCGCACCAATCACATATTGTGGATGGCTGGCAATTTAGTAAACTGCCGCTATTGGCTCGGAGAAGCATTGGGACTTCCATACAAAGACCCGCATGCAGATTTATTTTCAGATGCCAAAGCTTTAGATGAAAACCTAAATTATCCTAACCTGACAGCACTTATAGGTGAGTGGCATAAGATTTCACCAAAGCTTTTTGACAGACTTTGCAACATAATTGACGATGAGCTTCTTCAGCCCTATGCTATCGGAATGGAAACACCCTTTATCGAAGAAAACTATTTAAATGCAATCGGAATGTGTCTTGACAGAGAAGAATATTTGTTCGGGCAGTTAGGCCTTATGCGGCGAGTTCTAGGTTACGAGGCTATGAAATATGATCTAGATCCCTCCATCAAGTACTAAAGGTCGTTTTTCACTTTTAAGCCCTGCGGAGCCATTTACGCGATATATCGCCAGTTACTTGAGGGACAGCCCCCACATATACACCGAAGTAAAAAGATTAAGAATGAGATAATGAACTCGACTTATTCATTGATGATTAATTTGTAACCAATACCCCGTATATTAACAATCTCAATACGGCTGTCCTCTCTCAGGTGTTTTCTAAGCTTTGTAATAAAGACGTCCATACTTCTGGCGTTAAAGAAATTATCTTCTCCCCATACAACTTCAAGCGCCAATTTACGATTGAGCACCTCGTTTTTATTTTCGGCAAGTAACTTCAGAAGTACCGACTCTCTGAACGAGAGTTTGATCGTTCCGTTTGGCTTGTTCAGTTCCTGATTTTTGCTGTTGAACAAAAAATCGCCTATCTCAAAGATCTCTTTTATCTCATTTTTGTTTTTTATTGATGGACGGGATAAAAGCGCATTTATTCGAACAATTAACTCTTCCATACTAAATGGTTTCTTTAAGTAATCATTGCAACCCAGTTCGAAACCCTTTACCACATCGTTGGTTAGAGATTTTGCTGTGAGAAATATAATCGGAACCTGCTGATCTATCCTTCTAACGTCTTCTATAAGACTAAAACCATCTTTCACGGGCATCATAATATCAAATATGCAAACAGTCGGTTGCCAAGCTCTGAACGTGGCATAAGCCTTTACTCCATCTTGGACTAAAATCACGTTAAACCCGCTAAGTTCTAAGCTCTCCTTAACGATCTTACCAAGAAAAGGCTCGTCTTCTGCTATCAATATTTTCACAGCTTCCATATAAAGTAAAATTTTATGTAATCAAGTTAATATAAATAAAAACAACACAATATCATTTAAAAGGTAAACAAATAGTAAATACACTTCCCTCTCCTAATCTACTGCTTACGCTGATCTCTCCGTGATGCATCCTGACAATACTTGCAACGTAACTCAGTCCCATACCGAAGCCTTTTACATCATGAAGGTCGCCTGTTGGAACCCGGAAAAAATTGTCAAACACACGATCCTGATAAGCGGTAGGAATTCCAATACCATTATCTTCTATCGAAATCTTCACAAACGCTTGCTCATAACGCACGTCAATCTTAATCACAGGTAAACGTCTTGAATATTTTAGGCTATTTTCTATTAGATTATAAAAGACATTCGCTATATGGTCTTGATCCAGCTCCAACATCGGCAGTAATTCTTGCCCTTCGTTAACGTGTATTACTGCATTTTTTCTTGATAATTGCGGCTGCATAGTTGAGATAACCTTATTAATTAGTAAAAGAACATTGGTTGTTTGAAAGTATAGACTAACTTCGTTCTTTTCAAAAGCAGCCATTCTTAACACCTTATCAACCATACTCGATATACGATTGAGTTCAAGTTGACAGATAGTTAGGTATTCTGACAATCGTTGCGAATTACTATTTACTTCCCTATTTTTAAGCGCTTCGACAGCCAAGGATATAGTTGCTATTGGCGTTTTGAATTCATGGGTCATATTATTAAAAAAGTCATTTTTTATATCCGACATTTTTTTTTGCTGAAAAATAGTACGCAACATATACAAAAATGCCCAGGCCGTTGCTCCTATAATAGCGATTGAAATAAGTAATATCCATTGCATTTTTTTTACGATAAAGAGCAGATTATTGTCTAAAGAAAAATCGACAAAGTAAGGCTGTAATATGCCGAATTTTAAACGCGTTATTTTACGTGAGAACTGCTCAAAGCGTATACTATCCGTATAATAAGGTTGACCTCTACCACTTATATTGGACAATTTTAATGCATAAGACGTATATATATTATGCGTGTGTAGTAAAGAATCAATTTCTAAAGCTAAAGGGCCGGATAGCTTTTGTAGCTCAGATTTGTCATGGAAAACATCGGTTATGTTAACAATTTTCGTTTGTTGAACTTTTGAGCGGCCTTTTATATCCGTTTTGCCTGCGTTTATCTGCGTGATCACCGACAATTTAAAAGGCCCTTTTGTTGAATCATCGGGTTCAAGTAACGGAAGCTCCGGTTGTCCCCCCGTCACATCGCTAAATGTTTGAAAAAAGGCATTCATTTTCTCGCCCTTACCTATAATAAGACGCTTACCGCTCCGCAAGCTATCCAATGGAATACCCAACGTCTTCATATCACGCTGGATATGTTTTTGCTGAAGCGTTTGCAATAGCTTTAATATATCCTTATCAAATTGTTCAGCACTCAGTTGATAAGAATTGTATAGCCAGTAGCCTTGTAACAGAAAAACACCGGCCAAGGCAAATGACACAATGATTACTGTAAAACGAATTCGTTGCAATAACATACTACAAATCTACATTTAATTGAATGCAAGCCTTAAACCGTTAACAGAACTTAGCATAAATTAACAGTAATTAACATTCACCCTTATGTTTAACAGTGTTTAACAGTAATAAAAATCAATAAATCGACTAACCTATATACTTTCGATGATACAATAATGCTTTAATCTAATAAAACGTGTTGATCCATTGATAAAAGCATCCATTAACTATTAAAATATAAGCGAAATGAAAACATTTTTTTTTCTGAAAAGAAGCCTCGCGTTTTTTGGCACTATCGGTCTCGCATTTTCTGCATTTGCTCAAGAAAAAGATCAAGCACTCGCCAGTGTTGTCTATGACTTTATTCATGTGACAGATACAAACAAGAGAGAAAACCCCAAAAAAGAAAGTATGATCCTCTATTTAGGTAAATTCATGAGCGCCTATAAAAGTAAAACACTCGCTTTAAAGCTAGAAGAAATTAGAAAGGAGATGGGGGAAGAAAACGACAATGGAAATAAAAGAAAACTTTTCTCCTTTAATTCGCCCAATGTATCCAACGATGAGCTTTTTCTAAATCCTCAAAAGCAGAAATTAATTAGGGTAGATAAAATTGGTCCCACGGCGTACCAAATCCCTGAAGACTATCCGATTATCAATTGGAAGATAACCAATCAAACAAAAATTATTGGTGGATATAATTGCCAGCAGGCCTTTGGAGAATTTGGCGGTAGACTCTATACCGTTTGGTTTACCCCCGAAATACCATTTCCTTATGGTCCATGGAAACTTCATGGCCTACCGGGACTAATCCTGCAAGCATCCGATGCTAAAAACGATGTTCAGTTTAATTATGGGGGATTTAAGAAAGAGCTAGACAGCAAAGTTTCTATAGCACTTCCCGATAATGCTCCGCAAACAACACTAAAGGATTTTATGAAAGCGAAAGCCGCTTTTGAGAAGAATTTAATGTTCAATCAAAAAGCCCTCGCACCGGGGAATGCTAATACGAGAATCGTCCTTAAGGATCAATCCGGGCGTCAATTATCTGAGAACGAGTTCAAAGAAATGATGGAGTCTCGGGCGAACGAAAAAAACCCGATAAATAATCCATTAGAGCTTAATAAATAACAAGCCTCATCCATAAGTAAATGAGATTCATCGTACCGTTTCTTTCTTTCTTCTCTATATTGGTAGTTCATTGCCAAGAATTGAAAATTAGTGGTCAATTAAAAACAATTGACGGTAAAGGTATTCCATACGCCAACATCACATTAAAAAGTGCGCAGCAAACAATTATTGCCTATACCACCAGTAACATTGAAGGCTATTTCAGCTTCACATTAAACGATACTACTACTACTGCACATTGGTTAGAAGTAAACCACTTAGGATATAAAAAGTTCAGGACATCCGTAATAAATGGTAAAATGGAGTACCTGATCATGCTCGAAGAACAATCGATTGATTTAGCGGAAGTGGAAGTTAAGAGCCCTCCCATACGTTCAAATAACGACACCTTAAGTTATGACGTTGAATCTTTTGCTAAATCAGAGGATCGTACCATAGGCGATGTGTTAAAACGTATGCCTGGAATAGAGGTTGAAGAAAGCGGACAAATAAAATATAATGGCAAGAATATATCAAACTTTTATATCGATGGAGATGACTTATTAAACGACCGTTATAATATCGGAACAAGAGCGATTCCACAAGACATGGTAAAAGATGTTGAAGTATTACAAAACCATCAACCCATTGAAGTGCTACGAGATAAAAGCTATAGTGATGATGTGGCAATTAACTTAAAAATAAAAGAAGACGCCAAGCTTAAGCTGACAGGACAGATAAAAATGGGTGGCGGAATTCCGAATTTATACGAAGCTGAACTAAATAGCCTATTATTCAATGATAAACACAAAATGCTCAATGTTGCTAAAGCGAACGATATTGGCGTCGATTTATCAAGGGAGCTAACTGCCTTTAACGCCGAAAACCAATTACAGTCTATGAATAATCAACGACCATCCGAAATACTTTCTTCAGGTACCGTATCGGAACCAAATCTTCCGAAGGAACGTTACAATTTCAATCACTCACCCTTAGTTAGCGCAAATAATCTAACGAATTTGAAAAACAGTTTTCAGTTAAAATCGACGATAAATCTGTTATATAACCGCAACGATATGAACTACAACAGCTTGACAAATATGTATGTAAACAATGATACGATTCGTTATAGCGAGGTACAAAACATAGAAAACAAACCTTTAATGGCAGATTTCTCAGTGAGTCTTAAAAACAACAATAAAAAGTATTATTTCAACAACATGCTTCAGGTCAACTTTAGCAACGAAAAAAGCGTGTCTGATCTTCAAAGCAACTCCTTTGACTTTAGTCAGCAACTAAAAACAGGGCAGTATGACTTTTCAAATAAAATATCCTACCTCCCTTCCTTAAAGAACCAACATATCCTGAGCTTTAATTGGTATCTTAATTACTTTAATAAGCCACAGACGCTAACAATAAACCCAGGCATCAATGACGGAGCACTTAATGATAGCATTCCCTTTCAAGCCGTCAATCAGATTACTAATTTACCAACTTGGTTTAGTAATTTGTCATTGAGCTATCGGATCCCAAAAGGTCGTATTAAACAGCATTATCTAGTTGGGCTCGTAAGTGAATGGCAACACCTGACTTCTAATTTAGAGTTAAGACAGGCAAACGGAGACTGGACTCCTTATGGAAATAGTTTAGATAATGATTTATATTGGAAGCGACATAGAATAAACATAAATCCATCTTTTGAATACGAAAAAGGTCCTTGGGAAAGCCTCCTTTCGTTTCCACTTTCGATACAAAGTATAAATTATGAAGATGTCGGATTTACATTTAGAGAAAATTTCAGCAAATGGCTTTTCAACCCTGCATGGAACTTAACCTATAACCTAAATAGTGAAGATTATCTTGCTGTCAACTACAGTTACAACAACCAAATAGGTAATATAAGCGATCTCTATCGCGGGGCTATTCTTACCAATTACCGAAGCCTTCAATCTAACAATGCAAGCCTCCAGGAAAGAAATCTCCACAATATCGGTCTACGCTACAATTATCAGCGTAACCTTCAAATGTTTTTTATGAATGCATCTATTAATTACAGTAAGGTTCGTTCCAATACAATTCTTTCTCATATAGTAAGCAATAATCTCTTTCAAACCGTTCTTTTACCTTTTAGCAATAAAAGCCATGATTTAAGCATCGCGGCTGGCATTAGCAAATATTTATTCGATATCGACGTCAATATTGGTGCTAATGCCTCTTGGAATAACACCCGTTATAATCAGTTTTTAAACAACCAATTACTTCCTTTTAATAACCTAACCTTCAGTTTTAGCCCTTATTTTGAAACTCGCTTATTGAATTTCCTATTTTTAAAATACGCCGGAAAGGGAAATTGGACCACCAGTAAAATGATCGGTGCAACCGCAGGAATTGATTTTCCCGACAGACAAATTCAATTTTTTGATCAATCTCTTGACCTGACATTCCGACCATTTGAAAATGCTTTTTTTAAGCTGAGTGGCCGACAACTTTTAACCACGCAAAAAAATGCGGAAAATGTAAAGTATCTTTTTACAGACCTCAACTTCCGTTATAAAATAGACAAATGGAAGACTGATATAGAGTTGGATGCAAGTAACCTTACAGACATTAGGTCTTACGAACTATACACGCTTTCTTCCAATCAGTTTGGATACAGTCAATACGATTTAAGAGGCCGCATGTTACTCCTTAGACTTAGTTTTCGTATTTAAAACACGTCGAAACGCAAATGCTGATCGCTAAACGTATTTAGTCCGTCAAACGTCCAATAGGATAAAGCAAGTGTGTCTTCTCGTAATAAGAAGAATGTTTATAAATCCAATCGAGCTGTGCTTGGCCACTTTTCATAAGCGATGAATCAGCCTGTTTAGCTTTTTCAAAGGCATGTGCCAATGCTCGGTTTTCTTTTAATAACCTCTCGGCTTCTTCTTCAAAAATGTAAGAGGCAAAGTATTCTTTCTGTCCTAAAATTGCGTCAAAAAAATTCCAACAGAAATAGGAGTCCACCGCTTGAGGCTCAAGTGTCTCTATAATATACCTGTTTTTCTCTTGATCCGTTTTTACTATCACGTCTCCTGCATAAAACGGAACCTCCATTTTTTTCGTTACAAGCTCTACCTCCCTATGCAAATAATGACCTTCGAATGGTTTTTCTAGACTTTTGAATCGCTTAATATAGTACATGTCAAGCAATAGGGTTGTGTCTCGCTCGAGCGTTTCCAGCTTCACTCCATTTAACGCTAAAAGTTTAACAACTTTTTCATAAGCTTGGGGAATGATATAAGCCGATGGCTTTTTCACAGTTAATTTTGGCTTGTATCGATTATAAAGTTTTATCTTTCGGGTAAAAGGTTTGTTTCTATCGTAATATAATCGATCCTGTCCACTTACCTCACTTGGCTTGTGCATAGCCTCATACCCATAAAAGTCAATTTGCCTATAATTAAGCGTATCCAGTTCCCATGCCAGCGGAAAAACCTGCTGATCCTTTACAGATTGCTTCGCTTTTTTTCTAACTGCCAGCAATTGGCTTCCTTGCTCATGGGTAATGTCTATTAAATGTTTCATCAGCGCATAAGTTGCATTTACTCGCTGCGCAAAAGGTTTCCACATATGAGTTTCGGGCATATAAGCTATGGTATTATGCAATGCAGCATATCCAGTGGAATATCTGGGATTTTCCAAAAAAGACACGATACCGGATTCCGGCGTCTCTCCGCGCGAATCTACATAAGGCACCAGTCGGTACCCCTCTCCTTCCATTCGATTATATAGCTCCTGCGTATAATTTTTCAACATATAATCAGCTAAAATAGTGTTCAATTTGTCCGGTTGCGTATCGATAAGCGTCATCACATACTGATAATCAGCACCGTTACTTGCGTGGTTATCGATAAAAACATCGGGGTCCCAGCGATTAAATATTTCCTGGAAAGTCTGAGAATTACGACTGTCTGTCTTAATAAAATCACGATTGAGATCTAAATTCTGTCTGTTCCCCCTAAACCCATATTGTTCCGGGCCGTTTTGATTAACTCTCGATACCCCGCGATTTAACATACCATCAATATTGTATACAGGGATGAAGCAAAGCACAACATTGTCCGGAACAGCATCTTTTATTAACAAATCCCGAATTAGCATCATGGATGCGTCAATACCCTCGGGTTCTCCGGGATGGATTCCGTTGTTGAACAATATGATGCTTTTATTTTTCTTTCTTAGGCTAAGGGGATCGAAATCACCATCCTTGGACAAAACCATCAGCTGAAGTGCCTTACCAACATCAGTTGTACCAAAAGAAAAGAGTTTAGCCTGCACATAACTACTATCCAAATGGCGATAAAATGCCAGTACTTCTTCGTAAGTAGCAGTACGATTATGTTTATCATCTAACTCAAAAGCAATCTTTTGAGCTTGAACAAAAAAGGAGAAAAAAATGAGCGAGAGAAAGACAAATGATTTTAGCATTTTCTGTTTGTTATTTTCTTTAGGGTGTCCCCTAATTCTTAATCATATACCCTCTTCTACAAAGATCTTTTTTACTAAGTTGATTTCCCTTTCATACATAGTTTTTTTCCTGGTACCGAAATACAGCGTGTTTTCCATAACCGGGTCCCCGGTCCATATAAGATGAAGCTTTTTGGACTCTATTTCGTTCTTGCACAAAAAATCCGGAATGATTGAAAAACCAACCCCCTCGCTTAAGCATCGGACAATAGAGCATATATTAGGGACGATATAGTTCGGTTTAAAATCCGGATGGTGCCTGAAGTTCAGATACCAGAATCTTTTTAAGTTCTCCATATCAGCGGCGGTACTATACCATACTTGTTCCTTAAGCCATTTCTCTGCAGCCATCAAATCGCCCTTTACAATGAGCTCTTCCACAATTTTCGTATCTGTTTCCGCACCGGCTACCAAGACGATCCGTTCTTTAGAAAACGGGCTAAATTCCAGGTTTTTTTCCAGACCTTTCTGAGGCGTAATAATCAGATCTAATAAACCTTTATCTAAATCGTGAATCATCTGCGGATACTCCCCAAATTTAATAATTACATTAAATGGCAGGGATGATATATGTCTTTCCAGCGTAAATTGAAAAGTTTCAAAGCACATACCGATACTCACGGTTGCGCGATCGATTTTAGAACTTCGGTGAAAAAGCTGTTCAGAAGTTTCTAATTTCGTTAAGGGTTCAAGAATGAAGTTATATAATACCTTGCCTCGTTCCGTGGGGACCATCCGCTTTGCAGAGCGATCAAACAGCTTATAACCGGTATAAGTCTCCAGCGAATTTAAATGTAAGCTCACCCCTGGTTGTGATATAAATAACATCTGCGCAGCACCGGTAAGTGTTCCGGTTTCATAAATAGCCTTAAAAGTGCGAAACCATTCCAAATTTAGCATATCTATTATATTAGTAATGCAAAGTTAACACATTGCACATACTATTAATACACTACATTTTTTAATCGCTAACTTAATTTCTTAAAAACAGCGATGCCGTTATGGCCCCCGAAACCAAAAGTGTTACTCATTGCTACTTTAACATCATGTTTTAGTGCATTTAATTTTACAAGTTGAAGACCTTCAGGTATTGCTTCGTCCGGATTGGTTAAGTTAATTGTGGGAGGTATAATCGAATCACGAATTGATAGAACACAGGCAATGGCTTCAATGGCACCCGCAGCACCTAATAAATGACCGGTCATAGACTTCGTTGCGCTCACATGCAAACGATCAAAACTGCTCTCGAATAGTTTATGGATTGCCTTTAGTTCACTCATATCGCCAACAGGGGTAGAAGTCGCGTGCGCATTCAGATAATCTACTTCTTGAGCTTCAATATTGGCATCCTTTAGGGCTAGCTTCATTGCCATATAAGCTCCTTCGCCTTCAGGATGGGTGGCGGTCATGTGATAAGCGTCTGCCGTCATCGCTGCACCAACTATCTCGGCATAAATTTTAGCTCCTCGTGCACGCGCGTGCTCATATTCTTCTAATACCAAAGCCCCCGCTCCTTCACCCATCAAGAATCCATCGCGACCTTGATCAAAAGGCCGGCAAGCTAACGTGGGTTCTCCATTTAGCGTAGTCATTGCCTTCATTGCACAAAACCCACCTATTGACGCTTCCGTAATAGGCGCTTCTGAACCTCCGGTAATCATCACTTTTGCCTTCCCCCATCTTATATAATTAAAAGCATCCATAATAGCCGTATTGGATGTTGCGCATGCCGACACCGTCGTATAATTGATCCCTTTCAGCCCATGTCTTATAGAAATCAATCCCGAAGCCATGTTAGCGATTAGCTTCGGAACAAAAAACGGACTAAACCGCGGTGTAA
>Ga0079224_100002687_pt1 | contig 21862 bp, 21 predicted proteins | sample Stecom2015_FD_80414 | JGI IMG/M metagenome (GOLD analysis project Ga0079224, IMG submission 80414) | Agricultural soil microbial communities from Utah to study Nitrogen management - Steer compost 2015 | ecosystem: Environmental > Terrestrial > Soil > Agricultural land | place: USA: Utah...
CATACGCGCGACTGACGAAATCCAGCGCGAGATGCACGTTTTGCTCGACGAGCAGGATGGTCATGCCCTCGCGGTTCAAGCCCTGGATCACCTCCATGAGCTGCTCGGCCACGATCGGGGCGAGACCCGTGGACGGCTCGTCGAACATGACGAGCCGGGGACTGGACATGAGCGAGCGGCCGATCGCGACCATTTGCTGCTGACCGCCCGACAGCGAACCCGCCGCGTCGTTGCGCTTCTCTGCCAGGATCGGAAAAATGCCGAAGATCCGATCCAGGTTGCGCGTGAACTCCTTGGGTCGCACGTGCGCGCCCATCTCGAGGTTCTCGAGCACGGTCATGCCGGGAAACAGCTTGCGATCCTCGGGACAGTACGACAAGCCGCGTTGCACGCGCGCCCGAGGCGACAGCGCGGATAGGTCCTCGTCGTCCAGGAGCACGCGGCCGCGCGTGTTGCGCTCCAGCCCGCAGACGGTACGCATCAGGGTCGTCTTGCCGGCACCGTTGGCGCCGATGATGCCGACCATTTCCCCCTTGGAGACCGTCAGGTCGACCTCGCGCAGCGCCTCGAAGTTTCCATAGCAGGTCGAGACGTTCGTGAGGCTCAGCACGCCCGCCTCCCCAAGTAGGACTCGATGACGGCAGGATTGTTCTGCACTTCGACGGGTGCGCCATCCGCCACCAGCTTGCCGAAGTTCAGCACCAGCACGCGGTCACAGATGCCCATGATCGCCCGCATGTTGTGGTCCACGAGGAAGACCGACTTGCCGCTTTTCGCAATGCCGCGTACGAGCTCCGCGCATCGCAAGGTTTCGGTCTGGTTCATGCCCGCGAATGGCTCGTCGAGCATGACCAGGTCGGGGTCGGATCCGAGCGTGACTCCGATACCGAGCAGCTTCTGGTCCCCATACGACAATTCGTCGGCGCGCTGGTATCGCAACTCCTGCACCCCCACGTGCTCGATGATCGACTCGACACGCTCCTCGAACGCATGGCGGGCCCTGCGCCCCTGCCCGAAGAAGAAGCGTCGCAGGCCGGCCGGCTCGTGCAAGTGGCATCCGATCCGGATGTTCTCCTCGACGGAAAGGCCGCCGAACAGCTTGTTCAGCTGGAAAGAACGCGCGATGCCGAGCCGTGCGATCTCCTGGAAGTCCATCCCGGTGATGTCGCGACCGCGGTACTCGACCTTGCCGGCAGTGGGGCGGATGAAGCCGGAGACCAGGTTGAAGATGGTCGACTTCCCTGCACCGTTCGGACCGACGAGCCCGAGGATCTCTCCGTGGTGGTGTTCGAAGGAGACGTCGTCTACCGCGACGAAGCCGCCGAACTGCCGCCGCAGTCCCTCGACCCTGAGCATCGGTCGCCCGCTCATAGGGCCTTCCTGCGATCCAGCAGGCGAACCAAGCCCATGATGCCGCTGGGCATGTAGATGATGATGAGGATCAGGCACACGCCGAACAGGATCCGAGCCGGTTCGGGTCGGAACAGTTGCGACGCCTGGTCGATGGCGGTTAGCAGCGCCGGACCGATGATCGGTCCGAGCAGCGTCCCCTTGCCGCCGAGCAGATTCATGACGAACAAGTCGAACGAGTGCAGGAAATCGAAGGACGCAGGGCCGATGAAGCGCAGGTAGTGCGCGTACAGTGCACCGGCCATACCGGCTCCGGCGGTGCTGAGCGCGAAGGCCGTCACTTTGTAGCGATGACTGCGGATTCCCACGGCACGTGCCAGATCCTCCTCTTCACGAATCGCCGTCAGCGCACGACCCATGCGGGAGACGTGCACGCGCCACTTGATGAACAGGACCAGCAGGATGAATGCCAGGACCAAGTAGTAGTACGACAACTTGTCCTGGAATACGTAGCCGCCGATCTCCGGCGCGGGAATGCCCGGCAGGCCCATCGGGCCCTTCGTGATCTCGACGAGGTTGGTGAACAGCAGATTGAAGACGATCCCGACGATGAAGGTCACGACCACGAAGAAGTGCCCCCCAAGCCGAAGCGACGGATATCCGATCAGAACGCCGAAGAAGGTGGCCATCGCAGTGCCGGCCGCCAGGCCACCGAGGAACGAGAAGCCCTGGTTCATGACCAGAAGCGCGCTCGTGTACGCGCCGATGCCCATGAAGCCCGCGTGCCCCAGCGCCGAAAGGCCGAGCATGCCCACCACCAGATCCAGGCTCAGCACGAGAATGACGTTGATGCCGATCAGGACCAGGAAGTGCTGGATCAACGTGGATTCGACGAACAGCGGCCCTGCCACGGCGACCAGCAATGCGAACACTACGGCCGCCCGCTTGACGTGCCCGGTTGCCGCGCGCACCTCCGGCTCGGCAGGCCTCGACGTAGCGGAGGCGTGCTTCGCGACCTGCAGGTGAGGCGTGCTCATGCGTACCTCTTGCCAAAGAGGCCGTGAGGCCTGAGGAACAGCACCGCGATCAGCAGCACGAACGTGACCAGCGTGCTGTATTCCGTGGAGATGTAGCCGGACACCAGGTTCTCTCCGAAGCCGATGATCGCGACCCCGACAAGGACCCCGGCAATCGAACCCATTCCGCCCACGATGACGATCGTGAACGCCTTGACGATGGCATCAGCGCCAAAGAACGCATCGAAGGCGTAGACCGGAGAAGCGAGTGCACCGGCGAGCCCCACGAGCGCTGAACCGAGCGCGAAAGTGATGAGTGAAACCTCGCGTGCGCCGATACCGACGATGGCCGCACCTTCCTTGTTCTGACTCATCGCGCGGATGGCCTTGCCGGTCGCCGTCTTGCTCAGAAAAGCCCAGACCAGGGGCACGGCCGCCACGGCGATGCCGATCACGGTGAGCTTGTAGACGGGGATGACGCCTGCGCCAATTTCGACCACGTTCGTGCCGAAGGGCGGCGAGTAGGTCTGGAAGTCGGAACCGAAGACCATCACGGCCACGTTCTGAACGATCAACAGCACACCAAGAGCCGCGATCAGCGTGCTTGCCGACCGGCGCATCACCGGCTGGTAGATGAAGTGGTTGTTGGCAACGCCGAGCGCGATCGCCGCCAAGATCGCCAACAAGAGCGCCCAGTGAAAACCGAAGCCAAGCTCGGTGACGGTGAGGAACGCGACGAACGCCCCCAGCATGTACGTCGCGCCCTGCGCGAAATCCGCGATGTCCATTACACCGAGGATCAGGGTCAGCCCGAGCGCAACGAGGCAGTAGAGGCTGGCTGCGAAAAGACCGTTGAGAAGGACCTGCGTCAACATCCGGCGTCTCCAGCGGGTGTCCCACCCGCAGTCGCAGAGCGCCTATGCATCTCGAGCGGCTCCTGCGATTCCTCGTAGCGGAAATGCGTTTCCCGATTTTTCGCGCATCTTAGGCAGCTCCGTCGGGAACGACAAGGGGCGGTGTTTGATTTGGATCAAAGCGCCCGCGGTCGGAGCCAGCTCGACGTTTGGCGCCGGGATTGATTCCCGCCGTTGACTCGAAGTGAAACGGATGGCCTCACGTCCGAACGACAGCTCGCCGAACTCGTCGAGGACAAGCAGGCGTGAGCGGATGCGCCCACGCCGCTGCGGCATTCGTACCGATGATCGTTGACGCGCCGCCGATGCAACGGGATGCATCGGATCGACCCCGACGAGCGAAATCAGCATCGGGGAGGCGGCGACTGCAGGTTCTGGGAGCCGGGCGCCGGCTTGGGCGGGCTCTGGTGAACGAAGTCCTGCGAAATGGCGCGCCCGGCTGGGATCGAACCAGCGACCCCTGGCTTCGGAGGCCAGTACTCTATCCGCTGAGCTACGGGCGCAAGCCCCGAATTGTAGCCTGCCGCCCCGGCCGCGCGCGCCCGGCGCGCCCCGGGTATCCTCTGCGGCACCCGATGCGCACTCTCACGCCCCAGCAGGCGCTACTGCTCTCGATCCTCGCCGCGGTCACGACGATCGCCCTGAAGACCGGCGCATGGTGGCTCACCGGGTCGGTGGGCTACCTGTCGGACGCACTGGAGTCGATCGTCAATCTGGTGGGCGCGACCTTCGCGCTGGCGATGGTCTCGTATGCGCGCGTTCCGGCCGACGAGGGCCACCCGTACGGACACGGCAAGGCCGAGTATTTCTCGGCCGCGCTCGAGGGCGCGATGATCTTCGTCGCGGCGCTCGCGATCTTCTTCTTCGCCTTCGAGCGACTGCTCCATCCGAAGCCGCTCACGCACCTGGGCATCGGAACCGTGCTGTCCGTCGCGGCGAGCCTGATCAATTTCGCCGTGGCGCGCGTGCTGCTGCAGGTCGGCCGCGCGCACCGCTCGCTCGCGCTCGAGGCCGATTCCCGCCACCTGATGACCGACGTCTGGACGACGGCCGGGGTCGTCGTCGGCGTGGGACTCGCCAGCGTCACCGGCCAGGGCTGGCTCGACCCGGCGGTCGCGATGGCGGTCGCGCTGAACATCCTGCGCGAGGGCTGGCACCTGATGAACCGCTCGGTGGGCGGACTGATGGATCGCGCGCAGGATGCCGACGACGTCGCGCGCATCGAGGCGGTGCTGCACGAGCTCGCACCGCCGTACTGCCGCTTCGCGAACCTGAAGACGCGGGTGTCCGGGCCGCTGCGCTTCGCGCACGTCGATCTGCTGCTGCCGGGCTCATGGAGCGTCGCGCGCGCCCACGCGCTCGCCGACGAGATCGAGGAGGCGGTGCGCGAGCGCACCGGCACGCGACTGACGACGCACATCGAGCCGATCGAGGGGCGGGGCCCGGGAGACGTCACTCCGCCCACATGACGCGCTGCACGGACGCGGGCAGCACCGACAGCCGGCTCTGGACGGCGCCCGCACCGCCCATCGCCGTCTCGGCCGCGACGCGCGCCGCCTCGAGCTGGGCCTCGGAGCGCACCGCCCCCCACAGCCAGGCCACGCCGTCGGCGACGACGACGTTCACGAACGACGTGTCGAGCCCGGCACGGCGCATCTCGCCCTCGATGCGCTCCTTCAGAGAGCGGTCGCTGGGAGCGGCATCGGCGACGGCCTGCGAAACCTGCGCCGGCATCGACGCGAGCGCCTGCAGCAGGTTGGCCCGGCTCACGACGCCCACCACCTCGGTGCCGCGCATCACCGGAACGCGCTTGATGCGATTGCGCTCGAGCAGCTCGGCGATCTCGGCCAATCCCGTGTCCTCGCTCACCGTCGTCACGTTGCGCGACATCACGTCGGTGACGCGCCGGCCGTGCGTCTTCACGTACTCGCGCACGTGATCCTCGGTGTCGCCGAACACGCGCAGCCACCACGAGGGCTCGCGCTCGGTGCCGCTCTCGACGCGGCGCACGAGGTCGCCTTCGCTGACGATGCCGATCAGCCGGCCGTCGGCGTCCAGCACCGGGGCGCCGCTGATCCCGTGCCGCAGCAGCAGGCGGGCGACGTCGGCGACGGATGCGTCTTCGGTCACGGAGATGACGGGCGTGGACATCACGTCTTTGGCTTGCATGGCGGCTCCCGGTGGTGGATCGGAACGCGCCATCGTAGCGTCCGCACGGCCCGTCGTGCCGCTTCGGCTCAGGGCTCGCGCGCCCGCACCGCCTCGTAGCGCCGCTTCACTTCGTCGGGCCAGGTCGAATGGATATAGGCGAGCACGGCGCGGATCTCGCCGTCGGAGAGCGCGGCACCGAAGGCCGGCATGTCGCTCTCGTAGCCCGGCGGCGCATGCTTCTCGATGCCGTCCTTGACGATGTCGAACAGCTGCCGGGGCGGATGGTGCCAGGTGTGTCCGCTCGCGTCGTGCGGCGGCGCCGGCATGCGGCCCGACGGCAGGCGCCGCGTCCAGTCGGGCTGTCCCTCGAGCTTCGCGCCGTGGCAGCTCGCGCAATGCACGCCGTAGATCTCGCGCCCCTGCGCCAGCACCTCGGGATCGTCGGTCGCGATCCAGTCCGCAGCGGTCGCTGCGCCGAAGCGCTGCCATCCCAGCACCGCCGTCGTCACGATCACCGCCGACGCGAGCAGCGCCCACGCCCATCGTCTCATCGAACGTTCCCCTGCAGGCGCTTCGTGCGCACGTCGGCCGCCAGGCGAAGGACGTCGTCGCGCAGTGCGAGCCGGGTGCCGGGAGAAAGCAGCGCGGCGGTTCCGGCCGCCACGCCGTGGCGCAACGCATCGTCGAGCGAACGGCCGCCGTTCAGGCACCAGACGACGGCAGCGAGGAAGCTGTCTCCGGCACCGACGGTTCCGGCGATCGGCACTTCGAGCGCATGCGCCCGGATCGTCTCGCCGGCCGCGGCGATCAGCGCGCCGTGGGCGCCGAGCGACAGCGCGACGATGCCGGCGCCGCCGCTGCGCACGAGCTCTTCGGCGGCGCGCGCCCAGTCGACCTCGTGCTCGAGTGCCTCGCCGGTGAGCTCACGCAGTTCGCGCAGGTTCGGCTTCACGAGATCGACGCCGGCCTCGAGCGCGGCGGCGAGTGCCGGGCCCGAGGCATCGACGGCGATGCGGCCGCCGCGCCGGTGCACGACGGCTGCGAGTCGCGCGTAGTAGTCGTTCGGCACGCCTTCGGGAAGGCTTCCGCTTGCGACGACCCACGGGAACGCGTCGAGCAGCGATTCGACGCGATCGAGGCCCGCCTGCCACTCCGGCTCGGTAAGCCGCGGACCGGGCAGCACGAAGCGGAATTCGCGGCCGCTCGTGCGCTCGAGCACGGTGAACGACTCACGCGTCTCGCCGCCGATCTCGAGCACGATCGCCGGCACGGCCTCCTCGTCGAGCCGGTGCTGCAACAGCCGGCCCATCGCACCGCCGGCGGGGAACAGCGCCAGGCAGTCGGTGCCCAGCCGCTGGAGCACGCGCGCCACGTTCACGCCGCCGCCGCCCGGATCCCGATGCAGGTCGGTGCAGCGCAGCTTGTGCTCGGGCGTGATCCGTTCGGTGCTCGCGCCGACGTCGATCGACGGATTCGGCGTGAAGGTGAGCACGGCCGCCCGCGTGCCCGTCATGGCCGGCGTGCCGCGAAGAGCGCGTGCGCGAGATCGGCACGCAGGTCGTCGACGTCCTCGATGCCGACCGACAGGCGCACCAAAGAATCGCCGATGCCGGTGCGCATCCGCTGCTCGGCGGGAATCGTCGCGTGCGTCATGATCGCCGGATGCTCGATCAGGCTCTCGACGCCGCCGAGACTCTCGGCGAGCGCGAAGATCGAGCACGTCTCGAGAAAGCGGCGCGTGCCGTCGAGATCGGCGTCGAGCTCGACCGAGACCATGCCGCCGAAGCCACGCATCTGCCGGCGGGCGAGCGCGTGCTGCGGATGCGAGGCGAGTCCCGGATAGCGCACGCGGCGCACGCCGTGCTGGCGCTCCAGCCACCCGGCCAGCTCGAGCGCGTTCTCGCAGTGGCGCTGCATGCGCACGTCGAGCGTCTTGACCCCGCGCAGCGCGAGGAAGCTGTCGAAGGGCCCGGCGATCGCCCCGACCGCATTCTGCAGGAAGCCGAGACGCTCGGCGTTCTCCGCGTTGCGATCGTCGCCGGCGACGATCGCGACTCCGCCGATGATGTCGGAGTGCCCGTTCAGGTACTTGGTCGTCGAGTGCACGACGATGTCGAAGCCGAGCTCCAGCGGACGCTGCACCCACGGCGTCGCGAAGGTGTTGTCGGCGACCGAGATCAGCCCGCGCCGGCGTGCGATCGACGCGATCGCCTCGAGATCGACGAGGCGCAGCAGCGGATTGGTCGGCGACTCGACGAGCACCATGCGCGTCTCGGGGCGGATCGCCGCCTCGAGCGCCTGCGGCTCGGAGAGGTCGACGTAGCTCACCGACAGCGCGGCGCTGCGCCGGCGCACGCGCTCGAGCAGGCGGTAGGTGCCGCCGTACAGGTCGTCGCCGGCCACCACGTGCGCGCCGGCATCGAGCAGCTCGAGCACGGTGGCGATCGCCGCGAGCCCCGACGCAAACGCAAAGGCGCGCCCGCCGCTCTCGAGATCAGCGATGCAGCGCTCGAAGGCGAAGCGCGTCGGATTGTGTGAGCGGCCGTAGTCGAGTCCCTTGTGCACCCCCGGGCTGGACTGCACGTACGTGGAAGTCGCATAGATCGGCGGCATCACGGCGCCGGTGGACGGGTCGGGCGACTGGCCGGCATGGATCGCACGCGTGCCGAACGCGTGTCGTTCGCGTCCGTGTTCGGGCTGGCTCACGAGAAGGTCCTGCGCAGGTGATTGAGGAGGTCGAAGCGGGTGACGAGTCCGTGAAAGCGTCCGTTCTCGGCGATGATCGCGACCAGCCCGCGATCGAGCACCGCACGCAACGCAGGCAATCCCGCGTCGGGCGGCAACACCTCGAGCGCCTGCGTCATCGCGCTCTCGACCGTCGCGTCGAAGCGCGCCGGATCGTCGAGCACGTGCAGCAGCACGTCGGACTCGTCGACGATTCCGACGATGCGCCCGTTCTCGAGCACCGGCAACTGCGAGACGTCGGCCGAGCGCATCCGCTGGAACGCGCTGCGCAGCGTGTCGCCGCGCTGCGCGTGGATCACGCCGCCCTCATCATAGCGCCGGCCGATGACGTCGCGCAGGTCGCCGAAGCGTTCGCGCGCGAGCAGCCCCTGGTCGATCATCCAGTTGTCGTTGTAGACCTTCGACAGATAGCGCGTGCCGGTGTCGCACACCAGCGAGACGATGCGCTTCGGCTCGGTCTGCTCGCGGCACCAGCGCAGCGCGGCGGCGAGCAGCGTACCGGTGGAGGAGCCGCCCGCGATGCCCTCGGCGCGCAGCAGCTCGCGTGCGGCGGCAAAGCTCTCCTCGTCGGGAATCGAGTACGCGCTGCGCACGAGCGAGAAATCGGCGATCGACGGAACGAAATCCTCGCCGATGCCTTCGACCGCCCACGAGCCGGCCTCGCCGATCTTTCCGCTGCGCACGTAGTCGGCGAGCACCGAGCCCTGCGGATCGGCGAGCACGAACTCGACGTCCGGCGCCACTTCGCGGAAGAACGCGGTGAGTCCGCCGAGCGTGCCGCCCGAGCCGACGCCGCAGACGATCGCGTCGATCGCGTGGCCGCTCTGCGCCCACAGCTCGGGGCCGGTGGACCAGCGGTGCGCCGACGCGTTGTCGGGGTTGTTGAACTGGTCGACATAGAAGGCGCCGGGAATCTCTCGCGCCAGGCGCGCGGCCCGATCCTGGTAGTAGTCGGGATGGCCGCGCACGACGTCCGATCGGGTCGTGTGCACCTCGGCGCCGAGCGCCTTCAGGTGCAGCACCTTCTCGGCCGACATCTTGTCGGGAACGACTAGCACCACCCGGTAGCCCTTTGCGCGCGCGACGAGCGCCAGGCCGAGCCCCGTGTTCCCCGCGGTGGCTTCGACGATCGTGCCGCCCTCGCGCAGCTGGCCCCGGCGCTCGGCACCTTCGATCATCCACAGGCCGATGCGGTCCTTGATCGAGCCGCCGGGGTTCTGCGATTCCAGCTTCAGGAACAGGCGGCACGGGCCGGTGTCGAGTCGCGTGACTTCCAGCAGCGGCGTGTTGCCGATGAGCCCGAGCACACCCGGGCGAGGGAGAGAAGGCATGGACGAGAGACCTCCGGACGCACGAAGCACGGAACGATCAGAAGATCAGCTTCCCGGTTCCGATCACGACGAGCAGCCCGATCAGGAAGATGATCACGATGATCCACAGCAGGATTTTCATGTAGGGCCTCCACGATCGCGAAACGTGTGCCGGAGCAAGCCGGACGCCCGACTGACGACAGGCTGAAGACCGATCCGTTCAGCGCAGCCGCTCGAGGAAGGCGGCCATGTCGCACGCGTCACGCTCGCCGACGCCGAGATCGGGCATCGCGGTGCCGGGCGAGACCGCCTGCGGATGGCGAATCCACCCGACCAAATTCTCGTGCGTGTTCGGCAGCTGCCCGGCGATGTACCGGCGCGTGGCCATCCGCTCCAGGGGCGGTCCGACGTACGACTCCGCCGCGACCACGCCCGGGATCACGTGGCAGCCGACGCAGCCGAACTGGCGCAGCGCGCGCCGGCCGTTCTCGGCGTCCGGCACGCGCTCGGGATGGCTCGGCGGCGCCTCGGGCTGCGCGCGCGGTCCGGCCGCCCGGCTTTCGCGATACGCCTGCGGCGACAGCCCGGGCAGCGTCTTCAGGAAAGCGACGACCGCCCACAGCTCGTCGTCGGCGAGCCGGAACTGCCACGCCGGCATGCCGGTCATCTTGATGCCGTTGCGAATCACCCAGTACAGCTGCGACGGCGTCCACTCGCGCGCGGTGTGCGACAGGCTGCCGGGAAGCGGCGTCAGGCCGAGCGCGAACGGCTCGGGCGCGACGCCCGGCGCGCCATGACATTGCACGCAATGCGTGCGGAAGTGATGCAGGCCCTGCGCGACGAGCGCCGGATCGTCGAGCGCGGGCGGCTCGATCGCCGCCGCGCGCCGTCGGACGGACTGGCGCAGGCCCGTCTGCAGCGCCCAGAACGTCGGCCGCAGATGTTGGTCGGTGGCCGAGACGTCGTACGCACCGGAATAGAGAATCGCCAGCCCGCCCACGACGGCGGCGATCGCGAGCGACAGGAGGATGCCGAGGGTTCTCATCGCGCCGTCAATCGAGCGTGAACAGGTAGGCGACCATGTCGCGCGCGTGCGCTTCGCTCACCTGCAGATCGGGCATGCGCGTCATCGGATCGAAACGTTGCGGCGCACGGATCCATTGCGCCATCGTCTCCGGCCGGTTCGGCACGCGCCCGGCGAGATAGGTGCGCCGAGCGATGTGCGTGAGCGGCGGACCGACGTTGCCGCGCGCGTTCACCACGCCCGGAATGAGATGGCATTCGCCGCAGCCGAACTGTCGCAGCAGCAGTCGCCCGTTGGCCGCATCGGCCTGGAGGCGTTGCATCGCCGGATCGCCGCAGCCCGCGACGACGAGCGCGAGCAGCACCGGCCCGGCCGCCCGCAGCGTCCATCGCGAACGGGTGCCTGCGCTCAGGCGCACGTCGGCACCGCCCACGCCGGGATCGTCTCGAAGACGACGGCGACGAACGCGAAGGCCGCGATCGCTCCCGACAGCCAATGCTCGAAATGCGCGCGCCCGATCCAGCCGCGCGCCATCGTCGCGAGCAGCAGCGCACCGGCGACAATGCTCGCGCCGACGACCATCCGCGGCACGAGGTGCTCGAAGCCGCGCGCGCAGCCCAGCGCCGTGAAGCCGTAGATCGCGGCGAAATGCGCGGCCCAGACGACGATGCCCATCGAGACACGGAGCGAGCGAGCGGCCAGGTTCATCGGATCACCCTACGAGCCGCGGGAAGCCGTGCACGAGCACGACGCCCGCAAGCGACTGCGCGACGGTGTAGTGCGCGAACAGGCGCGCGTTGTCGAAGGTGACGCGCCGCACCGCGTCGAGCTTCCCGGCGAGCGCACGCGCGACGACGAACAGCGCCATCGACAGCGCCACCACGACGAAGAAGCCGCCGAGCACGACGACGAGCGACACCGCCGCACCGTAGCCGGACGCCGTCGGCTCGAGCGTCCGATGCGCGAGCAGCTCGACCGCGAAGGCGCCGGCCAGCAGCAGCGCGGCCACGAGGAGCGCAGCGGCGCACCAGCGCGATCGCCCCTGCCGCAGCAGGCGGTTCGCCGCGCCGAGGCCCGCGCTCGCGGCGGCGAAGAGTAGCGCCGCGCCCAGCGGCCATCCGGCATGCGGCAGCGCATCGGGCGAAGGCCACGCCTGCGGCGACACGGTCCACAGGTACAGATAGGCGAAGATCGCACTCCCGTACAGCGACGCGGCGACGAGCAGCAGCACGACGACGCCCCACCACGCCTGCGACATCGGACCGTGCACGTAGGCGGGCAGCACGATCCCGCCGCCGATCTCGACCGGCCGCCCGGGCGGAGGAGGATCGAGGAACCACGCCCAGTGCACGATCGCGCCGAGCGCGATCGCCGCGCAGACGACGGCGATCGGGTACAGCTTCACGGTGAGCGCCAGGAAGAAGGCCGCGAGGAACACGGCGGCGACGAACGGCGGCCAGCCCGGCATCGGCATGCGCAGCACGTATTGCGGCTTCGCGTCGAAGGCGCTCGTGATCAGCGTCTCGCGCCCGCCGGTCGCCGCCCCGGGCAGGTAGTAATGCCCGTTCTTCACGTGCTCGGCGAGATCGGCCTGGTCCCACAGGGGTTCGCGGCTCGTCACGATCGGGATGCTGCGATTCGAATAGTTGCCGCCCGGCAGCCATTCCAGCGTGCCGGCGTTCCACAGGTTGCCCGCGCTGTGCTCGAGCGTGAGGCGGAACCGGCGCGCGACGTCGAAGAACAGCAGCGCGATTCCGGCGGCGAGGACGAAGGCGCCGACGGTCGAGACGAGATTCAGCGCTCCCCAGCCCAGCTCCTCGGGATAGGTGTAGACGCGGCGCGGCATGCCGGCCAGGCCGGTGACGTGCATCGGGAAGAACGCGACGTTGAAGCCGACGAAGATCAGCGCGAAGACCCAGCGCCCGACACGCTCGGACAGCGCGAGCCGGCTCGAGAACGGCACCCAGTAGTAGAGCGCCGCCAGCAGCGGGAACACCATTCCGCCGATCAGCACGTAGTGCAGGTGCGCGACGATGAAATAGGTGTCGTGCGCCTGCCAGTCGAAGGGAACGACGGCGACCATCACGCCGGTGAGCCCCCCGAGCACGAAGACGAACAGGAAGCCGAGCACGAACAGCGTCGCCGTCGTCCATTGCACGCGGCCCGACGCGAACGTGGCGATCCACGCGAAGACCTGGATTCCGCTCGGGATCGCCACCGCCGTGCTCGCCGCCTGGAAATAGGCGAGCGACAGCTGCGGAATGCCGGTGGCGAACATGTGGTGCACCCACAGGCCGAAGCTCAGGAAGCCGGTGGCGATCAGCGCGAGCACGACGAGCCGGTAGGCGACGAGCGGGCGCCGCGCGAGCGTGGGCACGATCATCGACACCATTCCGGCGGCTGGCAGGAAGATGATGTAGACCTCGGGGTGCCCGAAGAACCAGAACAGGTGCTGCCACAGCAGCGCGTCGCCGCCACGCGCCGCATCGAAGAACGGCCAGTCGAAGGCACGCTGCAGCTCGAGCAGTGCCGTGGTGAGGATCACCGCCGGAAACGCGAAGACGATCATCGTCGCGAAGACGAGCATCGCCCACGCGAAGATCGGCATGCGCGCGAGCGTCATGCCCGGTGCGCGCGTGCGCAGGACGCCGACCAGGATCTCGATCGCGCCGGCGATCGCCGAGATCTCGATGAAGCCGATGCCGAGCAGCCAGAAGTCCTGGTTCACCCGCGGCGACCAGCGCGCATCGGTCAACGGCGGATTCATGAACCAGCCGCCGTCGGGCGCCCAGCCGACGAGCAGGCTGAGGAAGAAGCCCAGACCGCCGATGAAATACAGCCAGAACGCGAAGGCCGACAGGCGCGGGAACGGCAGGTCGCGGGCGCCGAGCATGTTCGGCAGCAGCGCCACGCCCATCGCCTCGACCGCCGGCACGGCGAACAGGAACATCATCATCGTGCCGTGCATCGTGAACAGCTGGTTGTACAGGTCGGGACCGACCAGGTCGTTCGCGGGCACGGCGAGCTGCAGGCGCATCGCGAGCGCGAGCACGCCGGCGAGCGCGAAGAACAGCAGCGCGGCACCCAGGTAGAAGACGCCGACGTAGTTGTTGTTGATGACGGTGAGAAAGGCGATCCCGCGCGGTGCCGCCCACAGGCGCCGCAGCTCGTCGACCTCGCCGGGCGGGCGCGGAGCGGGGTTGGGCAGCAGCGGCATCGTCAATCGAGGCCCGCGAGATACGCGGTCAGGGCACCCAGTTCCTCCTGCGTGAACGCATCGAACTCGGGCATTCCGTTGCCCGGCTTCAGGTGCTGGCTCGAGGCGATCCATCGCTGCAGCGTCGCCGGCTCGTTGGGCAGGAGGCCGCCGCCGATCGAGACGCGGCTGGCCAGATGGGTCAGGTCGGGCCCGCGCGTCCCGGCGGCGCGAGTCCCGCGCACGGTGTGACACACCGCGCAGCTCGCCTCGAAGAGCGCGAGCCCGGCGACGTTCGCGCTGGCGCCCGCTTCGGCGCGCTGCCCCCTGCGCCACCGCTCGAACTCGTCCGACGGCTGCGCGATCACGTGCAGCGCCATTTGCGCATGCGCGGTGCCGCAATACTCGGCGCACTGCCCGCGCCAGGCGCCCTCCCGATCGGCGACGATCACCAGCCGGTTCGTCCGGCCGGGGATCATGTCGAGCTTGCCGGCGAGCGACGGAACCCAGAAGCTGTGCAGCACGTCGGCCGACGTCAGCCGCAGCTCGACGGCCGCGCCGACCGGCACGTGCAATTCATTGGCGGTGGCGAAATCGAGGCCGCCGCGCTCGTCGAGATACTCGACGCGCCACCACCACTGCTCGCCGACGATCTCGACGACGAGATCGGAACGCGTCATCGACGCGAGCCGCCGCGGCGCCGAGAACAGCGAATCGACCAGCAGCGCGGAGAGCACGACCAGCGGAAACACGAAGCCGCCGACGACGACGGTCCCGCGGCCGCCGAGCCAGCGCGGCGCGCGCCACAGCGCGATCGCGGCGAGCACGAGCACGAGCACGAAGATCGCCGTCGCCCCGGCGAACAGCAGCCAGGCGATGCGGGCGATCTCGGCGGCCTCGGGTCCGGCCGGCGCGAGAGCGGATTGGGGCCCGTCGAGCACGTCCATGCGGGAGCTCCGGCAGCGGGCGCCCGCAAACGAGGCTCCTGCCCGCTCGGCTACCATCGCGGAGCGCCGCGCCGACGCGGCGAAGGATTCCGCGGATGCAGCGATCCCGACTTCGACCCACGCTTTCGACCCGACGCAAGACGCCCGCGGGCGCAGGCGGCGCCGCGCTCGCCCGCGCGTGGGCGCTCGCCGTGGCGGCGCTGGCCGCCATCGCCACGGCGACGCCGTCGCCGGCGGCGGCCTCCGGGCCAGCCGAACGCGACGAGGCGCGCTCGGGGCGCGAGATCTACGACCGCACCTGCAGCGCGTGCCACGCGACCGGCGTCGCCGGCGCACCGCGCCACGGCGACGCGACCGCGTGGAAGCCGCTGATCGAGGAAGGCCAGGACGTCCTCACCGCGCACGCGTGGGTCGGCGTGCGGGCGATGCCGCCGCGCGGCGGCGACCCGGATCTGTCGCTCGCCGGATTCGCACGGGCCGTCGCCTACATGGCGCGCGCCGCGGGCGGCGACTGGGCCGACCCCGACGAGGCGATGCTCGAGAGGATCCGCGCGGAGGAAGCGAAACGCCGTGCCTCGTCAGACGACGACGAAGACGACGAAGATGACGAAGACAACGAAGACGAAGACGACGACGAAGGCGAAAGCGACGACGACTGAGACGAAAATGGCCCCGGCTATAATCCTCCGCTCCGATTCCTCGAGGGGGCGCCACGCATGAGCGACGAGCATCAGTCCTTCATCAAGAGTCCACGACAACTGATCGTCGTCGTCATTCTCGCGTTCGTCGTCCCGATCGCGGTCATCGCGCTGATCTCCGCTTTCGTCTCCACCACGACGCGTACCGGCGCCGGCTCGGACTCGATGACGCCCGAGGCGATCGCCGAGCGGCTGCAGCCCGTCGGCCGCCTGGAAGTGGCCGAAGCCGGTGCACCGGAAGGCACAGCGGCCGCGGCCGCCCCGGCGCAAGCGGCCGCCCCGGCGCAGCCGGAGCCCGCCACGGCACCGGCCGCGGCGCCCGCAGCCGGGGGCGCGTCGCCCACGCAGACCGCCGCGGCGGATGCGGCGGCGGGTGAGAAGGTCTACAAGAGCGCCTGCAGCGTGTGCCACGACAGCGGCGTCGCGGGCGCACCGAAGCACGGCGACGCCGCGGCCTGGAAACCGCGCATCGAGCAGGGCTTCGACGTTCTCGTGAAGCACTCGATCGACGGCATCCGCGCGATGCCGCCGCGCGGCGGCAACGCGGGTCTGAGCGACGAGCAGATGCGCGACGCCGTCGCGTATATGACCGAAGCGGTGCAGTGAGCGGCGCGACGCGCTTCGGCTGAGCGCGCCGCGAACGCCCCCAGGCGCCTCAGCTCGCCGGCGGCTCCTCAGCTCGCCGGCGGCTCGAGCCGGCCGAACACCTTCTCCAGCGCCATCCCGATCGACACGAGCCGGCGGTCGCTGCCCTGCGGTCCGTCGATCTCCAGGCCGATCGGCAGCCGGGTCGTCGCGCCGAGCCCGACCGGCAGCGTGATGCCCGGCACCCCGGCATTGCTGCCCGGATCGGTGTTGCGGATGTAGCGCACGAAGTTCTCGAGGCTGCTCGACTCCGGACCGGCGGGCATCGCCACCGAAGGGACGGTCGGGAAGACGATTCCGTCGAGTCGGTGCTGCGCGAAGGTGTCCGCGTACAGTTTCTGCAGCGCGGGACGCGCCTCGCGCATCGCGGCCTCGTAGGCCGGCTGCGCATCGACCGGCGCACCGTCGGGCCCGGGCAGCTTGCGCGGCAGCACGAACGATTCGTAGGTGGCCTTCACGTCGGGACTCGCGATCTCGGCGGCGAGCTTCTCGAGCGTGACGTTCGTCGAGTGGTATTTCAGGTATCCGTCGACGTCGTCGTGCGCCTCGAACAGCGCGACCGGAAAGCCGACCTTGCCGTTGAGCTCCATCAGCTGCGGCATCTCGACGTCGACGAGGGTGACGCCGGCGCCGCGAAGCTTCTCCAGCGCGGCGTCCATCGCCGCCTTCGTGTCGGCGTCGAGGTCGGCGAAGAGCGGCGCGACGACGCCGAGCCGCACCTCGCGCAGCTCGGCCGCCTGCACCGGCGCATCGCCGGTGATCACCCGATCGAGCAGCTCGACGTCGATCATCGATACCGCCATCGGCCCGGCGGTGTCGCGCGTGTGCGAGATCGGCGTGATGCCGCGCTGCGAATAGCGGCCGACGGTGGGACGCAGCGCCGCGCAGCCGTTGAACGCGCAGGGGATGCGCACCGAGCCGCCGGTGTCGGTACCGATGCCCGCAGGCGCGATGCGCGCGCCGATCGCGGCGCCGTTGCCCGACGACGACCCGCCCGCCATCCGAGTCGGGTCATAGGCGTTGCGAACGCCGTACGACTCGCCGGTCTTGAAGGCCGTGTTGTAGCCGCTGATGCCGAAGGCGAGCTCGTGCATGTTCGTCTTGCCCATCACGATCGCACCCGCGTCGCGCAGCTTGCGCACGACCGTCGCGTCGATGCTCGGCTCGAAGTCCTTCAGCGCGGGCGTGCCGGCGGTGTTGCGCAGCCCGGCGACGTGGATGTTGTCCTTGACGACGATCGGCAGCCCGTCGAGCGGCAGGCACTTGCCGCGCGCGCTGCGCGAGGTGTCGGCGGCGCGCGCCGCGCGCAGCGCGGGCGCCTCGTCGAGCGTGATGAACGCGTTCAGGTCGGGACGCGTGCGCGCGCGCGCGAGATAGGCTTGCATCAGCGACTGGCTGGCGAAGCGTCCTTCGCAGACGGCCTGCACGGCCTCGGCGGCGCTCAGCGTGTCGATCGGCGGCTCCGGTCCGGCCGCGAGCGCCGTTCCGCCGCCGACCAGGGTGAAGAAGACGCCCAGCGCACCGCGCAGGGCTCGCGGGGTCGTTTCGGTCGAGGACACGAGAGGATGCATCGGAGCCTCCCCGGAGAACGAGCGATACGCGGGCATTCTCGCGCAATGCGCCGGAGAGGGGCGCCACGGTCCGACGCGCCGTGGGGGCGCCGGCGCCGCTGTTCCGCAGGCCGCCTTTCAGGTCTCCGGGTACGGCGCGCCGGAGCGCAGGAAGCTCGCCACCGCGTCGCGCGCCTCGCTGCCGACGACGGTGGCGACGAAGCGCTCCCGCTCGGCCTCGAGCGCGCGCTCGACCGTGTCGAGGTCGCCGGCGAGCAGCCGCTTGCCCTCGCGCATCGTCGCGCCCGGTGCGGCGGCGATGCGCGCGGCCGCGTCGCGCGCGAGCGCCGCGACCCGCGGCGGCGGCGCGAGCTGCGTGACGAGCCCGCAGGCGAGCGCCTCCTCGGCGGCGATCGGGCGGTCGAGCAGCAGGCAGGCGGAGGCGCGCCGGCGCCCGATGACGTGCGGCAGCAGCGCGGTCCAGCCGCCGTCGGGCGTCCACCCGACGCGCGCGTACCGCGGATCGAAGACGCAATCGTCCGCGGCGACGACGACGTCGCAGCCGAGCACGAGCCCGACCGCACCGCCCGCGACGGTGCCGCGCACCGCGCCGACCACCGGCTGCGGCAGGCGCAGCAGCGAGACGATCGCCTGGTTCAGCAGCCCGACCAGCTCGGCCGCGTAGGTCCCCAGCGCCGGTCCCTGCATCTCCTGGGCGAAGCGGCGCAGGTCGCCGCCGATCGAGAACGCGTCGCCGTCGGCGCCGAGCACGACGGCCCGCGTCTCCTCGCGCCGCGCGATCTCCTCGAGCGCCACGCACAGGTCGAGCAGCAGGTCGGGCACGAGCGCGTTGCGCATCGACGCCCGCGCGAGCGTCACCGTGGACACGGCGCCGGCGTGCACCGAACGCACGGCAGGGGTCGCGCTCATCGAACGCTCCGCGCGATCGCGCGCGCGCGCAGCCGCCCGACGATGCCGCTCGGGAAGTAGTAGACCGACAGCACGAAGAGCAGCCCGAGCCACAGCAGCCAGCGATCGGGCGAGAACAGCGCCGCGGCGACCGGCACCGGCTCGAGCGCTGCCGAGACGAGCCCCATCAGGTCCTGCAGGTAGCTCTGCGCGAGCACGAAGAGAGCGCTGCCGATCACCGCGCCGTACATCGTGCCCATGCCGCCGATGACGACGATCAGCAGGATGTCGAGCATGATCTCGAAGGACAGCGACGTGTCGGGCCCGTTGTAGCGCAGCCAGATCGCGAGCAGCGCACCGGCCACGGTGGCGAACAGCGCGCCGAGCACCGTCGACACGGTGCGGAAGACCACGGTCCGGTAGCCGATCGCCTCGGCGCGGAAGTCGTTCTCGCGGATCGCCTGCAGCACCCGTCCGAACGGCGAGTTGACGATGCGCAGCAGCACGAGGAAGAGCGCGAGCACCGAGAAGAAGACGAGGTAGTACGTCAGGAACCGACCGTCGATCGACGCGCCAAGCACGGTCTCGCCGTCGAAGAGCTCGAACGAAGGCTGCAGCACCTCGGGAACCCGGAAGCTCAGGCCGTCCTCGCCCCCGGTGAATTCGGAGAGCTGCGAAGCGAGCGTCTGGAACGCGGCGGCCACGGCGAGCGTGATCATCGCGAAGAAGATCGCGCGCACGCGCAGGCTGAACAGCCCGATCGCCAGCGCGAGCAGCGCCGACAGCGCGAGCGCGAGCAGCAGGCCGGCGCCGATCGCGTCCCATCCCGGCCCCATCCGGGTGCTGGCGATCGCCACGCCGTAGGCGCCGATGCCGAAGAACATCGTGTGCGCGAAAGAGACGATGCCGGTGTAGCCGAGCAGCAGGTCGTAGCTGGCGACGAGCAGCACGAAGACGAGCACCTTCGCCGCGACCGACAGCGAACGCGCACCGGGGAAGACGAAGGGCGCGAGCAGCAGCGCGAGCACGATCGCGATCAGGATCGCCGCGACGAGACGGCTGCGCGGATAGTCGCCGGAGAGCAGCGCGCGGATCATCGTCGCGCTCCCCTCAGCGGCGCGCGATCGGGAACAGCCCCTGCGGGCGCCACAGCAGGATCGCCATCATCAGCAGGATGTTCGAGAACAGCGCCACCTTCGGCGCGAGGAAGCCCGTGTAGTTCGCCATCAATCCGACGAGCAGCGCGCCGACGAAGCAGCCGGTCGTCGAGCCGAGGCCGCCGATGATGATGACGATGAAGATGAGGATGTTGACCTGCGCGCCCATCTGCGGGACGACGCTCTGCTGGTACAGCCCCCACATGACGCCGCCCAGGCCGGCGAGCGCCGATCCGACGACGAACACGCCGACGAACAGGCGCCGGATCCGGTAGCCGAGGCTTTCGACCATCTCGCGGTCCTGCACGCCGGCACGGATCAGCAGCCCGATCTTCGTGCGCTCGAGCACGAAGAGCAGCACGAGGAAGACGACGAGCCCGACCGCGACGGCGAGCAGGCGGTATTTCTCGATCGCCGCGTCGCCGACGAGATACGCGCCGCGCAGCGCCGCCGGCAGCGGCAGCGGGATCTGCTGCGGACCCCAGATCACCTTGATCAGCTCCTCGCCGATGATCATCCCGCCCATCGTGATCAAGATCTGCTTCAGGTGGTTGCCGTAGACCGGGCGCACGATCAGTCGCTCGAAGACCGCGCCGAGGGCCGCGGCGACGGCCATCGCGACGAGCATCGCCAGGCCGATCGCGCCGAGGTTCGCGGCGATCGACGTCGACTCGGTCCACGCACCGAGCGGCGCGAGCACCGACATCGCGACGAAGGCGCCGAAGGCGATGAACACGCCGTGCCCGAAGTTCAGCACGTCCATCAGCCCGAAGACGAGCGTGAGCCCCGAGGCGACGATGAAGACGATCATGCCCATCGCCAGCCCGGCGACCGTGAGCGTGGCCCAGGTGGGCACGCTGCCGACGAGCGGCAGCGCGACGAGCGCGAGCAGCGCGACGAGCGCGTACGGCAGCAGCCGGTCGTACGGCGTCATCGCGGCGCGCCCCGGCGCGGCACGAACGCCGGCTTCATTGGTGCGCTCCCAGCGAAAGCCCGAGCAGGCGCCGCTGCAGCGCCTCGTCGGCGGCGAGCGCCGCCATCGCGCCGCGATGCACGATCCGCCCGTCCTCCATCACGGCGACGTGATCGCCCAGCTCGCGCGCGAACGCGAAGTTCTGCTCGACCAGCAGGATCGTCGCGCCGGCGGCCTTCAGCTCGCGGAACGCATCGCGCATGTTGCGGATGATCGACGGCGCCAGGCCCTTGCTCGGCTCGTCGACCAGGATCAGCTCGCGCGGCTCGACGATCGCGCGCGAGACCGCGAGCATCTGCTTCTGCCCGCCGGAGAGCAGGCCCGCCGGATGGTCGCGAAACTTGCGCATCGCCGGAAACAGCGTCTCGATCCAGCGCAGCCGCTCGGCATCGATCGCGTCGGCGTCGCGCGCGCCGCGCGCCGCCAGCAGCAGGTTCTCGCGCACGGTGAGGTCGGCGAAGATCCCCATGCTCTCGGGCACGTAGGCGATTCCCAGCCGCGCGATATCGGGGGTCGCCAGCCGCGTGATGTCCTCGCCGCGAAAGCGCACGCGTCCTTCGCTCGCGCTCCACAGGCCCATGATCGTGCGCAGCGTCGTCGTCTTGCCGGCGCCGTTGCGCCCGAGCAGCAGCGTCGTCTGGCCGGCCGGAACCTCGAGGTCGACGCCGTGCAGGATGTGATACGCGCCGATGTGCGTATGCACGCCCTCGAGCGACAGGAGCGGTGCGCCGCTTCGCACGCTCACGACACGAGCTCCGCTTCCTCGTCGGCCGTCATGCCGAGATAGGCCTGTTGCACGACCGGCGAGGCGATCACCTCGGCCGGCGGCCCGTCGGCGGCGAGCCGGCCGTTGTGCAGCACGATGATGCGGTCGCTGAGTTCGCGCACGACGTCCATCTTGTGCTCGACGAGCAGGATCGTCTTCGTCGCGTCGCGCTTGATGTCGCGGATGAGGTCGAGGATCACCGGCACCTCGTCGACGCTCATCCCCGCGGTCGGCTCGTCGAACATGAACACGGTCGGCTCGAGCGCGAGCAGGATGCCGACCTCGAGCTTGCGCTGGTCGCCGTGCGGCAAGCTACTCGCCGCCGCGTCGCGCCGCGCGGTGAGCGCGATGCGCTCGAGGATCGCCTCGGCCTCGGCGACGAGCGCGCGATGGCTCGACCAGATCGACCACAGGTTCAGTCCCATGCCGCGCCGCGCCTGGATCGCCAGCCGCACGTTCTCGAGCACGGTGAGATTGGGAAAGAGGTTCGTGAGCTGGAACGCACGGCCGA
>Ga0079224_100002690_pt1 | contig 21856 bp, 19 predicted proteins | sample Stecom2015_FD_80414 | JGI IMG/M metagenome (GOLD analysis project Ga0079224, IMG submission 80414) | Agricultural soil microbial communities from Utah to study Nitrogen management - Steer compost 2015 | ecosystem: Environmental > Terrestrial > Soil > Agricultural land | place: USA: Utah...
AATTGGAATAAGGTGCGTGTGCCAGCTCTATTGCTGCCTTTGCCGCTTTTGCTAATTCACCTAAGGGCGTATTTAAGCAGCTTATGGGTGGGAAAGTTTCATAATTAAAGGCAAATTGCTGCTTCATTCCTTAAAGTTAGGTATTAATCAAAGTACAGCAAAACCACCTTTTTGGGGGGAGTAATTTCTGAAAGATGTGCTTACCTTTGTCCAAAGTATTATTGTGCAATTATGAAACAATTCTTCAAGTTTTTTCTGGCTTCCTTACTGGCTTTAGTCGTGGCCGGAGTTATATTTTTTGCAGTGTTTTTTGGTATCATTGGCTCTATTGCCAGCTCCTTTACCACAAACTCTGCTGATGTTCAGTCGCAAATCAAAGCCAATTCAATATTGCATATAGACCTGAGAAATCCAATGCATGAAATTGGTGAAAGTAACTCTCTGGCACTTTTTACAGGGGGTAAAAGCCAGTCTTTGGGCCTATTGCAAGCTTTGCGCAGTATTGAAAAAGCAAAGACAGACGATAAAATCAAGGGTATATATTTAAAAGCCGGCGGAAATTCTTTCGGACTGGCATCGGCACAACAAATTAGAGAAGCCTTAGCGGATTTTAAAAGCAGTGGCAAGTTCATCTATGCCTATGCGGATTTTTTCTCACAGTCTGATTATTTTTTGGCTTCGGTAGCAGATAGTGTATTTCTGAATCCTTTAGGGATGGTAGAACTCAAAGGTCTGTCTTCCAATTTGGTCTTTTTTAAAGGAGCACTGGATAAGTTGGATGTGCAACCACAAATTTTTTATTGTGGTCAGTTTAAAAGTGCCACAGAACCTTTTCGCTTAGACAAAATGAGCGAGCCAAACAGAAAACAGTTAGCCGCACTGCATAAAGATGTTTGGGCCAGCATGTTATTGGCTTTTAGCAGTCATACCGGTGCAGATACCGCCACTATCAATACCTGGGTGAAGCAAGGCACCATTCAAAGTGCCGGTGACGCTATCCGATACAAGCTGGTAGAAGGATTGAAATATAAAGATGAAATTGAAGATATTTTGCGTCGCCAAACTGATACCAAAGCAGAAGATAAAGTTCCCTTCATTTCTTTAAACGATTATGCCCAAAGTATTTCCAGAGGTACAGCTGATAATAAAATTGCTGTATTGGTGGCCGAAGGCGAAATTATTGACGGAACAGCAAATTCCGGATACCAAATTGCTTCTGAAGATTTCATCAAAGAAATCAGGAAGGTGAAAGATGATAAGAAAGTGAAAGCAGTGGTGCTTAGGGTTAATTCTCCGGGTGGTAGTGCCTTGGCTTCTGAGGTCATCTTGCGGGAATTGCAATTGTTGAAGATGGAAAAACCAATTGTCGTTTCCATGGGTGATTTAGCTGCCAGCGGGGGATATTATATTTCCTGTCAGGCAGACAGCATTTTTGCCTTGCCCAGTACCATTACCGGCAGCATAGGTGTTTTTGGTATGATGTTCAACACCCAAAAGTTCTTTAATGAAAAATTGGGCGTAACCTTTGATGTGGAAAAGAATGCTCCTTATGCTGATTTCCCCAATCTGAACCGCGATATGACAGATGTAGAAAAACAATTTATTCAAAATAGTGTTGATACCATCTATGCGATTTTTAAAAGTCGTGTAGCAAAAGGCAGAAAAATGGAAGTAGCCTATGTGGACAGCATTGGTCAAGGACGTATATGGACCGGAGTAGCTGCCTTGGAAAATGGTTTAGTAGATGCTCTTGGAGGGATGGACAGAGCTCTGGCCAGTGCCGCAGCTTTGGCAAAGATTGAGGATTACCGGGTGGTTACTTATCCGGCAATGGAGGATAAATTTGAAAAAATGATGAGGTCCTTATCGAACAACAGCACAAGCCAAATGGTGATGGCCGAGCAGTTTTTGGAACAGGAACTGGGAAAAGATTATCGCTGGTTCCGGATTCTAAGAAATATGCAGGAGCAAAAAAATCATCTTTGGATGATGCTACCTTATATTCCGGAAGTTCGTTAAGTTTAATTTTTAAATAGACAAGCTTAAACTGAAGGGCTTCTGTTTGGTCTATAAGGTAGTGTGATGATCCTATAAGGGCAGTTTATACAATTTTGCAAAAAAAAAGTATGAATAAAGAATTCCTTATTTTATCTTTGTACTCAGAAACCAAAACTTCCTTTATAATTAAATAATTTTACATGAAATTTGTTTACAAATTATTCTTCCTTGGTATAAGCTTGGTGCTTGCTCTTTCGGGAAGTAGTGTAGAGGTAAGTGCTCAAGGGCAGGAACACCCGGTCCTCACTAATCAAGATAAAACCATTACCATCTACCCTATTCCGGCAAATCAGTTTGCGACTATCCGGATATCTCCCAGCCTTAGGGCAGAAGTCGAAAAAATAGAAATCGTTAATTTGATTGGTCGAAAAATGTCTGAGCAGACCATTATGAACAAACAAACAACCGAAATTTCCTTTACGAACCTGAATGAAATGCCTCAGGGTATTTATATTGTTGTAGCACGGGATAAATTTGGAAAAATTGTTCAATCTGCGAAAATGGTAATCAACCGATAATTAAGCTTTAAAATAGTCAAAGGCGGAAATCCGGAATCGGTTTCCGCTTTTTTGTGTAAATTAGTACCTAAGTCATTCACCTATGAGCCTACCATTATTATATAGCCAACCCATTGACGAAGAGCAGGAAAAGAAAGTTATTCTCAGAGAATACCGGGGCTTGCTTCGGTCCCTGAAGCAAAGAATTAAAAAAGGTGACCGGAAAACGATTCGACGCGCTTTCGAAATAGCAGTAGATGGCCACAAAGATATGCGCAGAAAGTCGGGAGAACCTTATATTTTACACCCAATAGCAGTAGCCAGAATTGTGGTTGAAGAAATTGGATTAGGGGTTACCTCGGCTTGTTGTGCCTTGATGCACGACGTTGTAGAGGATACAGAATATACCTTAGAAGATCTGGAGCAGGAATTTGATAGTACCATTTCCAAAATTATAGATGGTCTGACTAAAATTTCTAATGTTGTTGATATCAAAGCCAGTGCCTCTATGCAGGCAGAAAATTTCAGAAAAATTTTGCTCACCTTAGCCGAGGATCCCAGGGTAATATTGATTAAGCTGGCCGACCGGCTTCACAATATGCGTACTTTGAGTAGCATGAGTCGGGAAAAGCAACTGAAAATTGCTTCAGAAACTACTTATATTTTTGCCCCGCTTGCTCATCGTCTGGGCTTGTATGAAATTAAGACGGAATTTGAGGATTTGGCCTTAAAGTATACTCAGCCGGATGTATATTTAGACATTGTAAGACAACTGAAAGAAACCAAAAAGAACAGGACGAAGTATATCAATGAGTTCATTAAACCGGCAAAAGAAGCCCTGAACAAACAAGGATTAAAGTATGAAATTTATGGACGTCCTAAGTCCATTTATTCTATCTGGAATAAAATTCGCACCAAGCAGGTAAGCTTTAATGAGGTTTATGATTTGTTTGCCATCAGGGTGATTATAGACACCGAGAAAGAACAGGAAAAGGCAGACTGCTGGCGTGCTTACTCCGGAATTACCAATATTTACCAACCTAGTCCGGAGCGCTTGCGTGATTGGTTAAGCATGCCCAAAGGCAATGGTTATGAGGCATTACATACTACCGTAATGGGGCCTGAAGGCCGTTGGGTGGAAGTGCAAATCAGAACCAAAAGAATGAATGAAATAGCAGAAAAGGGTTTGGCAGCGCATTGGAAGTACAAAGAAGGAACCCAATCTGAAAGTAAGCTTGATTCCTGGCTGAAAAACATTGGTGAAGTATTGCGTAGTGAGGATGGTGATACCATTGATTTTATTCAAGACATTAAACTGGATTTATTTACCGAGGAAATCTATGTTTATACCCCCAAAGGCGACATGCGAGTTTTACCTAAAGGAGCTACAGCCCTGGATTTAGCCTTTGATGTCCACTCGGAATTAGGAGCAAGATGTATTGGTGCCAAAGTAAACTATAAGCTGATGCCTATCAGCCATAGGCTGAATAGCGGCGACCAGATAGAAATTATTACTTCTTCCAAACAAAAGCCCTCTGAAGATTGGTTAAATTTTGTCATTACAGCTAAGGCAAAATCCAGAATAAAATATTATTTGCGTGAAGAGAAAAGAACGATTGCTGAAGATGGAAAAGAAATTTTGCATCGTAAGTTAAGCAATATGGGTGCTGCTATTTCACAATCCAATCTTCAGGAATTATGTAATTATTTTAAGATGCCCTCGCCCCTCGATTTATATTACCGAATTGCTGTGGGCTCTGTGGACATTAAACTGTTAAAGACTTTTACGGTGATTGGCGACAAGCTGATTCCGGCACCCAAAGAAGTAAAACAGGAAAAACAGGTTATCGTTTCTGAGCCTGAAAAAGAGATAGCCACCGGAAAAGGGGCTGAGTTGATAATTTTTGGAGAAAGTTCTGACAAAATCCTTTATAAATTAGCTCAGTGTTGCCAGCCTATACCCGGAGATGATGTATTTGGTTTTGTGACTTCCGGCGAAGGCTTAAAGATTCACCGAACAGATTGCCCCAATGCAGCCCAATTAATGGCGAATTATGCACATAGGGTAATCAAAACCAAATGGGCCAAGAACAAAGAGATATCTTTCCTTACGGGAATTAAACTTACGGGCTTAGATGATGTAGGAATTATACAAGGAATCACTAATGTCATCACCAGCGAGCTCAAAATGAATATGCGTTCTATAAGCATCGACTCTACTGATGGGGTTTTTCGCGGTACCATAATGGTATTTGTACATGATCGTGAAGAATTGGATGTACTTTGCCAGAAGTTGGAAGCTATTAAAGGCATTACAAAAGTAGAACGTATAGAAGCTACCAATGAATAGCTTTACGAATTGAATCCGGTCTTAAACTGAATTGTTTTCATGATTGCATTTTCTGCACCTTTTCCACCCATAAGCTGGTGGACATTGGCTTTAAAAGATAAAAAAATTACCCTTGACCATTCGGAGCATTATCAAAAAATGAGCTATCGAAATCGGTATTACCTGGCTACTCCCCAAGGGAAGCAATTGCTAAGTATTCCCCTGCTAAACGGCAGAAATCAACGTGTTCCCATGGCTGAGGTGCGTATTGATAACCGCATACCCTGGCAAACCCAACACTGGCGAACCCTGATTTCTTTATACAATCGCTCTCCTTTCTTTCAATATTTTGAACATGAATTGTTGCCTTTGTTTCAGCAAGAATTTGATTTACTGGCCGACTTCAATCTGTCCGGTATCAGGCTGTTGAATCAATTGCTGAAATTGAATTTAGAGATCAGCATCACCGAATCTTATAAAGAAGATTATCCGGAAGAAACAGATATCCGGCAAAGCTTAAAGCCTAATGCTACTGAGGATGATGAAGCATTGAACATCAATAGTTATTATCAGGTTTTTGCTGACAGAAGTGGTTTTTTGCCGAATTGTTCCATCTTAGATCTTTTGTTTTGTGAGGCCTTACAAGCACCATTGATTTTACTCCCTAAATAAAACGATGGCGGTAATTGTGTTTACCGCCATCGTTGAAATATTTAAACAAGAGAAAATTAAAGTTGCCATTTTTTTCCGGCAAAACGCTCGCTTACTACCAGCTCTTTACTTCCTGGTGTATATTTATAAAAGCCCTCGCCGCTTTTAGCTCCCAGATAACCTGCCTGAACCATGTTGGCCAATAAGGTAGCCGGTGCATATTTTTGATTGCCAAAACCCATGTGCAATACATTCATGATAGACAAACAGGTATCCAAGCCAATAAAGTCGGCTAGCTGCAAGGGGCCCATTGGGTGAGCCATACCCAGCTTCATAATAGTATCAATTTCTTCTACACCGGCAACTCCTTCCTGTAAGGAAAGAATAGCTTCGTTAATTAAGGGCATTAAAATACGGTTGGAAATGAATCCCGGATAATCATTGACCACACAAGGTACTTTATTGAGCATTTTAGTGAGGTCATATATGGTTTGTGTTACCTCTTTTGTTGTAGCATAACCATTAATAATTTCCACCAAACGCATGACAGGTACCGGGTTCATAAAATGCATTCCGATTACTTTTTCGGGGCGTTTAGTATGTGAACCTATACGGGTTATAGAAATGGAAGAAGTGTTGGTGGCCAAAATAGCATGTTCCGGGCTAAGGCGGTCGATTTCGGTAAAGATTTTAATCTTTAAGTCGATATTTTCTGTAGCAGCTTCTACAACCAAATCTGCATCGCCAATAGCCTCAGCCATATCGGTATGGGTGCTGATATTGGCCAAGGTTTTTTCCTTATCTTCTTGAGTCAATAAGTTTTTAGCCACTTGACGATCAAGGTTAGTGCCAATTTTAGCCACTGCTTTATTTAGCGCTTCTTGCGAAATATCGAGCATTTTTACTTTAAAACCGTATTGGGCAAATACATGGGATATACCATTTCCCATAGTTCCGGCTCCGATTACGGTTACATTCTTGATGGCGCTCTTGCTTAATTTGGAAGCTTCATTCAGGCTTACATTTGCTTCTTTCACAGTTTCATTTTTTTCGATTACTTGAGACATTTATGTTTGATTTTTTTAAAAAAGACGGTTAAAGGTAGGAAAATAAAGCTACTTCTGATGGCATTGAACCACATTTATGAACAGATATTCATTTTTTCTAAAGGATGGTTCTTTTATAACTTACCTGATAATTAAGGCAAAGGCAATCATTAAGGAATAGGTACTTGTTAATTAAAAAAAATAAATTCTGCAGCTAGGTCGGTGAATTATCTAAATAATTATCTTTGCGCCCATGAAACTTAATAGCATATTATTAGCTGCAGGCTGTGGCCTATTTTTTTTGGCCTCCTGCCAATCTCCCAAAGACCAGATCGTTCGTAAATGGCAAGTGTCTTCCTATAGTAGCCCTGCTGCTGATTCTATGTATCAACTGCAATTGGAAATGTATGATACATTGAGCACAGTGGATAGCAATATGGCCATGTTTTTTCAAACCGATAACCTGGATAGCATAAAGGCAATCGGTAAAAGAAACCTGGAAGAAGCAAAAAAGCAACAGGATGAAATGGTGAAACAAATCACTATGGAATTTCGTAAAGATGGTTATATGGTTCAGGAAGGGCAAGGTCGCCGCGACTCTATCCAATATACCGTAAGTGACAAACAAATATTGCTGACCATGCCCGGTCAGGAAGTAGTGGCGGATACTTTTCGTATTGAAAAAATCAGTGCTTCTGATTTGCGTCTGAAAGTAGGTCCTGAAGGCGATGAGTCCTATATCGACCTGAAAGCTGCACAATAATACTCTTTTCTAAAACAGTCTTTTTAAAAGGCTGCAAATACAGATTACCGCTACGGCACAATTATTTGTTGCTCTAGCGGTAATTTTTTTCGATTACAAGTAAATGTGTTACTTTTACGGCCGTTAAAAAATCATAAAATACATTATGGCAGAGATAGCTTTCAGGCAAGCACTTCGCGAAGCTCTAAACGAGGAGATGCGCCGCGATGAAAGGGTATTTTTAATGGGCGAGGAAGTGGCCCAGTACAATGGGGCTTACAAAGTCAGTCAAGGTATGTTAGACGAGTTTGGACCACGTCGTGTAATTGATACCCCCATTGCGGAATTAGGATTTACGGCAATAGCTGTAGGTGCTGCCAGCAATGGTCTAAGGCCGGTTGTTGAGTTCATGACTTGGAATTTTGCAGTTTTAGCTTTGGATCAAATCATGAACCATGCTTCTAAAATGTTGTCCATGAGTGGAGGACAGTTAGGCTGTCCCATTGTATTCCGAGGACCCAATGGATCTGCCGGTCAGTTGGGTGCTCAACACTCTACAGCTTTTGAGAGTTGGTATGCCAATATACCGGGTTTAAAGGTTGTTTCTGTATCTAACCCATACGATGCCAAGGGCCTGTTAAAGTCTGCTATCCGCGATGATGACCCCGTAGTCTTCTTTGAATCTGAGGTGATGTACGGAGATATGATGGAAGTTCCCGAAGAAGAGTATTTGATTCCGATAGGTAAAGCTGATATTAAGCGGCCGGGTTCAGATGTTACTATCATTTCTTTTAATAAAATGATGAAAGTAGCCTTGGGAGCAGCAGAAGAATTGGCTAAAGAAGGAATTGAAGCTGAAGTGATAGATTTACGCACTATACGTCCTTTGGATATGGAAACTATTCTGACTTCCGTTAAAAAAACCAATCGTCTGGTAATAGTAGAAGAACAATGGCCTTTTGGATCGGTATCTACCGAGATCTCTTATCGGGTTCAAAAAGATGCCTTTGATTATTTGGATGCCCCTGTACGCAGAATCAACTCCGCGGATACCAATATGCACTACGCCCCCAATTTAGTAGCTGCTTATTTACCCGATGTGGCTCGTACCGTGAATTTGGTAAAAGAGGTCATGTACTTAAAAAAATAAGCTGTTCAGCAGCAGGAAAACAAATTTGACAGACTTTCAGTTTGTCAAATTTTGTTTTAAGGAATGGCCGTTTAAAATAAATTGAATTACTTTGACGTTTTAAGTTGAGTTAAAGCACCTTAATGATATCTATTCGCAAAACTATCTTATTGTCTGCAACCCTTTTGTTAGCACTCCCCCGAATTACTACAGCACAAGAGTTTTACAGGGCTACTGAATACGGTGTACTATTGGGTGGTTCTACCTACTTTGGTGATTTGAATCCTCATTACGGAATGAAGTATTTTAGACCTGCTGTCGGGGCATTTGTACGTTACCATTTGAACCCTTATATCGGAATCCGCGGGCAATTAAATTATACAAATGTGGGTTATAAAGATCAATTTTCTAATAATGCCTATCAACAACAACGAAATTTAGACTTTAAAAGTAATATTCTGGAGGCTGCATTGATGGCCGAGTTCAATTTTTTCTGGTTCAGTACCGGCGAAAGTAATCATCGTTTCACGCCATTTCTTGCTTTGGGCGTAGGAGCTTTTTATTATAATCCTTACACGCACTTGGATGGTCTTCGCTACGACCTTCGGCCTTTGGGTACAGAAGGGCAAAATATGGCTGCTTTTGCTGACCGAAAGTACAATACCTATTCTTTTTGTTTTCCTGTTGGGGCAGGTATTAAGTATTGGTTACGCCCTGGAACCAATTTTAGTGTTGAGCTGATTAACCGCTTTACCCTAACCGATTACCTGGATGATGTGAGCACTACTTATGTTGGTGTAGAACGGTTTATTCACGATCCTATGCATCAGGATCCGGCTACGGTACTTCAAGATCGATCTGTACCTATTGACGGTCAGAAACTGGGGCGTGCCGGTAAACAAAGAGGAGATCAAGCAAGTAAAGATCAATACCTGATGTTGCAAGTTTCCTTTTCTTTTCAATTAAAAACTTACAAATGTCCATCACATCAAGATGGTGTTTGGCAATCTTATTAAGATACTGAATGAAGGCAGCAATATTTGATATGGATGGTTTGCTTTTGGATACCGAACCCCTATGGGGCATCAGTATGATGGAAGTAGCTCAAAAGCATCAGGTTCCTGTTTCCCTGGCCCAACTTCGGTTCACCACAGGTTTGCGTATTTATGAAGTAACGGATTATTGGAAACAACGTTTTCCCTGGCCCGGAAAGGCCAGTGCCCAACAAATAGCGGAGGAAATTTTAGATGATATCATTGCCCGAACAATTATAGAAGGAGGAATACTTCCCGGTGTGGTTTCGACCCTGGAATTACTGCGAAAAGAAGGTGTTCAGCTGGGCTTAGCTACCTCCTCTCCTACCCGAATGCTGCAGCAATTGATTCATCATTTTGGATTGACCGATTACTTTGCTTCAATGGTATCGGCAGATACCGCCATTTCCGGCAAACCTCATCCGGAGGTTTATTTGCAATGTGCTCATGCATTGAATGTTTCCTCTTGGAATTCCGTAGCTTTTGAAGATTCTGTAAACGGAATGGTGGCGGCCAAAGCGGCTCGTATGAAAGTAGTGGTGGTACCTGAAGCAGCCAAACACAATAATCCAGCATTCGGCTTAGCGGATTTAAAGTTGAATAGTTTAGAAGAATTCTCAATTGAAGCTTGGCATCGCCTGAAAGATTAGGATCGGTTTTGGTTTATTTTTTTTACCAGATGCTCTAAGCCCAATAAGTAACCGGCTGTTGCTACAGCTGTGATACTCACACCCAATACCCCATGTAAGCCTACGTTTTGCCCGGTGAGTAATAAATTGGGAACTTTAGTCTGAATAGGAACTCTGGTGTATTCCGGCTGTTGTACATCATTCATTAAGCCATACATGCTGCCATCATGTGTGCCCATATAATCACGAAAAGTTAAAGGAGTAGCTACTTTGTAGGAATGCAGGTGTTGCTGAATTTCAGGAAAGTGCTGAGCCACTTGCTGTAACAGAAGTTCCGCTTTAGTTTTTTTAAAATGATCATAATCAGATGGCCGTTCAGCAGGTGCTGCTGTTCTGTTTTCAGAGTCTTTCCAAATGGCTGTTTCTTCACTATGCATATAAGTTAATAATGCAACTGATTCTGCAAACTCCGGCTGTTGTGGATCGCGACTATAATACAAAGCATAGTTGGCCGGCCATTCTCCTTTTCCGTAATTAAGGGCTGCAAGGCTGTCTTCCGAACGATTCCAGTAAATGTTATGGTTTTTATAGGCTACTTTTCCCGGTTTTAAAACCACATTGACCATAAAGGCAGCAATTGAATTTTCTATTTTTTCTAATCGCCTTCGATAAATAGGTTTGATTAAATCAGAGTCAAGCCATTGCATCGTTTGTCGTGGGTGTACATTGGAAATAAAATGATTTCCGTAAAAGTACCTGCCTGAAACAGTTTCAGCAGCTACTATCCTACCTTTATCTTGGTGTAAGCAGACTACTTCTTCCCTTCTGATTACTGCTGCACCTAGTTCCTGAAGACGTCGCCATAATGATTTGGCTATTCTTGAACTTCCTCCCTCGCATTTGTAAGCACTGTCAATATAACTTTTGCTTACCAGGGCATGCACATAAAAAGGAGTTTTGTCTGCTGAACCGGCATACAGCAAGCTGTTGCCGGTGAGTACTTGGCGTAATTTCGGATGGCTGATTGCAGAGAAACCTTCTTCCATCGTCAAGCGGGAAACTTGTGATTTTTCCTCAGCAATACCCATTCTAAGCTTATATAAAGGGAAGCAATCGCTCACTTGTTTTAATTGCTGGATATAAGCAGTTAATTGTTCTCTTTCCTTTGGAAAATATTCTGCCAAGCGAGCTACAAAATTTGCTTCCCCTTGCGCTAAAGGATAGGCGCAAGATTCAGAACCAAAAACAATGGCATCGAAAACATCCTGGTCCAGCCGATGAAAATTTAAATCAGGTAGAATTCCTGCATATTCACAGATTTTGTGTTGTGCCGGACCTTCATCTAATGCACCAATGTAATGTACGCAGCTGTCAAATAACTTTTTATCGAATGAAAAAGTTTGCAAACAGCCACCAAGTTGTACGTTTTGTTCTATAAGCGCAACTGACCAGCCCTCTTTTGCCAGAAAAAGGCCGGTAAGTAAGCCGCCTAGTCCTGCACCCACAATTACTGCATCGTATTTTTGCATGAAGATGGATGAATAAATTCGCTAAAGATAAAGTAAATGTAGTGTTTTCGACCCTCCCTCATTCGTTTTCCACAATATTTTAAGAAAAGGTGTAAAAGCTATTTTTATAGGAAAAATTTAATGGCAATTCCTGAAAAATATACTTAATTTTAAAGGAGTAAAACTTCATTGTAGACCAAAATCTTACGCCCTTGACTGAATGTATCATTAATTTAGAGACAGTAAACCCCATAGAGTTTTTTGGGGTAAACAACAGTAAATTTGATCTTTTGAAGAAGAAATTCCCGCTTCTGAAGATATTATCACGCGGCTCACAATTAAAACTTTCCGGGAAACCGGAAGAAGTAGAAACCGCCAGGGAGAAAATAGAATTGATTACAAAATATCTTGAACGCAATGGCCATTTATCGGAGCATTACTTTGCTCAAATTTTAGGAGATGCAGACGAAACCGAAGATGATGGAAGTGGCGATAGTAAAAATATACTTGATGTAAATGATGTACTCGTTTTTGGCCCTAACGGGAAAGTGGTTCGTGCGAAAACGCAAAACCAAAGAAAAATGGCCAATCTTTCCGAAAAAAACGACATCATTTTTGCCATCGGTCCGGCAGGTACGGGTAAAACCTATACGGCCGTAGCTCTGGCTGTTCGTGCCCTAAAAAACAAAAGTGTCAAGAAAATAATTTTGACCCGTCCTGCGGTGGAAGCCGGAGAAAGTTTGGGTTTTTTGCCCGGCGATTTGAAAGAAAAAATAGATCCTTACTTACGTCCCCTGTATGATGCCCTCGATGATATGATTCCTGCCGATAAATTAAGTTATTTCATGGCCAATAGGGTTATTGAAATTGCACCTTTGGCCTATATGCGTGGTCGTACTTTGGATAATGCCTTTATCATTTTAGATGAGGCACAAAACTCCACTGACCTACAGTTGAAAATGTTTTTGACCCGGATTGGCCCCAATGCCAAAGCCATCATCACCGGCGACCTTACTCAGGTAGATTTACCTAAGAACCAAAAATCCGGTTTAGGTAAAGCTGTGCGCATTCTTCAAAATATTAAAGGGATTGCCCATATTGAGTTGGAAGGTAGCGATGTTGTACGTCACCGTCTCGTTAAACAAGTTATTATGGCTTATGATCGGGAAATGGAGAGAGAAGAAAAGTTGGCAGAAGAAAGGATGGAAGAACGTAAAAAAGCTTTGATGTCTAGTTAATCATTAACTTTTATCTGATAACAAACAAAAGGAGGTTGACAAAAAAGGTCAGCCTCCTTTTTGCTTTTAGCAAAATGTCCTTAGCAATGGCTTAATTGGAATCTACAGGGTCATTAGTTGCGGATTGTTTTTTATTGAATAGGTCTTTCAGGAAATTATCTGCATCAGCCCAGTGCTCCTTTAGAAACGCTGAACCCTTTTGGCCTAGTTCCGAAAAATAATCCTTGGTTTTTTCCATAGATGCTTCCGCATCATCTTTAATTTTATTTGCCTTTTCTTTTAACGAAGCAGTGAGTTTTTCTTTTTCTTCCTCACTCATTGTCGCATATTTTAGCGCTGCTGCGCCTGCGGCAACGCCTAATAAAAAGGTAGCCAGATTTTTTGAACTTAAACTCATGATAATTTTTTTTAGTTGTTCCTAAAGTTCAGAAAAATATCTGCAAAACCATCAGCATCGTATATTTTTGCTTGTATTTTAACGTAAAATGAATTATCAATAGCAATTTCTTTACAATATTTCTTATTGCCGATTTTTTGTAAATCTTGGACAGACCACAATAAGCTAATTTATAAAGGAAGCTAGTTCTTTCGGTCAAATTACCTATTTTTGAGCGTTCAAAAAAATCGATTAAAATTTTGTTATGGCTGAAGTTATACGCATGCCGTTGCTTAGTGATACCATGAAAGAAGGGGTTATTGCTGAATGGCACAAAAAAGTGGGCGATAAGGTAAAATCTGATGATGTATTGGCTGAAGTAGAAACTGATAAAGCAACTATGGAGGTGATGCCCTATGTAGATGGCACCTTACTTTACGTAGGCGTTGAAACAGGTAAAGCTGCGGCTGTGAACGGTATAATGGCCATAATAGGGAAGGAAGGAGAGGAGTTTAAGCGCCTGTTAGACGTAGAATCTACTCGAAAGAAAGAAAAATCAAGTACTAATTCTGCTGCAGAAACTCCGGCTGCCACTTCAAAACAGGCGACTAAAGGAAAGAAAAAGGCGCCGCTGTCGCCTGATGTTACAGTCGTTCGTATGCCCTTACTAAGCGATACCATGAAAGAGGGTAAGTTGGTAAGCTGGCTCAAAAATGAAGGTGATCAAGTAAAGTCGGACGATGTACTGGCTGAAGTAGAAACAGATAAAGCAACAATGGAGGTAATGGGCTATGCAGACGGAACCCTACTCTACATCGGCGTTCCAGCCGGAGAAGCGGCTAAAGTGAATGAGATTATTGCAATTGTAGGACCTGCCGGAACAGATATTGCCCCCTATTTGGAAGAAGAAGGCGAAGAAGAAGCTTCGGAAGAGAACCCGGAGGAAAAGGTTGTGGCTCAGAAAAAGAGTGAACCGGCTGCCACTACAAATGAGGATACTGACGAAGATGATAATCGGATTAAAATTTCACCATTAGCCCGGAAAATTGCAAAGGAAAAAGGCATCAAACTGAATGAACTATCAGGTACCGGTGATGGTGGAAGAATCATTAAGCGTGATGTGGATAGTTATCAACCCAAAGCTGTAGCTGCCGGAGCAAATGTTCCTAAAGAAGCAGTTCTATTAGGTCAGGAGTCTTATACCGACAAACCCTTGTCTCAAATGCAGTCAGTAGTGGCCAGACGACTGGGAGAGAGCAAGTTTAGTGCACCTCACTTTTATTTGCGCATCACTATTAAAATGGACAATGCGATTGCTGCCCGTAAAGCTATGAATGAGGATTCTACTGTAAAAATTTCTTTTAATGATTACATTATTAAAGCCTATGCTATGGCATAGCGCAAACACCCTGATGTCAATAGTAGCTGGTTAGGTGATGCAAATCGCCAAAACCATCATATTAGCATAGGCACTGCTGTAGCAGTTCCTGAGGGGTTAATTGTTCCGGTAATTAAGTTTGCCGATCAAAAATCATTATCACAGATTTCTGAAGAAGCTAATGTATTAATAGACAAAGCCCGCAATAAAAAATTGCAGCCACAAGAATTTACCGGAAATACCTTTACTATTTCTAACCTGGGTATGATGGATATTGATGAGTTTACTGCCATTATCAATCCGCCGGATAGTTGCATTTTGGCTGTTGGAAAGATTGAAGCTACTCCGGTGGTTATTGAAAATGGAGCAGTAGTGGTGAGCAACCTGATGAAACTTACTTTAAGTTGCGACCACCGGGTTGTGGATGGAGCAGTAGGAGCTGCATTTCTCCAAACGCTTAAAGCTTATTTGGAAAACCCGGTAACGATGCTTGTCTAGCATAGTTAATGGTCTACAAGAATAAAACTCAAAAGCCGGCTTTAACACCGGCTTTTTTTTGAAATAAATTATGGCAAAAATTAGTAAAGTTTTCAAGGAAAAATTAGCTGCTCCACTACGCAAATTTATACAGGATAGCCGTGCGGTGGGTATTACTTTAATTATTTGTACGGTGATTTCCTTATTGATCAGTAATTCTGCCTGGCAAGAATCTTACCTAAGTTTCTGGAATCAGGAATGGCATTTTTCTACTTTGCCTGAGGGAACTCTACCCCACTCCATGGTATATTTCATTAATGATGGTTTAATGGCCTTGTTCTTTTTACTGGTAGGCATGGAAATAAAGCGCGAGATGCTTATTGGTGAACTGGCCAGCGTAAAGAAATCTATTTTACCCATTTTGGCGGCTGTAGGTGGAATGGTTTTTCCGGCCGTGCTCTATTTGTTTTGGAATAGAGAAAGTGGTTTTGCTCATGGATGGGGAATTCCTATGGCTACTGATATTGCGTTTTCTCTGGGTATACTTTCTCTGTTAGGATCTCGTGCACCGGTATCTTTAAAAATACTCCTTACTGCCCTTGCAATCATCGATGATTTAGGGGCAATAGTGGCCATCGCTATTTTCTATACAGAACAAATAAATGGTTTGTACATGGCATTCAGTGGCGGATTATTTTTTGTTTTATTGATGCTGAACCGAATGAAGGTAACTCATTTATTATTTTATTTCATTCCAGGATTACTTTTGTGGTATTGCCTTTTTAATTCCGGAGTACACGCTACTTTAGCCGGCGTTTTACTGGCATTTACCTTGCCCTTAAAGCGAATTTCCCGTTTAGAAATTCAACTACATGAACCGGTGAATTTCATTGTTCTGCCGCTGTTTGCATTAGCCAACACAGCTATTGCGATACCTGCTAATTTGAGTGAATCCCTTATTGCCCCGGTAAGTTACGGCGTACTTTTTGGGCTGATTTTAGGTAAACCATTAGGAATAACCTTATTGTCTGTAATAGGCGTAAAGTCTGGTATGGCCAGTCTTCCTGCTGATTTACGTTGGAGCCATATTTGGGGTATGGGTATGATTGCAGGAATTGGGTTTACTATGTCTATATTCATTTCTCTGCTGGCATTTAAGGATGTTGAAGCTCAGATTACTGCTAAAATATCGGTGTTGCTGGGCTCGGTAGTTTCAGGATTATTAGGCTATATTTGGTTAAATATTATGGCTAAGAAAAAACATAAATCTTCTGTTTCCTCTTCCATTTCTGTATGGTAACCTAGTCAGAAAATTAATCTTCTGACTAGTCCTTATTTTTAAAACTTATAACAGAAAAGAACTTGAGCTAATGAACGAACCTTGATTAAAATTGTTATTAAACAGCAGTTTATATCAAATCTGCTGAAAAAATAACATTATGCTCGATCGTTCATTTTATACCTTAAAATCTGTGGATAGCCCGATTCTGGCTATCGCATTGCATGACGGGCATTACATTGATCCTGAGCTTCGTCCGTTTCAATTGTTAAACGAAGCTGAGCGAGCAAGAGAAGAAGACCCCTATACGGGTTTTATGATTACAGATTTGCCGGTAACTACCCTACGTGTTCATTCCTCCAGGTTTCAACTGGATTTGAATCGCTTTTGGGAAAAAGCAATTTATGAAGAACCTGAAGATGCTTGGGGCTTGAAGGTTTGGAGTAAGAAATTAGCTCCGGAGTGGCGTGCTCAGTTACAAGAAAACTACCGGAAATTTCAACAAGAAATAGACTCCAAGATTAAATCTACCATACAACAATATGGTTGCTTCATTATACTTGATGTACACAGCTACAACTATAAAAGACAAAGTCCTTTTCAGGTTTTAGATGAGCAGAGAAATCCGGAGATGAATTTAGGAACCTGGTATAATAACCTGCACTGGAAACCTTTGTGTAACCGGTATGAATCATTTTTAAAAAAGACAGCAGTTAATGGTCATCTTCCTGATGTTCGGCAGAATGTAGCTTTTAAAGGCGGGGGTTTTGCACAACAGGTTTTGGCTAAGTATAGTAATCAAGGCTGTGTTATTTCTATTGAATTCAAGAAAACCTTTATGGATGAATGGACCGGAGTTGCCACAATTCCGCACCTCCTCGATTTGAGAAATCTTTTAAAGGTTTCTGTTCCTTTTCTATACAACGAATTGAAAGAAAGAAATAAATGACAAAAGGCAAATGGCTACAACACATCAAAAGTTACTTAACCAAATTAAGGATAAGCTAAAAAAAGGGGATCCTATATACCATAAGCTTCCGGATGGAGGAGTGTTGAAGATGGAACAACCTGTACCGTTTATGATGGTCTATCGCATACCCAAAGATGGCAAGGACCATTTCACCTCACGATTAGGAAAGACAGAGTCTGCATATTTAATAGTGCAGGAAAAAGAATTTGCCCTAGTAGCTGATTTAATACATGTCGTGGGTACGTATCTGTCTGATAAATTCAATGGCTTTCTTTTCATAGAAGTGTGGTTGGCACAGAAAAAAGAAATAGCCCCATTCACCATTTACTATAATCAAAAAACAGCTGAAGAGGTAGCGGAAAAATTAGCTGACGAATTGAACAGCATTATCATCAGAGGTTATTCTGAAACGGCACAGTTACATCCGGGATCAACAGTAGCTCCTGCCGATTGTGACCCTTTATTGTCGGGTGATGATTTGGAGCAACACAGCATGACTTTACTAGGCTTGCAGATTGCACCGGTTTATTTAGATAAAGTAACCGGTAAGCCTTACCCCTTGCTCTTACGAGATCTGCGCACAAAATTCAGCACCGCCTTGCGCAAAAGTATATTTGAGTATATTAGGTTACATACTTCTTACAACAGCAGTAACTTTCAGATGTTGGGCACTACAACTATTGATGAGGTAGCCAAGGAAGTAGATCAGGAATTGAGCGCTTACAGTCGACTATTTGACTTTTTATTTTTAGTAACTCCTTTAAATGTCGATCAAGCATGGGCAGACTTCAAGCAAAATAAGTTCAGTAACAATCCTGTTTTTCATTACCGACCTATGCCAATTGATCCGGAAATTGTAAAACGCAAATTATATAACCTCCCCATCGAAAAAATTACTGATCCTACTATAGCATTTTTATTTCGGGATAAACGAAAGGAAATAGATCGGATGCTGAACATGATGCAGGAACGCGAAAAGCCGGATTTTTTACTTAGTAGCTTACAGCTTTTTGGGCCGGTAAGTGAGCACGAATTAGAGATAGCCAAAGCGCTGTTGGTAGCTATTGAGGAACAGAGTTCTAATACTGAGCAGGAAAGGATAAGCTTACCGCAATTTGAAAAAATGGCCAAAGCTGAATTGGCTTGGTTAAAAGAACAAAATAATGAAGTGGCTACAGATATACATATAGCCGATGATGTTGAAGGTATCTTGGTGTCCAAGGGAATACTGAATATCAATTCTAACTTCAGTATTTCAAAAGCTCGTGCTATGCCCCTGCTGCAACATGAAGTAGGTACCCATGTAGTTACTTATTATAATGGTAAATCACAGCCTTTAGAACTATTTTCTATCGGTGTGCCGGGTTATGAAGAATTACAGGAAGGTTTGGCAGTTTTTGCCGAATACCTGATGGGTGGACTAACCGGATCCCGAATGAGAACCTTGGCTGCTCGTGTGGTGGCAGTTCATGAAATGACCACAGGTAAAAAATTTACGGAGACATTTCATCTGCTCTCTGAAAAATATAAATTTTCGCCTAGATCTGCTTTTAATATTTGTATGCGCGTGTATCGTGGTGGTGGTCTGACCAAGGATGCCGCGTATTTAAAAGGCTTGCTTAATATCATTAAATATATTCAAAAAGGTAAGGATCTTAAACAGCTATTGATAGGTAAAATTCGGCAGGATTATATGCCGGTTGTGCAAGAATTAATTCACCGTAAAATTTTGAGAGAGGTGTCTATTATTCCACGATACCTGAGCCCAGGTTTCAGTTCTGAACTGGCCACTGTCAAAAAGAACGGTAATATTTTTAAAATGATACAACAATAATAAAATCCTCAACTATGAGAATCGGATTTGTCATCAACGATTATGATACAGAGATTGCAGCTTATACGACTACTAGGCTGGCCTTGCAGGCCTTACAAATGGGGCATGAAGTGTTTTATATTGCCGTAGAAGACTTTGCTTATACCCGCTCAGAAATGATGGGAGCACATGCGAGAAGGGCACCTAACAAAAAGTTCAGGAGTACTAAAATTTTCTTGAACGCCATTGTGAAAAGTCCTAAGGAGCTGATAGAGGCAACTGATTTAGATATCTTGTTGTTGCGAAATGATCCTTCAGCTGATTTGGAGGACCGACCTTGGGCCCAGCAGGTAGGCATTGTTTTCGGACAAATGGCACAGAAAAATAATGTTGTGGTACTGAATGAGCCCAATGCATTGGCTCGTGCAACCAATAAAATGTATTTTCAATATTTTCCTAAAAGTATTCGCCCGGCTACCATCATTACCCGAAGTGTAGCCGATATCAAATCTTTCTATAAGGAACAAAATAGAAACATTATACTTAAACCTTTACAAGGTTCAGGTGGAAAGAATGTTTTTTTGGTGAATGAAGAAAATAAAAACCTGAATCAAATTGTGGAGGCCATTGGTCGTGATGGTTTTATTGTGGCGCAAGAATATTTATCCGAAGCTAAAAAAGGAGATATCAGGCTTTTTTTGTTGAATGGCAAACCCATTATTGTAGATGGAAAGATAGCTGCTATTCATCGGTCGCAAGCCAAAAATGATATTCGCAGTAATATACATCAGGGCGGATCTGTGTCCTTACCTAAAATAACTAAAAAGACAATGGAAATTGTGGATGCTGTTGGCCCCAAGTTGGTTAAAGATGGAATGTTTTTGGTTGGATTAGATATAGTTGGCGACAAGGTAATGGAAGTCAATGTATTTAGCCCCGGCGGATTAAATCACGCCAGTGAACTGTATGAGGTTAACTTTTTTGAACCCATTATTAGTTCTATTGAAAGCCGCCTTTCAGAATAAAAGTAGCCGTTTATATTTAGGTAGATATTGCTGTACGGCTCATCAGTCGTTCCGGCCAGGGAAAAGGTTCAAAGCCTGATTCTCGGTAAAAACTGTGGGCATCCTGAGTAGTCAGGATAAATCGCCGCAGGCCAAAATCATCTGCCATTTCACAAAAATAGTTCATCATTAATTTTCCTAAACCCTTTCCTCTAAAAGGAGTGAGTACGAAAACATCACATAGGTAAGCAAATGTTGCCCGGTCAGTGATTAAGCGTCCGAATCCGGCAAGGCCTTGATCTGTATGGTAAGCGCCCAAGCAAATTGAATGTTCTATAGATTTTTGAACAGTTGCCAGGGGAACACCTTTAGCCCAATAACTTTCAACAGATAAAAATTGATGGATGGCAGACAGGTTTAATTTGTTCTTATCGGTTGACAGGAGCCAGCCGTCTTCTTGTTTTTCCGGAAATGCACACATGAATTTGGGTTAAAAAAAATGAGGAATCCACTAATTACTTGCTTGTGTCAAGCTGTTTTTAAGCTTGATAAATAACGAATTCTATGATTTCAAAAATATAAAAAAACTATCAAAACTGACCTCAGCATTCGGTTCAAATTCGTTATCTTTGTTCCCGTTCAATTTTTAGTACACAAAATTTTTCATTTTACAACTATGGGTCAAATAAAAAACCTGTTTCGGGAAAAAGCCGATTTACTCAACGCTGATATCAAGAAAATGTTGGCAGAACATGGCGATCTCAAAATAGGAGAAATTACAATTGCACAGGTTTATCAGGGGATGCGCGGCATGACCGGTCTTATCACAGAAACATCTTTATTAGATGCTAATGACGGTATTCGTTTTCGCGGCTATTCTATCCCCGAGTTACGCGTACAGTTGCCAAAGGCGGAAGGTGGAATTGAACCACTTCCGGAGGGTTTGTTCCATTTGATGTTATTAGGAGAAATGCCGTCGAAGGAAGACGTAGATCATTTATCTGCCGTATTTGCTCGTCGGTCGCATGTACCTAACTATGTTTTTGATGTAATCGAATCGTTGCCAATAAATACGCATCCCATGACCCAATTTAGCATTGGAGTGATGGCCTTACAACGTGAGTCAATTTTTGCCAAAGAGTATGCCAAAGGGATCAGCAAGAAGGATCATTGGGATTTTGTTTATGAAGATACCATGAACCTGATTGCGCGCTTGCCACGGGTTGCTGCTTACATTTATAGACGTAAATATAAAGGTGGAGACCATATCCAACCTAACGGAATGCTGGACTGGGCGGGCAACTTTGCCCATATGCTGGGTTTTGAGGATAAGCGTTTCTGGGCCTTAATGCGTTTGTACATGACCATTCATGCCGATCATGAAGGCGGAAACGTTTCAGCTCATACTACCCATCTGGTAGGATCTGCATTGAGCGATCCTTATTTATCACTGGCTGCCGGATTGAACGGATTGGCCGGACCTTTGCATGGATTAGCTAACCAAGAAGTAGTTCGTTGGATTGAAGAAATGCAGGAATCTATAGGTTCTCAACAACCATCAAAAGAACAAATTGCTGAATACATTAAAAAAACCCTGACCGAAGGCAAAGTAGTTCCGGGTTATGGCCATGCGGTGTTGCGTCAAACTGATCCGCGATTTACAGCCCAAATGGAATTTGGAAAAACCCATTGCCCTGA